>JAEEGJ010002636.1_pt1 | contig 85479 bp, 67 predicted proteins | sample 8958761 | NCBI WGS metagenome assembly JAEEGJ01 (sample SAMN16246546, study PRJNA631951) | gut metagenome | biome: gut microbiome; feature: rumen; material: RS-attached | host: Bos | place: Iran: Karaj | collected 2018-10
CTGTAGTGTCCGGTGGCTTCCAGTCCTACTTTTATTATCTTTGGATCCGTTGTAATGGATTTAATCTTTTGATAAAGACTGTCGAACCCTTCCAGGTTGTTTGTAATAGTGAAAACTTTAAAGAGTATTTCACCATCAGAGTTTGTGATAAAGCAGTCATGCTTATCCTTGGCAACGTCGATTCCTACATAGATCATAAGCCTCTCCTTTGAGATGTATTTGATACTGTTTAGGACCACAGATACTCTTTGCGGTTGTAACCTCGTTCTAAATAAACTGTCGTGCAGTATCTAACTGATTAACAAATGAACAAAGAGACTGTGGTTGGAGCCTTTCAAAAACCATCAAGTGGTAGGAGCAGACAACCAATCCACAGTATCTCCAATATCATAACCCAACCTGTAGAAAAGGTAAAGAATGGGTATGGAGTATTAAAGACCTTGGAGAGGGTCTCTAAACACTACTACTATATAATACGAGGAGCAGAAAATGGCAGCATTTGACAGAGTGAAAAGCGGAATACCCGAGATGGATGTGGCACTGGATAATATACGTTTGGGAGACAATGTGGTCTGGCGTGTTTCGGACCTGGATGAATTTAAGCTTTTTATGGAGCCTTATGTCAGACAGGCCATAGAGGATAAGCGTAATATAATCTATTTTCGTTTTGCAAGCCATGCTCCGCTTATAGATGAATGTCCCGAAGTAAAGAGAGTTGAGATACCTCTTACTCACAGATTTGAAAACTTCACCGTAGAGATCCACAATATCATAGAACGTGAAGGAAAGGATGCTTTCTATGTTTTCGACTGCCTTTCGGAGCTTCAGGCAGCGTGGGCTACAGACCTTATGATGGGGAATTTCTTCAGAGTAACATGTCCGTTCCTTTTTATACTGGACACTGTGGCGTTTTTTCCGATAAAAAGAGGTAAGCATTCGGTACAGGCTGTAAACAAGATACTTAATACGACGCAGCTTTTCTTCGATGTTTACTCGGATAAAAAGAATATTTATATCAGGCCTGAAAAGGTTTGGAACAGAAATTCGGATACTATGTTCCTTCCGCATACTTACGATCCGGAAACAGGGCATTTCCGCCCGATACTGGACGGAGTAATATCCAGTCGTTTTTACCAGACGCTCGGACGTGCACAGCGTTCTGCGGAGGAACAATACTCAGACTCCTGGGACAGATTTTTCAACCGTGTAAAGCTCATGAATGAATCGGGACTGGATATTTCTGAAGAGTGTGCCAAAATGTGCGATATCATGATGACACGTGATGAAAAGATGCGCGAGATGGTAAAAAAGAACTTTACGGCGGAGGATTATTTTGCTGTCAGGGATCATATGGTGGGAACAGGCATGATAGGAGGAAAAGCGTGCGGAATGCTTCTTGCCAGAGCAATTATACGCAACAGTGAACCTGATATTAACGAGGTGCTTGAGCCGCATGATTCATTCTATGTAGGATCGGATCTTTATTATACATACATAGTTGATAATAATCTCTGGGATACCAGAATAAGACAGAGAACGGATGAAGGTTATTTTGAACTGGCAGAAGAATTTGCCTCTAAACTTATGGGAGGAACTTTCTCAGATGCTATGAGGGAACAGTTTGTAAGGATCATTGAGTACTACGGACAGGATCCGTATATTATCCGTTCAAGCAGTATCTTGGAGGATGGCTTCGGAAATGCATTTGCGGGAAAATATGAGTCAGTGTTCTGTGTAAACAGGGGAAGCCTTGAGGAAAGAATAGAAGAGTTTGAAAATGCCATAAAGGTTGTATATGCAAGTACCATGAGCTTATCCGCACTTGACTACAGGAAAAGGAGAGGGCTGGATAAAAGGGACGAACAGATGGCACTGCTGATCCAGAGAGTGTCGGGGTCATACTATGGAGTAAACTATATGCCGTGTGCAGCGGGAGTAGGATATTCTTACAGTCCTTACCGTATAATGAAGGACAGCGACCCGACCGTCGGTATGCTCCGTCTTGTAATGGGGCTTGGTACATCTGCGGTGGACAGGACCGAGGGTTCATATCCGAGGATAGTAAATCTTGATATGCCTGAAAAAACATCGTACTCATCATCTGCAGATAAGCATAAGTTCTCGCAGGGAAAAGCCGAGGTAATAAATATGTCCGAACAGGCACTAAAGAGGCTTTCCCTTGATGAGATAAGCCCTGATATCCCCGCATATCTTGATAAGATACTTTTAGAGCATGACTATGATGCAGAGGATAGACTGCGTGAGATGGGCAGAAACAGGGAGGTAAAATTCATCTCATGTAAGGGACTTGTGGCGAATAAGACCTTGATGGAGCAGATGAAGAGAATGCTTCACTGTATACAGGAGGAGTACGAGTACCCGGTAGATACAGAGTTTACTATAAATATCTCAGAAAATGGTGAATATTCGATAGACCTGCTGCAGTGCAGACCTTTGCAGGTGCAAAAAGGAAAGTCAGGGACCGTGATCCCCGATAATATACCGGAAGATAAGATACTTTTGGAGAGTAAGGGCGCCTCAATGGGTATGTCCAAGGCATCGGAACTGGATATCATTGTCCTTGTAGATCCGGTAAAGTATTATGAAATGCCTTATAAGGATAAGATTAAAGTTGCAAAACTTATAGGAAAAATAAACTGGTATTTCCGTGACAAGAAAAAGCATATGATGCTTATAGTCCCGGGACGTGTAGGTACAACATCTCCAGAACTTGGCGTGCCTACGGCATTTTCGGATATAAGTGCCTTTGAGATTATCTGTGAGACTGAGGAGTCCAAGGCAGGTTATAACCCGGAGCTTTCATACGGAAGCCATATTTTCCAAGACCTTGTGGAAGCGGAGATATTGTATACTGCAGTATTTCATAATGAGAAGACGGTACATTACTCACCTGAAAAACTTGAGGGGTTGAAAGATATTGTGGCAGATTTCGATGGGGGTTCCGAACTGACGGATATAGTACATGTATATGATGTATCTGACAGAAAATGTGAAATATATAATGACGTAGCTAATGAACATCTGCTGATCACTTGTTAGAAGAATATAGAATTACGAGGGAAAATATGAAAAAACCGGTTGTAGGCGTGATGCCTTTATGGGATGATGAAAAAGAAAGTTTATGGATGCTTCCGGGATATTTTGATGGGATCATAACGAACGGAGGTATTCCGATAATGCTGCCGCTTACTGAAGATAAAGGTGATCTGGAGCAGGCAGCAGAACTATGTGATGGTTTTTTGTTAACCGGAGGACATGATGTTTCACCGGAAATATATGGTGAAAAGCCTTTAGATGGTAAGGTAAGTTCCAATAGAAAACGTGATGAGATGGAACTTTATATATTGAGAAAAGCACTGGAGTCGGATAAACCCGTCCTGGGTATCTGCAGGGGAATACAATTCATAAATGCGGCACTCGGAGGAACATTATACCAGGATATTCCACTGCAGCATCCGTCAAAAGTAGAGCATCATCAAAATCCGCCTTACAATATCCCTGTTCATGTTGTATCTATCAATGTGGATTCACCATTGCATAAATGTCTCAATGCTGATACCTTACATGTAAACAGTTATCATCATCAGGCTGTAAAACAGTTAGCTCCGGAATTAAAAGCAATGGCGACGTCGGAGGATGGTCTTACGGAGGCTCTTTATATGCCGGGACATCGATTTTTGTGGGGAGTACAATGGCATCCTGAGTTTTCGTATTCTACGGACGATAACAGCAGAAGGATATTCAAAGCGTTTACAGATGCTATGTTTAATTAAAAATGGAGAAATGATGATAACATTAAATGATTATTTATTCTCTGGGAATACTGTGTTGAAAATACTTTTGCAGTACTCTGCGGATTTAAAGAAAGAGGCAATTGAATCACATAACTCAATCGATCTGGCTCACAGTAATTTCCTGATGCAGATAATAGAGCTGTTGGAGCATACGGATTTTCTGTCCTCGCAGTCGCAGAGGATCAAGGAGTTTTACCTTTATATGACACAGAAATACCCGTTTCTGGCCTTTACTTTCAAGGGCAGGATAAAATCACTTATACGTTCCGAAGAAAAGTTTAACGGGTACATCTTGGAATATATCTATGGTTTCTATAAAGAAAACGGAAGATATCCGAACGAAGCAGAGATAAAAAACAATCTGAACTGTTTTAGGGATCTTATAGCATACAGGATCGTTCTTTCACTCCCTAAATGCCATGTACAAGAGGGTGAAAGCCGTGAAGAGCAGGAACTTAAGTATTTATACGAGATAGCCAACAAGATGCCGGAGTTCCTGGAAGAAAAAGGGTTTTCTCCCCAGCTGTCAGATGTCGCATATGAAGTATATGAAGGCGGGTTGGATGAAAACAATATTTCCTATTACAGGGATTATGTACAGACTCCTCGCCCTTCCGGTTACAGGTCGCTGCACATCACATTTTATGATAATCTGACCAGATGTTATACAGAACTGCAGCTTCGTACGAAGGACATGGACGATTATGCAGAGATAGGAGATGCAAATCATTTCGGATATGAGAAAAGCCAGGAGCTTAACAGGACGAGAGCAGATATTATTCATCCGGGTGAATGCAAGTACTTTGACGAAGCATATGAAAGGATTATAAAGTTACAGCAGCTCGATCTGTCCACTGTGGATGTGAACATGTTTAAGGCGTATAGCAATCATCTGATAAATGATGGCTGTGGCTTGTTCAGAGGCCGTCAGATCTTGCCTTTTGAACATCTTTCACGATTCCAGAATGACTTAATAGGATGATGGATAAAAATTTTTCTTGACAAATCTTTTTCAGAGTTTTATAATGCACAAATGAAGACAAGGGCGCCTTTGGTTATACCAAGGGTGTCTTTTCTTTTATAGCGGGTTTAGTGATTTGGTTATAACACGTAATATTATAGTCAAGGCAAGGGTGTCTGGATTTATTTCAGATGCCCTTTTTTATTTTATAACGTTGATAAAAAAGTATTTAGAAAGACAGAGGTGCAAGATATGGGAAAGCCTACCGGATTTTTGGAGTATGCAAGAAAAGATGGTGCAGTAGTTAAGGAAGAAGACCGAATCAAGAACTTTAAAGAATTCCATTCACTGCTAAGTATCGAAGAACAGAGAAAACAGGCAGCCAGATGTATGGACTGCGGTATTCCCTTCTGTCAGGCAGGTATAGCTATAGCCGGTATGATCAGCGGATGCCCTCTGCACAATCTGGTACCGGAAGTAAATGACTTAGTATACAGAGGTAACTTTGCAGAAGCTTACAGACGTTTATCGATCACTCATTGTTTCCCCGAGTTTACATCAAGAGTATGTCCGGCATTATGCGAGCATGCATGTACCTGCGGGCTGCATCAGGAGCCTGTATCCACAAAAGAAAATGAAAAAACAGTTATAGAGTATGCTTTTGAAAACGGCCTGGTAGAAGAACCCGAACCCAAGGTTAGAACAGGTAAAAAGATAGCAGTTATAGGAAGCGGTCCTTCAGGACTTGCCGCAGCACTGCTGTTAAACAGACGCGGGCATTCGGTTACGGTATACGAGAGAAACGATCGTGTGGGCGGACTCTTAAGATACGGTATCCCGAACATGAAGCTTGATAAGAGTGTGATAGACAGAAGAGTGGCTCTCATGGAAAAAGCGGGCATCACTTTTAAAGTAAATACTAATATAGGAAAAGACATAACAGGAGAAGAACTAAAGAAAGAAAATGATGCGATAGTACTTGCATGCGGTGCTTCAAATCCCAGAGATATCAAGGCACCCGGCAGGGATGCGGAAGGTATCTACTTCGCAGTTGATTTCTTAAAGTCAGTTACAAAACGCCTGCTTGATTCCGACTTTAGCGAGTTCCCTTATGACTTAGCCGAGGGCAAGGATGTAATAGTGATCGGCGGCGGAGATACCGGTAATGACTGTGTAGGCTCCTGTATACGACTTAAGGCAAAGAGTGTTACACAGCTCGAGATGATGCCTGAGCCTGCAAAAGAAAGGCTTGCATCAAATCCCTGGCCCGAATGGCCGAAGGTACTAAAGGTCGATTACGGACAGGAGGAAGCGATCTACAAATTCGGATCCGACCCCAGAATATATAAGACTACGGTAAAAGAGTTCTTAAAGGATAAGAACGGAAAGCTGAAAGGTGTTGTCCTGGTATCACTTGAATCGAAGAAGGATGAGAAAACGGGACGTATGAGCATGGTTCCCATAGAAGGAACAGAAAAGGAAGTACCCGCACAGCTTGTTCTGATAGCAGCCGGATTCCTTGGAAGTGAGTCATATGTTACCGAAAGCTTCGGAGTGGAAGTGGACGGAAGGACAAACGTTAAGACCGAAGCAGGAAAGCATCAGGCAGATGCCAAGGTATTTACAGCAGGTGATATGCATATCGGTCAGTCCCTCGTAGTAAGAGCCATAGCTGAGGGTAAGGCAGCCGCTAAGGAAGTGGACGAGTACCTGATGGGGTATTCGAGCTTGTAAAGAATATTACGGAAGGTCGTTGATAATATGAAACTTACATTGAATGAAGTATATAAAAACGGTTTATATAATCCGGATTTCGAACACGATAACTGCGGTATCGGTGCGATAGTAAATATAAAAGGAAAAGCAGGGCATGAAACAGTAGCGGATGCACTGTCGATAGTTGAAAACTTAGAGCACAGGGCAGGAAAAGATGCCGAAGGCAAAACAGGTGACGGTGTCGGCATACTTACCCAGATCCCTCACAAGTTTTTTAAGAAGGTATTAAAGAAAGACGGCATAGAGCTTCCAGGAAAAAGAGAATACGGTGTCGGCATGATATTCTTCCCGAGAAACGATCTGGCACTCCGTCAGGCCAAGGCCATGCTTGAAGTGATAGTTAAGAAAAACGGTCTGAAGATAATAGCATTCAGAAAGGTAGATACGGATCCTAAAGTACTCGGAACAAAAGCACTTGAGTGCATGCCCGAGATCCACCAGGTATTTATAGAAAGACCTCAGGATGCCAAGACAGATCTTGATTTTGACAGAAAGCTCTACATCGTAAGACGTGAGTTTGAACAGAGTAATGTCAATACATATATCCCTTCACTTTCCTGCAGGACCATAGTATATAAGGGAATGTTTCTCGTAGGACAGCTCAGGACCTTCTTTAAGGATCTGATGGATAAGGATTATGAATCTGCCATAGCTTCGGTACATTCACGTTTTTCAACAAATACAACACCCAGCTGGAACCGTGCACATCCCAACAGGCTCATAGTTCATAACGGTGAGATCAATACCATAAAGGGTAATGCAGACAAGATGCTGGCCCGTGAAGAGACCATGCATACGGATGCTTTTTCCGAAGAAGATATGACAAAAGTACTTCCGGTTATATCACAGAGCGGTTCTGATTCGGCAATGCTTGACAATACCCTGGAATTCCTGATGATGAGCGGCATGGAGCTGCCTTTGGCTGCTATGATAGCCATACCTGAGCCCTGGTCGCATAATGAGACATTATCTCAGGAAGAGAGGGATTTCTACCAGTATTACGCAACCATGATGGAGCCGTGGGACGGTCCCGCATCCATAGTATTTTCAGACGGTGATCTGTTAGGAGCTATCCTTGACAGAAACGGACTCCGTCCTTCGAGATACATCGTTACCGATGATGACAGACTTATCCTTGCAAGTGAAGTAGGTGTTCTGGATATCCCTGAGGAGCATATCGTAAAGAAGGAAAGACTTCATCCCGGAAAAATGCTCCTTGTTGATACAATACAGGGACGTATCATTGATGACACCGAGATAAAGGAAAGATACGCACACAAAGAGCCTTACGGTGAATGGCTTGACAGCAACATCGTAAAGCTTCATGACATAAAGATACCCAATGTAAAGGTTCCTTCGGTAAAAGGGGATGAACTCAAGCGTCTTCAGAAGGCATTCGGATATACTTATGAGAATTATCATGATTCGATCCTTGCGATGGCACTTAACGGTTCCGAACCGATAGGAGCGATGGGTGTGGATACACCTATAGCTGCTCTTTCGGAAAACTACCAGCCGATGTTCTATTACTTTAAGCAGCTGTTTGCACAGGTTACCAACCCTCCGATCGATGCGGAACGTGAAAAGATAGTAACCTCAACCTGCGTATATGTAGGTAAGAACGGTAACCTTTTAGAGGAAAAGCCTTTAAACTGCCATGTGCTTAAGATCAATAACCCGATACTGGCAGATCTTGACCTTTTGAAGATCTCCCACATGAAAAAAGACGGTTTTAATATAGCAAAGGTTTCAACCTGTTTCTATAAGGGAACACCGATCAAACGTGTATTAAAGCATCTGTTTATCGAGGTTGATAAGGTATACCGTGCAGGCGCTACGATACTTATCCTTTCCGACAGGGGAGTGGATGAAAACCATGTGGCACTTCCTTCACTGCTTGCAGTTGCAGCAGTACATAAGCATCTGGTAGAGACAAAGAAGTCCACTGCTATGTCGATCATAGTAGAATCGGGCGAGCCGAGAGAAGTACATCATTTTGCAACCCTCTTAGGCTTCGGTGCTTCGGCAGTCAATCCTTATCTTGCACATGCAGCTATCAGGGAGCTTGTTGATGAAGAACTTCTGGACAAGGATTATTATGCGGCATGTGAGGATTATGATAAAGCAATACTTTCCGGTATCGTAAAGATCGCTTCCAAGATGGGTATCTCCACCATTCAGTCATATCAGGGCAGCAAGATATTTGAAGCTATCGGTATTTCGGAAGATGTTATAAACGAATACTTTACCGGAACCGTATCAAGAGTAGGCGGTATTACACTGGATGATATCGGAACGGCTGTCGATGCACAGCACAGCCGTGCGTTCGATCCGTTGGGACTTACAGTCAATAACGAGCTTACCGCATACGGAAGACATAAATCGAGAAGTCAGGGTGAAAATCACAGATATAACCCCGAGACCATACATATGCTCCAGTTATCCACACGTGAAGGTAATTATGAGAAATTCAAGACATATACTTCAATGGTGGATAAGGAAGAAACAGGATACTTACGAAGCCTGATAGATTTTAATTATCCGGCCGAAGGTATATCGCTTGATGAAGTTGAGAGCGAGGATGAGATAGTAAAGAGATTTAAGACAGGTGCTATGTCCTACGGTTCTATTTCCGAGGAAGCACATACGGCACTTGCCATCGCCATGAACCACCTTCAGGGCAGGTCAAACAGCGGTGAAGGCGGTGAGAGCGATGAGAGGATCGCTACCGCAGGCACAAAGGATGACAGAAGCTCTAAGATAAAGCAGGTAGCGTCAGGACGTTTCGGTGTAACAAGCGGATATCTGCTCAGCGCCGAAGAGATACAGATAAAGATGGCTCAGGGTGCTAAGCCCGGTGAGGGCGGACATCTTCCCGGAAAGAAGGTTTATCCCTGGATCGCAAAGACCAGACATTCGACACCCGGTGTAAGCCTTATTTCACCTCCTCCCCATCATGATATTTATTCGATAGAGGATCTGGCAGAGCTTATATACGACCTTAAGAATGCAAATAAGAATGCAAGGATTTCCGTAAAACTTGTTTCGGAAGCAGGCGTAGGAACCATAGCATCAGGTGTTGCAAAAGCAGGTGCACAGGTAATCCTTATTTCAGGATATGACGGAGGTACAGGTGCAGCACCTTTAAGCTCGATACATAATGCCGGACTTCCCTGGGAGCTCGGACTTGCCGAGACACACCAGACACTGGTTGCCAACGGTCTTAGAAACAAAGTAAGGATCGAGACGGACGGCAAGCTTATGAGCGGCCGTGATGTAGCCATAGCAGCAATCCTCGGTGCAGAGGAATTCGGATTTGCTACTGCTCCGCTTGTAACTTTAGGCTGCGTGATGATGAGAGTATGCCATCAGGATACCTGTCCTATGGGTATAGCTACCCAGAATCCCGAGTTGCGTAAGCGTTTTGCAGGAAAGCCCGAGTATGTTGAGAACTTCATGCGTTTCATCGCAAGAGAGCTCAGGGAATATATGGCTAAGCTCGGTGTGAGAAGCATCTCGGAGCTGGTCGGAAGAACGGATCTGCTGAAAAAGACAGACTGTGCCGGTAAGGGTGAAAAGGAAAGCAATCCCGATAAGATATGCCTTGACAGGGTCCTTTATGATATGTCAAAGGTAAGCCGTGAGGAGCAGGTATTTAGTCCTAAGTATCTGTATGACTTTAAGCTGGAAGCTACCAAGGATGAGAGCGTACTGCTTAAGGACAAGAATATCCTTAAGGCAATAAAGGATAATACCGGAAAGACCTGTGAAGTTAAGGTTGATATAAAGAATACGGACAGAACATTCGGAACACTGCTCGGCGCAGAGATCACAAAGCTTCATCCCGAAGGACTTCCCGAGGACAGCATAGTCATCAACTGTACAGGTGCAGGCGGACAGAGCTTCGGTGCATTTATCCCCAAGGGACTGACACTGAAGATCACAGGCGACAGCAACGATTACTTCGGCAAGGGCCTTTCAGGCGGAAAGCTTATAGTAAAGGCACCTGAAAACATTAAATACGATCCGAGTGAGAATATCCTTATAGGTAATGTTGCTCTTTACGGTGCAACCTCCGGTGAGGCTTATATAGCAGGTATGGCAGGTGAAAGATTCTGCGTAAGAAATTCAGGTGCTACCGCAGTGGTAGAGGGTGTCGGCGAGCACGGCTGTGAATATATGACAGGCGGTGTTGCCGTAGTACTCGGACCTACAGGAAAGAACTTTGCGGCAGGTATGAGCGGCGGTATAGCTTATGTTCTTGATGAAGGCAATAAGCTCTACAAGAATCTGAACCATCAGCTTGTAAGCATGGAAGCATTAACCGATAAGGCTGATATAGAAAGAGTTAAGAGCATCATAGAAAAACATGTAGCTCTGACCGGATCTGTAAAGGGAAAGAAAGTTCTTGATAATTTTGATTCCTACATCGGCAGCTTTAAGAAGATAATCCCCGCCGATTATAAGCAGATCATGAGCCTGATAGAAAAGAATACCTCAAAAGGTTTAAGTAAGGAAGAAGCCCAGATCAAAGCATTTACCGATTTTATCGGCAGCAAGTAATGTTGAAAAAACAAGGAGGAACACGACATGTGCTCTATTATGACATATTGCGAGAAACAGGCAGATATGGAAAAATTTAAAGAGGGGTTTGAAAAGACCGTATCCCGTGGTCCCGATGACTCCCGTATTATTAATACAGGAAACGGTATCATGGGCTTCCATCGCTTGGCCATTATGGGACTTCATGACGAGGGTATGCAGCCGTTTGAGGCAAGAGGAAGCTACTGTGTATGTAACGGCGAGATATATGATTTCAAACTTCTCCGTGACAAGCTGGTTGAACAGGGCTATACATTTAAAAGCGAGAGCGATTGTGAGGTGCTCCTTCCCCTGTATTTCGAATACGGAACAGAAATGTTCAGGATGCTTGATGCCGAGTTTGCATGCATAATATATGATGGAAAGACCGGAGAGTATATAGCAGCCAGGGATCCGATAGGCATCAGACCTCTGTACTACGGTTACGATAAGGGCGGAGCCATCGTATTTGCAAGCGAGGCCAAGAACCTTATAGGTTTAGTTAAGAATGCTATGCCTTTCCCTCCCGGACATTTTTATAAAAACGGCAAGTTTGTCTGCTACAATGAAATCTCAAAGCCCTGCAAGGTAAATCATGATGACCTTGAGACGATTTTCTCTAAAATCCATGATAAGCTTGTATCAGGTGTGGAAAAGAGACTTGTAGCCGACGCCAAGGTTGGATTCCTGCTTTCGGGCGGACTTGATTCTTCGCTTGTATGTGCTATAGCAGCCAAGAAATCTGACAAACCCATCCGTACGTTTGCTATAGGTATGAGAGAGGATGCTATCGATTTAAAGTATGCAAAGCAGGTAGCTGATTATATCGGCAGTGACCATACCGAAGTATTCATGACTCCCGAAGAAGTTATAAACTCTTTGGAGAAGGTAATATATATCTTAGGAACCTATGATATCACGACCATCAGAGCGAGTATGGGTATGTACCTCGTATGTAAGGCTATACATGAGACTACAGATGTGAGAGTTTTACTTACCGGTGAGATTTCGGATGAGCTGTTCGGATACAAGTATACGGACTTTGCTCCCAATGCTGAGGAGTTCCAGAAGGAAGCCGAGAAGCGTATCAGAGAGCTTCATATGTATGATGTTCTCCGTGCCGACAGATGTATATCGGTTAACTCGCTTGAGGCCAGAGTTCCTTTCGGTGATATCGATTTCGTAAAATATGTTATGTCGATAGATCCGGAGAAGAAACTCAACAAGTACGGAAAAGGAAAGTATCTCTTAAGAAAAGCTTTTGAAAAGGGCGATTACCTTCCCGATGAGATATTATGGCGTGAAAAAGCTGCATTCTCGGATGCTGTAGGACATTCCATGGTTGATTATTTAAAGGAGTATGCCGCTGAAAAGATATCAGATGAGGAATTTGAGACAGAGTGCAAAAAGTATACACATGCTACTCCTTTTACGAAGGAATCCCTTCTTTACAGGCAGATATTTGAAAAGTATTATCCCGGACAGTCCGATATGGTAGTAGATTTCTGGATGCCCAACAAGTCATGGGAAGGCTGTAATGTTAACGATCCTTCGGCCAGAGTACTTTCAAATTACGGTGACAGCGGAAAATAATACCGAAAAATCAAAAAAACTGTTGACAAATCAGATCAATAGGTATAAAATACGTCACATAGAGGCAATGAGGTCTTTGAGCGCAAGTTCAGAGACCTCTTTTCGTTTAGAAAATGCCGGATATTTAAATGAATATGCTGTTAAGGCAAGGGTGTCTTGTATATTTGGAATAAAGCCATTTCTACAGGACACCCTTTTGATTTATTAAACCTTAAGCAGCAAAAAAGCAACAGAAACGTAAAGCAACAAAAATATAACAGAAAAGAGGATTTGCTATGAAAACTGTATCTGATTATTTTGGATGTAATGTGTTTGATGACAGAGTTATGAAGTCTAAGCTTCCCGCAGATGTCTATAAGTCGTTAAAGAAGACTATAGATGAAGGAACCAGACTTGAGGAAAGTGTAGCCAATGCTGTAGCTAAGGCTATGAAGGACTGGGCAGTGGAAAAGGGTGCTACTCATTTTACACACTGGTTCCAGCCTCTTACCGGTATCACCGCTGAAAAGCACGACAGCTTTATCGAGCCTTCACCCGACGGCGGCGTTATCATGGAATTCTCAGGCAAAGAGCTTATCAAGGGCGAGCCTGATGCATCATCATTCCCGAGCGGCGGACTTCGTGCTACATTCGAGGCTAGAGGATACACAGCATGGGATCCTACTTCATATGCATTTATAAAGGACAAGACACTCTGCATACCTACAGCATTCTGTTCATACGGCGGCGAGGCACTTGACAAGAAGACTCCTCTGCTCCGTTCAATGGAAGCATTAAATAAGCAGGCACTCCGTATATTAAAACTTTTCGGAAATGATGATGTTAAGCGTGTTACAACATCAGTAGGTCCCGAGCAGGAATACTTCCTTGTAACCAAGGAAATGTATGAGAAGAGAGAAGATCTGAAGTTTACAGGACGTACACTTTTCGGTGCTAAGCCTCCCAAGACACAGGAAATGGATGACCATTATTTCGGTTCTATCCAGCCTAAAGTTCAGGAATACATGAATGACCTGAATGACGAACTCTGGAAGCTCGGCGTACTTGCTAAAACTGAGCACAACGAGGTAGCTCCCGCACAGCACGAGCTGGCACCTATCTATTCTACCACAAACATCGCTACAGACCAGAACCAGCTGACCATGGAGATCATGCAGAAGGTTGCTGCACGTCACGGCCTGGTATGTCTGCTTCATGAGAAGCCTTTCGCAGGTGTAAACGGAAGCGGTAAGCACAACAACTGGTCAATAGGTACCGATACAGGCGTAAACCTTTTATCACCCGGAGATACACCTTATGAGAATGCACAGTTCCTTACATTCCTGTGCGCAGTTATCAAGGCAGTTGATGAGTATCAGGATCTACTCCGTCTTTCCGTTGCAACAGCAGGAAACGACCACAGACTTGGCGCTAACGAGGCACCTCCCGCAGTTATCTCTATCTTCCTTGGCGAAGAGCTTAACGGTATCCTTGAAGCTATCGAGAAGGATAAGCCTTACACAGGTGTTGAGAAGAAGCAGATGAAGCTCGGTGTTGACGTACTTCCGAGATTCAACAGAGATACTACAGACCGTAACCGTACTTCACCTTTCGCATTTACCGGCAACAAGTTTGAGTTCAGAATGCTCGGTTCTTCGAACAGTATCGCATGTGCAAACATCATGCTGAACAGCTGTGTAGCTGAAACTCTTAAGATATATGCTGACCAGCTTGAGAAATCAAAGAACTTTGAGGCTGACCTTCATAAGCTCATCCAGAAGACCATCAAAGAGCACAAGAGGATCATCTTCAACGGCAACGGTTATGATGATGCATGGATCAAGGAAGCTACTGAGAAGAGAGGACTGCTTAACCTCCGTACCACTCCCGATTGTATGCCTCTGATCCTTTCAGACAAGAACGTTAAGATGCTTACAGGCCACAAGGTATTCTCTAAGGCTGAGATAGAGTCCAGATGCGAGATCATGCTTGAGAATTACTGCAAGACCATCACCATCGAAGCAAATACCATGATCGACATGGCTAAGACCCAGATAGCTCCCGCTATTGAAAGCTATATCGGTAAGCTTGCTAAGACCGTAGCTGATAAGAAGGCTATAGATGCTTCACTGGTATTCGGTTACGAGACAGATCTTATCAAGAAGCTTTCCTCTTCAGTAGAAAAGATCTTAGCCGGCGCAGAGAGCTTAAAGGCAAAGGTTGCAGGACTTTCAAAGGCAAAGGACATCATCGATGAGTCATATAAGATCAGAGACGGTGTTGTTCCTGCCATGGCTAAGCTCCGTGCCGTAGCAGATGAGGCTGAAGTCCTTACTGACAGAAGCTACTGGCCGTTCCCTACATACGGCGATCTGTTATTCGGTGTAAGAAACTAAATCGATCAGAGGGACGGTTCTCTGATTGAAAAAACAAAACGACAATAAAAAAAGGAATCCCGAAAATGTTGGGATTCCTTTTTTTTATTTATACATATCTATTATCTCTTTGGCTATCTCACCTTTAGAGATACATCTGTCCATCGCCTGCTTTTCTATATAGCGGTGAGCTTCGGGCTCTGCCATCTGGCGTTCATTGATGAGCAGCCATTTCGCACGGTTTACGATACGTATCTCTTCCATTTTTTCTTCAATGGTATGTGTCTTTTTCTGGGACTTCTTCAGTATCTCTCTGGCACTGCGCATCCAGTTGACCGCAGTGGCGAACATAACCTTTGAAAAAGGCTTCGGAAGGACGAATATACCCTGGCCTGACAGCTTATAATTTGCTTCCTCGTATACTTCATTGCTGACTAAGAGCATTACCACGCTGTCCATGGCTGTATCTATGGCAAAACGTGTGCCCACATCGTCGGGAAGAGGGGAGTTGATCACTATCATATCATAGGTGTACTCGGATACTTTCCTTTTTGCGGCACTGATACTGGTAACGACATGGAGGGGGGAAAAGCCTGACTCGGAAAAATGCGCATCTATAACTTCCTGAAAGTTCCTGGATGACGATACTATAAGTATGCTGTACGTCCGGTCTGTCTGGTTCATAAAGTCCCCTCCTTTCGTGATATTTGATTCATTTGTTTTTTAATTATCTTTCGCGGTAAAGATTGATTATCTCTTCCGGTACATATTCTTTGATAAAGCTTGAATCGCCTGCGGTAAGTCTTGCTACATCCAGCGAATCCGGCAACTGGCCGAACTTTGACAATGTAAGCTTGTCTGCCTTAAACAGATTGATATCTGCGGGAGGCGGAAGCTGTATCTTATTCTCTATACCGTGTAATCCTGCATATATCATAAGACCGAATGCCAGATAAGGATTGGCTGTGGGATCGGGAGAACGGAGCTGTGCACGCTGGTACTCACCTGTGGCTGCAGGTATACGTATGAGCTGTGAACGGTTCTCGTGTGACCATGATATATACTTAGGAGCTTTGTTATGTCCGAGTCTTAAGTATGAATCCTTCTGAGGGTTAAGGAACAGGGTCATGTCCTCGATCTTCTCCAGGATTCCCGCAAGCATGTAGCGCATATTGTTATTGTTATCCGAAGGATTGACGGAAACGCTGATATGGAAGCCGTTGCCGGGAGCATCCTTAATGGGGAGCGGTGAGAAATCGGCATAAAGTCCGTTACGCTGTGCAATGGTCTTTACTACCATACGGAAAGTCATGGCATTGTCGGCAGCACTCAATGCATCCGAAAAACGGAAGTTGATCTCGTTCTGTCCGGGGCCCATCTCATGATGTGAACTTTCGGGACGTATACCCATACGCTCTAAGGTAAGGCAGATCTCACGTCTCACATTTTCTCCTCTGTCGGCTGGTGCTATATCCATGTAGCTTGCCCTGTCATGGGGAATATTTGTGGGATTTCCGTTATCGTCCAGTTCGAACAGATAAAACTCCAGCTCGGAACCGAAGGAGAAGGAATATCCTTTCTTTGCCGCGGTATCAACCGCTTTTTTCAAAAATGTCCTGGTATCGCATTCGATGGGAGTGCCGTCGGGATATGTGATCCCGCAGTACATCCTGACTACGGCACCGTGCTCTGGTCTCCAGGGGAGAAGTGCAAGAGTGTCGGTATCGGGATGCAGGAACAGGTCTGAATTCATTTCATCGCCGAAGCCTGATATAGAAGAGGCATCTATTGCGATACCCTGTTCAAATGCCCGCTCGAGTTCGCTCGGCATTATAGCGATATTTTTCTGTACGCCGAACGCATCACAGAATGACAGACGTATGAATTTTACGTCTTCGTCCTTTACATATTCTAATATTTCTTCCGGTGAGTATTTCATGATTCCTCCTCTAAAAAGATCCTTCACTGTGTTTACAATTACAAAGAAAGGCATCCAGTTTTAGCCCAAAAACTAAAGTGAACGCCTTTGCTCATTTCTGTGATTATTCTACTTTGAATGATTATGTTTGTCAAGATAAAATTCAAGATTATAATATAGATAAAATAATTGATAATTATTCAAAAAAATAGTTGACAAACGTATAAAAATACGCTAATATATCTTTCGGCAAAGGCAATGGGGTCTTTGGGCACACGCCCGAAGACTCTATTTTTTTTGGAAACTTATAAAAAATAATTTGGCTCATGAAGCCACAAAACAAATGTTTTTACAGGAGGAAGAAAAATGTCATACGTTGATGAAGTGATCGAGCTGGTTATCAAGCAGAATCCCAATGAGCCTGAATTCCATCAGGCAGTAAAAGAAGTTCTTAACTCTCTTCGCCCCGTAGTAGAGAAGAATGAAGAGAAGTTCAGACGTGATGCTCTCTTAGAGAGGATCGTTAACCCCGAGAGACAGCTTAAGTTCCGTGTTCCGTGGGTAGATGATAAGGGACAGGTACAGGTTAACACAGGTTACCGTGTACAGTTTAACAGTGCTATCGGACCTTACAAGGGAGGTATCAGACTTCATCCTTCAGTAAATCTCGGTATCATCAAATTCTTAGGTTTCGAGCAGATCTTTAAGAATTCACTTACAGGCCTTCCCATCGGCGGCGGCAAGGGTGGTTCTGATTTCGATCCTAAGGGTAAGTCAGACAGAGAGATCATGGCATTCTGCCAGAGCTTCATGACAGAGCTCTGCAAATATATCGGCGCTGATACAGATGTTCCCGCTGGTGACATCGGAACAGGCGCAAGAGAGATCGGATATATGTTCGGTCAGTACAAGAGGATCCGTGGAGTATTCGAGGGCGTACTTACAGGTAAGGGCCTTTCATACGGCGGATCACTTGCAAGAACAGAAGCTACCGGTTACGGTCTTCTTTACATGACTCAGGAAATGCTTAAGTCTAACGGCATCGACATCGCAGGCAAGACCTGTGCAGTATCAGGTTCAGGTAACGTAGCTATCTATGCTATCCAGAAGGCACAGCAGTTAGGTGCTAAGCCTGTTACATGTTCAGATTCTACAGGCTGGATCTATGATCCCGAAGGTATCGATGTTGCACTGTTAAAGGAAGTTAAGGAAGTTAACCGTGCACGTCTTACCGAGTATGCAGCTAAGCGTCCTTCAGCTCAGTACCATGATAAGGCTACCGAGGGAACAAATCAGTGGGAAGTTAAGGTTGACATCGCTCTTCCTTGCGCAACCCAGAACGAACTTAACCTTGACGATGCTAAGAAGCTTGTTGCTAACGGCGTTATCGCTGTATGTGAAGGTGCTAACATGCCTACCACATTAGAGGCTACTGAGTACTTCCAGGCTAACAAGGTATACTTCGTACCCGGCAAGGCTGCAAATGCAGGTGGTGTTGCTACATCAGCACTTGAGATGAGCCAGAACTCTGAGAGACTTTCATGGTCATTCGAAGAGGTTGATGCTAAGTTAAAGGGCATCATGGTTAACATCTTCCATAACCTTGATGATGCAGCTAAGGAGTACGGCTTAGCAGGCAACTATGTAGCAGGCGCAAACATCGCCGGCTTCAAGAAGGTTGTTGATGCTATGAACGCTCAGGGTATCGTGTAATTGCGGTTCTCTAACAAGGTTTTTTAACATTAAAATATGTCAGGTGGCAGGTCTTAAAAAGACGTGCCACCTTACTTGCTTTTTTTATATGGATGTGATATGATATTTTTCACGTCTGCTTGAGGTAACTTAAGTATACAGATGGTTTATTAACAGATACAATCAGAAAGGCTGGAATAACATATGTCAAACTGTGCTATAGTAGGCATTAACTGGGGTGATGAAGGTAAAGGCCGTATGGTCGATCTGGTAACCAAGGATTACCAGGTTGTAGTACGTTATCAGGGCGGCGGAAACGCAGGCCATACCGTTATTAACGAATATGGAAAGTTCGCACTTCATCTTCTTCCGTCAGGAATATTCAGAAAGGATACGATCAATATACTCGGAAACGGAGTTGCGCTCGATCCTGAAAATCTCATGAAGGAAGTGGAGGATGTAAGAGCAAAAGGCGTTGCTGTCGGTCCCGATAATTTAAAGATAAGCGACAGAGCCTCATTGCTTCTGCCTTGGCACAGAGATCTGGACGGACTTGAAGAGGCAAGACTTGCCGATAAGAAATACGGTTCGACCAAGCAGGGCATCGCTCCTTTCTATTCGGATAAATATTCGAAGAAGACCATACTTGCGGGAGAACTTTTCTATCCTGAGGAGCTCATGGAGCACTTAAAGGACCTCATGGAGTGGAAAAATCTTACAATTGAAAAAGTATACGGAGCTAAGCCCGTTACCATTGAGGACTTAAAGGCATGGCTCGATGAGTATTGCGAGAAGATCAAGCCTTATGTAGCCGATACCGGTGAGATATTAAAGAAGGCTGTTAAGGATGGAAAGAATATCCTGTTTGAGGCACAGTTAGGAGCATTACGTGACCTTGATTACGGTATCATCCCTTACACCACATCTTCAAATACTTTGGCAAGCTTTGCACCCGTAGGATCAGGACTTCCTTCGGCAAGGATAGACAGCATTATAGGTGTAGTAAAAGCATATTCAACATGCGTAGGCGAAGGTCCTTTTGTATGCGAGATGTTCGGTGAAGAAGCTGAAAAGTTAAGAGCTGAAGGTCAGGAATACGGAGCAAAGACCGGCAGACCTCGTAGAGTAGGTCCTATTGATATAGTAGCTACACGTTACGGTGTAGAGTGCCAGGGTGCTACCGATATAGCTCTTACCAAGCTTGATGTATTAAGCTACATGGAGAAGATCCCTGTATGTACAAAGTATAAGGTTAACGGAAAAGAAACCGACAAGTTCCCGTTCCCTACAGCACTTAATTCAGCAGAGCCCGTGATAGAATACATGGACGGCTGGAACTGCGATATATCAAAGGCAAGAAAATGGGATGACCTTCCCGAGGCAGCTAAGAAATATGTCCTCTATATCGAGAAGGAGATCGGATGTTTCATCAAGTATATATCCGTAGGTCCCGAGAGAGAAAGTATCATAATCAGATAAACAAAGGTAACTAATATAAAAGTTGATAAATGAGGTTTGAAGGAGAAAAAAATGTCGTACAAAATCGTAAGAAAAGAAGATCTGAATCCTCAGGTATTCCTGATGGAGATCGAAGCCCCTCTTGTTGCTAAGAAGGCTGAGCCCGGTCAGTTCGTTATCTTAAGAATCGATGAATTCGGTGAGAGAGTACCTTTTACCGTATCGGATTTTGACAGGGAAAAAGGAACCGTAACCATTATCATCCAGGCAGTCGGAAAGACAACAAAGGATCTGGCAGCTATGAAGGCAGGAGAGTCAATCCTTGATTTCGCAGGCCCTCTGGGTATGCCCACACCTCTTGACCACATCAAGAAGGTAGCCATCATCGGCGGCGGACTCGGTACCGCTATTGCTTATCCCCAGGCTAAGAAATTAAAGTCTCTGGGAGCTGATGTAACAGTTATCACCGGTTTCAGAAATAAAGAGCTTATCATCCTTGAGGATGAGATGAAGGCCGTATCCAACAAACTTATCATCACTACCGATGACGGCTCGAACGGACTTCAGGGTTTTGTAACCGACAGATTAAAGGAAGAAATAGAAGCAGGCGAGAAGTTTGACGAAGTTATCGCCATCGGACCTCTTGTTATGATGCGTGCTGTATGCCGTGTTACCGAACAGTATAATATACCTACTACAGTATCCATGAACCCCGTTATGATCGACGGTACAGGTATGTGTGGCGGCTGCAGGGTTATCGTTGGCGGCGAGACAAAGTTTGCATGTGTTGACGGACCTGACTTTGACGGACATAAGATTGACTGGGATGCAGCTTTAAAGCGTTCCCAGATGTTTAAACCCTATGAGAAGAGATCATGTGAAGAGGGAAGATGCCGTATCACAGGAAAGGAGCACTGCAATGCCTAATATGTCATTAACTAAAAATCCCATGCCCGCACAGGCACCGGATGTGAGAAATAAAAACTTTTTAGAGGTTGCTACAGGCTACACAGAGGATATGGCTGTAGATGAGGCACAAAGATGTCTCAATTGTAAGAACAGACCCTGTATGACAGGATGTCCCGTAGCAGTTAAGATTCCTGAGTTCCTTGCACTTGTTGCAGAGAGAAAGTTCGAGGAAGCTTATGAGAAGATCACTGAGACAAATGCACTTCCTGCAGTATGCGGCAGAGTATGTCCTCAGGAGAAACAGTGCGAGTCAAAGTGCGTAAGAGGTATCAAGGGCGAGCCTGTAGGTATCGGACGTGTAGAGAGATTCGTAGCCGATTATCATCTTCAGCACGGTAAGGATAAGGCTGTTGAAGTTAAGAAGAACGGCAAGAGCGTAGCAGTAGTAGGTTCAGGTCCTTCCGGACTTACCGCAGCAGGCGATCTTGTCAAGATGGGATACGATGTAACTATATTTGAAGCATTCCATACAGCAGGCGGCGTGCTTATGTACGGTATCCCCGAGTTCCGTTTGCCTAAGAACATCGTTCAGAAGGAAATAGATAAGTTAAAGAGCTTAGGCGTTAAGATCGAGACCAATACCATCATCGGAAAGACCTTAATGGTAGATGAGCTTTTAGAGCAGTTTGACGCTGTATTCGTTGGTACTGGTGCAGGACTTCCTTCATTCTTACGTATTGAAGGCGAGGCTCTTAACGGAGTATATTCTGCAAATGAGTTCCTTACACGTATCAACCTTATGAAGGGATACAAGTTCCCTGAGTATGACACTCCTGTGTACTGCGGCAAGAACGTAGCAGTATTCGGCGGCGGAAACGTAGCTATGGATGCGGCAAGATGTGCTAAGCGTCTCGGTGCAGAGAATGTATATATCGTTTACAGACGTGGTAAGGAAGAGCTTCCCGCACGTAAGGAAGAAGTAGAGCATGCAGAGGAAGAGGGCATCCAGTTTAAGCTGTTAGAGAATCCCACCAAATTTATCGGTGATGAGAACGGCTGGCTTAAGGGTGTAGAGTTACTCAGCATGGAACTTGGCGAGCCCGATGCAAGCGGCAGAAGAAAGCCTGTAGAAATAAAAGGCTCAGAGCATGTACTTGATATCGATACCGCTGTTATAGCTATCGGTCAGACACCCAATCCCCTTATCAAGAAGACCACAGAAGGTCTTGATACAAACGCTAAGGGCTGTATCATAGCAGATGAGAAGGGTGCTACATCAAAGGCTTATGTATATGCAGGCGGTGATGCCGTAACAGGTGCAGCTACCGTTATCCTGGCTATGGGTGCAGGAAAGACTGCAGCAGCAGCTATCGATGAGAAACTTCAAAATAAATAATTGATTGTTGCAAAGGTGTGACAGGGGGAAGGTTCTTCCTGTCACATTTTTATACAGTTTTGTCCGGGTCGGGCGCAAATAAATTCTGCCACACCGCAGATAAGCGGATTTTGCGAAGACCTTGACATATCTAGAGCTAGTATTTATATTATAGTATATCTCTATACGCAAAATCCTTACAGACCTTTTTGCAGCTCGCAAATCCGGCTCGCAAAACGCAAAAAAGTCTGCGCGTAGCGGACAGCGGGTGGCAGAACATATTTGTGCCCAACCCGGTAAATGGAGATGTACAAATGTGACAGGAAGTAACCTGTCCTAATAGGAGTAAATATGGAAAAGATAATTGTCATTGATTTCGGCGGTCAGTATAACCAGCTGGTAGCCCGCAGGGTAAGAGAGTGCAATGTGTATTGTGAGATATATTCTTACAAGACTGACCTTGAAAAGATCAAGGCTATGGAACCTATGGGTATAATCCTTACAGGCGGTCCTTCGAGCTGCTATGAGGAGAATGCCGCCACATGCTCAAAAGAGTTGTTTGAGCTGGGTATCCCGGTACTCGGACTTTGCTATGGCGCACAGCTTATGAGCCATGTACTCGGAGGCAAGGTTGAGCGTGCATCCCAGAGAGAATACGGAAAAACCGAAGTTGACCTTGATATCACATCACCTTTGTTTAAAGGTGTTATGCAGCATACCGTATGCTGGATGAGCCATTTCGATTATATTTCAAAACTGGCTCCCGGCTTTAAATCGGTCGCACATACACTTAACTGCCCGGTAGCAGCGGCAGAATGTGTAGAAAAGCAGCTTTATGCCATCCAGTTCCATCCCGAGGTACTTCATACACCTGAAGGTTCAAAGATGCTCTTTAACTTCGTAAGGAACATCTGCGGCTGTACAGGTACATGGCGTATGGATTCCTTTGTGGAGAACAGCATAAAGTCCATCAGGGAAAAGGTCGGAGACGGCAGAGTGCTTCTGGCTCTTTCCGGCGGTGTTGATTCATCCGTTGCAGCAGGTATACTTTCCAAGGCTATAGGAAAACAGCTTACTTGCGTATTTGTAGATCACGGTCTCTTAAGGAAAAACGAGGGTGACGAAGTAGAGCAGATATTCGGACCCAATGGTAAATTTGATCTTAATTTCATAAGAGTAAACGCTCAGGAAAGATATTATGAAAAGCTTAAAGGCGTTACCGAACCTGAAAGAAAGAGAAAGATCATAGGTGAAGAGTTTATTAATATTTTCGAAGAAGAAGCTAAAAAGATAGGTGCTGTGGATTTCCTGGCACAGGGTACCATATACCCCGATGTTGTAGAAAGCGGACTCGGCGGAGAATCTGCAGTTATAAAGTCACATCATAATGTAGGCGGACTTCCCGAGCATGTTGATTTTAAGGAGATCATAGAACCGCTCCGCAATCTGTTTAAGGATGAGGTACGTAAGGCAGGTCTGGAACTCGGTATCCCCGAAAAGCTTGTATTCCGTCAGCCTTTCCCCGGTCCCGGACTCGGAGTACGTATAGTGGGCGATGTTACCGCTGAAAAGGTACGTATAGTTCAGGATGCGGATGCTATTTATCGTGAAGAAGTGGATAATGAAGCCTGGGCATATTACAAGAAAGAAGGCGACTGGCCGAGCTGGAAGCCCGATCAGTATTTTGCAGCTCTTTCGAACATGAGAAGCGTAGGCGTTATGGGTGATGAAAGAACATATGATTATGCAGTGGTACTCCGTGCCGTAAAGACAGTGGATTTCATGACCGCGGAGTCAAGCAGGATCCCGTGGGATGTACTGCAGAATGCCATGAGCCGTATCATAAACGAGGTAAGAGGAGTAAACCGCGTACTTTACGATATCACCTCCAAGCCCCCCGGAACCATCGAGCTTGAGTAAACTTATAAAAAATGATTGACAAATAAAGCAGGATGTGCTTTAATGAATTAAACCGTTGAAGAAGAAGAGTAGTTTTTGATGGAACTGTACAGAGAGCCGCAGGCGGTGGGATTGCGGCAGGAAAGTCAATTATGAATGGTCTTCGGAGGGCGAACGGAAATGCATTTATGCAGAGTATGGGAGACGCAGTGGATCCTGCGTTAAAAAAACCGGCATATGATGGTATGCGTAAGGATAGTTTTAGTACAGGCGCACCGGAGTATGCAAGAGAGGGTGTAATTCACCAAGCCGGGTGGCACCGCAGGTTAATAAAGATTACCTGTCCCAGCAGTAACTACTGTTGGGACTTTCTTTTTTTGGAAAGTCCCGGAAAAACTACAAACTAGGAGGACAAAGAAATGTCAAATCAGGAAGTACCCTACAAAATTTATTTAACTGAAGAAGAGATGCCCAAAGCTTGGTACAATTTAAGAGCGGATATGAAGAATAAGCCTGCTCCCCTTATGCATCCCGGAACACACAAGCCTTTGACAGCTGAGGAGCTTACTCCCATATTCTGTGAGGAGCTTGTTAAGCAGGAGCTTGATGAAACGACTCCTTTTATCGAGATTCCCGATGAGATCAGAAACTTTTACAAGATGTACAGACCTTCACCTTTGGTACGTGCTTACTGCTTAGAGGAGAAGCTCCAGACACCTGCAAAGATTTATTACAAATTTGAAGGTAATAACACAAGTGGCAGCCATAAGTTGAATTCCGCCATAGCTCAGGCTTATTATGCTAAGAAGCAGGGTTTAAAGGGTGTTACCACAGAGACCGGTGCAGGTCAGTGGGGTACAGCTCTTTCCATGGCATGTGCATACTTAGGACTTGACTGTAAGGTATATATGGTTAAGGTTTCTTATGAGCAGAAGCCTTTCAGACGTGAAGTTATGAGAACTTACGGCGCAAGCGTAGTTCCTTCACCTTCAGAGACAACAGAAGTAGGAAAGAAGATACTTGCCGAGCATCCCGGAACTACAGGTTCACTCGGATGTGCTATTTCAGAGGCAGTTGAAGTGGCAACAAAGAATCCCGGATACAGATATGTATTAGGTTCCGTACTTAACCAGGTACTTCTTCATCAGTCCGTTATCGGTCTTGAGGCAAAGACAGCTCTTGATAAGTATGGCATTAAGCCTGACATCATCATCGGATGCGCAGGCGGCGGAAGTAACCTCGGCGGTCTTATCGCTCCTTTCATGGGTGAGAAGTTAAGAGGAGAGGCTGATTACAGGATCATCGCTGTAGAGCCTGCTTCATGTCCCAGCTTCACACGCGGTACATTTGCATATGACTTCTGCGATACCGGTATGATCTGTCCTTTAGCTAAGATGTATACACTTGGCAGCAGCTTTATCCCTTCAGCAAACCATGCAGGCGGACTCAGATTCCACGGCATGAGCACCACACTTTCACAGCTTTACCATGACGGTTACATGGAGGCTACAAGTGTTGAGCAGACATCAGTATTTGAGGCAGCTGAGATGTTCGCAAGGATCGAGGGTATTCTTCCTGCTCCCGAGAGCTCACACGCTATCCGTGTAGCCATAGATGAGGCATTAAAGTGCAAGGAGACCGGTGAGGAGAAGACCATCGTATTCGGTCTTACAGGAACAGGTTACTTTGACCTTGTTGCATACCAGAAGTACAATGACGGAGAGATGTCTGACTACATCCCCTCAGATGAAGAGATCGCAGCTTCTGTAGCAAAGCTCCCCAAGATCGACTGATCATATAGTTAGCAATAAATCATTTAAGAGTTCTTCAGATTTGAAGAACTCTTTTTTGTTAGGAACACCTCTTTACGGGCGCGCCCTCCCTTGCTATCACTTCTGTCTTTCCATTCGTACTTACTATCTTTATTTCCGGATTCTCGCAATTTGAACCATGGTCGGAAGAGTAAAAATCAAAGAATAAAAATCAAAGAATAAAAATCATAGCAAAAAACATATAGTTTCAGTCGATTTTGGTATAGTAATTTTGCTGCATAAGTGCTATAATTTTTAGTTAAGATGAAAAAACGTTTTAGTATAAGGAGAAAACTATGCTGGTTAAGGGCACATATTTTCAGAATGATACTGAAAAACCGCTTGTATACGGTGATGTTGAGATTAGTAATGTCAAAAGACAGAGATTACGCGGAGAAGAGCTTAAGGAAGGAATACTTTGCGAGCCTGTAATGGTGGGTTTTTGCGGTACGGACTTTGAGCTCATGCATATGGGAAGCGAAGGTAGGCTTTCCGCTAAGTTCCCGGAAGGGAAGAACAGGCTTATAAACGGTCATGAAGGAATAGTATGGGTACCGTCTGAAAACCGTTTTGCCATAGTGCTCATTCGTGGCGGTGACAGCTGGGATCCGACCAGGTATACTGAGGATGAGACATATTTTGAATACGGCTGCGACAAGGCTGACGGCCTGTTTGCGGATAAGCAGTATTTCCATCCCGATATGCTGTTAAAGATCCCTGACGGATATGTGCATGACGGAAAGCTTGACTTAGAGTTTGCCAAGAAGATGGTATTCCCCGATCCTTTTGCCTGCATGCTGTTCCAGCTTGAGAGAATGGAGGACTTAGGCAGCGCACATAACTTCCGCGTAGCTATGAGAAAATATAAATGCGATGAGCAGACCGCAAGAGACAAGGCTAAGGAAGAAGTATTTGACAGAACCGTCATATTCGGACTCGGAACGACCGGTATGTTTATCGGTGATCTGATATGCCGCAGCCATAAAAATGCAAAGGTATTGTTTGTGGCAAGAAGCTCTGCGGATTCGCCGAAGGTCACATTTGCGTTAAAGCAGACCGGCGGGAAAGCGGAATATCTGCAGAATACTTATGATAGCGAGGAAGACCTTGCAAAGGCTATCATAGAGAAGATGGGCGGCAGAGCCACCACCTTTATCGGCGTAAGCGGCAGCAACGTGGAGCACCGCATAGCATTTGAACATAAGGTGCTCGGATGCAACGGATTATATAACAGTTTCTCATTGGGTCCGAAGATCACCTTCGACACCATGCCTTTCGGATTTGAGAACCATCTGATCATGGGTTCCATCAATTTCCGTCAGGATCATATGGAAAAAGCCATAGAACTGCTGGCCGAGAGCCACTATAATGAGATAGTGGAACTGATTGACAGGGATGAATTTGCTGCTGATCCCATAGGAGCATACAAGAACAAGATATACAGTAAGAGCGCCCCGATGAAGACGGCGGTCATCTGGAATCCGAAGTATGTTAATACAGCTGAATAAAGATGTCATCCTGAGCAAAGCGAAGGATCTTTAAGTTCCTTCGGAGCTAAAGCTCCTCAGAATGACAGTATTAAGGTCATATATGCAAAAGGAGAATGAATCACAATGAAAACAGTACTTATCGAAGAACCTTTTAAGATCGGTCTTACCGATACGGAAAAGCCCATACCGAAGGAGGGTGAAGCATTACTTAAGGTGCTTTATTGCGGAATATGCGGAGCTGATGTAGCAAGCTACACAGGCAACCAGCCTTTTACCACATATCCCAGGATACCGGGACATGAGTTCAGTGCCCAGATAGTATCCATCCCCGAGAACGATAAAGGACTTAAAGCAGGTGACATTATCACTGCAAATCCTTATTTTAACTGCGGGAAATGCTACTCCTGCCAGAGAGGATATGTTAACTGCTGTACCGACAACCAGACCATGGGTGTTCAGCGTGACGGTTCCTTCAGGGAATATATAGTTATGCCGGTGGAAAGGATATATGACGGAAAGGGCTTATCAGCAAAAGAGCTTGCATTGGTTGAGCCTTTTACCATCAGCTATCATGCACTTCACAGGGCTAAGGTAAATGAAGGAGATAAGGTACTGGTAGTAGGTGCCGGCCCCATCGGTTTATTTGCACTTATAGCAGCAAAAGCGCAGGGAGCTGAAGTATATGTGGCAGATGTCCTTGACGGAAGGTTAGAGAAGGCGCTTCATTTCGGAGCAGCAGGAGTTATCAACTCCAAGAAGACAGACATAAAAGAAGAAGCCATGAAGATAACAAACGGTAACGGTTTTGATGTATGTGTGGAGGCGTGCGGACAGTCCGTTACCTTCCTTAACTGTATAGACTGTGCTGCTTTTGCGGCAAATATCATACTTATCGGTAACGGTAAAAAGGAGACCACGTTCCTGCATTCGATATTGCTCAAAAAAGAGCTTAACTTATTCGGAAGCCGTAACTCCTATGCAAGAGATTTCCAGGCGGTTATCGACCTTATAGCGTCAGGCAAGGTTAATGTACTTGACATGGTAAGTGCCGTTTATCCTGTGGATGATGCGGCAGATGCATTTAAGGCACTGGCTGAGAATGACGGAAGTTTAGCGAAGGTACTTATTGAGTTTTGATATATGGAGAGTGAGAGGACATGAAAGAGAGAGTTATCCAGTTTGGTGAAGGCGGCTTCCTTAGAAGCTTTGTGGATGTTTTTATCAATAAGATGAATGAGCAGGGATTGTTCGGGGGTAAGGTAGTAGTGGTACAGCCCATAGCCAAAGGACTTATCCCCGTGGTAAACGAGCAGAAAGGTGTATACCATCAGTTCCTGCGCGGCATAGATAACGGAAAAGTGGTGGATGAATGCATTAAGGTTACATCCATTTCGAGAGGCGTGGATCCTTATACGGATTATGCAGGGTATCTTAAGCTTGCACACAATCCCGATATGAGAGTGATCATATCCAATACTACCGAGGCGGGGATAGAGTACTTAGGAACTGAGCAGATAACCGATGCACCTCCCAAATCCTTCCCGGCCAAGCTCGCCGTTCTTTTATATGAGAGGTATAAGGCCGGCCTTCAGGGCTTTATCATCTTTTCATGTGAGCTGATAGACAACAACGGAAAAGAGCTCTTAAACTGCGTACTTAAGTATGCCGATCTTTGGAACCTTCCTGAGGATTTTAAGGACTGGATAAAGAATGAAAACTATTTCTGCAACACTCTGGTTGACAGGATATGTACAGGATATCCGAAAGACGAGGTAGAGGCACTGACCAAGAGGCTCGGAGAAGAAGACCGCTTGATGAATACCGCAGAGATATTCCATCTCTGGGTAATAGAAGGACATTTCGAGGATGAATTCCCGCTTGAAAAAGCAGGGATAAATGTCATCTGGACCGATGATGTTAAGCCTTATAAAAAGAGAAAGGTAAGGATACTTAACGGCGGACACACCTCGATGGTGCTTGCGGCCCGTCTGTACGGACTTTCCACCGTCAAGGAATGTCTGGACGATCCGCTTATAAACAAATACCTGAACAAGGCTATATTTGAAGAGATAATACCTACTTTGGGACACGAGGAAGAGGATATACCTTTCGGTAAGGCAGTACTGGAGCGATTCTCAAATCCTTTTGTAAAGCATCAGCTGCTAAGCATCGCCCTTAATTCCGTAAGCAAGTTTAAGGCAAGAGTGCTTCCGACCATCCTTGAATACAGGGAGAAAAACGGAAGTCTTCCTAAATGCCTTACATTCTCGCTTGCTGCACTTATAGCGTTCTACAGGACAGATGAGACGAATGACGGTGAAGAGATCATGGCGTTCATGAAGACGGCTTCTGTTGAGGATATCTTAAAGAAGGAACAGTACTGGGGCGAGGATCTTTCATTCATGAAGGATGAAGTGGAAAAGTATTATGAATCCATACAGACAAACGGTGTAGGTAAGACTATTGAAACTTTGGTAGACTGAAAACACTTACAGACCGAAAAGTGACAGATAAGTATCAGAACATTCAGGCATACAGGGGAGCAGGAAAATGGGGACAATAAAGATACATCCTTCGGACAATGTGGCAGTAGATGTGGAGACCGGACATAAGGTGGCTTTGTGCGATATCGCCGAAGGGGAAAATGTCATAAAATACGGATTTCCGATCGGACATGCGACACAAAGCATAAAGGAAGGCGAGAGTGTACATTCTCATAATCTTAAGACCAATCTTAAGGAAAAGGTGGAATACTCCTATCATTTCAAAAAATATGATATGCCGTTACCTTCCGGCAGGACTATAATGGCCTACAAAAGGGAAAACGGGGATATCGGTATAAGAAACGATATCTGGATAGTCAATACCGTAGGCTGTGTGAATAAGGTGGCTGAGTCTTTAAGTAAGCTTACCGGTGCGTTTTATTTCCCGCACCCTTACGGATGCTCACAGCTGGGCGGCGACCATAAGATGACGCAGAAGATCCTTAAAGGCCTGATAAACCATCCGAATGCCGGCGGAGTACTGGTGCTGGGACTCGGATGTGAAAACAACAATATCGCGGCATTTAAAGAAGTGCTCGGTCCTGTTGATGAAAGAAGGGTAAAGTTCTTAAATGCACAGGACGTTGATGATGAGATAGAAGAAGGGATAAGGCTGATAGACGAGCTTAAAGCTTACGCCGATACTTTTGAAAGAGTGGAAGTACCGGTATCAAAGCTTAAGGTAGGTCTTAAATGCGGGGGTTCCGACGGTTTTTCGGGACTCACGGCCAATCCGCTTATAGGGCAGTTCTCCGACTACCTGATAGCTGAGGGCGGAAGTACGGTTCTTACTGAGGTGCCCGAGATGTTCGGAGCGGAGACTATACTTATGGACAGGTGTACGGATATCGGCACATTTGAAAAAACAGTATCCCTGATTAATAACTTCAAGGATTATTTTACCGAACACGGACAGGAGATATATGAGAATCCTTCTCCCGGAAATAAAGCGGGAGGAATAACCACCCTGGAGGAAAAATCCTTAGGCTGCATCCAGAAGGGCGGAAGAGCCGAGGTGGTGGATGTACTGAATTACGGGGATACGGTAAAAAAGAAGGGGTTAAATCTATTAAACGGTCCCGGAAATGATATGGTGGCGGTGACCAACCTTACGGCTGCGGGATGTCATTTGATACTGTTTTCTACCGGACGAGGCACACCTTTGGGGGCACCGGTGCCTACAGTAAAGATAGCTACCAATGATCATCTTGCGGAAAGAAAGCCGGATTGGATAGATTTTAATGCGGGTTCCATGATAGACGGTATCGATATAAGCCAGGATCTTATAGAATACGTCCTGAGTGTGGCTAAAGGTGAAGAAACAGCCAATGAAAGAAACGGATACCGTGAAATAGCCATATTTAAGGACGGCGTAACATTGTAGAAGGTTTATAATACGGGGTTAGTTAATGAAGTATAATATAGATTTTGAGATTTTGGGGAGTATAGTTACTTTAGTCATTGCCTATAATTTCAGGATGAATTATGTGGCAAGGACCAGAAGCGACAAGGCATTTTTGAAAATGGTATATGGTATCCTGGCTTCCCAGATCCTTGACATGGCATCGGCAGTCACTATATCGATAGAAAGTCCGAAACTGAATGTCATAAACCATATCCTTACCTCCGGGTATTTTATATGCGGATTTATAACGACCATAGCTTTTGAAAGATATGTTGTAAGCTATATAGCCGAGATCACAAGAAATAAAGTTTATGAGGTCTTCAGGCGGGTTGTTATAATCCTGTTGTTTGTTTTTGCATTGACCAATCCTTTTACGGGACTCCAGTTCAACTTTGATGCAGAAGGCGTATATCACCATGGAAGTCTTTATGTTGTAGGATATATAGCTCCTGCGATATTTATGATCGCCTCAATGTTGTTTATAATCCTGTATCGCAGGTGCTTCTCGAAAAGACAGTGGATATCATGCGTTACGTTCGTAGTGGTTGTCTTTGTTGCCATGACCATCCAGCTGGTTTTCCTTAACGAGCTTTATCTGATATTCGGAGTGGTACCGATAGCACTTCTTATGGTGATGTTTTCACTGGAAACCCCGGATTACCGCAAACTGATAAATACGCTTAATGAACTTGAGAAGGCAAAGCAGGAGGCTCAATCGGCCAATAGGGTAAAAAGCGAGTTCCTGGCAAATATGTCCCATGAGATAAGGACACCTATCAACTCCATGCTCGGTTTTAATGAGATGATATTGCGTGAGACCAATGAAAAGGATGTTTTTTCATATGCCTCAAATATCAAAAAAAGCGGTCAGACCCTGCTGTCATTAGTAAATGATATCCTCGACCTTTCAAAGGTCGAGGCCGGGAAAATGGAATTGGTAAACGGCGATTATGATACCGCCGCCGTCGTAGCGGAGCTTGTCAGGATGATCAAACCGCGTGCCGATGAAAAGGGACTGGAGCTTAAACTTGATATTGACCGTAAGATCCCTAAAAAGCTCTCCGGTGATGTGGTCAGGATCGGACAGATACTTATGAATCTGCTTACCAATGCCGTGAAATATACGAAAAAGGGCGAAGTTATCCTGAAAATAAGCCTTAAGGAGATAAAGGGCGCTGCAGCAAAGCTGTACTTTGAAGTTAAGGATACCGGCATGGGTATCCAAAAGGATAATATAGAGAAGCTTTTTTCGGAGTTTTCGAGAGTGGAAGAGAAAACCCATACTATTGAGGGTACGGGCTTAGGACTTCCCATTACCGTAAAATTCTTAAAGCTCATGAACAGCAGGCTTGAGGTTGAGAGCACCGTCGGAAAGGGATCAGTATTCAGTTTCCTGTTGGAACAGAAGGTTATAGATGCCGTGCCTGTCGGAGAGATAGATCTCGATATACCGGAAGCGGATAACGGGGTCGATGTATACAGGGAAGATTTTACAGCGCCCGATGTGCATGTTCTGGCAGTTGATGATGTTCCGATGAACCTTATGGTATTTAAAGGCCTGCTCAAGCAGTCGCAGATGCATATAGATACTGCGGCGAGCGGTTTTGAAGCCATAGAACTGATCGGGAAAAACAACTATGATATAGTATTCCTTGATCATCAGATGCCCGAGATGGACGGTATTGCCACTCTTTTAAAACTAAAGCAGGAGTATCCGGACAAGGTCGGTAGTATCCCCTATATTGCCCTGACAGCCAATGCTATTTCGGGGGCGAGGGAAATGTATTTAAAGAACGGATTCTCCGATTATCTCACAAAACCCATAGACGGGGCTGCGCTTACGGCGATATTCCGGAAATGGCTTCCGAAGGGAAAACTTAAGGAGATATCGGGAAGCCGGGAGACTGCTTCGGAAACTGGGGAAAAAGAAGATGTACGCTTAAAGGAACTGGAAAAAGCCGGCATCAGTGTAAAGACAGGACTCGGATATGCTGCGGGAGACGAAGATTTTTATCTTGAGATATTGCGGGATTATGCTGCGGCTTACGGGGATACTAAAAAAGCTCTTGTTAAAAGCTTTGAAGAAAAGGACTGGAAGAACTATGAAATAAAAGTCCATGCTTTAAAAGGCACTTCAAAGACCATAGGAGCAGTCGGGGTTTCAGATAAGGCAAAGGATCTTGAGTATGCCGCAAAAGACGGGAATACAGCATTTATAGAGTCAGAGCATGAAAGTATGCTTGATGCATATGGGACTTTAGTCAGTAATATAGAGGAAATATTATGTCGGATTTCGTGATAATAGATGCACACCTACATCTGTGGGAGAAACAGGACGGATGTGTGGGCGGGCTTCCAGTGAGGAGCCTGGGCAACGGAAAAAGCTCGTTTTTAGGAGGTATACATCAGATGATGCCTCCGTACATGGAGGATAACAGGAATACCGCGGAACGCCTTATAGCGAACATGGATTATGCGGGCGTAAATGCCTGTGCCGTGACACAGGAGTATCTAGACGGCAACCAGGATGAATATCTGTTAAGGGTAAAGGATAAGTATCCGGACAGATTCAGGATAACAGCACTGTATGAGGATGAGGGTTATACAGAAGACCGGATAGAGATGGATAAGCAGAACGGGAACGGAGAAACAATATCCGGGACCTGCAGGCAGAACCATTTAGATGGCTTTAATCCTGATAGGTTTGACGGTGTTAAGATATGTGCCTGCCGGCTGAAAAATAAGGACCTTATGGCTCATATCGATATTTTCAAAAAGGTTGAGGCGGCAGGTAAATACATTTCGATTGATATGGCTGACGGAAATGAGCAGGTTGAAAGCCTTCAGAAAGTGATAGATGAGTGCCCTGACCTAAAGATTGCCATCGGACACTTCGGTATGGTGACTACACCCGGATGGCAGGAGCAGATAGCCTTGGCAAAGAATAAGAATGTCTATATTGAGAGCGGAGGCCTTACATGGCTGTTCCATAAGGAGTTTTATCCGTATCCGTCGGCGATAGATGCCATAAAAGAAGCTGCAGGTATCTGCGGCATGGAAAAGCTCATGTGGGGAAGCGATTATCCGAGGACCATGACGGATATCACATACAAGAGTGCGGTCAGGTTCATCCTTGATACGCCTAAGCTGACGGAAGAAGAAAAGAGGCTGTTCTTAGGAGAAAACGCCATGAAGTTTTATGGGTTTAAAGATTTAAAGCCCATGCCGGAGATTGAAAATATGCTATAATAACACTATTCACGGCAAATCTGCATAAAGTACATTACGCAAGCTTGCTTGCAGGAATGTACTTTGGCAGATTAAGCCATGTAGGCTGGGTAAAACACACGAGTAAACATAAGCCGCGTATGCGGCGGATTCCGGCGACAGCCGGAAAGTTTATGAGTGTTTTTACCCAACCGTGAATAGTGATTCACGGAGGTTATATATGTTAAAAGGAATTTCACCCATGCTTTCACCCGAATTACTTAAGGTTTTGTGCGAGATGGGACACAGTGATACCATAGTCATAGCGGACGGGAACTTCCCGGCTGAGACCATGGGGAAAAACGGGATAGTCATAAGGATGGACGGGCACGGCGTACCTGAGATACTTGAAGCCATACTTCAGGTATTCCCTCTCGACCAGTACATAGAAAAGCCGGTAAGCCTTATGGAAAGGGTACCGGGGGACAACGCGGATGTGTCCATATGGAAAACATATGAAAAGATGATAAAAAAGGAAGAACCGCGCGGAACTAAAGTAATACAGAAGCTTGAACGTTTTGCCTTTTATGAGGAAGCAAAGAAGGCATATGCGGTTATCGCCACTTCGGAGACCAGCCAGTATGCAAATGTCATACTTCAAAAGGGTTGCGTACTGTAAGTCAAATTATTATATTTTAAATAATTGTAGATATATTTTGTAAATAGGTGTATAATAATGGGCAGGTTTTTGAACCTGCCTTTTATGTACGAAAACCGGATACCTTTGCTGCAGGCCCTCTTGCAGAAAGGAGTTTATAGAAAACAAAAAAAGAAGGCGAGAGAATGAAGAAGATATCGAAACGCAGGACAGTCTTTATAGTCGTCTGGCTGTTCCTGATATTTCTCCTGCTGGGGCTTATCATAATGTTAAAAGAGCCGCCGGGAGAGACTGAGAGCATCAAGGAGCTGATGAAGGACGGAGTGCTCCATGATAAAAACAAAATAAGCCTGTTTGGTATACTGGATGTAAATCCCGCGCTGATCTCGGCATATGTGGTGACTGCGGTACTGCTTATCGCAGCGGTATTCATAAGGATATTTGCCATACCGAAGTTTAAAACAGTGCCCGGGAAATTCCAGATAGTGATAGAAAAACTTGTAGAGTTCTTTGACGATATGGCTAAGGGCAACAGCCCGCACAAGACCGGATTTATCGCGGCATACATATTCAGTGCGGGTGTGTACATATTCTTTAGTACGCTGTTCGAGCTATTCGGTCTGCAGGGTGTTACTACGGAAGGCCATTCCATAGCGCTTCCCGCACCGATAGCGGATATAAATGCCGCACTTGCCATGGGAGTTCTTACATACGTTATGATACTTGTAAGCGGTATCGTATGTAATGGAGTAAAGGGAGGCTTGAAAGTCTTAAAGGATTTCTCACTTCCGATATCCATGAGCTTCCGATTGTTCGGAGCGCTCTTAAGCGGACTATTGGTCACGGAGCTTGTATATCACTACATATTCCTAAGCTTTGTGCTTCCGGTACTGGTCGGAATACTGTTTACCGCACTGCATGCTTTGATACAGACTTACGTCTTGGCAACGCTTGCATCTACATTCTACGGTGAAGCGGTTGAACCGCATCATAAAAAAGCAAAAGAAGAAAAACAGAAAACCAAATAAAAAAGAAAACGGAGAAAAATCATGAAAAAAAGAATTATTTCAATTATGAGCATATTGGCATTGGCACTTGTATTTACAGGTATATTTATGCAAGCCGGAGAAACAGCTGCATTTGCAGCAGGTGAAGAGGTTGCGGCTGAAGCAGCTGACAGCACAGGAGATAAGGCTATGGCAGCAGGTATCGTTGTAGGTCTTGCAGCTGCAGCAGGTGCAATCGGTATGGGTATCGCAGTAGCAAAGACCACCGAATCCATGGCACGTCAGCCTGAGATAGCAGGTAAGATCAACTCAACCATGATGCTTGGTATGGTATTTATAGAGACAGCCATTATTTACGCACTGGTAATCGCAATCCTGATCATCTTCGTACTGTAAGTAAGTGATAATATGGAGGAAGAAAATGCCACTTAATATAGATATAGTTCAGATACTGCTGCATATGCTGAACTTCGTGATCTTAGCCGGCGGACTGACATTACTTCTTTTTAAACCGGTGAAAAAGTTTATGGCGGACAGAAAGCAGTATTTTGAAGACAAGGAAAAAGAGATAGCTGAGGGCCTTAAAGAAAACGAGAGCCTTAAAGCCGAATACGAACAGAAGCTTTCCAATGTGGATGCCGAGATAGAAGAGATGCGTCTTAATGCAAAGAACGAGACCGCTACGGCAGCCAAGGAATACATAAACAATGCCCAGGAAAAGGCTTCTGCCATTATTTCGGAGGCAGAGCAGCAGGCTGAGGAACGTAAGGATCATATACTTGATTCCGCACAGACTGAGATTGGCGAGCTGGTAGTCGAGGCAACCCAGAAGCTTTTGGAAAGCAATGCAACACCTCAGAAAACACATGAACTTTATGATGAATTTATAAAGAGTATGGTAAGGGATGCACAATGATAGATGAAACCTTTGAAAACTTATTGAAATTGGCTGAAGATGAGGAAAACGCCAAAAAGGCCGAGCTTGCCGCAAAGGGTGAGTTACCCGGGGAAGATGTGGAAAACGCCGAAGGTAATAATCAGGAGCCTGAAGAGGACGGACCCTTAAAGGTTGAGATCCGCTGTGTGACGCCGCCTGACGAGGAACAGCAGAAGGCTATCGCCACCATTATGCAGGAAAAATACGGCGCTTCTTCAGTAGAGATAGTAATTAAAAACGATCCGAGTGCAGCTGACGGTTTTAATATTTTCGTCGGTGACGATAACTACGACTGGACCACTCTCGGCAGGATCAGGCAGCTCAGACGTTCCATTCAGAAGCTTCCGAAAGAAAAGAAGATCAACAATATCATTTCTCTGATAAAGGACGATCTAAAAGGTTTTAAGCTGAACCTCGGCTTTCAGCAGGTAGGAGAGGTTCTTACCGTGGGTGACGGCATAGCTGTCATAGCAGGACTTAAAGAAGTTGAATACGGTGAGATAGTCCTGTTCGAATGCGGCGTTAAGGGCATGGTACAGGACATAAGGACTAACGGGACTACAGGTGTAGTACTGTTCGGCGATGCCTCTGAGATCGTAGAAGGGCAGCGTGTAGTACGTACCGGACGTACCGCAGGTATCCCCATCAGCAACAGGATACTCGGACGTATGATCGATCCCTTAGGGAAGCCTATCGACGGCGGTCCCGATATAGGTGCAAAGAGATATTATCCGATAGAAAGACCGGCACCCGGCATCATAGACAGAAAATCGGTATGTTCGCCGTTAGAGACAGGAATACTTGCCATAGATTCGATGTTCCCTATAGGAAGGGGCCAGAGAGAGCTGATAATCGGTGACCGACAGACAGGAAAAACTTCCGTTGCCATAGATACCATACTTAACCAGAAGGGTAAGGATGTGGTATGTGTATATGTAGCCATCAGCCAGAAGGCAAGCTCCGTGGCAAAGGTAGTAAACATACTTAAGAAAAACGGTGCGATGGATTATACCGTAATAGTATCATCACCCGCAAGTGATTCAGCTTCTCTTCAGTACATAGCACCCTATGCGGGCTGTGCCGTAGCAGAGTATTTCATGGATCACGGAAGAGATACACTTATCATATATGACGATCTTTCAAAGCATGCGGTAGCTTACCGTACCATAAGCCTTCTGCTTGAAAGAGCTCCCGGACGTGAAGCTTATCCCGGAGATGTATTCTATCTTCATTCAAGACTGCTTGAAAGATCAGCACAGCTCTCAGACGAAAAGGGCGGCGGCAGCATGACCGCACTTCCCATAGTAGAGACACAGGCCGGTGATGTATCCGCATATATCCCGACCAATATCATATCCATCACCGACGGTCAGATATTCTTAGATAACGAATTGTTCTACTCAGGACAGCGTCCTGCAGTCAATGTCGGGCTTTCCGTATCCCGTGTAGGTTCGGCCGCACAGACAAATGTCATGAAGAAGTCGGTAGGAACTTTGAGACTGGATCTTGCGCAGTACCGTGAGATGCAAGTATTCTCACAGTTCGGAAGTGATTTAGATGACCAGACCGTTATTCAGTTAAAATACGGCGCAGGGCTTATGCAGCTCTTAAAGCAGCCCAACCAATCACCGCTTACACTTCATGAGCAGGTAATCCTTCTTATGTGTGCAAGGGAAAAGATGTTCTTAGATATCCCTCAAAAGGAGATACCTAAGGTGGCACGCGAGCTGCTCGACTGGTTCGCAAAAGAGAACGGTACGCTGTGCTTAAGTATCGAGCATAAGAAGGTATATTCCGACGGCCTGCAGAAGAAGGTACTAAAGGCTGCAAAGCAGTTTTTTACAGAGAGAAAGAAAGCAGAATAAATGAAAGGAGGACATCATGTCAGGTGCTGCGGAAATAAAAACCAGGATCAACAGTATATCAGAGACGAAAAAGGTTACGGATGCTATGTATATGATATCCTCCGTAAAAATGCGTAAAGCCAGACGTGAGATAGAAAAGACCACTCCGTTTTTCGTAGCGGTAAGAGAAGAGATTGGTGAGCTTCTGCATTATATGCCGGAAAATACCGACAGATATTTTAAAAATCAGGACCCTGAAGGAATAGTGGGAAGAGCACTTCTTCTTATCACATCCGATAAGGGACTTTCCGGAAGTTACAATCATGTAGCCATAAAAAAAGCAGAGGAACAGCTGAATGCCCATGAGGACATGATCCTTTTCAATGTGGGTGAGTACGGATGGAATTATTTCCTGAACAAAAAATACCGGGTAGCCCAGGATTTCAGGTATTCGGCATCATTCCCCACCATCTGGAAGGCTAAGCAGATAACGAACGAGCTGCTAAGATACTACGATAACGACATTGTGGATGAGATAGATATCATCTACACCCACTTTATGGCAGGAAAGCCTGAGGAATGCAAGAACAGATGCCTGCTTCCGCTAGACAAGAGTGAATTCTATGATTCAAATGAGTTTGAGCTTCCTTTCGGAAAAGAGTATTATCCGAGTCCTGAAAAAGTATTGGACGGAATAGTACCGAGCCTGATCACGGGCTTTATCTACAGTGCGCTTGTAGACAGCTACTGCAGTGAGCAGGATGCGAGAATGTCGGCTATGAAGACAGCCGGTGACAACGCAGAAGATATTTTAAAGAGCCTTAAGATAGAATATAACGGCATCCGTCAGGCTGCCATAACGAGAGAAATGACCGAACTCGCATCGGGCGGCAAGGCTTTGAGAAAAAAGAAAATGTGACAAAGAGACCATAGATAAACAGAGGTTAACATATGGATACCAGGGAAACAAATCAGGAAAATGAAAAAAAGCTCATAAAGGGTACCGTTGAAGGTGTAAACGGTCCTGTTGTGGATGTTATGTTTGCCAGAGGAGAACTTCCTAAGCTTAGGGAAGAGCTCTATGTAGAAATAGCGGGCAGCAGACGCAACATGGAAGTAGCCCAGCATATAAGCGGCGGAATGGTACGCTGTATCATGCTCGGACCTTCGGAAGGCCTTCACAGGGGACTTGAGTGTATAGCTACCGGTGCACCTGTTTCCGTACCTGTAGGCGAATGTGTACTCGGCAGGCTTTTTGATGCACTCGGAAATACCATAGACGGTAAGGATCCCATCCCTGAAAGTGAGACAAGGGCAAGTATTTACCAGCCTGCACCTGATTATGCTTTAAGAAAAAACACCGAGGAAATGCTTGAGACCGGTATCAAGGTAATAGACCTTTTAGCACCCTATGCAAAGGGCGGAAAGATCGGTCTGTTCGGAGGAGCCGGTGTAGGTAAGACCGTACTTATACAGGAGCTTATCCATAATATAGCCACAGAGCACGGCGGATATTCAGTATTTACCGGTGTAGGAGAGAGAAGCAGGGAAGGTAATGACCTGTGGACGGAAATGCAGGAGAGCGGTGTTATAGAAAAGACCGCGCTTGTATTCGGACAGATGAACGAGGCTCCCGGAGTACGTATGAGAGTAGCTCTTACGGGACTCAGGATGGCTGAACATTTCAGGGATGTTACCCACAAGGAAGTACTTCTCTTTATCGATAATATTTTCCGTTTCATACAGGCCGGAAGCGAGGTTTCTACACTGCTCGGCCGTATGCCTTCAGCCGTAGGCTACCAGCCCACACTTGCCAATGAGCTCGGTGAGCTTGAGGAAAGAATAGCTTCCACGGTAAACGGTTCCGTTACTTCCGTACAGGCTGTATACGTACCTGCCGATGACCTGACTGACCCGGCACCCGCTACTACATTTGCGCATCTGGATGCCACTACGGTACTTAGCCGTAAGGTAGCCGAAATGGGTATATATCCTGCGGTTGACCCCTTAGAGTCATCTTCAAGGATACTTGAGCCAGATACCGTAGGTGAGGAGCATTATAATATAGCAAGACGTACGCAGGAAACACTCCAGCACTACAAGGAGCTTCAGGATATCATAGCGATCCTCGGTATGGATGAGCTTGGCGATGAAGATAAGCTTGTGGTATACAGGGCAAGAAAGATACAGCGTTTCCTGTCACAGCCTTTCAGTGTAGCCGAGAAATTCACCGGCGTACAGGGCGTATATGTGCCGCTCGAGGAAACCTTAAGAGGATTTAAGGCAATACTTGACGGTGAGATGGATGAGTACCCCGAAGCAGCATTCTTTAACGTAGGAACCATAGATGATGTAAAGAAGAAGGCTGCCGAAATGAATAAAGAGGAAGCATAATGGATACATTTCATTTGGAAATACTATCACCTGAAATACCGTTCTATAAAGGGGACTGCATATCTCTTATCCTTCCGATAAGTGACGGAATGATAGGAATCATGGCGCATCACCCTGCCATGACGGCGGTAATAGGTGACGGACTGGTAAAGTTTAAGCTGCCCGACGGTACCGAGAAGGAGTGCATGGTATCTAAAGGAATGTTTGATATCTCTCAAAATGATGCAAGACTCCTGTGTGATGCGGCAGCAGCACCCGATGAATGGGAAAAAGAACTTGAACGCAGAAAAGAAGAAGAGGCAAGGATAGAGGAAGAAGAAAAGAAAGCGAGAAGGGACTTCATGAAGACCCAGCTTTCCATAGCCAGAGCCATAAATGCCTTAAAGGTAAAGAACAGGAACTCTTCTTCGGGAGACAGGCCGTTCTCGTAATAAAACGGAGGACCTAATGGAAGGATATATCATAACAACAGAATGTTACATCAGAAGAGGTGACGAGATACTGTTCATCCACAAAGGCGGAACGGATATGAACAGCGGAAAATTCCTAGGTATCGGCGGACATTTTGAAAAAGGTGAATCACCTGTTGAGTGTATAGTAAGGGAGATTAACGAAGAGACCGGTATAAAAAGGGAAGAATTAAGCAATCTTAAGATGAGGGCGATCATAACCTTTGTGAATCCGAAATATGAGGATGAATACATATACCTGTTTGAGGCTGATTATACCGGAAAAGAAGATCCTGCATTAAGAGCATGTGACGAAGGTGAGTTAAAGTGGGTAAACAGAAAAGACGTATTCGATCTTCCTGTCTGGGAAGGTGACAAGAGAATGTTTGAAGAGATGTTTAAGGATAACGAATTCTTCACCATGAAGCTCGTATATGATGGGGATGACCTGGAAGAAGTAATAGTAGACTGATATGGACGGACAGAAATGTCCGTCTTTATTTTTACACTTTAATACATTGTATTTCAAGATTATATGGTATATCATTTGGTGTAGGTTTGGTAATACGTGATAAATGGAGGTTCATATGAAATACAAGCTTGACTTTGATGCATATAAGGAAACAGCGATAGAGGCCATCTCGGAAGGACAGGTTCTCCTTAAAAACGAAGGAGATGTACTTCCTATAAAGAAAGGCTCGACCGTGTCCGTATTCGGCAGGATGCAGCTGCATTATTATAAGAGCGGATTAGGATCCGGCGGCATGGTTAATGTACGTAAGGTGACCGGTATCCTTGATGCTCTCGAAGAATCAAAAAATATAAAAGTATATGAACCCCTAAAGAAAATATATGAAAAATGGGATGAAGAGAACCCCTTAGTTACAGGCTGCGGCTGGGGTACCGAGCCCTGGTCGCAGGCGGAGTATGATATAGAAGAGTCTGCAGTAGCGGATGCGGCAGCTAATTCCGATATCGCACTTGTCATCATAGCCCGTACCGCAGGTGAGGACCAGGATAATGTTGACAAGGAAGGTGCTTTCAGGCTGTATGCCGAGGAGCTTACCACACTTAAAAAGGTAAGAAAAGCATTCTCTAAGATGGCTGTAGTCCTTAATATCGGAAATATCATGGATTTCAGCTTCATGGATGAAGTAAATCCCGATGCGGTGCTTATAGCATGGCAGGGCGGACATGTAGGCGGATATGGTACGGCAAAGGTACTTTTAGGCGAGGTATCACCTTCGGGACATCTGCCTGTATCTGTAGCTTATGAGCTTTCGGATTATCCTTCAACATGCACATTCGGAAAAACAGAAGATCTTTTCTATGAAGAAGATATATATGTAGGTTACAGATACTTTGAGACTACGGCCAAGGACAAGGTGCGTTTCCCGTTCGGCTACGGACTTTCATACACCGAGTTCAGTATCGAGCCCATGCATATCAAGGTGGATGTCACCGATAAGGGCGCAAAGGTGGTTCAGACTGTAGGTGTGACCAATACCGGTAAAGTGCCGGGCAAGGAAGTGGTGATGCAGTTTGTATCCGCTCCCTTGGGAAAAATGGGTAAGCCTGCAAAAGTACTTACAGCATTTGCAAAGACAGGTCTCTTAAAGCCCGGTGAAAAGAGAGTAATAGAGCTCGAATGCGATGCTGATGCATTTGCTTCCTATGATGATGCAAATACTTTGGGGTACGGCACAGCATGGGTACTTGAAAAAGGCGGATATTCCGTACTGGTCGGAGAAAACGTAAGAGATACCGTATATTCAGGAAGCTTTGTAATAGAGAAAAATATCTGTTTAGAGAAGCTTGAGAGTGCCATGGCACCTGTTAGGAGCTTCAACAGGATGAAGGCTGTCGTATGTGACATGCCTGATGATATACCTTTCATGGTAAAGGAAAAGGTACCTGTAAGAAAGGTATCCATGCTTGAAAAGAGAAATGAGAGACTGCCGGAAGAGATCCCTATGACCGGCGACAAAGGATATAAGCTTAAAGATGTGAAGGACGGCAAGGTATCCATGGATGACTTTGTAGCCCAGCTTTCAAAAGATGAGCTTATATCGATAGTACGCGGCGAAGGTATGGGAAGCCTGAGGGTAACCGCAGGAACCGCTGCAGCATACGGCGGAATAACAGACAGTCTGGTAGAAAAAGGAGTTCCCGCATGCTGCTGTGATGACGGACCTTCAGGTATGAGACTTGATACCGGAGCGTTGGCATTCTCGCTTCCGAGTGGATTCTTACTGGCATCGACATTTAATACGACACTTGTAGAACACTTATATCAGTTCACTTCCGTGGAAATGGTGAAGAATAATGTCGACAACCTCTTAGGACCCGGCATGAATATCCACAGGCATCCTCTTAACGGACGTAACTTTGAATACTTCTCCGAGGATCCGCTCCTTACAGGCCTTATGGGTACCGCCATGTTAAAGGGTCTGCACTATGCAGGAGTGACAGGTACTATAAAGCACTATGCGGGCAACAACCAGGAGACCAAGAGACATTTTGTGGACTCAGTCATATCCGAGAGAGCGCTCCGTGAGATATATCTTAAGGGTTTTGAGATAGCGGTAAAAGAAGGAAATGCCGACTCCGTTATGACAACATACGGAAGCCTTAACGGTACATGGACTTCAAGCTGTTATGATCTTAATACCGTGATACTCCGTGACCAGTGGGGATTTAAGGGCATAGTTATGACCGACTGGTGGGCTATGACCAGTGAGGAAGGCGGAGCAGGCGAGAGAAACAACTTTGCTGCCATGGTAAGGGCACAGAACGACCTGTATATGGTATGTCCCGACTCCTCAAAGAATAAGCACGGGGATAACCTTGAGGAAGCGCTGGCTGACGGCAGGGTTACCATAGCGGAGCTTCAGAGATGCGCAAAGAATATATGCGGTCAGGCCATGACCATGTATGCTTTTGAAAGGCTGAACGGAAATGAGGCAGAGATTGAGACTGCGGATACCGATGACAGCTTTAAGGAAGAGCCTCTGGACGTTGAGTTTATAAACGGGGGCATGGATTATACTTATGACCTTAAAGAATTTGCCGATCAGAAGGAGATAGTATTCGGTATAGACTTTGATACTGTCGGAATGTGCAAAGTTTCCATCACAGCATCATCCGAGCTTGGAGAGCTGGCACAGCTTCCCGTTACTTTCTTCTTTAACGGAAAGGTATATGCGGTATATACCTTTAATGGTACAGGCGGTAAGTCCGTAACGATTGAGAAAGATATATTCATACATACCAGACATACGATCTACAAGCTTTTTGTACCGGGCGCGGGGTTGAAACTTGAGAGTATCAGGATCAATTTTAACAGATGATATTGCGGAACCTTTTGAGGGAGACCTTGAAAGGTTCCGTATATTATATGGCGTTTTTGGGTAGATAAATTGTTATTTGTTAAAAACTGCGGAAGAGACGAATACACTATATATGGTATGAGAATGTAGAAAAATATCAAAATAAGCATTTTAAGGTATTGACATATTGCGCAACAGGTGTTATACTTTCGGTAATGAAGTGGGTTTATTCAGTCTATCATACGGAGGGCAAAACATATGGCAATCGAAAGGATACGTGAAAATTTCGCACAAAGGCTGTCTGAGTTATTGAAAAAACAAGGTATGTCTCAAAAAGAACTAGCAGAAAGGGTTGGCATTACGGAAGCTTCGATGTCCCGGTATATGAACACCAATCGTATTCCCAAAAGCGAAATATTGGCAAACATTGCTACAGCACTTAACACTACATCTGATTATCTATTGGGAGTAGAAGAGGAAGGTAATATTGATTTAGATTATCCCAGAATTGTTCGATTGATTGCAAGAAATTCTTCTTCCATGACTACTGAACAGAAAAGAGCGATTATCAATGAATTGCTTGGGAATTAAGGAGTTGATTAATGAAACTGTGTTCGGAACGATATGAAGAAATTGATAAAGAAGTAATCAAGATGTTTGATAAAATCACTATAAAAAGTTTTCCTGTCGATTGTATCGATATTTGCAAGCAACTTGGGTATAAGACTTTTACTTATTCTGAGTTAAAAGGAACTGCAAGGGAGGCTTTGATAGATGTTAGTAAAGATGGTTGTAGTTGTCTTGTCGAATTGAAAAAAGGAGTCTTTGAATACTGGATTTTTTACAATGATGAAATATGTAGAGAAAGGATTCGTTTTACGATATTTCATGAAATCGGACATATAATACTAGGTCACACTGAAGAAAGTGATCTTGCTGAAAGCGAAGCAAATCATTTCGCAGCATATGCTATAGCACCTCCGCCGTTGGTTCATCAAATGAATGTTGAGGATTATATAGATATTGCTGAGATATTTGATATCAGTGGAGAAAGTGCTTATTATTCTATGATTAGATATAATAACTGGTTGAAATATGGGTCAAGAGATTATCTCGAACACGAGGAGCGTATTATCCAGCTTTTTGAGCCTTTTATGAAAAATGAATTTACAAGAGGGGAGTGTTGCTTATGAGTGTATTGAAAAGACAAAGAAAACGCACAGAAAACTGTTGGTAGCAGTTACCGTGCGTTATCAGTTATGCAAAATGCATACATTAGCAAGATCATTTTAGCATAACTTGATTTCTTTGTCTATAACAAAAAAATTTTATATTTTAATTTTTCGGCGGTATTGTCGGAATAAATCAGAGATTTGTATAGAAAGGAGCTTTTGTTATGCTTAAATTTAATATTCTTGAATGGGCTGACAACAAGGTCAGTTCACTAAAAAAGTATGGTGTATCATTTATAAACGGTATACCACAGATGAGAAAGGAATATATTTATACAGATTGCCCGGCTATGGTATCTACTTACAAGTATCGTGGAGATATTCCTGATGAATTAAAGGCTAAATCTTTACTTACATACTTTATGTATGAATCGGATTTGTGGCCAAGGCTTTACAAGGTGGATGAAGAAATTAAAGTCTTAAAAGAATATGGTGGCATTGTTGGTTTTGATCTTAGTCCTTGCATAGGTATGTTAAGACCCAGACAACGATTCAGTATTCTAATCAATGCTATTTTTTCCGGTTATTGTGGAGTAAAAGGTATTAAAGTTCTTCCAAATTACAGAGCAGGAGATTTTGGTACTATAGTTACGGCGCACTTTTTCCCATATGATTGTTCATTCATGATTGGAAATCATGGTTGTAATAGTAATGAATATGTAGCGTATAGTGAATATCAGCTTGAGATAATACTTGATAGTTCTATAGTTGATATTCTATATATTTATGGCTCTATTCGTAGAAAAGAAGCTGAAAAACTTGTGTTGAAATATGGAATTGAAATAATCACATTTCCTGATCGCAGAAATCGTGTTTGGAATGGTAGTAAGGCATATCGATTCTACAAGAAAGAACATAAAGTACATAAACAGGAATATATATGTGCCTCGGAAGGAGGTGCAGCGTAATGGGAGCAAAAGCAATATATACTGATGAAAGACGTAGGACGATACATCAGCTGATTATTTCGAAAGATATAGAAAAGATAAAAGGAGTTCTTCATGATAGAGATGAGTACCGTCAGTTTTCAAGTGGATGGCGAGCAGTCAACCTTGATGAATATGTAGCTCAATTCGGAGTAACTGATATTTCTAATAATTATGATAATAATTTGCGTAAAATCACCTTTTTTAAAGATGGTAGACAATACGCCATAGTGACAGCTATTGGAGGCAAGTATTTCCGTGTGGGAGAAGTTCGTCCTGATGGTAGAATTGGTAGATACTTAACGTTAGATTTGAGAGATCCCAGCATTTCTGGATCGTTTCAGGGCGCTGAAAGAAGAGCTGAAAACTTTAGATTGACTCATTTTAGAATGACTTATAAGAAAGGAACGGTGTAACTATGGCGGATTTTTTTCAGGGTAAAGATGAACGTATTGTAGATGGCATACATTATGTAAAATATCTTGATTTGAACAAGTGGTATTGTGTAGTTGTTCCTAAAAATCAGGATGCATACAATGAAATGTGTGATTACAAAGTGTGGGATGACGAGGTGGGAGATGTCCGAGATTGTTATTGGTTTATGAAATTTCATGAAGACAGCTACTTACTTATGGAAAAATATCTTTTCAATTTTATAGATGCTGAATGTAAATTATTAATAAATATGTATGAAGAGGAATGGATAGAGGGCGAGAATCTTACCAAAACATTAGAAATAACTGAGAGAATGATTAACAATTGCGATGATGATGAATTCGTTGAACTGGCCAAGGAATTTAGGGGACTTATTGTTAAGGCAATCGAAAACAATACCTGTGTGGGGTGTTTTTTCTAGTGAGCGAACCAAAGTTGTTCTTTCAAGATTTTCTGTTTGAAGATATGCCAGTAGATAAGCAAGAAAATCCTATTGTTGATTTAAAGTACATAATGAAAAAAGATGACTTGGTTGGTTCTGATTTTATTGAGGTATCATTTGATTCTCTGACTAAGATGAATAAAGAAGCCGAATGGCGTAAACTATATCAGAGGATAGAAAAAAGCAATGTTATAATTAGGGATGATGTAAATATTGAAAACGCCGAAATTGTTCCGTATAAGGAATTCTATTTAAAGACATATTTTTATAATCTTTCCAGAAAGTGTAAAAGCTGTGTTATTATGAAATAGGTGCTTAAGAATGAATAAAAAACAATTAATAGAAGATTTTAAGGATGATCAAACCTATTAAGGGGCAGTCGTGAATGACTGCCCCTCTTAATATATTGTTTTATGCAATTTCTTCAATCTGTGCAGTATACAGTCTATAATATGCACCCTTCTTCTTCATGAGTTCCTCGTGGTTTCCTACCTCGGTGATGCCGCCGTCATCTATGTACATGATCTTATCGCAGTTTCTGATGGTGGACAGACGGTGGGCAACTATGAATGAAGTCCTGCCTTTAAGCATGGTATTAAGTCCCTGCTGCAGAGCTTTTTCTGTCTGAACATCTATACTTGAGGTAGCTTCATCAAGTACCAGTAAGCCATGTTGTTAAGGAATTTATTGAAGATATTTCCCATGTTCATGATGGGCTGCCAGAAACGAGCCGAATAACCTGATATGGCTATGATAGTACCGATGGACTTAGCACCGCCGGCAAATACCAGTATACCGAATATAAATATCGCAGCTCTTATAAGCACGGATATAGTGTCGATACCGGGCCACATAAGGTTGTTGCACTGTACGGCCTTCATCCAGGTTTTCCTGCAATCCTCGGAAAGTCCCGCAAATATCTCGGCATTTTCGTTCTCTATTGCAAATATCTGGGTGATACGGGCACCGACTATATTCTCCTGAAGGTAAGCGTTTAAGTTTGAACTCTTGTTGGATACTGCCTGCCAGACTTTACGCTGTCTGTTTTTCATCCAGAGCATGAATACCGATAAGATAGGCACGCCGCACATAACGACGAGCGACATCTGGACATCGACCAGCAGCATGTAGATCACGATGATGACTAAGTTGATGGTCTCAAGGATTATGTTGATAAGACCGTTGGAAAGCATATCCGATACGGAGTTTACATAGTTTACGACTCTTATCAGGACCAGCCGTGAAAGACTGGCCCTTTAGATTTTTACCATGTGTGACTTTAGATTTTTACCATACTTGACTTTAGAATTTTACCATGACATCAATACCTTATTATGTCGATTCAAGTCTTTTTTAAAAAAGGCTTGACAAAATGGTTAGTAGGTAGTAAACTTACATCATGAGTTAGCAGACAACTAACCAGTTAACCCAGAGAGGCGGATATATATATGGAAGATATTATTTTGGGAGTAATAGAGGGCAGATTTGCAGATATCATATGGAAAAACGAACCTATAAGATCCGGAGATTTAGTAAAAATATGTGCTGAAGAACTTGGATGGAAAAAGGCTACTACATATAATATTTTGAAGAAACTCTGTTTAAGAGGTTTATTTGTTAACGAAGACAGTATCGTCAGGTCTGTTATTTCAAGAGAAGAGTTTTATGGTAAACACAGCAGTAATATAGTAGACAGAAGCTATCATGGTTCATTGCCGGAGTTCATGGCGGCTTTTGCATCAGTGAGAAAACCTGATAAAAAGGATGTGGATATCATAAAAAAGCTTCTGAAAGAATGGGAGAATTGATTTGCTTAGGGTATTATTTAGCACTGTATTTGATATCAGTGTGATATCCGGCGTATTTATACTGATCATAACATTTTTAAGAATAGTATTCAAAGGAAGTCCTAAATGGACCAGATATTTCCTTTGGATGTTGGTTGCATTGCGTCTCATATGCCCGGTATTCATTGAGAGCAGGTGGAGCATTATTCCTGAAAAGCAAATACTAGTTACTCATGTTTTGGAGAATACCTCAGCAAAGCTTTTAGAAGGAAGATTAACAGAAAAGAGCTACGATATTTGGGAAGTATTATCTTTAATTTGGATTATAGGAATAATGGTATTTTGGGTTAGATTGATAATAGAAAACATTCAGGTATCCCGGAAAACCCAATCAGCAGTACGAGCAGACAGGTTGAACAAAGATGTTATGCAGAATGAGTTGTTATATCAAGATGTATATTATCTGGATGGAATACGAACATCATTTGCAAGGGGGATACTGAATCCCAGGATTTATATTCCATCTTATATTTGTCAGGGTGATATTGATAGTATAATCGCCCATGAAAGAGTCCATATAAAGCGAAAAGATATTATATGGAAACAATTGGGTTATATAATAGCATCCGTTCATTGGTTTAATCCTTTGGTATGGTTTGGATATATCCTTTTTATCAACGATATAGAATTGGCGTGCGATGAAAAGGTTATCATAAAGATGAATGAGAAAAGCAGGAAAAAGTATATTCTTGCACTGATTCATAGCACAGAAGAGTACAACAAATTAACATTTAGTACCGTGGCATTTGGAAAGATGCCTATAAGAAGGAGGTTAAAAGCAATCATGAATTTCAAGAAGTTATCAGTGGGAGCAGCAGTGGTTACATTAGTGGCAGGAATCGGTGCTGGTGCATTTTTTGCTACTAGGCAGGTAAAAGGTGATGAAGCAACTAAAACGGAATCGGTAAAGTTGGAAGATGGATCTGTACTTATTACAGAAAAGGATTTTCATTCTATTTCCAAGGAAAATTGGGATAAAACAAACATATGGAGTATACTCTCAGAGGACGAAAAAAAGGATATTATAAAGATAGAGTCGGTTGATACCGGTTCCGGGGAAGACTATATTGTAACAAAGATAGTTGTTGATGATTAACAAAGCGCAAAGAGGAGGAGAACTATGAGGCATTTGAAGTATTTATGTTTGACGGTTATTTTGCTGTTTTTAGTTGTTCCTAATAGGAGTGTTAGTGCAAGTGAATATATTGGGAATGAAGATAAGATTGTTTTTGAGGATGGAAGTTATATTCTTATTCGCATCATTGATGAATCTAAAGATGAGTTAAAGAACGGGACACGAGAGTGGCATACAATATCGGGTTCTAAATTGTTCTCATATTATGATTCTAATAGTGAGTTAGCATGGGATGTAGACATACATGCGACATTTATCTATGATGGAAATACAGCAATGTGTATAACCAGCAGTGCGGATTATAGTATATATAAATCTAATTGGACATGTCAGGCGTTTAGCTATAACCATTCAGGAAATACAGCTACGGTCGGTTATACTTTTTCAAATTCTATTGGGGGAATAACAATTTCCAGAAATGGTTCGATAGCTTGCAGCTCGACAGGTTCGTTATACTAGAAAATATGTATAATGAAAGAAGAGTTTTTTACTGAAGTATATTTAATGGTCTGTTAGGACACAGAAGAAAATACATATTCTGTGAGAATGAGGGAAACAATGAAAAAAAAGTGTAAAAAAGTGGGTTTTATGTTATTTATAGTCTTTTTTTCCTTTATATTCTTATCGAACGTAAACATATCTGCTTCTGAAACAATTTCAGTTGAACAGATGAGAACAGAAGCAGGATATATTTATGGAGAAGCCAGTCATGGGTGCTTTATGGATGATTTTGTTACCCGATATACTGACGTAGATAAGATATTTACTTTTGTTGATGAAGTGACTATAGAAGAGAGCACTATGGTGGAGAATATCGATATTGTAGGGCATCGAATCAATTCTGATTATGTGAGTGTAACCGGAGCAGTAAAGGGATTCTCGTCGGATGAAAATGTCGCTATATGGCAAACCGGTGATCTGGGTGGATTTATTTATGCTATTGGTCAAGGGACATGTACTATTACATTGGACTATAATGGCTTGAAATGTGATGTAGTAGTAAAAGTATTAAATACTGTAGATGTTCAAGGAATGATGAATCAATATATTGCTGAAGGCTTGGCATTATATGGTGAGGATTTGGCATATGAAAGTACTTATGTGGATGAGGATTCTCCGGCAACTTCTTACGATATTTCGTTAGGCGTAGAATATAGGCAAGAAAGGGATAGAAGCCTTCCGGGGCAAAGTGCTATAACGGTAGCATATAGGGCACAACAGATATTAAATGTCCCTTGGACACCTGTACTTGACTATAGGCTGAGAAATGGTTCATATGCCTATGCTAATGCACAGGTTACAGGTGTTCCGTATTCTCAATGTGAAGCTTCGCGTCAATGCAATGCCACTCAGTTTATTTCTCATTATAATGATTACAATAATGGTGTTAATAATTCGTTTTATACGGCCGACCCGGCGGGTAATGAAAAGTATAATCCAAGATATGGACTTGATTGTTCGGGTTTAGTTTCTAAAGCATGGGGGATACCTCGCGAAACAACAAAGACATTTTTTGAAGCATTAAGGGATGGAACTGTTACAAAATTTGAGAAAGTAGGTTCTTATAGTATTAGCCCAAATACGGCAGTTACAACTGGAGTAGACTCAACAACACTTCTAAGTATTTATCCGAGTCTTCAATCTGGACAGGCAGTAGTAAAACGGTATTACAAGAACAGCGTAGATGTTGCAGGACATGCAATGCTTGTTTCAGCCAATATTCCATCTCAATCAAAGGCAATTTTTTGTCATGCTTTTTCAAATTTTCCGTGTTATGTAACAAAAACATATGAAGAGTTAAAAAATGAATACTATTGCCCTTTTGAAATCAATTCAAGTTATTATACACAATACAATAGTTAATCAAGAGGCGATGGAATGAAGAAGTTATTATTATATGTAACGGCGTTATTGGTATTGGCATTAAGTATATCATGTCGTAAAGATAATCAAGAAAAACATGAAATACCTGACACACCTACTGACATTGTTAACGGAGATGTTAATAAAGTTGATGAGGATAGTAAGCTGATCATTCAGGATGTAGTTACTACTGATTATTATAATATCCGGGTCCCTTCTGAATGGATTGGAAATGTATATTATAGGATCTCAGATAATAAACTTGTTTTTTATGAAAAGAATTCGGCCTCTAAATTTGATAAAAAAGCATTGCTTTCAATTACACAAAAGAATAGTATTGAGGATGCTTGGGAGATTATTGATTCGGATGCTAACAGTATCTGTTATTTGACTTATGATTGGGCATATATTTTTTCAGTACCTGATTATGAGCGGGATGATGGGCAGACAGAGTCTTCGTTGAGTATTCAAGTTGGCAATCTTTGGGAGTTTACACAAAGGTTAAACATTAATAAGGATGGTCAAAATAATTCCATACAAAAGTCATTATCTTCGGATGTGTTGTGGAAATTAAAACAAAAAACGGATCTGACATATGCCATGAACAGATATGGACTTTTTTTAAAACATGAGGTATATGGGTACAATTATATTAAGTTATTTGATTTTACCAGATTTGACAGGCAACATGAAGTCGGGTATAAGATGATCCTATCCGATAAAAACGATATAATGTGGATAGATATACCATCCGGGATAGAAACTCAGAATATCAACGTATACCCATTCGCTGACAATAGTGACGGAGTATCGGGTTATTGTTTATTTAGTTACTCGTTTTTAGATTCCGGCGAAAAAGAATCACTGATGGTAGTTGAAAAAAAAGATACAGAACAGAGTGCTTCTTCGTACAAGTTAAAAATCGATGAAGTTATTGATTTGGTAAAAGAGCGGGTGACTTATTCAGTAACTAAAGACTCTGATTCGGCAGTTTTTTCGCTGAATGATAAAGAAACTGTTACCATTAGGTCTGATCAGTTGGCTTTAGGCGATTCATACATATTGGATGATTATTTTATTCTTTGGTCAGACAGCCCGTTAGTTGTACGAGATGGACGACATTATATCGTTATGTTTATTCCCAAATTGGAAAAAACGGATGGAACTTTTGATGATAAGAATTCACCTGTAATAATGGCCAATGTGGAATACGCGGGAAATGGCAAGTTTGATATAGAAGATATAATAATTAAAAGAATAGGCCGTTGCATAGACGATTGTCCGGATTTGATTAATAGAAGTATTATTACCGATGATGATTTTACGTATATAGATAATATTTGTTATCCTAACCCATTAGTATTAGATGATCAATATATTACCTGCAGAGTACGTATTCTTGGTTTTGATGATAATGGTAATATCTTACTTCGCAAGTTTGACGATAACAGTGAATCAGATAATGTTTCATTTACAGAAGGTGCAAAAAAGAGTATTCGAAGTGAAGATATATGTTTATCTGTGGAGCCGGATTGTGAAATACGGTATTATGTAAAACAGTCTAATGATTGGACCTGGAGAAGGCTGAACTTAGAAGATTTAAAGTTTTTAGTGAATAATTATTTTTACAGAATGACAATTGATAATAACGAAGAGTATTTGCTGAATTTTGAGTGCAGTTACAAAGGTAATACTTTATATTATTTGGCAGAAATATTTGAATCATAATTGAATGATAATAGGAAAATCAAACTTTAAGAGGGGCATTCAACTGCCCCTCTTAATATATTGTTTTATGCAATTTCTTCAATCTGTGCAGTATACAGTCTGTAATATGCACCCTTCTTCTTCATAAGCTCCTCATGGTTTCCTACCTCGGTGATGCCGCCGTCATCTATATACATGATCTTATCGCAGTTTCTGATAGTGGACAGACGGTGTGCTACGATGAAGGAAGTCCTGCCCTTTAGCATGGTATTAAGTCCCTGCTGCAGAGCTTTTTCTGTCTGAACATCTATACTTGATGTAGCTTCATCGAGTACCAGTATCGCAGGTGACGATAGCAGTGTTCTTGCAAAGGATATGAGCTGTTTCTGCCCCTGACTTAAGAGAGAACCTCTCTCCTTTACCTCTGTATCATATCCGTCCGGCATCTTTAAGATGAAAGGTTCCGCACATACACGCCTGCTGGCTTCCCTTATCTCTTCATCGGTAGCATCGAGTTTTCCGTACTTGATGTTATCCTTGATGGTACCTGAGAATATGAAGCTGTCCTGCATCATGATACCCATCTGGCTTCTGAGCGAATGAAGCGTAACTTTTGATATATCCTGTCCGTCTATAAGCACTTCTCCGCTTCCTACATTGTAGAAACGTGACAGAAGATTTACTATCGTGCTCTTTCCCGCACCGGTAGGACCTACCAAGGCTATGCTCTCTCCCGGCTGAACCTCAAAGGATACATTGTGCAGTACTTCCTTACCTTCTTCATATGAGAAACTGACATTTTTAAACTCAACATGTCCCTTGATGGGAGGCATCTCGGTAGCATTTTCTGCGTCAGCTACGGTTACCTTCTCGCCCATGGTCTCAAATATACGCTCTAAGTATGCCATGTTGTTAAGGAAGTTATTGAATATATTTCCCATGTTCATGATGGGCTGCCAGAAACGTGCCGAATAACCGGATATGGCTATAATGGTACCTATGGACTTAGCTCCGCTTGAAAATACCATGATACCGAATATGAATATAGCTGCCCTGATGAGTACCGATATCGCATCGATACCGGGCCACATAAGGTTGTTGCACTGTACAGCCTTCATCCAGGTTTTCCTGCAATCCTCTGAAAGTCCCGCAAATATCTCGGCATTTTCGTTCTCTCTTGCAAATATCTGGGTGATACGGGCACCGACTATATTCTCCTGAAGGTAAGCATTTAAGTTTGAACTCTTGTTGGATACTGCCTGCCAGGCTTTACGCTGTCTGTTTTTCATCCAGAGCATGAATACCGCTAAGATCGGCACACCGCACATAACGACGAGCGACATCTGGACATCGACCAGCAGCATGTAGATCACGATGATGACTAAGTTGATGGTCTCAAGGATTATGTTGATAAGACCGTTGGAAAGCATATCCGATACGGAGTTTACATAGTTTACGACTCTTATCAGGATCTTGCCGTGAGGACGGTCATCATAGTACTGGAAAGACAGCTTTTGCAGATGTGCAAAAAGGTCTTTTCTGATATCGTAAATGATACGCTGGGATACCTTTACCATCATCCTCGAACGTATAGTGGTAAAAAGTATGCTGACTGCATATACGGATACGAGCAGCACTGCCAGAGTGATAAGCATCTTCATATCATGCGGGATGAGCGCATCATCTATCGCCTTCTGTGTGATCATGGGAGCCGCCAGTCCCAAAGCACCGCCCAGAATACTTAAGAAAAGCGCAAGTCCCATCTGTTTTATATATTTTTTTATGTAAGCGGATGCAAGCAGAAGATGCCGTATATCAAACGGCTCATCCAGTCTTTCATCCTGCTTGTATGTATTTTTTCCTGCCATGTTTTTGCCTTTCTGATAGTCTGTAACACTCCACCTCATCCGGCACTTCGTGCCACCTTCCCCTCAAGGGGAAGGCTTGATATAGCCTATGCGGTCATTTCACCGATCTGTAAGTTGACCAGGTCCGCATAGTAACCCTTCTGCTCCACGAGCTCCTTATGGGTACCGGCCTCTATGATCTTACCGTCCTTAAGCACCAGAATTTTATCCGCTGCCTTAGTGGTCGAGATACGCTGTGCTATGATGATCTTTGTGCAAGGAAAATCCAGATTTCTTAACGAATGCTGGATCACCTTCTCTGTCTCCATATCTACAGCCGAAGTAGTATCATCAAGGATAAGTATCGAAGGCCTGATCGCAAGTGCACGTGCAAGGGATATCCTCTGCTTCTGACCGCCGGACAGACCTACGCCGCGCTCGCCGACTATGGTATCATAACCTTCCGGAAGCTTCTCTATAAAGTCTGCTGCCGCCGAATACTTCGCGTATTTTGTAACCTCATCGGGCTTCATGGTAGATGCACCGTAGGCTATATTACCCTCGATGGTATCAGAGTAGAGAAGTACATCCTGTGTAGCAAGTCCTATATTCTTTCTTAAGTCTTCGAGTTTGTACTTTTCTACAGGCACGTCATCCACAAGCACCTGGCCGGAAGTAGCCTCGAAGAATCTCGGTATCATCTGTATCAGTGAAGTCTTACCGCAGCCGGTCTCACCGATTATCGCTACAGTTTCGCCGGGCTCAGCCACAAATGAGATATCCTTAAGTACAGGATATATACCGTCATCATACTGGAATGACACATGCTTAAACTCAACCTTGCCGTCGAATCTGCCGGGATGCGGTATGGCATCGGGCTTATCCAATATCTCGGGCTCGGAATAATATATCTCCATAACCTTGGCAGATGCAGCTGAGAAACGCTGGAATTCATTCATGATATTACCCATCTGTCTCATGGGGTTCGCTATAGCCCAGATAAGTCCTGAGAATGCCACATAATCACCCATGGATATCTCACCGTTCATGAAGAAGATACCGCCGATGACCAGATGGATGACCGGCAGGGCATTGGCTACAGTTTCAACTGCAGGGAAAAAGCGGAGCCAAGTCATGTGTGTATTGATACCGGTCTCTTCAAAGTCCTTATTGGCCTTATCAAATTTATCAATCTCGTAACCTTCCCTTGCAAAAGCACGTACAACCCTGTTACCTGAGATGTTTTCCTGTGCCTCGGTATTCATTCCGGCCAGCTTTTCACGTAAAAGTGCATGCTTGGGAGCTACGCTTTTCCTGAATCTGAATACTATAACGAATATAACGGGAGTTACTATAAGAAGGCATATCGCAAGCTTCCAGTTCATAATGAAGAAATATACGGCGGTAGCAGTATAAAGTGTGATCGATTCGACTATCATACGTACTACCCAAGCAATATTATGACGTACGGCATCAAGGTCACCCGTTACTCTCGTCATCAGGTCACCTGTACGGTATGTACTGTAAAACTTCATATCCTGTCGCTGGATCTTGTCATATAAGAAGTTTCTTATCCTGTACAGAGTCTTCTGAGATACATGCTCATAAGCCATACAGTCAAGATATACTATAGTTACACGGATAAGCGTAAGTCCGACCATGATTGCTATAAGCCGGATAAAGTCCTGCTTATAATCAGCCAGGTTCCATCCGTTTACATCAATGTCTCTTAACAGGTCAACTATCTTACCCGAAAAGAAAGGCACTACAAGCTGCATGATATTATATACAACCGTGCCTATGAGAGCTACCTTGAAAAGTCCGCGCTTTCCTTCCATGTTTTCCCAAAGCCATCCGAGTCTCGTCTTCGGAAATCTGCTCATGGAAACCGATGCGTTCTTTTCGGTCTTACCTTTTGCCGGAGTATTTTCACCGGCTTTTTTTACTGAATCACTCATCTGGTGCATTCCCCCCTATGGCATTCATTTTAACACTTAATATTTCTTAAACAAATGTATTATCGTTTACAAGTTTTGTACAAAATTGTAATGGGAATAAATTGTCAATAGAATTTCAATTATTGAAAAGTTTTTTGTATAATATTCATCTTGACAAAATAAATATGTTAACTTATAATCCATCTCGTAACAGATAAAAAGAAAAGGAGAACATCATGAAGAAAGTATTTTTACTCATGATGCTGCTTACTCTTTCGATCGTACTTTGCGCATGCAAAGACAATACGGAAGATAACAACAAGCAAGACTCCGATTCAGTCAGTTACGGAGGAGAAATAGTAGTAGGTATCAGCCAGGATTTAGATAGTCTTGACCCACACAAAGCAGTTGCGGCAGGAACGAAGGAAGTTCTGTATAATATTTTTGAAGGCCTTATCAAGGTCGACAAGGACGGAAATTTTGTTCCGGCTGTTGCAGCCTCTTATGAGATTACTGACGGAGGTTTAAAGTACAACTTTAAGCTTCGCGAAAACGTCAAGTTCCATAACGGAAAGGTTGTTACAGCAGATGACGTAATATATTCACTTAAACGTGCTGCCGGTATGCTCGAGACTTCAGATCCTGAAGTTGCGATTGTATCGGCTTTTTCTATTATCTCCGAAATTAACAAGACTGATGACGGCGTACAGGTCGTTTTATCCGAACCCAACACAGAACTTATCGGGTTCTTTACAAGCAGCATCATTCCATGCGATTATGACAATCAGGCAAAGGCTCCTGTAGGTACAGGTCCTTTCAAATTTGTTTCATTTGAGCCATTAGTTAGCTTCGTAATGGAAAAGAACACAGATTACTATGGTAATCAGGCATATTTAGACAAAGTAACCTTTAAGATTACCTCCGGTGGAGATTCAGCATTTATGGAACTCCTCGCAGGCAGCATTGATATATTCCCTTACCTGACAAATGAGCAGGCTGCTCAGCTTCAGGGCAAGATGGATGTACTTGACGGATCAATGAACCTGGTACAGGCTCTGTTCCTCAACAATGCAGTAGAACCCTTTACTGATGCAAGAGTGCGTCAGGCAGTGTGCTATGCACTTGACAGAAACGAGATCATCAATGTTACAGCAGGTGGCAGGGGTGATGTTATCGGAACAAATATGTTCCCGAGCTTTGCAAAGTACTATGATGCATCACTAGTTAATAACTACAATACTAACCTTGACAAAGCAAAAGAACTTTTAAAGGAAGCAGGATATGAGCAGGGATTTACATTTACCATCAAGATTCCTTCAAATTATGACTTCCATGTAAAAACAGGTCAGGTTATCGTTTCACAGCTGGCTAAGGTAGGCATTAAGGCAGAAATCCAGCTTGTTGACTGGAGTACTTGGCTTTCTGACGTATATGTTGGAAGAGATCATGATGCAACTATCATCGGTCTTGACTCTCAGATGGCACCTTCTGATGTTATGAGATTCTATCCTACGGAGTCGGGCAAGAACTTCATGAACTATTCCAATGCTCAGTTTGATGAAGTATTTGCCAAGGCAAAAGCAGCAGTTGATGAGAATGAGAAGGCAGAGCTTTACAAGCAGTGTGAGAAAATCCTTACCGAGGATGCAGCAGCTGCTTACATCCAGAGCCCCGCTCAGCTTGTAGCAGTAAATCCTAAGCTTGGCGGATACACCTTCTATCCTATCTATGTACAGGATATGAGCTCTGTATATTTTAAGAAATAAATAATTGGGGGAGGGCGGCGCATGAATTATTACATAAAGAAGTTGATATCGTTTTTGATCACGCTTTTTTGTGTTGCGCTGCTCTCTTTCCTTTTGTTCCAAATAATCCCCGGAGATGCGGCTGTGTCAAAACTCGGCATAGAGGCTACTCCTGAACAGGTAGAAGAAGTGCGCGCACAGTATGGCTATGACCGTAATGTATTCGTGCGCTTTTTTTCGTGGTTTGGAGGCGTGTTTACCGGAGATCTGGGTGTCTCTATAAAGTATGGACCGATGAAGGTGTCTGAGCTTATATCACAGAGACTTCCGATAACTATCTGGCTGGGAGTTTTATCTATAATCCTGATAGTGCTTTTCTCTATACCTTTGGGACTTATATCGGCAAAAAGACCCGGAGGTGTGGTAGATATGGTCACCGACTGGATAGCACAGCTGTTTATGGCTATCCCTTCATTTGTACAAGGTATATTGATCTCATTTATATTCGGTATCGTATTCAGTTTGTTTGCGCCCGGCAAATATGTCAGTCCTACGACTAATTTCGGAGAATTCCTGCAGTGCATGATATTTCCGGCTTTTGCTGTTGCTATCCCCAAGATAGCTATGACAGTCAGGTTTATGAAAACCTCTGTGAAGAAAGAATTGAAATACGATTATGTTAAGACAGCCAAGGCAAAAGGCTGTTCATTAAACAGGATAATGTGGAAGCATGTGCTTAAAAATTCGATGCTTCCTGTAATAAATTTTATAGGCCTCATCGTGGCTGAGGTTATGGCCGGAAGTATAATGATAGAAAAGGTATTTAATCTTCCGGGACTCGGACTTTTACTTGTAAATTCCATTTCAACAAGGGACTATACCGTAGTTCAGGCAATAGTAATGTATATTGCGCTGATAGTTATAACGGTCAATTTCCTGGTAGACATCATCTGCAAGGTTCTAGATCCCCGACAAGCGGAGGAGAGCCTATGAAGATGAAAAAGAAAGATATAAATAATCAGAGTAAACTAAACATCAAATATAATAAAACCAACATCCGTCTTATTATAGGAATCAGCCTGCTGGCACTCATAGTTTTGCTTGTGGTTTTTTCTCTTATAGTAGAGATATATGATCCCAATGAAGTAAACTACTCGGAGATGCTGAAAAAGCCCACACTTAAACATCTTTTTGGTACGGATGATTACGGACGTGACATTTATACCCGAGTAATGAGAGGAGCTGCGACCACATTTGGCATATCACTGTTTACGGTAGCCATGGGAGCGGTGGTAGGCACAGTGATAGGAGCTCTTACAGGATATTTTGGCGGGATTATTGATGAAATACTGATGAGAGTAAACGACTGCCTGGCCTCATTCCCGAGCATCCTTTTGGCATTGGTAGTAGTGAGCCTTCTTGACAAGGGTACATGGAATATCTGCATAGCATTGGGCATCGTATTTATACCCAGCTTTGCCAGGATTATGAGGGCGGAGTTCCTTAAAGAGAAAAACAAGGACTATGTCTTAAATGCCAGACTGATGGGTGCTAGCCACCTTAGGATAATATTTAAGCATATATTCCCCAATACCCTGCCTATACTGTTTTCTGGAATACTCGTAGGTATTAATAATGCGGTACTTGCAGAAGCAGGGCTAAGCTATCTGGGGCTCGGAGTACAGCCACCTGATCCCAGTCTTGGCAGAATGCTGTCGGAAGCTAAGACATTTCTGCTTAACGCACCCTGGTATGAACTCTATCCCTGTCTGGTGATGATATTGTTTATCCTGAGCCTGACACTGATCAGTGATAATTTCGGAGTATCGGGAGTGTCTCTCAGAAGTGTTAAAAAGAAGATTGAAAAACTGAGAGAAGAGAATGAGACAGAAAGGCAAAAAGAGACTGAGAATGAAATCATAATCAGCGTAAACAATCTGGAAGTCGGGTTTATAGAGGATGATGGAATAGATGATACATTACATGGCATCTCATTTGATCTGCATAAAGGAGAAGTGCTTGGAGTAGTAGGAGAGTCAGGATCCGGTAAGAGTCTGACAGCTATGAGTATAATGGGCATACTTTCTGAGAAGACTGTGATCACCGGCGGCAGCATAATGCTGGATGGCAAAACAGACCTGACCAAGCTGCCCGAGGATGAATACAGAAAACTGCGCGGAGGCAGACTTGCCTACGTATTCCAGGAACCCATGACGAGTCTGAACCCTGTACAGAAGATAGGCGTGCAGATAGACGAGATACTGGATATACATTCGTCACATTTACCTGAACCGGAGCAGAAAAAGCTTGTGTTGGAGGCACTTGAGGATACGGGATTACACGATGTAGAAAAGCTCTATGATATGTATCCTTACGAGCTTTCCGGCGGTATGCGCCAGAGAGTATGTATAGCCATGGCACTCGTAGCCAAAGCAGATGTGATACTGGCCGATGAGCCCACGACAGCGCTCGATGCCAATATCGCAGATGTGATACTTGACATCTTTAAGCATATCAACAGAAAATATGGTACAGCAATTGTGCTGATATCTCATGACCTGCGTGTAATAGGTAAGCTCGCGGACAGGGTCCTTATCATGCAGGACGGAAATATCGTAGAAACCATGACGCTTGCGGATGAAAACAGGAAAGTCACTAAGGAAAAACCCAAGCATCATGATGAAGAAGTCAATAAAGATGTGCTTAGAATTGAAAACGGTAACGAAATATTGCGGTTTGACAATCCGAAGACAGAGTATGGCAAAAAACTGCTTTCTGCAGCATTTTCAACCAAGAAGTATAACGACACAGCAGACAATGCAGATAGAGTTAACAAACTGAATAATAAAGAAAAAGTACTTGTAAAGGCTGAAAACTTAAGCATATCCTATAAGAACCGGTCATGGAAAAAGAGGGGCTTCAATAAGGTCATCAAAGATGTATCATTCGAGATACCTGAGGGCATAACCGCAGGCTTTGTCGGAGAGAGTGGAAGCGGAAAGAGTACCTTGGTAAAGGCTATAGCCGGACTTCAGAAATATGTTGAAGGAAAGCTCGAGATAAACTGTGATAGACCGGGTATGGTATTCCAGGATCCGTACTCATCCCTTAACCCGGCATTTAAGGTACGCAGGATACTCGAAGAACCGTTGAGACTCAAAAATGGGTTTGGTAGATCAGTAATAAAACAAAACAGGACAAGAATGTTCACAGAGATCAAATCTATGATTCACAAGGTTGAACTGGATGATGAGATTTTGACCAGAAAAGTATCTGAGCTTAGCGGCGGTCAGAGACAACGTATTGCCATAGCGCTGACACTGCTTCAAAGAAAGAGCTTGATAATACTGGATGAACCTGTTTCAGCTCTTGATGTTACTATACAGGAGCAGATACTTGACCTGCTTATGAAACTCAAGAAATCACTTGGATTAACATATATCCTGATTTCACATGACATGAGACTCGTTTCAAGGGTATGTGATCGAGTTTATGGAGTTGAATCTGGCAAGGTGATACTTCACAAATCTGCTATGTAGATATTTTTCTTGGGTTGGAACTTTTAATGCCTTTAATTAACTCAGAATGATAATTGACGTTTTTATTGTCCCACCTCCCCGTGACTTCAAAGAAAAAATCACAAAAAACACTTGACACGATCCCAAAACCGTGCTATTATACAGAATGCTGTGAGTAAACAGCACAAAGCAGAGTATCCGCTCTCACCCCCAGCGCCTATAGGCAGTGACAGGGTCAAACATAAAAACATTAAGTACCGAAGTGTACGTTTTATGAGTGGATAGCTATGCTACCCACTTTTTATTTTATCACAATATATTAGTATTGGAGGTGCAGATTATTAGCGAATATTTCATTAATGAACAGATCCGCGACAAAGAAGTAAGACTTATCGGAGTGGATGGAGAGCAGCTTGGCATCATGTCAGCAAGGGAAGCATTAGCAAAAGCTGAGGAGTTGGAACTCGACCTTATAAAGATAGCTCCCACCGCAAAGCCCCCTGTGTGTAAGATAGCTGATTACGGAAAATTCCGTTATGAAGCCCTGCGTAAGGCAAAAGAAGCAAAGAAGAACCAGAAGGTTACTGAAATAAAAGAGCTTCGCCTGTCCCCAAATATTGATGAAAATGATTTGAACACAAAAGCAAATCAGGCTCGCAAATTTCTGCAGCATGGCGATAAAGTAAAGGTTACACTCAAGTTCAGAGGACGTGAAATGGCTCATATGAATTTAGGCCGCGAGATCCTGGACAGTTTTGCTGAAAAACTTGAAGACGTAGCAGTTGTAGAGAAGGCAGCAAAGCTTGAGGGCAGAAACATGATAATGTTCCTGAGCGAAAAGAAGTAATGGCAAAGTAATAAATCAACTTTAAGGAGGAAAGAAAAATGCCGAAGTTAAAGACAAACAGAGCAGCCGCAAAGCGTTTCAAGGCTACCGGCACAGGAAAGATCAAGAGAATGAAGGCTGGTAAGCAGCATATCCTTACCAAGAAGTCTCAGAAGATGAAGAGAAGATTAAGAAAGGGAACCTTACTCGATTCTGCTAATATGACAGCAGCTAAGAAGATGCTGCCTTACATGTAATCAGGCATTATCCATCGATTGGTTTTAAGGAGGTAAATTAAAATGGCAAGAATTAAAGGTGGCTTAAATGCCAAGAAAAAGCATAATAGAGTATTAAAGCTTGCTAAGGGCTTTAGAGGCGCTAGATCAAAGCAGTACAGGACAGCTAAGCAGGCTGTTATGAGAGCTCTTACAGCTTCATTTGCAGGACGTCGTCAGAAGAAGAGAGATTTCCGTAAGCTTTGGATTGTCAGAATCAATGCTGCAGCTAGAATGAACGATATTTCTTACAGCAAGCTTATGTATGGTCTTAAGCTCGCTAACATCGATATCAACAGAAAGATGCTTTCAGAGATCGCTATCGCTGATCCCGAGGGCTTCAAGAACCTTGTTGATGCTGCAAAGGCTAAGATTGCATAACTTTTAGATATACTTTTAAACGGATAAAGAAGCTTCTTAAAAAAGAGGCTTCTTTTTTTAATATTTTGTTTGCAATCATTCGGAAAAATGGTATACTTATTATGAGTAAGTTTGCAAGGAGGATTGGGTAACAATCCTGCCGATAAAAAACTTAAAAACGGGGTAAGGTGCGAATAATGAGACAGAAGATTGAAAAGTTCGCAAATGGTATATTTTCATATGAAAAGCCTGCACTTATGGTATCCGAAAGCACATTGGAACTTAAGGCCATAGCCGGAAAGGAAACTGTAGGTTCTTTTGTTGTGTCTAATGACAGGCATACCAAAGTAAGGGGATTTTGCCTGTGCAAGAGTGAATTCATCAGCTTCAGGGACGAAATTTTCGAAGAGACAGAAAATGAAGTAACGGTTATATTTAATGCTGCAAATCTTGAACCACAGTCAAGGCTTAACTCCGTAATAGAGATTATTACCGAGTGCGGAGAGTATACATTGCCCCTGGATTTAGAGGTGACCGCTTCATATATAGAAACAAGCATTGGTCAGACCAGCGATCTTTTCCACTTTGCAAACCTTGCCATCAGCAATCCTCAGGAAGCTAAAGATCTTTTTAAGACAGAGGATTTTAAAAATATTGTTATAGGCAATGCGCCTGAGTACAGAAATATATACAGAAACCTTTCGGGATCGGCCAATACATCGCTGGTGCTTGAGGAGTTTCTGATAGCCGCAAAGAAAAAAACATCCATGGAGTTCTCGATAAATGCTTCAAAGCTTGTATATGAGGCCGGAGATACACCTGTAGTTGATAAAATACTGATCCGCAAAAATAACTGGGGATATTCTCAGTTGAAATGTGAGGCAGACGGAGCATTTATCGAGCCCGAAAGGACTCTGATATGGACCGAGGACTTTGAAAACAACGAGTTCTGGCTGAAGTTTGCCATAAATCCCGAAAAGGCCAGGTTTGGAAATAACTATGGCTGTATCAGGATAGCTACACTTGCGGATGAGGTTGAGATACCCGTGCTCCTGTTTAAGGCATCCCCGTTTGACAAAGAGAAGAAAGCGGAGCACAGAAAGAGGGAGTTCCAGATCGGTCTGCTGAAAAACCATCTTGATTACTTCCTGGAGAGGATAGACGAAGAAACATATGTGACCGAGGCTGAAAACTGTCTTGATCCTCTTAAGGCCTTCCGTCCCGAAAGCGATTTTGTAAAGCTGTACAGACTTTATCTTAAGTACCTTTCGGGCAAACAGGATGAGGCGGTAAAGGAGTACGACCTGATAGAAGATACCGTCAGGGACTCTGATAATATCTATATTTATTCAATGGCACTCTTTATGGGAGCGCTCCTTAAGGATAATAAGCCATCGGGAGAATATTGCAGTGACCTGCGACGCGCCTATGAAAACGAGCACGAGCTTTTCAGCCTGCTTTTGTATTTAAAGGTTGATGACAGGGAGCGTTTCAGCAAACGCCAGAGATTTGAGGAGATAAAGAACTGCTACCTGGAGGGTGACCACAGTGTATTCGGTCTCATTGAAGGCATTAAGCTTTTGAGTATCGATCCGCTGCTGCTTAAGGAGTTAAGTCGTTTTGAGGTAGCATGTCTGGCGGAAGGCTTGAAGTACGATCTGGTAAATAAACTGGTCGGACTCCAGCTCTCTTATGTTGCAGTCAGGGAAAAGGCTACATCCCCGCTGCTGCTTAAGGTGCTAAAGGAGTTATACAGGAGATTCCATCAGAAGGAGCTGCTCGAGGCGGTATGTACACATATCATACTCACTAAGAAGCCTCTTGCAGATGAGTACGAATGGCTCGAAATGGGCGTAAACGAACAGTTAAAGATAAAGGGACTGTATGAGAGATGTCTCGCATCAGCCGACCTTTCCTCAAAGCTGCTTCCCAGACCGCTGCTGAACTATTTCGCTTCCGGAGACGATATCAATCCGAAGTTATCCGCAGCCCTATATTCCAATATCATAAGGTTCTGTGAGACAAATGATAATCTGTTTATCCTTTACAGGATAAGGATGGAGACCTTTGCCGAGAAATCTCTGGAAAAGGGAGATTTCAGCAGGGAACTGGCTGTGATCTATGAGAAAATGCTGCGTATCGAAAACCTTAACGGCAGATGCATAGCTTCACTTCCGTATATACTGTTTAAGAATGAGATTACCACCGACTGGAAAAAGGCCGTGAATATGGCTGTCTCCCATAAGGAACTGAGAGAACCGAGTTTTGTCAAGGTGGAGAACGGAAGCGCCATAGCAGATATCTTTACCGATAATCCTGCCATAGTGCTTCTGGATAATGAGGGCAACAGGTGTGTGGCCTCGTTTGAAACCAAAGTGAGAAAGATGATCAACCGTCCGGACCTGTTTAAACTCATGATGGATAAGTGCAGGTCGGATAAAAAGGTTATGCTGAACCGTCTTGAGGCAGCAAAGTATGAGGGCATGAACGACGAAGTGATCAGCCTTTATGCAAAGTGTGTCGAGATGGACAGTCTTGAAGACGGGTTCCTTTTAGAATGCAGAAAGACACTTATAGATTATTATTATGATAATTTTGAAGGCGATCTTTTGGAGAGCCAGCTGATAAGAGTTGATTTAAAGGAGCTTTCTTCAGCGGACAGGCTCAGGATGATGGAACTCATGATATTCAGAGAGCTCTATTCATTGGCACTTAAAAACATGGAAATGTACGGTTTTTACGGGATCAGTCCCAAGCGTACATCGAGACTCTGTTCGGTGCTTATAAGGGCAAATTCTGAGCAGATCAATTCAAAACTTTTCATGCAGCTATGTGTGTACAGCTTTGAAAGATATAAGTCGGATAAACTGATACTTGGTTTCTTAGAGAAAAATTTTGAAGGCAGCACTCAGGAGCTGTACAACCTTTGGTCAGCATGCCATGAGGAGGGTATAGAGACCATAGATCTCGAAGAGAGACTCCTAAGGACAGCACTCTTTACAGAGAATGATATGAACTTTGTAAAAGAGGTCTTTGAGATTTACTACGGACACTGTTCATCGGGAAAACTGGTCAGGGCCTACCTTTCATATCTGGCATACGGCAATCTCGTGTGCGGAAACCTGCTTGACAGCAGCATCCTGGAGATCATGAGACGTGAAGCCAATTACAGCGAGAATGATATATGTACTTTGACGCTTCTTAAGAATTATTCTGCCAGAAAGAGCTTTACCAATTCGGAACGCTCCTTTATAGAGTATCAGATAAAGAAAATGGAGAGCAAGGGATTGCTTCTTCCGTTCTTCAAGGATTTCCCTGCTGAAATCAGGATACCCAGACAGATGCGTGATAAGTACTATGTGGAATATCATACCGACAGAAACAAAAAAGTAAATATCAACTATACTCTGGTCGGAAGTGACGGTGCCGAGAATTTTCGTGAAGAGGAAATGAAGGATATCGGTTTTGGTATTTTTGTAAAGGAATTTATACTGTTTTATGGTGAGGTTATGCAGTACTATATCACTGAAGACGGTGAGGACAAGGATGCCATCACCGAGAGCAGGGAGGTAGCTTTGGGACCCGAGCATTTCGGACGTGAGGAGTGCAGATACCACCAGATAAATCTTATCATTACCGCAAAAGAGATGAATGATGAGAAAACCGTAATAAAGCTGATAGAGAATTATCAGTTCAATGACTACGCAGTAAAGAGGCTCTTTGAGCCGATCGGATAAAGTAGGAAAGGTAAGGTACATAGCATGGAGTATATAGTCGGGATTGATCTGTGCCGCGACTTTACGCAGCTGTGCATTTATAATAATGAGAATAATTCGGTTGATTCCGTGGCTTTATCCAGTGACAGACAGTCTGCGAGGGTGAAGACAGCGATAACCTATTCGGCGGGTTCTAAAGACTTTATGGTCTATTCGCCCCTGCATGATGCAAAACCGGACTGTCAGGTTATAGGTAATCTTTATGATATCGCAGTCTCGGGAGAAACAGTTACGATCGGAGAAGAGGAGTTTACTTCGGAAAGACTCTTGGCAAGATTTTTCAGACGACTGTTCTTCTGCATAAACAGGGAGATTGAGGCACATGATATTAAAGGTGTTGCTGTTACGGTAAAGAACCTTGATCTGCAGTTAAAGAAGCATTTGGAAGAAGGCCTCATGTATTATGGGATACCTCTGGAAAAGATCAGGATATGCGATCATATTGAAAGCTTTATGTATTATGTGGTCATGCAGAACAAGGATATCTGGATCAATGATGTAGGCCTTTTTGATTTTGATGAGGATGGGTTTAAATATTTTGTGCTTCACTTTGGCAGAAAACAGCAGCCCATGAGCATAGTGGCGGAGCATTCGGATTTCTCCGATACCGTAAAATACTCAATGCTCAGTGAGGAAGATGATATCAGGATAAAGTATGCCTTTGAAAGTGTATGCGGGATAATGCTTCATAAGCAGAATATTTCCGCTATCTATGCAACCGGTGACGGCTTTGACGGAAGCTGGGCCGATGAAATATTAAAGAAAATTTCTTCGGGGCGCAGGATATTTAAAGGACAGAACCTGTATGTAAAGGCAGCGGCTTATGTAGCACATCTGGTGTTTGACGGTGGCTGTGAAAACTATCTGATCATAGGTGAGGATGACCTGAAGAGCAGTATAGCGCTCAGGGTTACCAGCAACAGGGAGCAGATCGAGCTGCCGTTTGGCAAGGTCGGCCAGAAATACTACGAAGCAGGTGGCAGCTGCGAGATAATTCTTGATAACACAAATGAGATAGATTTCATGATACGCAATGCACTGAAAAAAGATTCTTTCTGCGCTATCATGACCCTGGATGCCCTGCCTGTAAGGAGGAATAAGACTAACCGGGTAGAGGTACAGGTGAAATTCCCTTCGAGGGATGTGGCCGTTGTCACGGTAAAGGATTCAGGCTTCGGAGAAATTAGAAAAACAGATTATCGTATCTGGGAACAGGTAATAAACCTATAATAGGAGTATTTTAATGGGTAAAGTAATATTGTGTGCCGGCAGACATGCGGAAAAACCGTATACGCTGAACTCTATAGGAGTCACGGCTGAGAGTATAGAGGAGCTCTGCTATGTTTTACGGCAAAACCTTGATATAGTTGACTCGGGTGCCATTGACAGAAACCTGGCGGCTTTTATAAAGGATGATCTGGGACTTCCCGACAGAGGCAAAAAGCTGGAAGGACTGATATCATCCAGAGCCTCGCTCAAAGAAAAACTGATGAGTATTTTTGAGAGCTGTGATTATTATGACGATACAGAGCTCGGGAAAATCACCTCGGAAATAGATGAGCTCGCTAAAATGAGCGGTATTGAAAGAAGGAAAAAGCGTGCCGACAGACAGATGCGTCAGGGACATCTTAATGAAGCTGCCGCAGAATACAGGAGCATACTGAACGGTTCAGGTATAAATGAACTCAGCGTCGGGGGGTTGGCTGAGATCCTTCACAATCTGGGAATATTCGAGATTCATCGCGGGGACACAGAGGAAGCATTAAGACTTTTCCTGGAGGCTTACGAACAGAACGGAAACCGTGCAACTTTAAAGGCTTATCTTTTTGCATTGAAGCTTACCAAGAATACATCGAGATACGCAGATGAGGTAAAGAGACTGGAGGTTGACCCCAAGCTCTATAACGAGATAGAGAGTGGTATGAGGTCTGTAGAAGAGGATTTTGAACAAAGCAATAACTACAGTGAGATAAACAGGATGAAGGTGCTTTGGCAGCAGGGAAGATTCTCAGAGGAAAAGAGACTTTCAGGCGAGATTATAGACAGAATGAAGCATGTCTATAGGAAGGAAAACGAAGAGGATATACTTTAAGTGGGATTATTTGGGAAAAAGAAAAAGAAGAAAACTGAAGAATCCGCCTATAAATGGATGACGGTCGATGAAGCACTTCTCCTTTCCGAAGGTAAGGGTAAGGGCTCGGTTTCCGACCCCAAAAGGACAGCCTCCGATCTTAAAGAACAGCTTAAGAACGCTGAAAGGATAGAGAAGGATACCTCATTTGAGTATGATGCTATCTGTAAACATATAAGTGACATACAGCGTTTTGAAGAGCTGCCGGATAAGGCTAAGGCGAAGATAAAGGATATTTCCAATAACCTTACAAGCTATGAAAAACAGCGTCAGGACTATCAGCAGGGCAATAGGCTGATATCTGCCGAAAACTATAAAAATATGGAGCTCTATGCTGATGAGCTTCCGGAGAAACTTAAAACGATGGAAGAGCAGGAACGCTATCTTATGCTGGTAAAAAACGATATGCGCCAGCTGGAGGGAGAAAAGGGATCGCTCACCTATGAAAGGGATGAGGCTGTCAAGAAGAAAAAGTTCCTGATTAAATTTTCGAGGATTTGTGTACTGGCAGTGCTTACGGTCTGCATACTTTTCGTGGTGCTCTCCGTTTATACTGGGAAAAACATGCTGCTGCCGATAATGGTGACGGTGGCTATAGTATGTATATATGCGGCATATTTTGTCGTGACCATGAAGGATTGTGACAGTACTGTCCGAAAGAGTGAGATGATGCTCAAACGCTGTGTCGAGCTTTCTAACAAGGTAAAGATTAAATACGTAAATACCACAAGTACCCTTGAATACACCTATGAGAAATACAAATGCAACAGCCATCAGGAGCTGAGGTATCTTTGGCAGAACTACTTAAGGGAAAAGGAAGAAGAGAAAAAGTATATCAAGAACACTAATCTGCTTGCAGCCTGCAGGGAGAACCTGACAGAGGTGCTCAGGGAATATGGCTTCGAGATGCCTGAAATCTGGGGCTATCAGGCTGAGGTATTTTATGACGGAAAGCTGATGAGGGAATTCAGAAACGTTCTTGATGAAAGACACAGAAAGCTGAAGGCCCAGCTGGAGTTTAATGCTAAGCAGAAGGCTTCGATAATGGGTGAGATAGAGGCATTTTCGGCCAAGTATCCCGGATATATATCATAACAGTACAGTATTGTCAAAATATATCTTGAAATATTTCAGTTTTCAAGATATAATATAAGTTGGAATTTTATATAAATGATATAAAAGAATTTTTTAAGAAATAAGGAAAGGAAACCAGTTATGTATTCATTTGAAGAAATCTTGGCAGAAGACAAAGAAATAGCTACTGCCATATCTGAGGAAATCCAGCGTCAGGACTCCCATATCGAGCTGATCGCATCGGAAAACTTTGTATCCAAGGCAGTTATGGCTGCTATGGGCAGCCCGCTTACCAATAAGTACGCAGAGGGCTATCCCGGACATCGTTATTACGGTGGATGTGAGTTCGTAGATAAGGTTGAGACACTTGCAATTGAGCGTGTAAAGAAGCTTTTTGGCTGTACATATGCAAATGTTCAGCCTCATTCGGGTTCTCAGGCTAATCAGGCAGTACAGAATGCCCTCCTGCAGCCCGGAGATACCTTCATGGGTATGAGCCTTGCATGCGGCGGACACCTTTCACACGGAAGCCCGGCTAATATCTCAGGAAATGTATACAATTGTGTTTCCTATGGTATAAATGAAGAAGGTTACCTTGACTATGATGAAATAGAGAAGATCGCATTAGAGTGCAAGCCCAAGCTTATCATCTGCGGTGCCTCCGCTTATGCACGCGCTATAGACTTTAAGCGTTTCAGAGAGATCGCTGATAAGGTAGGAGCTTACCTTATGGCTGATATCGCTCATATCGCAGGTCTGGTTGCTACCGGATATCATATGAGCCCCATCCCTTATGCACATGTAACAACAGCTACAGTACATAAGACACTCAGGGGACCTCGTGGCGGACTCATCCTTTCCAGCGAGGAGTTTGCTACAGAGCATAAGCTGAATAAGGCAGTATTCCCCGGTATGCAGGGCGGACCTTTAGAGCATGTTATCGCCGCAAAGGCTATCTGCTTTAAAGAGGCACTTTCACCTGAATATAAGGAGTACGTAGGCCAGTTAGTAAAGAATGCAAAGGTACTTGCAAGTGAGCTTGTAGCTCGTGGCTTTAAGCTTGTATCGGGCGGTACGGATAACCATCTGATGCTTGTTGACCTCCAGAACAAGAACATCACCGGTAAGGATGCAGAGCATCTCCTTGATGCAGTAAACATCACATGTAACAAGAATGCGGTACCCAATGATCCTCAGTCACCTTTCGTTACCAGCGGTATCCGTTTAGGAACACCTGCAGTAACCTCAAGAGGCATGAAGGAAGAAGATATGAAGATCATAGCAGAAGCTATCGATATCTGCGTATCAAATCCTGACGGAGATCACAGCAGGGCATTAGAGCTTGTAAAGGGTCTTACCGATAAATATCCGTTATATTCCAAATGAATTTCGGCTTCACCTTGAGGGGATATATCGACATGCGTAGCATGTTGATGCCCTCCCTGGCGAAGGGAAGCTGTCTGCGAAGCAGACTGATGAGGTGTTATATAGTAGCTTGATAGAGACCTAAAATGATAGAGGGGGGTGAAGAAGTGCCTAAAAAGAAAAACAGTGGTTCTTCCGACGGAAAGATATTGGCTATCCTAAAGAAAATAGGCAGCTTCTTTGTCTTCTTAAAGGATAAGATAGTCGACTTCTTTGTCTTCTTAAAAGACAAGATAGTCGACATCTGGGATGCTTTCATGGGCAAGAACGGGCGTAAGTTTGGTATCAGGTACAAGATACTCTTAGGCTTCATCATCCCTATTATATTTATCATTGTAGGCGGATTTGCCTCATACTCAAAAGCTAAACAGGGTATGAGGGACAGATATGAAAAGTCCACACTTGAAACCGTAAAGATGATGTCCTCGCAGATGGATATCGTTGCAAAGTTCATAGTGTCGGAATCAGCTAAGTTTGCTGCCGACCAGGATCTTGCAAAGCTTTCTATCGGAGCTTTTCAAAATTCGCTGTATGACAGGACAAAGGTATTCCAGGACATAAGTAACAATGTACAGGCAACACAGGTTACCAATTCTTACATAAGTAACGTATATATTATCCAAAAATCTGATTTCAAGAATATTTCTACAAAAAGTAATGTTATAGACGGATTTTTTGAGGAATATTACGAAACATGTGAGAAAATCGATAAGAGAGGCAATGTTGTAAAGTGGATCGACTCCCATCCGATAATAGACAGCAGGATGAATCTTGATCCGGAGTACGACGCGTATCTTTTCTGCTATCAGCAGCTGCAGGGTGGTAATGCGGCGATTATTGTAATGGATGTCTCTAAGCAGGGGATCCAGGAATTTCTGGATGATGTTGACTTAGGTGACGGCACGGTCCTTGGATTTGTTACCATGAACGGGCGTGAGCTTTTAAGCCGCAAGGGTGAATTTGAGGATGACGGAAAAACCGTTTTTGCAGGAAGAGATTATTATAAAACCGTTTTAAACAGCGAGGTACAGGACGGTATTTTAGAGGTTGAATATAACGGTGATGACTGTGTACTGTTTTATTCAAAATGTGAAGGCTCAGGCAATGTTATAACAGCCATGGTACCTGTATCGCTGATCACTTTAGAGGCAGCGTCAATATGGTGGCTGACCATCATACTGGTTATCATTGCCATGGTAGTGGTACTTGTGATCGCATTTGTTATATCCTCAAATATACAGAAAAATGTAAACTCTGTATCCAAGGGTCTCGGTGCGGTAGCAAAAGGAAACCTCACAGTCAAGGTACGTGTAGACGGGCATGACGAATTTGTTGATCTGGCAGATGCCACCACAAACATGATCTCCAATACCAAGAATCTGGTAGCAAAGGTTGATACAGCCGCTGAAGGTGTGGCTGATTCAGCCAAGAGTGTTCAGGGTGCTTCGAAGAAACTTGGAACCTGCTCTGATGACATCATGAGAGCCGTGGAAGAGATGTCCGACGGTATGGAGAGACAGAAGAAGTATGCTGACGAATGTGTTAGTACCACTGACAGACTCTCCAACGAGATAGCAAATGTTTCATCACAGATAGGCAGGGTTAAAGGAATAGTAGATGAAACCAACAGGCTGATCAATGAGAGTGTAAGGATACTCAGTACGTTGGGAGATAAAGCCCGTGAAACCACTAAGGCTACGGATTCGGTTAAGAGTTCCGTATCTGCATTGCTTGATGAAACAGGAAAGATTAATTCGTTTGTTAATGTTATAAAGAATATTTCATCTCAGACACATCTGCTGTCACTTAATGCTTCAATCGAAGCTGCACGTGCAGGTGAGTCGGGCAGAGGATTCTCGGTGGTAGCGGAAGAAATCCGTGCCCTTGCTACCGAATCATCAAAGTCTGCGGGAGAGATAAAGAAGCTGGTTGACGGAATAAATGCTCAGACCGATTCGAGCGTAGGCAGTGTTGATATGGCTCAGAATATAGTTGATGAGCAGTTCGAACTGGTTAACAGTTCTATAAAGATATTCGATCAGATGAAGGCTTCGATGGACAGCCTTACAGAAGAACTTATGAATATCGATAAAGCAGCATCTGAAGCCGATCAGAGAAGGGTGGAGGCGGTTAGTGCTGTGGATGATATTTCGGTTATCATCAATGATTCGGCATCAAATGCCAATACTGTTATAGAAGCTCTGAATGTTCTGAAGAAGAATGTGGACAATCTTGATAAGACTGCCGCAAAACTCGGAGAGAATATGGATGAGCTTAAGAACGAAGTAAGAGTATTCCAGATTTAAAAATCATATTTACAGTGCCAAAGGGGAAAACTCTTTGGCACTTACTTTATGGAGAATGTCAGATGCGTGAAATTTTTAAACAAAAACGAAATTTCATACTTCTTTGTTATCCTCTGGGTATTATTTGCCTTATATTGGCAAAGACAAACAGGGACATTGCAGAGTATGTCTTTGCACGGGGCATATACCGGGTGTATGGGTGGATCATGTCCCATATAAATGGCATTTTTCCGTTTTCTGTAGGGGAAATACTGTTTCTTTTGGCTGTTTTGGGACTGGCAGCATTTCCTTTTATAACCATTGTTCTTGTAATAAGGAGTAAAAAGAAGCTGGTGACTCTGGTAAGCAGTCTGCGTCATTTGCTCATAGTTTTGGGAGTTGTTTTCCTGTGGTTTATGATAGGAGCGGGGACAAACTATTATAGGTATGAGTTCTCAACATTTAGCGGACTCAAGATAGAAAAGAGTACAGTGGATGAGCTGTATGCACTTTGCAAGGAACTTGCGGAAAAAACAAATGCTGCCAGAGCCGAACTGGGAATATCCGACGATGAGGTGTTTGTTTCTGGCCTGACTAACAGGGAAAGAGCCGGAGAAGCTAAAAAAGCCATGGAAAAACTGGCATTGAAATATGATATACTTGACGGATATTATCCATATGCGAAATCTGTGTTTTTTTCCAGGGGTCTGTCTGAGTTTAATATCACCGGAGTTTATTTCCCATGGACGGTTGAAGCAAATGTAAATGTGGACACTGTGGATTATACTAAAGGAGAAACGCTGTGTCATGAGCTTAGCCACTTGAGAGGGTTCATGCGGGAGGATGAGGCAAACTTTATAGGCTACCTGGCGGCTGTAAACTCGGATTGTGCGGAACTCAGATACAGCGGATATATGCTGGCATTGGTGTGCACCGGCAATAAGCTTTATGAAGCGGATAAGGATAAATATTTTGAAGTGAGAAGTACCTACTGCCGGGGCATTACGCTTGATTTTGCCCAGAATGCCGAGTATTGGAAACAGTTTGAGGATACGGTACTGAGTGAAGCCGGAGAAAAGATGAATGATACTTATCTTAAGATTAACAGTGTTGAGGATGGGACTAAGAGCTATGGCAGGATGGTAGACCTGCTGCTGGCCGAGTGGCGTGCAAATCAAAAATAATAGGATCTCCGGAGGAATATTCCTTCGGAGATCTTGATTTTTAAGTGTTTATTTAGATATGGGCTTAAATCTGAAATCAGCGGTAAATTCAGGAAGAGGTATCCTGTACTTGTCGGAAAGTGCAGGACCGCAAGAGTTGGAACCTACTCCGGCCATCTTCCAATCTACACAGATCACATTATTTTCGTCTTTAACAAGTTCCCAGTTGTGTCTGGCTTCGGCTATTTTCTCTTCGGTGTATTCCGAAGCATTAAAGGAAATGGTTGATGAGTTACCGAAAAGCACATCGAAATCATTTCCCAGCAGCTTTAAGTATGTACATCCGTAGTGGGATGAATTCTCCTGAGGCCTTATATAATCCTCAAACATATCCTTGATATCAGAACTGAATTTAGCTATATATGAGGCCTGATGCTTATCAATATAGCTTTCATATGGTCCGTACCCGAAATACTCGACCTTGTCAAAGTCCTTCGGCACAAACAGACGGAATCCGAATCTCGGCAGAAGGGTTATTTTGTTTGATGTCCTGACCTTACTGGAAACAGAAACCGTACCGTCGGGATCAAAGGTATAGATGGACTTCACTGTAGCAAAAGGAGCATACATATTCCAGCCGAATGCCTGCTCGACACCGATTTTTAAGTTCGAACCTGTGTTTTCTTCTTTGCCGTCTGCATGCGTAACCGTAGTATGAGGGTAAAGGATTTCTACCAAATGTACCTTGGTATCGTAATCACTTGTGTGTGAACGGAACCATTCGCCTCTCATAGAGTCATTGTCGATAGGCGCACGGAAGAAATTGTATTTCATGGGTGCTTTTAACAATTCAGCTCCGTTGCATACTATTGAATCAATAAAGCCCAACCTTTTATTAAAGGTATAAGTTATATCCGATGCCTTTAATGTGATCTTTAACGGGGAATTGTCTACTATCTCGATGTTATGCTCGTTTGTGGCTGAACTGTCACCCGCACTGTTTGAGTATGACAGGAAATCTGAAATCACCTTATCCTTAAAGGAGCCGGCATCAACAGCCTTTAATTCGAGTTCGTCAAAACAAACCTCGAAGCCTTTACTTTCCCACATAACATCATCTTTGAGCGTAAACACGAATCTTATATAATTACCTGCGGATACATCGGGTACGGTGATGACGGTTTCTCCCAAGGGCTCTACCGAAAAATCGAAGTCTTCGTAGCGAAGTATTCCTTCAGTATCTATGATTTCATAATGACCGTTTAGCAGATCACCTGCATTTGAAAAAGCAAGGAAACTGGTAAGTTTAAAGGTATTAGCAGTCTCGGTCTTTGACATGCGGACCGGTCTGTATACCTGCTTTAATTCTTTGAGTCCTGTATGCGGAGTCCTGTCCGGATAGCATAATCCGTCCATGCAGAAATTTCCGTCATTGTGACGTTCGCCAAAGTCACCGCCGTAGCCGTATTTTATCCTGCCGTCATCAGTCTTTCCGATGGGTACGGAATGGTCACACCATTCCCAGACAAAGCCTCCCATAAAGCGGTCGCTAGAATAGAAAATATTCCTGTAATCCTCGAGGTCTCCGGGACCGTTGCCCATGGCATGGCAATACTCGCAGAGCATAAACGGACGGCTGTCATTTACTATGAATCCCCACATATCCTGTGGAGCGGTATACATACGTGATACCACATCAAAAACATCGTCTTCTATGTCATCTATCTTATGTATACTTTCATAGTGTACCGGCCTGGTAGGATCGATCTGTTTGATCATTTTGGCAGATTCGTAGATATTTGCTCCGAGACCGCCTTCGTTTCCTAATGACCACATTACTATGCATGGACGGTTTTTATCTCTGGTAACGAGGAGTCTTTCTCTGTCGAAAATAGCATCTTTAAATACGGGGTCCCTGGCTATAAGTGCAATACCGCCGTAGCCCTTTTCCCACTTGAATGAATTGTAGACTTCTACACAGCCGTGGGATTCAAAGTCACATTCGTCTATAACATAAAATCCATATTTGTCACAAAGCTTATAAAATAAAGGAGAATTAGGATAATGAGATGTCCTGATGGCATTTACATTATGCATCTTCATAAGCTTGAAATCCATCTCCATATGAGCAATATCAGCGTAGTATCCTGTGTCGGGATAGCTGTCATGACGGTTTACTCCGCGGAATTTCGCATGGCGGTGGTTGATCTTGAAGATACCTTCTTCAATAGTGATGTCTCTTAAGCCGACCTCTTCTCCGATAACTTCCTCGCCTGAAGTAATCTTAAGCTTATACAGGTAAGGAGTTTCTGCCGACCATAATATGGGGTTGCCTATCATACAGGAGAACGGAACTCCGTTTGTAAGATGAACGGTAAATATTTTCTCGCCTTCAGCACTTTCCAGGCTGGCATCACAATCCCAGCCGTATGCCTTTATCTCAAAGGTACACGTAGTACAGTCACTGTTTAAGGAAGTCTTTATAGCATAGTCAAAAAGATGCGCTGCAGGCCTTGAAAGAATATAAACATCCCTGAAGATACCGGAAAGTCTGATCTTATCCTGATCCTCCAGATAGGTACCGTCGCACCACTTAAGCACTGCTACGCATATACTGTTGGTACCTTCTGCCAGGTAACCGGTGATGTCAAACTCACTGGTATGGTGTGTTACTTCTGAAAAACCGACAAATTTGCCGTTTACATAGAGATACAGACATGAATCCACACCTTCAAAGCACAGAAATCTGTTCATGCCGTCGGGAGTATACTCAATACTTTTTCTGTATACGCCCACGGGGATATCATCGGGTACAAAAGGCGGATCGAACGGGATAGGGTATACCACATTGGTATACTGGGGCTTATCAAAGCCATGAAGCTGCCAGTTTGAAGGAACCGGAATGGTTGACTTAAAATCTATATCGGTAAAATTATCCTCGAGATCTATGATGCTGTCATAATAGTTGAATTCCCATTCTCCGTTAAGCAGCTGGAATCTTGATGATTTCTCACGCGGCTGGAAAGGGTCCTCTTCTTTGGCAAAAGGGATAAAATAACTATGATCGGCTACTGTGCCTATGTGCAGCTGGTGAGGGTCCTCATGATAGATCATAAAGCTTTTGGGACTGCCTTTTTTTGCAATAGATGAAATGTCCATAAATGTAAACCTCCGTGTTTCATGCATGCTTTGATGCCTGAAAAATACAAAATTATTATAACACATTCTTAAAATAAAAGTAAATGTATAAAATTGCCGGTTTTGCATTAAATATAGAGCTCTGTACGTCAAAAAAACTTGCCAACTTACAGGCTTGGTGGTATACTGTAAGTTGGATTGATATTTATACTTGATAGCTTTTGAAATGGTCTTATCGGACTTAATCAGGTAGTTTTTTAGGGGAAGAATGTAACTGGGGGTATTCGGATGGTAAAAACAAATTTACTGGAAGAAACTGAATCCAGAAAGATAGTGGAACAACGGGGCAGATTTACCGTTGTTGAATATTTAAGGGATATTTCCGTATCGCCTAAGATGGCACAGGAGGCTTACTTTGCTTCGGAGATGAATGTCAGGAAGCGTCAGCTGATAGCGGACATCGATCCTAAAGTCGGGGTATTTGCCCAGGCCGGCGAGATGCAGATGATGATTGGAGATATCGAAGCGGCTACCAATGTCAAGGGCGCAGGTGATTTTTTGAAAAAGCTCGTAAAGAGCAGTGTTACCAGTGAAACCATCATAAAACCAAGATATACCGGAAAAGGAAGTCTTGTACTTGAACCGACATTTTATCATATCCTGCTTATGGACCTTGATGAATGGGAAGGGGATGTAGTGATAGAGGACGGAATGTTCCTGGCCTGTGAGGATACGGTTGAACTGGAAGTGACAGCCAGGAAAAATGTTTCATCACTTATCCTTGGCGGTGAAGGTATATGGAATACGATGCTTGCAGGTTACGGCCTGGTGGCACTTGAAAGTCCCGTGCCGGCTGATGAGCTGATAGTAGTGGATCTGGAAGATGATATTATCAAGCTTGACGGCAGTATGGCTGTTGCCTGGTCATCCACATTGAAGTTTACCGTGGAAAAGACCACGAGTACGCTGGTGGGTTCTTTGGCATCAGGTGAAGGCTTTGTAAATGTGTATACAGGGACCGGCAGAGTACTGATAGCACCGGTTAGAGAGAACAAGGGAATTAACGCTCCTAAGGAGTGAAGGAAAGGATGAATGTATATGGAATCATTAGCAATCATTATCGGTCATTCTATTAACGGAATCATAATAGCGCTTGCTGTTATTACCATTGCGGGGTTTGCTTATGTGGTTATGAATATCACGAAGCTCAAGGCATCCATAGACGAAAAGCATAAGAAAAACCGTTCCACAGAGTTTACTCCCGGAGGCATCCAGAAAACTCCCGATGCCTATACATGGGAGGAAATCTTAGAGTATAAAGAGGAGTACAATAAGATTCAGCTCATTTATCAGACATTTGAGCAGTTTGTACCTATTTTTCCTCTGCTCGGTATCTTGGGTACTGTAGCAGGTCTTATTCAGCAGTTGGATCATATCGATCAGATGAGAGATGCTCTTGCAGTATCCATGTCTACGACTTTCCTGGGACTTATAGCTGCTGTAGTTTTGAAATTTGTTGATGCCATCTTGGTTAGCAAGAATGTAAATTCTATGGAGATGTATTTCGACACATTCGAGCAGAACTACCAGATGGCCAGGGATAAGCATATGCTTGATACCAAAGAGTGATGAGCACAAGTATCGGATTTATAGACGGGGAATAATATGGGAAAAAATAAAAAGCCTAAATCAATCGGCAGACTGATAGTCGACCTGACTCCGCTATTGGATGTAATATTCATAGTCCTGATAGTAATCCTGGCAGGACAGGATAATTACAGTACTCAGGCAGATGTAAAGTATGCCGAAGCTGAAAAGTATGTGAGTGAAGTAAATGCCGAGATGGAAGAGATAGATGCACAGAACAGCGTGCTGAAGGAGCAGATGAGTGCATACTCGAGCATGAATGAGTATTTTAACGTTGTTACTGTATACGCTGCATACAGTCCAGAAAACAGGAAACTGAGGACTATATATCTTAAGGTAAATACCGATGAACCGATAAAGATCAATCTCAACCCCAGCAACATGTCATCCGCATGGACCGAGTGCAGGAATCATATTGAGGAGATCATCAAGAAGGACGAGAGCCTGCCTATGATACTGTCCATTAATACCAACAGTGATGACAAGATGCTGTATAGGGATGAGGAGTCCATCAGCAGCATGTTTATGGAACTCACAAAGACATATAAAAACTTAAGTATCCGCAATTCGGATGTTAATTCGTAAATTTCTTCTGTGCCGATAATATGGCACAGCTGCGATGGGTAAAAATGAAAGGAGGGGGATAAGTCATGAGTAAGCCTACAGCCATTATTTTACTTGTATTATTGGCACTTCTCCTTTTCGGAATTTTTAAAATACTGCTTCCGTCCATAAAAATATATATCAGCAGGATGCCAAAGGGTATATTCGTGCTCCTTTTCCTGGTGATCGCAGGAGTGATAGTATATCTTGTACATTACCTGATAACGGGAGCTACAGGCGGCAATCCCGGAAACGAAAACAACAGTGAGATAGCCGGTATAGAGCGGCAGGATGAAGATAAACCCATAACCTTAAAGGAAAACTGCATAGTGCTTTCGGGTTCTGAGGTTTATGTTGAAAATGAAAAAGCCGATAGTGCAACGATTGAAAAGTATATCGATTACAGAGTGGAAAACAATATTCAGATAACTATAGTTGACGATTATTCGACAGCGGCTTTATTCCGTGAGATTAAAGCTATCTGCGAAAAAAAGGGTGTAAGGTATATTATAGAAGATGAAAAATGGCTTGAATAAAAAAATATTGATCATAGCAAGTCTTCTTATAATGCTGTTTCTCACGGCTTTTCTTCCTTGGAATATGCCTAAACTGATAAATGCCGATAAACCGTTTATAAATCTTTCGGGATCTATCGGAGAGTCCATAGGAAATGCCAATGAGGCCTATGAGAAGGCTGTGCTGACTCCGGTACCGGATGATACGGTACCTACGATAACTCCTGCACCGACCGATATACCGGAGATACAGGATCCGGAAAGTAATGAAATTATGATCATAGTCGGCGATGAAGATTTTGCAGGTTTAGGAGAAGCGGTATATATAAAAGGTGCCGGAATAGAACCGTTAAAGATTTCGGCAGATTCGTTGGATACCTTGAAAGATACTCTGCAGAATAAGGGATCTGAAGGATATAAAATAATACTGGTTGACAATTATGCAGAAACAAAAGTTTACAGGGCCTTAAAGAATATGCTTGAAGATTTCGGAATAAATTATGAAACCGAAAGCATCAGCTGATAGTTTATTGAAGAGAGGTTGTTAATGTTTTATAAAGGTATGTTAAGAAAATGTATAGCTGTTTTGCTGGTTATCTTAACTTTTGTTTTTAATGTATCGGTTGGGGGAGCAGAGAAAACAGCAAGACTCAGAAACTGTCTTGAGAATGATCACATGTATTTTGTGCTTACTCCCGATGTTTTGGGTAAAACAAGTCTTAAAGGCAGGGATGACCAGTTCTTGGCTTTTACCGGTATCATAAGATACTCATCTGTTGAGAGTAATCACAAAAAGATTACGGTTTACGGCGATAATACCGGTGTGGAGGTGGATACCTCAGCGTCCTCTGTTATTGGTATGGTCGGGCAGCTGAAGCTTGGCGATTATGTAACGGTTTATGGTCAGGTTGACGGATCTGAAGTAGATGCTGAGCACCTGGTTATCAATCCCGAGAAGGCACCTGAGATACTTTCTTATGTTTTTTATCCCGATAAAGCTTATGATGAAGTGACCGTGACAGATCTTGCCCGTGACGGACATGTCAGCTTCAGACTTCCCGCTTCATGGGATAATGAATATGTCAAGGGAAGACTTACAAATAATGATGTAAACGGATATCAGTTTTTCCTCAATGCCATTTATCCGCAGAATCTGAATTATCCTGAAAACTTTTATATGTTCTATTTCCCTTATGAGACTTATCTTGATAAGGTAAAGAAGAATATGGATTCCTTTGATATTGAGGATATTGAAGAACTGGTTATCCAGAATATAATGCAGCCTCTTTCAGGGGATTTTAAGGTTGATATCTCAACCATGACCTTATCTGACGGAAAGAAGTTTGATTATTGCAGTACGGTTTATAAGCCTGCTGACGGAAATGATTACCGCTTGGAATTTCTGTTTAAACATGATTCTAAGGGTTTTGTATGCATGCTTTACCTGTATTATCCCAATGATTATGCTGTAAATCATTTGCAGGATGTGGCATATGTTGTTCAGACTCTTCAAAACTAAAAGAGTGAAATATGTGATTGGATATTTATATAAATGAAACAGAAAAACAAAAAGGCAATAACCATATTGTCGATAATTATTTTAGCCACACTTGCCTTTATCTGGATCCATTCCTGCATTGACAGGGAGGACTCATCAATGGAGAGCGGCTTTGTTTATGATCTGCTTTGCCCTTTCTTTGAGTTGTTTATGGGTAAAGGGAATGTTACAGAGCATTTTATCAGGAAACTGGCCCATTTTACAGAGTTTTTCGGATTGGGACTGGAGCTTATGCTGTTCATGAGGCTGGAATTCCTAAAGGTCAAGCCGGTGTTACCGGTAAATGCATGGGTATTCGGGACCTTTTGTGCTTTGATAGATGAGACGATACAACTGTTTTCAGGAAGAGGACCGGCTGTCCAGGATGTATGGCTCGATTCAGCAGGCTGTCTTACCGGAGTGCTTATTATGCTCACGGGGATTATGCTGGCAGATAAGAAAAACAAGAAGAAAAACGGGAATGATTAAAGATTGTCCGATAAAAGAAAATAAAAAATCGCACGTTCGGTTTTGAATATATATTACCGTCGTTACCTTCACAGTTAACTCGGCCCAGGCACCCTCACGGCACATGAGAGACACTGCTTAGTGCTGCTGTATTCCTACCCTGACACGGTTCACAGGCTGCCATTGCGCGAGACCCAAACGTCAACATCACTTATGA
>JAEEGJ010002637.1_pt1 | contig 85372 bp, 61 predicted proteins | sample 8958761 | NCBI WGS metagenome assembly JAEEGJ01 (sample SAMN16246546, study PRJNA631951) | gut metagenome | biome: gut microbiome; feature: rumen; material: RS-attached | host: Bos | place: Iran: Karaj | collected 2018-10
GTGACCTTGTCGCCATCGATGCCGCCATGGATGAGTTTCGTTTCAATGTATTTTGAATTTGACATTTTTTGAAGTCCTTTAGCGCCTTGCGCCTTTTAATGTTAAAATTCGAATAAAAAATCCCGCTCCGGAGACAAAACCGAGCGGGAATCTGTTTTAGATAAAAGCCTAAAAACTAGTCGCCCGTTCGACATCGACCCCAACAGAAACAACACTTGTTCATCAAGTAATGAGCCATTTTTTTATTTCCTATCATTTACGTAGGAATAATATAGACAAAAACAATAACGCTGTCAACTGAAAACGGGCTATCCAGTTATACTATTTTTCTTTGGTTTGTTATAGTTTAAAACGATAACCAGCCGGTATCTAGGCCTGTCACGGGCTCAATCCGCTTCACATTCTTCTGCGCATCAGTAACCACAGCCATTCCCGTCAGATAATTCATCCAGCGCTGAGGCGTAAAGGTCATCTTGCAAAAGTGCGTGAGACACGGAACAACCCAAGCATCGTGCGTCGCAAAAATGTTGAAGCGGGCGTCACCTTTTTCAAGCATCATCGCAAGCATTTCTTCGGAACGAGCTGGCAACGGCGCAAACGCTTCTTTATCGCCGCGTGGCTTACCTGCAGCCTCATTTTTTAGCCATTCGCAAATACCTTCGTAAAACCCTGCGCGCAACACCTTGGTGTATTCGCCGTAATCTTGAACGAAGTATTCCGCCAGGCAATCCATCTTTTGTATCGACGGATTTTGGATGCCGCGTCCAAGGCCAATATTCAAAGCCGTTTCAACGCAACGGCCTACCGGGCTCGAAAAGAAACTCATGTCGCCCTCGGCAGGAATGCACTTGCCAAGCGACAAAGCCTGCTCGCGCCCACGCTCCGTAAGTCCCACGTGCGCCCCGAAATCAGGATCCTCAGGAGTTATATGCCTGCGTTCCCCATGACGCACCAACAGGAATACGCGTTCGTCAGCGGCAAGGGATTCAAAAAACTTCGCAGCCGGTACAAATTCCATCTAAGCCCCGACACCGATCGCCGCAAGAACTGCAGGCGAGCAAAGAACCCAGATTACATTCGCAATCGCAAAACTTAAAACGCCCAGCAAGAAACCGCAAATAATATCCGTGAGCCAATGCACGCCAAAATACACGCGTAAAAGCCCCCATGTGAGCGGCAAGAGCATCATGATCCAGCCGTACTGCGGCACCGCATAAAATACCGCCGAGGCCACCGCCAAGTTGTTCATGGTATGGCCAGACGGAAAGCTGTACTTGTCGAGAGGCGGAACTTCCGCCTTGATTTGCGGATTCGCCGCAAATGGCCTCGGCCGCTTGGTAGAAAGTTTAACGCCCTCGTACAAGGCGAGCGCCACTCCCACCGCTACCAAAGCCTGCGCCAAAATCGGCCAGAAAGCAGACCAGCCAATATGCAAAAAAAGCACCAGCGCAAAAACACCCCAAATGTAGCCGTCTCCCAGACGCACATAAAATTTGAGAAACTTCGTCGTCTTTTCCGAAAAATGACGGTTTGTCCAATAAACCGACACGCGATTATCAAATTCAGCAATTTTCTTGAACATCGAATGGGAATTTAGAAAATAACCTGGCGCTCTTTTTTCCAAAATCCTCAAAATTTGCCGAATTTCGCAATTTTTGAATTTCACAAAATTTTCGCCAACATTCTCCCCTCGAAATCCGATTCATTTTTTTCTCTTTTTTAAGTGAAAAAGGCGTTCTTGCGCCATAATAGTATATTTTCAAAAAAAAAGGATACAAAACATGTCTGTCAATAGTTACGAAGAATTCCTTAGCAATCCCTTAAAATTGGATGAACGCCTTCCTACAATAGAGGAAGTTTTGCTGGCAATGAATGTATTCTTAGTAAGAAAAATCAACCCAAAGGACGTAGATGATAATGAAAATGATAGTTTCGAAAATGTTCAGAAACGCTTAAATGAGATTAAGAAGGGCAACAAGAATATTAATAAAAAGGATATTTTCTTATGGTTTGAATATTTTGGTTTAGATAAAGTCCAAACAAAAAAATTTATTGAAAAATATGTAAAGTATCTTAAAGCACCTATGGTGAGGGCGTCTGACAAAAATTTTTATATTCAAACTTTAATGCGTTCTTTTTTTATGGATGCATTTGGCTTGAACCAAAATCGCTTTTCTAGTGAATGGATGAACGTAAAAACATCTGACAATAAGCCGTTTACGGCGTTATTAAAAGAACCTGGTTTTGATGAAAAAACAATCAAAATAGAGAATGAAAATCAAGCAAAAATATTAGATAATTATAGAAAATGGGTAGACGGAGCAACGCCAGAGATAGAAAGCCTTTCTGCTTTTTTGAATCTACTGGAAGAGGGACCTGCATCGGGGCTGTTGTTACAAAAAGAAAAAATACTCGCTTTATGGTTTAAGCAGAAATGCAACGAGAAATATCCAACAGCATTGAATTTAGAAATAGCGATGAAAAAAAATGGAGTCGAATCCAAGGAGGAAAAAGAGCTTTATGAATTATATGCTAAAATAAAAGGCCCAAAATTTCCATATTCCCTGCTAGATAACGAGGAACATTTAAAAAAGGTAAAGGAAACTTTTTCTCCATATTCTTATCCATTCATAGTATTGTTAGAAATCAAACACCTTATATGCAAAGGTGATTATAGTACGGCAATATCATATATAATAAAGATTATTCCTTTTTATTTTTACGTAGGAGATTGTGTAGATTGGGACTGGTATATTTTAGTATTGTCTGTTATAGCCCACGAATACAATGATGATAAAAATGGGCTTGATAAAAAGGCAAAACAAGCAAGAAAGACATCCTTAAAAAGCCTTTTAAAGCGTATATACAACTATGGTATTCTTTTTGACATAGAACGATTGAATTTTCCTCTTGACAATAAGGAAAAAGAAACTATTTATATTAACAATTATTGTCGTCGTTTTAACGAAAGACTTGAATTTCTCCATCCATATCAAAAGATTGATAAGCCTACTATATCAATACCTAAACCAGATTTCAAAAAGGTGAACAAAAAGATCAATTTTGGAAACGCCAAAGATACCCCTCAATTAGTTTTTTTCACTCAATTAAACGAACCCGATTATGTTAGAAAATTACTAAAAAAAGGCGCTCAAGTTGCCAACGTATCAAATGTGAGTGAATCCGCATTGTATTGGAGCTTGGTCAATATGGATTTATCGCAGCACATGAGCTATGCTAAAACATACTTAGTTCCTCCCGAAAGCCAATTATATAAAGATGCAAATATACGAGAATATATATATAAAGAAAAAGATGACTATTACACAGCTTTTGCACTTGCATCCATATCAAAAAATCAATTTGAAGAACCTGTTTTCCTTCCGCAAAATGGTATTGCGGAAGCATACAAAGTTTTTAAATTAAATTTTGCAAAACAGATAGAATCTGCAGAACAGATATTTAGAAACTTACTCCCCCATTATAAGAGTCCATCTCGAACCAATCCTCATGCCATTTTTTCGACAACAACCCTTTCAAATGATAGCATTTTAAATCAGGCTATTTGTACTTGCAAAATGGACGTGATTTCTGCGGTTGTTGACTTACATAAACAATATTTAGGGGAAGGGACTATTAATGAATGGATGAATAAAAATACAAGTTATCATCCGAGAACACCGCTTTTTTGGGTAATCCGACAATTTGAAAAAAAATACGATCAACCTGTTGTCGAAAAAGATTTCCAAAAAGATCCTTGGCTACCTATATTTGATTTTAACCCAGAGGACTTGGCGGATTATTGGAGTATGCGCGCTCCCAATAATCCCATAAACTATAATGAAAATAAAATAATGGCAAAACAAGAATTGAGTAATCCAATAAATATGATGGCTCAAAATATGCAACAAGTGTTAGAATATAAATATTTGGATGATAATGTTTCTGAAGAAGATTTTTTAGATATCTTGAATTATTTGCTGGATAACCAAGCCAGTCCTATAACAGAATGCGATTGTACCAAAATAAACCGTCCCAAGGATTATAATGCCGGCTGCTTGGCTGCCGAAATAGGTTGGCTAAATGGTGTAAAAGAAATGGCAGAAAACATAATTAAGAACGAATCCATAGATGTTGTAAAAAAGGAACTTACCAAATGGTGCGATAACGCACGAAAGTTTGATAAGGAATGGTCTATGGGCGGGTTCTCCGGAAAATCAGATCATGAAATAAGGGCGCAACGGTGTCGCGAAGTAGCAAGATATCTCCAATCGTTAATCTAAATCAGTATATGATTTGATTTCAAAAAATGCCGAAATTTGATAAATTTCGGCATTTTTTAGTTGCCTAAAATTTTCGCGAACTTTCTCCCGTAGGAATCCAATAGTCATTTTTCGATATTTAAAGCGTCCCCAATTCCGGGGACGCTTTTCAACATTCTTCTATGGAGACCATCATGGCAAACAAGAACCAAACCCAGGCAAATCTGAACCATCACGCTGATCAGATGAACCAGAATAACTACCAGTACCAAGCTCGTATGGACAATCATGCAGACCAGCACAACCCTAATAACAAGCTTTACCAAGGAGGTAAGAAGTAAGCATCCGTTCTATAGGCAACGGGATGCCGTTTCGTCCTGTTGCCTTTACAACCACATTTCAACCGGAGAATCCCGCCTATCGTAATATAGCAATCATACCCGCAATAGTACACCCAACCTATTGATTTTCCCCAAAAAAGCGAAAAAACGCCCATTTAACCACAATGGGAGTTGTCCCTTTTTGTCCCTTTTGCGCTTTCTAAATCTGAAATCAATGGGCAAGACCTCCCAAATCAGCCAAGCCTTTGAGCTTGACCAGCAGATTGACAACTTCGGCAAGCAACTCTCAGCAGCACAATCACACCACCGCAATTGCGGTACTCAAAAAAGGAAAACTATGAATTTCACAATTCAAATCGAGGGTTCAGTCCCACTCAAAATTCTTGTCAAAGCCAATCGGATTGTCGAATCCGGGAAAATACGCTGGCGCAAGACTCAACGCGACAGACGTCTTAAATCCTGCAGGATTACCGATTGTTTTCGACTAATCAAGATGAGCGACTCATCAATCTTGTTGCTCATGGACCACAAACACTACAACCGCTATTTAAGCACATAACAAAAGGAGAAACTCATGTGTACAGCAATCAACTATCTCCACGCATTGGAGAAAGAAATTGAACTCCGTCTAAACGGATACCAAACATGCATAGCCGTTCCTGAATACATCGGCCCTAAGGAATACACCGATGAATCTGGAACCCACTACAAATATGTTTATGGGATAAAAGAATCGGACCGCACAAACGCTTCGTTCGAAGACATCAATCGTTCCTTCGGAAAGGCGATAGAGTGTTACCAGGTTCCCGAGCAGGAAGTTCCCAAGGCCCAGTTACTTCCAGAAAACCTATTAAGCATTTTCACCACCGAGGTTGAAATAGATCCCAAAACGAAAAAGAAACAACTTTTTCTCGCTTTGAACAAAAAAATCAAGGACAAACATCTTCTGTGCCTTCCGCCCAGTACAATTCAAATCGCTGCCGAGATATCAGCGATGGAACACGTCAGCGGAATACGTGCCAATTTAAGCAAACTCGCCCGCAACGAAGTTGATTCGTTTGAAGAAAGACACTCTATTCCCAAAGTCATTCCATATGCACTGCAGGCCCTTTTGCAGACACAAGATATCCAGTTGCCATCGTTTGAGCCAGCAATTTTAAACGATGGCGAATACGAATTTCTAAAGGACAACAGCCGTCCCGGCAACAGCGAGCAACGTCAATTCGTGTGCAACGCAATATCGACACCCGACTTCACAATCAAAGAGGGACCTGCAGGCTCAGGAAAAACAACATCCATCTTGGATACGATAGTCAAGTTGGTTAAAGAAGGAAAGCGCATCTTGCTGGTAGCCTCTACCAATGTGGCCGTTGACAACATCCTTGAACGCCTAAAGGGGCATTTGGACAAAGCTAGCGTAATGCGCTATGGCGATAGCGATAACGACAGAATTAGCTCAGACGGCAAGAAATTCATTTGCGGAAAGAATTTCTACAAAACCGAAGCCAAAGCCCTTCAAAGCCGCATCAAAAACATCCCAGAAAACATGCGTACTGCAGAGCAGTATTTCCTACTTGAAAACTGTGACCCCAAAGACAACGAGATGTTTTACAACATCATCCAAGAAAATGTCCCTATTGTAGCGGGCACTATCTTTGGAGCGGCACTTGCGGAAATGGAAAAACTTCACTCGAAAGGTCAAACGGAAGCCCCTTTTGACTACATGATTCTCGATGAGGCCTCCAAGACAACCGTTCAGGAATTCTTGGTACCGGCAGTTCTTTGCAAGCACTGGATTATCGTCGGCGACATCAAGCAGCTTTCGCCTTACGTAAACGACGATGATGTTGCCGAAAATCTTCAGATTTGCTATCCGGAGGATCCCGATAAACGAAATGAATATACAGTCGCATCGGATTCTCTGCTAGCCTTATCGGGGAAAGGTTTCCGCCAAACAGTGATTCTCGTAGAGAAGGAAAACGAAACAGACTCCTACCTGCCTTATTTATACCGCAAATACGCCAAGGAAAACGACATTCTCTTCGCCGATGCGGATAAACAAGAGGACATAGATACGCTTCCCTACGCAACGATTATTGTCGGCTCCTTAAAAGCGTTCAAGGATCACCGCGACATGATCGCACCCCGCATCACAACAGTGCGCACCGCCCAAGATAAGAAAAGCGGACGCATTCTTCACGAAGAAGAAATGCAGGAATGGGTAAGCATAGCTCGCTATAATCGCGAAGTCCTTTTTGAACGCTATGATGAAAACAAACCGAAGGAATGGCATAATGAAGTAGCGTGGCGTCTTATCCGCATGTTTGAACAGCGCGACAACAAGGTGAATGCAGACCGCAGTACTCTAGCCCGCCTACAGGAGGAAATCGATAAACTGATTCCCATTAGCGACAAGGAAAACTGCAAAAAGAACTTGCATATTTTTGAGCAAATTTACCTTCCTTCTTGCATGGAGCTGTTGCTCAAGGGATACGGCGAATACAAGGACTTGGCCCTATTCCGCGGCATACCCAAGGAAATGTTGGACCAACGCCGCATACAGCTTTCATTTCAGCACCGTTGCCATATGGATATCGCAAAACTAGCCTCCGACGAGTTTTACGATGGAAAGGCTATGCGTTCAGAACACATGAAAGGTGAGCGCGAGTGGGATTACCACCGCTTTGGAAATAAGCACAACCACTGGGAAAACATCAAGGGCCGCTGCGACCACAAGAACCGCAACAAAGCTGAACAGATATGGATCAAAAAAGAACTTGAAAAGTTCCGTGATTTCGCTAAAGCAAAGCCAAATAAAAAAGGAAAGTGGTCTGTAGCAGTGCTATCGTTCTATAAAGAACAGGCAGAAGAACTGAAAAAAATCTGCCAGTGCGTATTCAAGGACAGCGGTAAGTTCGTCACCTACAGCGCAGGCTCCGTTGATTCTTTCCAGGGCCACGAAGCCGACATCGTATTCCTTAGCTACAGCAACCAATGTCCCACCTGTTTTATAGGCGCACCAAACCGCCTAAACGTAGCAATCACTCGTGCCCGCTACATGATGGTTCATGTAGGCAACTGGCGCGCTATGAGCAAGGGGCAAGGCGCTCTCGGACGTATCGTCCAAAAACTCAAAAATGTAACCCACAACCTCTAACCATAAACAAGGAGACAACCATGATTCTCGACATCACCAATATCGTCAATTCCAATATCACCTACCGCATTGTAACGGGAGAAATCCAGTCCTTGCGTCCCAATCCGTGGATACGCGGTTTCCTGATGTACATTCAGGAACATCCGCAAGCAAACGAGCAGGATATCTGCCGCGATCTACTCTGTGATAACGGGAAAGCACACTTAAGCGCCGTGAAAAACGCCCTATTCTTTTTCAAGCAAAGTGGCCTTATTTGCTATGACAAGATAAACGGCTATGAGCTTACTCAAGAAGGTCTTAAAGCGTTTGAATCCAAGGAAATATGGCAGGGACTCAAAGGAGCCTTTGCAGTCACCTTGTGGACACCTGATTCTGGATTCGCCCCGTTTTTGCTGAATATCCAGCCAGTAACCGACCAATGGTATGACAAGGGTTCACATCCGATTGAAGACATGTCCGAGAAATACGGCATAGATCTGCAAAATGTTGAACTATGCTCTGACAAGGTGAAGCTAGTCAAAATCGGCAAGATGATGCGCCAAACATACATCCAGACCGATTTCAAGGCAAAGCTTAATCCCCTAAATGGTGACGTCACCTTCATGGGAACGCCTGACCCTAAAAACAACCTTAAACCTTACGTTGTCCACTTCAAGCTCGGCAAAGAGATGCTTGAATCACTATGTGCCGATAATGAAGACGAAGATGACGCAGCATAACACAAACAACCAACAAGGAGACTCTTATGTCTAAACTCTCGCCGCGTGACAACCACGCAAACCAACATAACGCCAACAAGGGCACGAGCGGTTTCAACAAACAGTACTTAGCTGTTCATAAAAACCGTTCTATTCAAATGAATCCAACCAGCAAACTATACAAGGGAGGCAAATAGAACCACCTGCATACACAATCCCTCCTCAGGATTCGCTCTTGAGGAGTTTTTTTTATTTCATCGGGCACGATTTATTTTTTACTTCGGCCTCTTCCGGCTTAATTTTCTGTTTGCATTCCCATTCAACAATGCGTTCAGCGCATTTTTCTTCATTACCGCAATTCCGAATGCAGGCATCCATAAGCATATATTCAATGAGAATGTGATAACGATCGCAATCATGAGCTGCAATATATCCAGCAGCAGCAACATGTGCCGCAGCCGATCCCACAGCAATAGTTTCTTCTTGGTGTTCAGAAATCCATTTTTTCGCTTTAGCCCAAACGCTCTTCTTTTCTGGGCAAGGACACATCTGCACGGAATCTTGATGTTGGGGCGTTATGATTGTGCTTTCTGCAAAAGTCACGGCACCCAAAAGGCATAGCGCAACGATTATTCTTTTCATCATCATTTCTCCTAGAAATCTAAATCACTCATTCCTTCTTTATATTTCTGGTCCTCAATTTCTCTTTTGAGAGGCTGAACCACCTCTCGCTGGAATTTGTTCCAGAAATCAAGTCCCTCATGTTCAATAATCCATTGCCCTGATTTGGGACAATCCAACAGTCTGACAAACTGTATGAGTTTTTCAAAAAAATCTATTGCCTTGGAGTATCTGGATTTATCTTTTTCAGGGAGCTTATCTTTACTCAAGTCCGAATCGTCTTTCGGACGTTTTTTCCAATATTTCTTTTCGGGACTGTTCTCAAAGCAAAAAACATCTTCATCAGCAAACTTTTTCTTTTTGAGATTCGACGTAATATCCTGCGCAACCTTTAAACGCTTCTCGGACAAGTCTTTAGGGTGTTCCTTATAATACAATTCCACAGCCTCGCGATAATTCATTTCGCGAGCTTTGAGCATATCGTCCAGTTTATTACGAAGATTACGCCATGTTAACAATTCTTGCATAATAATCCCTACATACCAATATAAATAAAAAATGCCTAAGCCAGTCAAACCTCAAAATGCTATTTTTCCGTCCATAATCAATTACAAAGGTTTTTAACATGCGCGTACTCGTTCTTAATTGCGGCAGCTCCTCGGTCAAGTTCGCCGTTATCGACACCCAGACCAAAGAATCCATCTCCAGCGGCCTCGTCGAAAATATCGGCGTGAACGGCCACGTAAAGGCCAAGGGCCCCGAAGGCAACATCGACTTCAATTTCGATTGCCCGACTCATGCCGAAGCAGTTGCCGAAGTGCAGAAGTTCCTTTCCGAACAGAAGCTCATCGAAACCATCGAAGCTATCGGCCACCGCGTGGTGCATGGCGGTAAATACATCAAGAGCGAACGCGTCTCCCAGGAAGTGATCGACTACATCCGTAGCATTACCCTGTTTGCCCCGCTCCACGAACCCGCACACGCCACCGGTATGGAATGCGCCACCAAGTTCTTCCCGACGCTCCCGCAGGTCGCCGTGTTCGACACCGCCTTCCACCAGACCATGCCGCGCAAGGCATTCCTCTACGGCATTCCGTACTCCTTCTACGAAAAGGACGCTATCCGCCGTTACGGTTTCCATGGCACCAGCCACCGTTTCGTGACTGCCGAAGCTGCCAAGATCTTGGGCAAGAAGCCGGAAGATTGCTGCTTCATTACCGCTCACCTCGGCAACGGTTCCAGCTGCTCCGCCATTTTGAACGGCAAGTGCGCCGACACCACCATGGGCTTCACCCCGCTCGACGGCCTTATCATGGGCACCCGCTCTGGCTCCCTCGACCCGGCCATCCTCTTCTTCATCAGCAAGAAGTACGGTTACGATATCGACCGCCTCGACAAGCTCGTAAACAAGGAATCCGGCCTTCTCGGTCTCTCCGGTCTTTCTAACGACATGCGCACCTTGACGCAGGCTGCAAGCGAAGGTCACGTTGGTGCCCAGATTGCTCTCGAAACCTTCTGCTACAAGCTCACCCGCGAAATTGGCGGCATCGCCATGGCACTCCCCCGCATCGACGCGCTCGTGTTCACCGGCGGTATTGGCGAAAACAGCCGCGTAGTCCGCAAGACCGTCATGGAAAACCTGAAGATTCTCGGCTACCAGATCGACGACGCCCGCAACGAGGACAACGGCAAGAACTCCGGCCACATCATCAGCAAGGACGGTACGCCGACCGCCATGGTTGTCGCCACCAACGAAGAACTCCTCATCGCTCTCGACACCGAAGCCCTGGTGAAGTAAGCGACATCAAAACATTACAAGAAAGGCTCCGCTTAGCGGAGCCTCTTTTTTATAAAAAAGATCCCCGATCAAGTCGGGGATGACAATTACAGGTTATTTAATCGTCCAGGTCTGCTTGTTCACTTGCAGGATCTTTCTGCCCTGCACCTGAGCGGCAGCGTTACGCACGTCTGCTTCGCTGACCGGGAGTTTGGCCTTCCACATCACGCGGCCCTGCATATCGAACAGCGCCACGGCACCGCGGTTTGCAAGGATAGCGTTCTGCCAGCTGGCCTTCGGAGCGGCGGCAATCGCCGGCTTGATAGAGGCCTTCGGAGCTTCGTCGGCAATCAGCACCAGCGTGTACTTCACATAAGTGGCAGAATCAGCAGCCTTCACGTCGAACCTGATTACCGTACCCTTGGCAAGGCTATCCTTGCTTTCGGCGATGAAGAGATTGTCTTTCTGTTCCCAGGTCAGGTTTTCCGCCAGAGTCTTGGATTCCGTAATCGTGAAGACCAAGGTATCACCATCCGGATCAGTCACGAAGTCATTCAAGTCGATTGTATCTTTCCAGACGCCAGCGCCAATGTACAAGGTATCCAGCAGTTTGTCAAGCAAAGGCTTGTCATTCACGCATTCGATCGAAACCGGAATAGCAACGTCAACGGATCCGCCGCGAGAGTTCTTGGCCGTCAAGATAAAGTTCGTTTCACCGCAGGCATTCTTCACGGAGGCCAGCACAAAGTACTTCGTCGTCGTGTTCACCACCGGGTTCAGCAGGCTGTCTTCGGAACGAGCCGTAAAGGTCAACTTGCCTTTATCCTTTTCATCCGTGAACCAGTCCTGCAAATCGAGAATTCGAATCTGTCTGGTCGAGAATTCTTCCTTCAGGTTTGCAAAACGCTTGGCAATAGACTCCAGAGAATCTTCGATGAATACAGGCGGCTGTACAATCGTAAGAATCACTGCTGCCAATTCAGAGGTATCGCCTTCTGCATTGACAGTAACATACGTAAACATGTCTTCTTCGGCAGCGTCAACCGATTCGTAAGTGAACGAACCGTCTGCAGCAAGCGTCACCTTGCCGGCGCCCGCATTGTCCTTCAGGACAGCCGTAAGCTTGGACTTTGCGTTGTCGGGGTTCTTGTCGTTCTTGAGTACGCCATCGGCAGCAGAAATCTTTGCCACGGTGCCTGCGCTTACGTTATAAGCATCGTCCACAGCAATCGGAGGATCAGCCACCGGAGTCACCTTCACATAGAACGAGACCGAAGCCGTATCCTTGCCATCGACAGCAAACATCGTCACCTTGGAAACGCCATTCGCATTGTCAACCGGCAACAAGTCAATCAAATGGTTCGCACCCTTCTTGAGGTAGGTTGCCTTAATAACGCCGCTAGTCTTCACATTGACCGTAGCTTCGGCATCACCCACAAAATCGGGGTCAACAAAGGCAATACTTGCAACCGGGATAATGACCGTCGTCGGCTCGAAATCTTCGGCCAGCACAAGGGTATCGCCAAGTTTATATGTATCTTCGCCAAGCGTCATGGTAGAATCACCAATAACCACGGTAAGCGGGTCATTCACATTGGTCACGTTAATAACCGCCACGCCAACATCACTTGTCAAGGGGTCCGTTTCCTTTATTTCGACAAGCTGGTAGGTAAAGGTATCTGCACCGAAGAAGTCCTTGTCCGGAGTATAGGTAAAGCCACCCGTCTTTTCGTTGAAGTCAAGTGTACCATGCGATGTAGTAGAAACAAGCACCGGAACAAAGTCATCGTCGTCCGGGTCATAGTCATTAAGCATGACTCCGGTAGAAAGCGTCGACTTTACGAGTTTGGTTTCTTCCTTAGTCGTGTATGAGTCGTTCACGGCAACCGGCGGATTTTCGCGGTCGACCGGCGTCACGGTCAGTACATAGCCGGCAGACTTTTTAGTTGCATCAACAGCAACAACAGTCACAGAGGCTGTACCAGAGGGGTTCGCTCCCGCAACCAGGTTCACGACACCCGTTTTATTGTAAAGCGAATCGGCAAGTTTAACGGCGCCCGTTTTTTCAGAAACGACCGACACGGAATAAGAAACAATGTCTTCATCTTCGTCAGCAAACACCTTGGAGAGGTCAAGTTTCAAGGTGTCGCCTTCGTTCAAGTCCTTTTCTGTCTCCGTGGCGATTAATTCAGGAGCGTGACCGCCGCAAGAGTTGCCGAGGGACACTGCCGAAATGGCAATGGTATTCGTTGTCGAGTTACCGGTTTCTGCAGCGAGAGACTGCTTGTATGCGAACTGGAGAGCCTGCTGTGCAGTCAAATCAAAATCAGCCGCATCGCCCCAACCTTCCTGTGTCAAGTCAGCAAAGTCAATAAAGACGGACTTCTGGGCGGTAGACTTGTTCAGGACAACACCGTAATAGTCATAGTCAGAAATAGTCGACTGCTTGAATTCGAGCCTGAACTGAGACGTTGCAGAATAGGTCAGGCAAACACCCTTATAAGCAGCGAGCGAAATTTCGCCCTCGTTCTTGGCCCAAGCAAAGCCCATGCCGGCAGCACTGCTTTCGTTCGTTGCGCTGACAGAAGCCTTTAACGTCTTGTAACCGTGTATGGAATCCGTCACGAACGTGGCTGTAGCCCCGTTTGTAGTCTTAGTCGGATATTTGTACCAGGCTCCTACAGGAGGAACCGTACCATTGCCATCTTCAGCGGACCAAACAGTCGCCGACGCTGCGTAGGCAGAACTTACCAAGGCGCCCATCACGCCCATCCACGAAATCATTTTTTTCATCATATTTGACCTCTTATGATTTCCCAAATTACCATCATTCCAAATCTATATTCTGTAGGCATATAATGCAACTTGGAATAGCGCGATTGTAATGCTTTTTTGTCCACAAATGTAAACTTTTTGAAACGAACTAGGGGTGCTAGTCCGCCCCCGGCCCCCCGTCAACCTAGCGAATCTAGTTCTTCGTAGCGTTCGTAAGCCTTTTCGAGCTCGGCTTCGCGGTCCGAAATTTCTTTCTGGAGCTCCACGATTCGGGCCGCGTTGGTGAATACCTCGGGCTTGGAAAGTTCCGTCTGGCGTTCGGAAATTTCGGCTTCCAGTTTCTCGATTTTTTCGGGCAAGGCGGCGTATTCGCGCTCTTCGTTGTAGCTGCGCTTTTTCTTTTTTGCGGCCGCCACCCCTGCACTCTGGGATGGTGCACCGGAATTCTGAGCGGCCCTCGCCTGCTTTTCGGCTTCTTTTTCAGCCGCAATGCGGGCGGCGTTTGCGGCTTCCTTGTCGCGGACTTTCTTCTTGGCTTCGTAGTCGCTGTAACCGCCTACCGATTCGAACACGTTTCCGCCGTCTTCGATTGCTAGGATACTTGTCGCAACAGAATCCAAGAAGGCGCGGTCGTGGCTTACGGTAAGCACGGTTCCCTTGTAGTCGGCCAGGAGTTCTGCAAGCAGGTCGAGCGTTTCCATATCCAAGTCGTTGGTGGGTTCGTCAAGCACGAGCACATTACTCGGGTGACTGAATAGGCACGCGAGCAGCAGGCGGTTACGTTCTCCGCCACTCAGGGCACTGATCGGGCCACGGGCGCGATCCGCCGAGAAAAGGAAGTCTTGCAGATAACTTAACACATGGCGCTTGACGCCGTTCAGCATCACGTACTGCTGGCCGTCGGCAATGTTTTCTACAAGCGACTTGTCTTCGCGAAGGCGGGTGCGCATTTGGTCAAAGTAAGCTACTTGCAGGTTCGTACCCAAACGGATATCACCGGCATCGGGCGTGAGTTCGCCCAAAATCAGGCGCAGAAGCGTCGTCTTGCCCGAGCCATTCGGGCCCACGATTCCAATGCGGTCTCCGCGGGAAACTTCGGTCGAAAAACTGCTAATGAGGGGCGCACCGTCATAGGAATAGCTCACGTCAGTGAGGCGTGCCACCAGGCGACCCGAACGGTCCGCCTCGGTAATCTGCATGTTCACGTTGCCCGTTCGGGTGCGGCGCGCTGCACGTTCTTCGCGCATTTTGATGAGCGCGCGCACGCGGCCCTCGTTACGGGTCCGCCTCGCCTGGATTCCCTTGCGGATCCAGACTTCTTCTTCGGCCAAGCGCTTGTCAAAAAGCGCGTTCGCCTTGTCCTCTTCGGCCAGGGCCTGGTCCCTGAACTGCACGAACTTGTCGTAGGGGAAATCCCAGCTGCGAACGCGGCCGCGGTCCAAGTCAAAAATACGGGTAGCCACCCGGCGCACGAAGGTGCGGTCATGGCTTACAAAAAGCAGGGCGCAATTCAGGCGGGTCACGATTCCTTCGAGCCACTGGATAGCCGGAATGTCCAAATGGTTGGTCGGTTCATCCAGCAACAACAAGTCCGGGTCTTGGGCCAGCGCCTGGGCAAAAAGCACACGGCGTTTTTGACCACCGCTCAGGCTGTCATACAAGGCCTCGGCGTCTATCCCCGTTTTGCCCAGAATCGCCTCGGCGTGGGTATCGTGGGTGCCGTCCTGCAGTACCCCCTGCATCACCACGTCGCGGACCGTGCCCTCAATATGGGCGGGAATTTCCTGGATCATGCGCGAAATCTTGAGGCCCGACTTCTTGACGATATCGCCCGACTGCACCTCGGCCTCGCCCGAGAGCACTTTCAACAAAGTGCTCTTGCCGCAACCATTGCGGCCGACCAGACAAATCCGGTCGCCGGCCTCGATGTCAAAGCTCACGTTATCGAGCAGGGGTGCATTCGCCCCAATGCGTAAAAGAAGGTTCTGGGCAGAAAGAATCGGCATACGTTCCCAAAAATAAAAAGTTTTACGCATTCTCAAAAAAAATTTTTGTATAATTAAAAGCATGAAAACATTTTCGCTGTCTAACCGCTTCGCTATTGCAATTCTCGCAGGTTCTCTGGCAGTCGCTAACGCATTCGCGCAAGGCGATTTCGAAGGCTCCGGCGAGATACCCGACCCCAACTGCACAGGCGACGGATGCGGGTACGTATCTGCCGATCAAGCCGCCCCGAGCGAAGACGAAGACAGTACGAGCTATTCTTACAGCGACAACGGCTCCACGACCGAAGAAGAGCCCTGGCCCACCTCCACAGAAGAAGCCCCGGCCGACACAACCGCCGCCGCTACTACCACTACCGATAGCGATGACGAAGAAGAAGAGGACGAAGCTCCGGAAGTCGCCACCACGAATATCGACGAAGAAGACGACGAATCTTCGCACTACATCGAAGAAAATGCCGCCGATTACCGCGCCCGTAAAGAAGGCTTCTCTAAGGGTATGCAGTTCGGCGTCCGCGCCCAGGTCGGCATCAACAAGAACCTCGGCAGCAAGGCCAGCGACTGGAACATCGGTCCTGAACTCGGCGCAGGCATTATGGCAAAGCTTCCGCTCGGCCGTTCCTTTGCCGTATCTACCGAACTCAACTTCAGCTTCCGCCATTACGGCTACGAAGGCAAATCCGAATACAAGCAAATTGACACCGACAGCGACGAAAAGACCTACAGCAAGAACGACGCTACTATCAATGAAATGCTTTTTGAAATCCCGGTCATCGCCCAGTTCGTTTTCGACGAAGACGGATTCTTTATCGGCGTAGGCGCCAACCTCGGCCTAAAGATGAGCGGCGATTCCGAAAACGAGCAGACGATCAACTTTGCCGGCACCAGGATGAAGGAAACCCGTTCCAACACCATACCGACCGTGGGCGTGGAAGTCGGCGCCCTTCTTGACGTAGGCTGCGCAATCAACCGCTGGCTTGTCTTGGACCTCCGAGTTATCCAAAACTTTACAAATCTGTTGGATCTTGACCTGATCGCAGAATCCTCCCTGATGCATTCCAAGCTCTACACCATGCATGTGGGCTTCGGCGCAACGTTCCTGCTCTAAAATCGGGGCATTTCGTTACGCCCCCTTATAAGTAAACAAAAATTTCGGCACTATTTTAGGTCCTAGAATTTATTTTATAGGCGGACCTTACGTGCCCTTTTATTATAATTAGACTATGGATTTTAAGAGATTGAGTGTTGCAGTCGCCATGGCTTTGGCTTTTTCAATGCCGGCCATGGCTCAAGATGATGATGATGAAGGTTGGGCTACAGCCCCCTCTGCCCAAAGTTCTTCTGGCGACGACCAGTCATACGACGGTTCTACCGACAGCGAATTTGCAAACGACGAAGAATATGCCAGCGCATATGCCCGTTATAAAGCAGAAACCACCAAGAAATCCGAAATCAACCGCATGCGTAACGAAGGTTTCCAGCGTGCCGTTTTGCTCGGTATTCGCGCCCAGGGCGGTATCAACACCTTCTTTGGCGAAAACTCTGACGGCTGGAAGATCGGCTACCAGGGCGGTGGCGGCCTTCTGCTCAAGATGAACTTCATGGTCAAGAACTTGAGCCTCGTGCCCGAACTGACCTTCAACTATAGGCATTACACCTACGAACAGGACATGGATGCCTACACCAACGAAGCGAGCATCGATCTCTTCATGTTCGAAATCCCGATCATCTTCCGCTACACCTTCGAAGACTACGACTTCTACGTGGGCCTGGGTATCAACATGGGCCTCAAGCTGAACGGTTCGTCTGAATTCAAGACCAGCGGTGGCAAGCGTGACAATACGGTCGCTACCTCCGGTATGGAAGTGGGCGGCGCCCTCGACATCGGTTACATGCTCACCCGCTGGGTCAGCGTGGATATCCGCGTGGTACAGTGCTTCACCAGCCTCCTGAACAAGACGCTGGTTGCCGAAGAAGCCTTCTATGATTCTTCGCTCAACACATTCTATACCACTCTCGGTATAAACTTCATGTTCTAATAAAGACTGCTCGGTTCTATCACATAATTGAAAATGTGATATCACCTCGCTCTCGTAACCACGCCTCGTTAATACGAGGCGTTTGTTACTCACAGAAAGACCGCACGGTTTTACGACAAAGCAATTAAAAAAGGAGCCGCAAGGCTCCTTTCTTTTTTGCATTCAGCAAATCTTACTTGATGGTGAACGGCTGCAGTCCGGATTTCGTCTTCAAGATATAGCGTCCAGGATTCTTGACCGTAACAGCCACATTTGCAGACGATGCATAGATCCGTTCAACCACACGGCCCTGCATATCCATCAAGGTCAATTCCGAACCGGGCTTTACACCGGAAACAGTGGCAAGGCGGCCTTCAACGGCAACGTCAATCTTCGCAGGCAGTACAACACTACGCTGTACAACCGTGTGGCCCGAAAGCGAATCGTCATCAAAGATATTCTTCACGTCCACCTTGCAAGGCTTCATCTTTTCAATCGTCTCGGACTGGTCCAGGTAGAAATTGCTGAAGATATTCATGTTGCTCATGGTGGTGCGACGGTCACAGAAGAAGATATCGATGTCGTAGGATTTTCCGACAACCAAGGGTTCTCCGTTCTTGCCCTTCACGCTGGAAAGGTCAGCATAACCAGGGGCAGCCAAATGCGTACCGCCCAAGTCGATCACAAGCTTTCCATCGATAAAGATCCAAATATCGTCGTCACCGCGGACACCAAACTTTTGGCCTTTCTTGTAAGTAAACTTGGCATGGCTTTCAAAACAGAAATGTTGGTTGCGTCCCGGATCCGGAGAATACCATCTCGTTTCATAAGACATCGCGGACGCATTTATTCCAGCACCGCCAACAAGCGTTTCATAGTCCTTGAATAGCGGCCAACCATCGGGAGCATTCACAGGACAAGACCAGCCCCATACGCAAAGTTCGCCTCCGGTTTCCGGTGCACCCAAGTACTTTGTAAGAGGTGCTGTAAGGTCTTCACCATCGGCAAAGAGTCCAGAGCAGTCAATACCCTTATCCCACGCGGGGCCCTTGCAAAGCAAGTTCATCCTCGACACATTTTCGACCGAGTCAATTTCTCGAAGCTTCGGGCCAATGAACACGGGACCTTCTGCGGGGCGCTTGGTCCTAGCCGCAGCAACCGGACTCCCCACGACCACATCGGCATCCTTTGTCTGTTCGACAGGATAATAGCCGCCAACCACAGGCGCACCAGGAGAAGTGTAAGCATCCGACAGGAATTCCCACTTGCCCTCATTGTTAAGCATAAACGGAATTGCCGAGCAAGTCGTTTCGTTCACGCCTTCGGTCGGATTGAACAACTGGTTAAAGTATTCCGACTTGATAAAGCACTTTTCGCCTGCTTTAGAAAGGACCGGCTTATGGTCTTCACCAAGGACACTTTCTACTATCCCGGGCGTCACACCAATACAGGCCTCGATCGCCGCCATGGCGACTGTCTTATCGACATCCTGAGCGGCAGTACCCGACAAAGCCTGGCAACCTTCGCCGCCCTGAGAATAGCAAGAGAACGACGGATGAAGACTAGCATCGGTATCATAGACGATTCCCAGCAGTTCCACCGAGCAGATTCCGTTTACTTCAGGATTCTTCTTGTACCAGAATGTCTTGCTCGAATCGTTCACGACATAAAACAATTCAGTCGTCTTCTGAGCCTTGAACAACGAATCAAGATTCAAGCCTTCGGCAAACGAAAGCGCAGAATTTTCTTTTCCGATATAAGAAGCGTTCGTCGGAATAGATTCTTCAAAGAATACCGACGTAAACCAACCGCAATTTTCGTCATAGACTTTCGCCGTAGACTTTTCGCCCGAAGCTCCCTTCACAAGTACCGGAATTTCACCAAACCAAGACACGGTTTGGGGCGGAAGCACATGCACTCTATACACTTGATCCGGAGCCTTTGTGCGCACCAGTGTGGAATGTTCCTTCTTGGGATTTTCGAAAACATAAAGAGTATCGCTCTTGTACAAAGACAGGTCTATGCCAAGTTTGGAAACGTAATACCCATAGCTACCATCGTTCACATCGAACTGTTCTGCATAAACATAGTGCACTCCACCATCGGTAAACGCAATCTTTCCATTAAGAGCTCTATAAAGCGTATCCGCAGAAAGAGTATCGTAAACCGTTTCCCTATATGGTACTGAATCAGGCACAGTATAGCTAACGACTGTATCCAACTTGACATTAGCCCTGATATACGGGACCTTCAGTTCGTCACGAACAACAATCCAGTCTTCATCTTTCTTTTTCTGGAGTTTGACCGACTTGTCATTAACAAGGACATAATAGGCTACCCAACGACTCGGCTTAAAGAATACCGTCGGAGCAGAGAGATCCCTATACATCAGGTCGCCTTTGTCAAAGTCGATATAGAGGTCTTCGTGATTATCAAAATCCTTTGCCGTAAAGATCTTTGACGACTGGTAGTATCTGTCGTAATAATAGCTCACATCACCGGCAGCGGAGACAACCCTCTTTGCCGTGCTATCGGGGAGGCTTCTGTAAAAGCAGAACGGCGCAATAGAATCACCCTTCACAAGGGATTTGACCGATCCAAAAAACCACCCAAAATCATCTTTATTCGAAATACGGATATCGCTTGTACCGATAGCCTTGACCACGCCACTATCATTTTTTGCCGTACAGCCAACGGACACGTACAAATATTCCGAGGCACGGGTAGATTTTTTCACATACACATTGCCCGTATAGTTCATTGCAAACGATACCGCCGCAAAACCAAGGGCCGCCACCAAAAACAATCGTCTCACGATTCCTCCTTCTAACAAAGTCTTCTTTTTACAAAGATAAAACAACAAATGAAACCCGGCAAGGTCCGAGTTTCATTTTATTTACATTAATTTAGACTTATCCAGTAGCTACTGGAGCTTTCTTCTGAGTTGCTGGATTTCGCGCTCAATTAGGCGCTTTTCGACAGCAAAGAAGTCTTCGTTCTTCTGGATAGCATTCTTGTAGATTGCATCGGCAAGTTCCGGCTCGCCCGCCAAAAGCGACAGCACAATGCAATTGCGCAAGAAGATGTCGCCCATCTCATTAATCTCGTAGTGATCGAAGAAGTTCGCAATCATCAAGGCAGCCTGCTTGTAGACGCCTTCTCGGGCCGCCTCAAGAATACCGAACTCGTCGGCAAAGCTCCGCGGGAACGCGTTCTTGGCCACAAGATCCATCGCCTTCAGATAAACCTCGTCGGAATCGCGGGCTTCCATCGGGACTTTACGAATCCATTCCACATAGTTTTCGCGGAACTTCTGATAACCTATAGACGCTTCAAGTTCGACTAGGCGCGGATTTTCAGACACGACGCTATCTAAGATAACGCTGTCGCCCTGGGCAATCGTATCAACCTTGACAAGCACGCGAGAGAACGAATCCTTGGCCGCTGCCGCTTCAAGCTCTTGCATATAAGAAAGCAAGGCAGTCTTCTTGAATTCATCCTTCGGCTCGGCAAGCATCGCCTTCACGCGGGCGGGGCGACGGAGCTTGTAGTCTTCGGGATCCAAGTACTGCTGCCAGCAGACTTCGCAACTGTCGAACACGTTCACGATGTGCGCCTCGGAATGAACGAAGCGGGCTTCTTCTGCCTTGTTGTCGACCATCGGAATGAACAAGCTATTCGGTTTCACGCCTTCGAGCAGAGATTTAAGCATCTTGTTCGTGAAGAGGAAATTCCTTTCGCCAAAGAATTCCGGGTCACGATGAATGCGTTTGAATTCAGCCACAAGTGCGGTATCGGTGGAGAAACGTCCAATGCCCTTCTGGAATACCGGCTGGTCGCTTGCAATCATGATGATGTCAGGTTCATCGGTCGACTTGTACAAGCTTACGTACGGGAACACCGTATCAAGCGCCTTCAGAATGTTCAGGAACATCAAGTCGTTAAATTCATAAGTCTGAATCCACTGCACCCAGAGGGCGCCCGGTTTCATGTAGCGGCGCATCTTGGCGTAGAACTCATGCGCGAAGAGGCCTGCCACACCGCTCACCCACGGGTTGCTGGGCACGCTGATAATCATGTCGTACTGACGGCGGTTCGTATGGAAGAACGTGGTCGCATCATCAATAAAGATGTGAATGCGCGGGTCATCGTAGCCGCGGTAATTCCACGGATAGAATCCCTTCGCCAAATCCATCATGGCCTGCTCGATTTCCACACAATCGAAATCCTTGAGCAACGGGTCAGCGAGCAAGTAATGCGCGCCCATGCCGCTACCGAAGCCCACCATGGCGGCGTCGTACGGTTCTGTCTTCACGGCCATCGGCATGAAGGCAGTGGCAGCCTGCGTCAGTTCATCGCTCGAAATCGGAGATTCGCGGTCCTTGCTCATGCTCGCGTCGGCCTTACCGTTCGTCTTCACGTAGTAATGCACCGGTGATTCGTGGAAGCTGATCGTTGCGGTCTTTCCGTCAATCACCTGAATCTTTTCATTCGGATGCATGTTCTTGTAGCTGCGGAACACGCCCGAGGTAATGAGCGACGGATCGAATTTTACAAAGACTGCCGGCATGATCATCACGCACACCATGATGTAGAACATCACGCTGTAGCGGAAGCGCTTGCGGTAAATCACCAGCAGCAAGAAACCAATTGCAAAGTCAAGCAATGCAGCCGTCACAAGAGCGCCCTTGAGCTGCAAAAGCGGCAACAGCACAAGGCCACCGCCTGCAGAACCGATGATAGAGCCCAGCGTATTCCAGCCGTAGACCTTGCCAATCGGGGCTTCGCTCTTGAAGGCGCGAGTCAGAATCAAGGTGATCAGCGGGAGCGTCATGCCGGCAAAGAAACTCGTGGGAATCATCCACAGCATCGAAAGCGCATACTTGAACAGGCTCCAGCAAACGTAACCGTCGGAGGTCGGATTGAAAATCTGGTTCGCCTCGTTCATCATACCCCAGAAGGGCTGATGGAAGTACAGCGTGCAAAGCGCGAAGAAGGCCATGAAAATCTGCGCCATCGAAAGCACGATCAGGCTGTCTTTCTTAAGCAGCTTGCCGCTCACTGCAGAGCCCAGCGCAAGGCCCAAGATAAAGGCCGAAAGCATCTGGTCAAAGCTATGGCTCGAAGAACCCAGCAACAGCGACAGCAAACGGATCCAGACAATTTCATAGACAAACGAAGTAAGGCCCGTAATCGCCGCAATCCAGAACCAAGTGTTCTTTGGCGGCATGGCAAGCTTATGTTCGGCCACGTAGTCTTCGTCATGAACTTCGGGCGCATCATCATCTTTAGGCGGCACCGGCGAAGTCGCAATACCGATAAAGCTGAACACGGCAGCCAGCAAGAAGTTGATAGAGGCCGCCACGCACAAGGTAGCATGGTTACCGATTTCAGGAATCAACAGGTAGCTTGTCGCCAGAATACCGATGGCAGAGCCCAAGCTGTTGGTAAAGTAAAGCATCGGGAGCGAAACTTCGGCGCCACTCTTGCGCATAAGTCCCGCAGCAATAAAGGGGAACGTCATGCCCACCGCAATCGCAATCGGGAGCGTCGAGCCCGTGGCAAGTGCGACCTTCGCGATTTCTGCACCGCGCGGCGTAAGCGAAGCCGTCCATGCAGAATCGTAGAATATTCCTGTAAGCCAAATGTACAGCGGGTGGTACGCAACACCACCAATACCGATAGCCAGTTCCACCAAGCCGTACCCCAAGAGCGGTCGCTTGGTTTTCTCGACCATCCTGCCCGCAATAAAGCTGCCTATGGCAAGGCCGCCCATGTAAATGCAGAGCGTGAGCACCTGGCCGTAGCTAGAATGCCCCAAGAAGAGTTTAAGGTAACGAGCCCACGAGCCTTCGTAAATCAGGCCCGCAAACCCGGACAGGGCAAACAGGAAATAGACTAGGATATTCATACCCTAATAATAAAAAAAGTTATTAAGTTGTAAAAAACGACTCGGAACTACTGCTGTTTTTCAGCGTTTTCGACGGCGACTTCGGCTTTTTCAGCCGCTTTTTCGGCCGCAGCCTCGGCAGCCTTGATTTCGGCCTTCCACGGGGTAAGGCCTACCACATTGTCGACCGGGAGCGAAAAAGCAATTCCCTGGCCCATAGTATCAAGCCCCGCCTTCTGGTAAAGAGCATGCAAAACGGCATCCTTGATCTTGGCGTCCACCAGAATCATGACGATTTCTTTTTCGGGCTGAATCGCGATATGGAAAAACGACTCGGCTTCCTTGTTCGCCGTACCGCGGGCATTCAGAATCGTACCGCCGCGGGCACCGGCATCCTTCGCCGCTTCCATCACGGTTTCAGAGAATCCGGTATTCACAATACAAAAGATGACTTCGTGATTGAATCCGCTCATTTTTCGTTTCTCCGTACCGCATCGCGGTTGTCGCTTAAAAAGTTGAAGATAGACTTGCCAATGATGCTTGCCATGGGGATGGTGTAGGCAATGCCCTTGCCACCCACAATCGTATTGAACTTCTCGGCAAGGCTGTCGAGGGCTGCACGCAGATTGTTTTCGCCAATAATGCTAATAATCACGGCGCGGTCCGAATCGGCAAGACCCATAGCCGTCGCAATTTCACGCGGGGCAGTCCCCTGCCCGAACAACACCATCTGCATGTTCACGCCAAAAGACTGGATATGGTCCATATAAAAATCCGCCTTGGCACGGCTCACCACCGTAATCAAAATCTTGAGGCGGTTCATCGAAACCTTGGCACGCGTATTCCCGCGCAACACCCTGTTCCTTATTTTCTTTTCTACATCCATGGCGCCCCCTACATAAAGTCGATAATCTGTTCGTCGTCGGCATCCTGGATGCGACGCATCATCATGCGGTTACGAAGCGCCGTCGAAACGGTAGCCCTGAAACCGAGCACCTGTATAGTAATCAAGGGCGTCATCGCGACCATGGCGACAATACCGAAAGCATAATTCAAAATGGAATCGCCACCATCATGGAGGCCCGCACAAGCGCCTATGGCAAGCGGCAGAATAAAGCTAGAAGTCAACGGACCGCTCGCCACGCCACCGGAGTCAAAGGCAATGGCGGTATAAAGTTTCGGCACAAAGAACGAAAGTCCGAGCGAAATAAAGTAACCCGGAATCAGGTAATAAATAATCGGAAAACCAACAATAATGCGAATCATGGAAAGCCCGATCGAAATGCCCACGCCCACCGAAAGCGCAATCAGCATGGAGCGCTTGGTCACAAGGCCGCCGGTCACCTCTTCGACCTGCTTGTTCAGCACGTGCACCGCCGGTTCCGCAAGCACCACCACCAAGCCAAGCACAAAGCCCGCCACCACAAGAGCACGCGGCATGGCACCCAGTTGCTTGCCCAGTTCAAAGCCAATCGGCATGAACCCGACAGCCACTGCCGTGAGAAACACCACCAGGCCCACGAACGTGTACACAATACCGAAGGCCATAGGGACAATCCTGCTCCAAGGCAGCCTAAGTACCGTAAACTGCAACAACAGGAAGAACACCACAATCAAGCCGAGCGCCACAAGCACTTCTCTTGCAACACCTAAAATGACCGGCAAGAAGTTCATCCCGAGACTGGCATCAATTGAATAAGCCGATTCCGAAAGCTGGTATGTCAAATCTCCCTTCGAGAAAATCACGAGTCCCATGAGCGCAATAATCGGGCCTACCGAGCAAAGCGCAATCAGTCCGAAACTGTTTTCATTCGCACTTTTACCGCCAATGGCTCCTGCCACACCCACGCCGAGAGCCATGATAAAGGGCACCGTAATCGGGCCCGTGGTCACACCACCCGAATCAAAAGCCAGCGGCACGAACATGTCCTTCCCGAAGGTCAGCATGAGCATCCCGAGCATGAAAAGCATCAAGTAAAAGAAGATGATAATCGTCGAAAGGTCTCGCTTAAACACAATCTTGATAATCGAAAGTGCCAAGAAACAACCTACGCCAACGCCAATCGTCGCAATCAGGAGAGTCGGCTCCACCGCCGCTCGCACCTGCTCGGCAAGCACCGACAAATCGGGCTCCGCAACAGTAATGAGCACGCCCATCACAAAGCACACCGAAACAAGCAACTGCAAACGCCTGGATTTGGTAAGACCCGAACCCACATGCTCGCCCATGGGGGTCATGGCAAGGTCGGCACCCAGGTTAAAAAGTCCGATGCCAACAATCAAGAAAATCGCACAAATCGAAAAAACAACAAGTTGCTTAAAGGACAATGTCACCAGCGGCGTACACGACACCGCAAGCACAATTAGCGTAACCGGTAAGACCGAGCCAAACGCCTCCTTCAACTTGTCCTGCAAAATCTTAAACATTTGCGGGAAATATAGAAAAACGCCAGAAAACGCACATTTTTATAATTATTTTTCATAAAAGATGCAACCAACGGGCATTTAGGTGCATCTAAAAGGGTACAATGGACGAAAAAGTGATTCTTCAACACCTTAAGGGCGGCAGTCGCGAAGCATTAAGCCTGCTTTGGCAGGCGCATAGCGCGAATGTGCTGAATCTGGCCTTCAGGATGATGAAGGACCGTGACGAGGCCGAAGACATCCTGATGGATGTCTTTGTACAGGCCCCCAAAGCCGTACAGGGTTTTCGGGGAGAATCGGCTCTGGGCACATGGCTTTACAGGCTTACGGTCAATGCCTGCCTCATGAAGCTCAGGGCTCAAAAACGCCACCGGGAACTAGAAGAAGAAAAACTGGACGTCATTATAGAAGAGGTCCTTGGAAAAGACGAAAAAAACGAAACCTTCGATGCGGAACTTCTGGAAAAAGGCCTGGCGGAACTCCCTGCGGAAACCCGCAGTATGCTCTGGCTCAAAGACGCCGAAGACCTGGACGTAAAGGACCTGGCAGAAATTTACAAGATGCCCGAAGGCACCATCAAAGCAAGGCTCAGCCGCGCAAGACACTTTGTGAAGAACTATTTAAAGGAGCGTAAGAACCATGCCTAACAAAATCGATTTTTCGAAGCTTGAAAGGCTTACCCCCCAGGAAGATTCCTGGGCAAAAGTCTGCGCCCGCCTGGACGCGGAAGCCTTGAATGTCCCCACAAAAAAGAATATCATTGCAATCAAGACCTGGTACAGCGCCATTCCGCTTGCAGCAAGCATTGCACTTGTGGCACTTACCGCCCTCTTGCCTTCGATGACGCAAAACATCAAACAGGCTGGGGCCAATTCTACCGAATACGTTTCTATCAACAGCTCTGCTCCGTCCGAAGTTTTGAGCTGGTATTCTAGCCTCGGAAATTCCACCAGCGACGAATTCGAAACTCTGGAAGAAACCGTCGGCTTTAGCTATTTGATCAAGGAGTAACACTATGAACGGAAACAAACTCTTCGCGGCAAGCATTGCAATACTTGCCCTCGCCCTGGGATTTTTCCTGGGCAACCTCCACATTAACGGCGGCTGTTGCTGCCAGCAGGCAGAAATGTCCTGTTGCAAAAAAGGCGGCGGCATGCCCTGCGAACACAGCGCCATGCATGCCCCGGATGCACCCTGCGATTGCGTAAAGGGTGAGACCTGCTCTTGCGAAAAGAACGGACAGCCTTGCCATTGCCCGAACTGCGCCAAGCACGGTCACAAGGGTCCGCACGGCGACTTTGACAAGGGACCGAAATTCAGGGGCAAGATGGACTTTGCCGCCATGGATTCCTTACTGCAGGTGACGCCGGAACAGAAGGCCACCCTCGAAGCCAGCCGCGCCAAGGGAGATTCCATTTTCAAGGAACTCCGCAAGCAAAAGCACGAAGCTGAAAAAGCTTTGGGCGAAGCTCTTGAAAGCAAGGATTCCGCCGGAATCGATGCCGCCAAGGCAAAGGTGCTCGACGCGGACAAGGCCTTACTTGAACACCGCATTAACGGGATGCAGGCCCTCGCCGGAATCTTGACTGCCGAACAGCTCGAAAAGTTCAACGCCTTCCATAAAGAACGGACGAAGGCCTTCAAGGAACGCTTCAAGAACGGCCCGCACCATGGCCCGCATGGCAATCCGCCGGCGGCTAATTAAATTACGACTCCCTCAAAAAGTAAAGGTCCTCGACATTCAGCCGAGGACTTTTCTTTATTTCAGCTAGAGATCCTTCGACTCGTTACACTCGCTCAGGATGACACGTTCGTGTCATTTCTTCATAAAAGACAAGTTCTGTGCCACGCGGAAAATACCCTCGGCACGGTGCTTGTTGCTCGTCGTCACCCCATTAAGATTTTCCAAGAAACGAGTCAATTCCAAAACGCCTCCGCCCTGCTTAAGCACATGAACTGCACAGAGCGAAATCACCCCGAGAGAAGAATTGATAATGTCAAGATCAGTACCGGCCAACTGGAATGCCGCCAGCTGATACGCATCGTCCATATTCCGCTTGATCATTCTGTCAATGTCGCCGAGAGTCGTAAATCCAAATGATACGAATACAGCCAAGAACCGCGAAAGCGATGTCTCGTGAATTTCAGCCTGATTAATGGAGGCAATGCGCTTGTTCAATGCATCGAAAGGGTGTAATTCTAGGTAATTTCCAAACGAATCGCCGTTCAGCTCCACTTCATCGAAACTGCCCGAACTCACCAACGACTGCACTTGACGGCGGTAGTCATTGATTCCCGTACGAATCACGCAAAACTGTTCGTCAACCAGTTCTAACATTCCTGCAAGGCGGTTCAAGTTGCGCAGATATTCCTTGGGAACTTCGAAACCCGACTTATAACCCGTATCATGATCCAATACAGCCCACACATGCTGTAAGGCGGTGCGCATCTGCACTTCGAAACGGATTTCGTTCATTTGCGGGTAAGCAGAATCAAAATATCTTTCTTTGGGCAAGCGACAAATAAAATGTAGCGAATTATAGCCGAAGCTGTGAATTTCGTGCATCTTGCGCTTATCGATACTATTTTCCCAATCAATTTCGAAAAGGCGACCTACAAGGGCAGCGACTTTATCGACTTCGTCGCTGTAGAAGGTAATAACGCGAACGCCTAAAATATCCGTCAAGTCTGCAAGGGAACTGTACTTGCCCGACTTGCGTTCGAGTTTGCCCGCAAGGCTATCTTCTGCCTTGACACGGCCTTCGATAGCATTGATATAGATTTTATTTTCTTCGATGCTTTCGCGAAGAACGCGCTTGACCACGCGCAAAAGCTTTTCAAAAATAGGGCGCTGTTCGCGGTATTCTTCCAGAATCAGAGCCTCTTTAGGAGGGAGGCCGTAATCGGTTTTGTTTTTCTGCTCCATGGGCTTTCTACTTTTAGAATACCCTGTCAATGGTTTCAATAAATTCGTCGTAAGCGAAGGTTCCCTTGAGGCTAGCGAGTGCACGGGCAAGCCCGCGGAAATGCCATTCGTGCGAAGACTTGTCTTTTACGCAAAACAGGTCCCACACCTTGTCGCCAATCGCCTGGTAGTCGCGGTATATAGCGCGAATATTACTTAATTTGTCTGCAAGCGCTACAATCTTGACTTCGTTAGTTGCCGAAGACAAACGTTCAATCGCTTCTTCTTTACGAAGGCGCCAGCTTTCTTGGCGGCTCTTACCTTCGAACTCGATGTCGGATTCGGCCTCGACAAGCTCAGCAATGCGCTTGCCGAATTCGCGTTCTACGTCCTTGAGCGTCACAGCGGTATCTTCTACCGTATCGTGCAATGCCGCGGCGGCCAGAAGTTCCTGGTCGCTAGTCATGGTGGCAGCAATCGAGACAGCCTCCATCGGGTGAACTATATACGGGAAACCCTTCCCCTTACGTTCTGCCCCCTGGTGCGCCTTGACCGCAAAAACAATCGCTTTGTCGAGAATTGATGTATCCATGTCACTAAATGTATATAAAAATTTTTCTATTTTTACCCTCGCAACAAATAACCGCGCAGCGGAAAGGATTAATCTATGTCGAAACTGACTGATTCTCAGGAATGGAAGGCCCTTGAGGCCCACGCCGAAGTCGCAAAGACCTGGCACATGAAGGAACTCTTCGCAAAGGACCCGGCTCGCGCCGAAAAGTTCAGCGCCGAAGCCTGCGGCCTCTTCCTGGACTACTCCAAGAACATCATCACCGACGAAACCATGGCCAAGCTCCAGGACCTCCTGAAGTCCGCCGGTTTCGAAGACATGCGCCGTAAGTACTTTGCCGGCGAAAAGATTAACACCACCGAAAAGCGCGCCGTGCTCCACACCGCACTCCGCTACAAGGGCAACGATCCGATTTGCGTCGACGGCAAGGACGTGATGCCCGAAGTTCGCGCCGTGCTCAAGCACATGGAAGAATTCACCAAGCTCGTGCGTACCGGCAAGTGGAAGGGCCACACCGGCAAGTCCATCAAGTACGTGGTGAACATCGGTATCGGTGGTTCCGACCTGGGCCCCGTGATGGTGACCGAAGCTTTGAAGCCCTACGCTGAAAAGCCGGCTGCTGGCGAATACTCTCCGGAAGTCTATTTCGTTTCTAACATCGACGGCACCCACATGGCCGAAACCCTCAAGAAGGTGAACATCGAAGAAACGCTCTTCATCGTTGCTTCCAAGACCTTCACCACTCTTGAAACCATGACCAACGCCGAAACTGCTAAGGCTGCAGTTCTCAAGGCTTTCAATGGCGACGAAAAGTCCATCGCCAAGCACTTCGTGGCTCTGTCCACCAACACCGAAGCCGTGTCTGCCTTCGGTATCGACACCGCCAACATGTTCGAATTCTGGAACTGGGTGGGTGGCCGTTACTCCCTGTGGTCTGCAATCGGTCTTTCCATTGCTCTCCGCATCGGTTTCGACAACTACATGAAGCTCCACCAGGGCGCCTACGAAATGGATCAGCATTTCAAGACTGCTCCGGTCGACAAGAACCTCCCGGTTATCCTCGCCCTCATCGGCGTTTGGTACAACAACTTCTTCGGCGCTTCCAGCTACGCCATGCTCCCGTACGACCAGTACCTGCACCGCCTTGCCGCCTACTTCCAGCAGGCCGACATGGAATCGAACGGCAAGACCGTTGACCGCGATTCCAAGCGCGTGAACTACCAGACTGGTCCGATCCTTTGGGGCGAACCGGGTACGAACGGCCAGCACGCCTTCTACCAGCTGATCCATCAGGGCACCAAGATGATTCCTTGCGACTTCATCGCCCCGGCCAACAGCCACAACAAGGTCGGCGACCATCACCAGAAGCTCCTCTCTAACTTCTTTGCACAGCCCGAAGCCTTGATGAACGGCAAGACCCTCGCCCAGGCTCAGGAAGAACTCCGCAAGGACGGCAAGAGCGAAGAAGAAATCGCATTCCTCGCCCCGCACAAGGTGTTCGAAGGCAACAAGCCGACCAACAGCATCATGATGGACTACGTTTCTCCGGAAACGCTCGGTGCTCTCATCGCCATGTACGAACACAAGATCTTCACGCAGGGCGTGATCTGGAACATCAACAGCTACGACCAGTGGGGTGTTGAACTCGGCAAGCAGCTCGCGAAGAAGATCCTTCCGGAACTGGCCAAGGCCGACGCCGAACTGAACCACGACAGCTCCACCAACGGGCTCATCAAGTGGTTCAAGGCTCATCAGAAGTAAGCTGATTACATTGCATTAGAAAAGAGAACTGCTTAATAGCAGTTCTCTTTTTTATATGGAGGGGAAATGCCTTCTGCAACGTCCGCTTACCGCAAATGGCATTCACAAAAAGACGCTTTGAACTAAACAGGGAACGATATTAAAAATTTCCCTATTTCTGAATCAGATGATGCGCGAGCAAATACCGCACAAAAAAGCACGACCATGGTAGTTATCAACATGTGGAACTTCATGCTCAATTTAAGCCTTTAACACCGAGTCTATTTTAGTCCTTGATACAGCGAACACTCAAGCCAACACCTTTCTCTGTGATGTATTTTCCTACACCATTTCCTCCATCTGAAAGCTGCACATAATGCACATGCTCTGCATCTTCCACAGTAGAAGTCCATAAAAAAATTTCGTCGTAAAAAACGAATTTTCCAAAAATGTTTCTGGCGCCAGCAGGTTGTATAGAAAAACCTGTAGCACCAATTATTTTGGGGGAGCCTTCAGCCTCACCTCCAACAGCATCAAACATTTTCCCATATTCAGCCATATTTGGCAAATGCCAACCTGAAGGACAGGCTTTTTTTGCAGAATTCCACAAATACAATCGCCCATACTTAGTACAATTACTGAAATTATCATCATAGCACCAGCTATCATTCATCCTATAATTCAGATTTTCTCCCATCCAAATTTGATCACCAATTTTAATAGTCCTGTATGTTTTGCCGTCTCGATAATCTTTCATTGTAGATTCAATAGATGCAATCGTATCAAAAACAACATCCTCGCATATAGATTTAAAATCAGGAACTAAACTTTCACAAGCAGCATCTGTTTCAGCGTATTTTGCATCAAGCCTTGCATTTACGGAGCACTCGTAATGCAATCTTGCTATAAAATGATGCTGATAAATATTCCCTTCTTTTTGTGTTCTATGTTCTTTTTCAATGCTATTTCGAATTTCCCATGTAGAAAACTGCGGACACCCTTTTATATTTCTTTGGTTTATCATGACAAACGACTTATCATTTCTTACATCAATTTTAAAATCAGGTGTATCTTCTATATTCAGTTCAATTTCCCAAGCAGAACCAATTTCTTTCTTTTTTAAAAAGAACATCTTTTGTAATTCAGAATATGTTTTTAATGATTCGTTAGCAAACTTTGATGCACCATCATTCAAGCCATTGACAAAATAATAGATTCCGCCACCAACAAGCCCAACTGTCAACAGAATAAAGAAAAACACCCTCAGAAGTGATTTATTGTTTTTTTCAGAAAAATCTTTTGCAGAAAAAAACTTCGCTCGATTTTTCAATGGACTTCCGCATTTCAAGCAAGTATTCGCATCAACCCAAAAGTCCAATGGTATCCGTTTGCCACATTTGGAACAAAATTTTGCTTTCAGTTTTAAGACACACCCGCATTGTGGGCAAAATTTTGGCACAGGAGCTCCGCATTTCTTACAAAATTTAGCATCAGAAGTAAGTTCGGCTCCGCACTTTATGCATTTAACATGATTAATTGTGTTTCCACATGAAGAACAGAAATTTGACGAGGCGTCTACCGCATGCAAGCAGAATGGACAAACCGGCATTCGCTACCCCTAGACTAAATAACTGACAAAAGGAATGCAAGCTGTGATTGTCGCCTGTCCCGCAATCAAATTAACCGGAACATCTTTTTCGTTTTCTGGCGATGACAAGCACATAATTATCCCGGCAACAAAAAGAATTACAGAAATATGTCAATATAAATATACCTCTTTTTTACAAAAACAATCCTTTTTGAGCAAGATTCACTCAAAAAAAACATCCAATTGAAATAAAGAACAAGCCGTGGCCTTCACTTTAAATGCAACCTTTTTCGGCCGCCGGGCATCAAAATACTCGTAAAAAGGGCAATACTTTCTATTTTTAGGTTGCGTTTATGAAAATCTTGAAGAAATTGCTGAAAATCGCCATCGTGCTCGCAGTGCTTGCGGGCATCGCCTACGGCGTGAAGTTCTTCTTCTTTACGGAGAAGGCGAGCGAGGCCGCAGGGCCGCTCGTGAGCGCGAAGGTCACGCAGACCACGATTTCAACCACGATTTCGGCGACGGGTACGCTCGAGCCAGTGGACCAGGTGGAAGTCGGTACGCAGGTCTCGGGCGACATCGCGAAAATCTACGTCGACTTCAATTCCAAGGTCAAGAAGGGCCAGGTCATCGCCGAGCTCGACAAGTCGAAGCTGAAGGCGACCCTCACGCAGGCCGAAATCGCCTACCGTAGCGCCGAGACCGACTACAAGTACAAAGAATCGACGTACAACCGCATCAAGAAACTTTCCGAGAGCAACGCCGCGAGCGCGGTGGAACTCGAGACCGCCGAATACAACATGAACTCGGCGAAGCTTTCCGTAGAACGCAGCAAGAACGAGGTGAGCCAGGCGAGGCTCAACCTGAGCTACGCGACCATCAAGAGCCCCATCGACGGCGTTGTGCTGAAGCGCGCCGTGGAAGTCGGCCAGACCGTCGCCGCCTCCATGAGCACGCCTACTTTGTTTGTAATCGCAAAAGATTTAAGCCAGATGAAGGTGATGGCCGCCGTCGACGAGGCGGACATTGGACAGGTGAAGCAGGGGCAGCGCGTGACATTCACCGTCGACGCCTTCCAGGAAGACAAGTTCAACGGAAGCGTGCAGGAAGTCCGCCTGAACCCGACCACCACGAGCAACGTCGTCACCTACACTGTAGTGATTACCGCCGAGAATCCGGACCAGAAGCTGCTCCCCGGCATGACGGCGACCTGCACCATCGTGACGCAGGAAGTGAAGGACGCCATCGCGATTCCCGTGAAGGCGCTCAAGTTTACGCCCGCAGACGGCACCCCGATGGCCGACCCGAAGGACATGCCGCGCCCGCCGCGCATGGGCCGCGACTCGCTCGCAGGCGACAGCGCATTTGCGAAGGGAGACTTCCCGCCACCGCCGCCTGACATGGGCGCAGGCGGCCCGCCCCCGGGCGGTCCCGGCGGATTCGGCCCGCCGGGTGGCGGAAAGGGCGGCAAGGGCGTATTCAAGAAGCGTAGCGGCGCGAAGAAACCCTCCGGCAGCATGGTCTGGGTAAGCATCGACGGAAAGGCGGCTCCCCGCCCGGTCAAGACGGGTATCAGCGATGGCGTGAACATCCAGATCCTGAAGGGACTCTCCGTCGGCGATTCCGTGGTCGTGAGCCAGGAAACCATCAGCGAAGCGAAGAGCGAAAAATCCTCGACGAGCAACCCCTTCATGCCGGGGCCGCCGGGCAAGCGCAAGAAATAGCCTAGGCCTTTTTCTTGGGCACGTAGATCTTGATGGCGTACACGTTCTGCTCGGTTTCGGCAACGATGTCGCCTTCCTGCAAGTCCTCGTAAAGTTCCATCTCGATTTCTACACCATCACGCGCGATGCAGCGGATGGAGCGCGAAGTAAGTTCCTCGCGCAAAAGCGGTACATCCACGACCTTCTTGTACGTGCCGTGGTGAGTCGTTCCAAGGATCCTGTTGCAAAACATGGGTCGAATATAATAAAAATTATTTGAACAGCGCCTTTACCGCGCTCACTTCGCCGGGATCAACCGTGCGGGTCGCAATCTCGACACCGTCATCCCATCCGACGAACACGCCGCCATCCACGGGCTGCGCGGTAAGCGTCACCGGGAAACCTTCGAAGAAATCCACCGTCAGTGCAGCGGCGTCGAGCGGAAGTCCATGGACAAGGATACGGCCGTTCCCTTCCGCAGCAAGCTTCACGGAAGCGGCCTTCCCCAAAGCGAAATGTTCCTGCATTTCCGAGAAGACCTTGGCCGGGCGCTCCTCGATAAACGTCTGGATGAGCCCGAGCTGTTTCTGCATCCTCGATGCGCTCAGCTTCCAGCGTTTCTGGTCGCGCGGGATTTCCGCCTCGATTTCCGACATCATCGCGTCGAGCCGCTTGCGTACGCGGCCGCTCTCGAAATTCATCGCAAGCAGTACGGCCATGCGGTTTATGAACGCGGCCTTGAAGCCTTCGTTTTCGAGCAGGCGGCGCAGGAGCAGCGTATGCTCGGGACCGTTCGGCCAGCCGGGACCATCTTCCGCCGTCACGAAGTCGAAAATATTTATGTCCCTGTACTCGCTGTATTCGTTCCCCATGCCGAAATCGAGATCGTACAGGAACCACTTCCACTTGGTCTGCGGATTGGTGCCGCGCCACTTCTTCATGTTGTTGGCGGGCCAGTCGCGGTTATCCGCAAATATCTCGGTATGCATGTAGTTGAGGTAGTTGTCCACGTCCATCCGCGACGCTACATAAGCGTAGTTTTCATCGTCATCCAGGTCGTTCTCCTCGATCCAGCCGATGAGCGCCTCGTAGTCGACCGACGAGCCCGCCGACACGGTATTGTCCGCCTTGATCAGGTCGACTGCACCCGGGTCGATCCCGTAATGCGTCTCGAAGTAGTATTCCGTACTGCGCTCGCGGATGCTGTGGATGCCGAAGTATTCGCCATTGTAATAGACGACCGCAAATCGCCCGCGCTGGTAGTCGACGCCGAGCCCTTCGCTGATAGAACTTGCGAGCCTGTCGCGGACGTAGTCGTTGTCGAAGTTGCTGCCGTTGTTGCGCAGCAGGAACACCTTGAATTCCTTCAGCTCAGGGAAATCGGGGAACAGCGTGTACTTGAGGCGGCTCTCGCCATACTTTTCGCGGAAAGTGATCGCGACCGACTTCTTGGCGTTCTGGCGGCTGTAATTGCCGAATATCTTGAGCCCCGCGTTGTGCGCGAAGGCGGGCGCCTTTGTTCCCGGCTCCATGAATTCCACCGCCACGGGGATTTCCTTGTCGAGCCAGTAGTTCGCGCCGTAATGCGGTTCCTTCTCCTGCGCGAAGTTTCCTTCCATGTAGATTCCCGAATCAGGATCGAAGAGCGAATTCGGGTCAGCCGACAGGAACACCGCAGGGACGGCAGGAGCATCCTCGAACACGTAGGTGCGCGTAACGACTTCGCTAGGGATACTTCTCAGCGTGAACCGAATACAGCGCAACACCGTCGTCTTTTCAATCGTTATGCTTTTCTGCGACGCAGTCTGCTCCGTCGGAAGCTTGCCGCCCGTTTCACATACCGCGCCCGTACTTTCGAGGTCTATCGAGAATGGGGCCGAATAAAAACCGGACGGCGGGAACGCAAGCGTGTCTATTTTCCGTGGTGTTTCAAAAAAGAGTTCGTTTTCCAAATAGCCATACGGAGAAGGATCCGCATATCCCCAGCCATATCCATAATCCACAAAGACCTTGTCTCCATGATAGTCGATGTAGGATTCTGCACTTCGAGTCCCGTAGCTCCAGGACTTTCCGACAGGAAGTTCAGGATAGGCAACGGAATCAACGATTGCCGTATCCGCATTCACCAGGTAGAGCGAGCCACCCTTCTTCGAAAGCTTGAAGCCCGCATGCGGCTCGTGGCCACGGTTGCGGACAAAATAATCGAACACCTTGAGCGTCATTTCCTGCGACTCGTTCGACTCGGGGCTGATGCGCGTGCCGTAGATGTTTTCGAGGTCGGGGAAAGTAGAACCCGTCGGAATCCGCGCATGGTACACCGTCGAGGAATCCCCCGTGCCGGTAAAGACAAACTCGTAGCCCTTCCAGTCGTCGACATCGGGCTGCGTCAGGCGGAAGGAGACCTTCCTGTCCTTGGTGATGTAGGCACGCAAGAACAGTTCGTTCGCCCCGGAAATATCGAGCACGTCGTCCTTGCCGGAGCTGCGCGTCCCGACGAACACGGCAATCGAAGACCAGCCGAGATCCTCGTTATCCCCCAGCCGCATGATAGCGCCCACGCGGCGCACGTTGTCTTCCCTGAAGCAGTTCTTCTGCTGCCCGAGCAAGGGATCCGCGTAGCTCTCGCCCGGCGGGTCGCTCTGCGCGTCTGTCCATGTCCAGCATCCGGGACCGATCATGTTGAGCGTATCGTGCGGCAACACGTAATCGGGATAGTTCTTGCCCGACATGAACACGAGCAGTTGGGAGCCCGGCGCCATCTTCACGCTGCCGAACTTCCACTTGAACGGGTCTTCCTGCGAATCGGTCAGGAACATCCCGGACAAATCCACCGTGTCCGTCGAAGTGTTGAGGATTTCCACCCAGCCAGCATCGTCACCCTCGTGGTCTTCAAAATCGACATTGATGGGATCGACCTCGGTAAACATCAACGGCCCACCCGCAAAAGGCAAAAGCGATTCGGCGGCAGAACTGGAGCTTTCGATTTCTTCTGGATCCGGAGCCCTGTGCGAACTGCCGTCATCGGAACACGCCGCAAGCATCCATGCCGCGAGCACGCCAAAAAAAACTGTAAAGGAAAATCGCCTATACACCATGACTAGAATCTATATTCTGAAAAAAGAAAAGCAATGCCCCCTGTGCGGCAAAACAACAATTCCGCACGGGATTTTGCTACAGCGACGGGCCGGACTGCGATTTCCGCGGCCTGCGGACGACAAAGAGCGCCGCGCCCGTGAGCACCAGCGCGACGGAGACAATCTTCCCTATGGGGAAGGCCTCCGAGAAGACGAGCGCACCGGCCAGGGTCGGCACCGCGGCACCGACCGCCGCACTGAACGGGATGATGAACAGCGCACGGCCACGGGAGAACGAAATCTGCGAATAGAGGAACGCGATGCCGTAGGTCGCTATATAGCCGAGCGTGCGGAAATCGACCAACAGGTTCGCGATGGAAGAAACTTCGATATGGTCAAGGTCGAAATCCATCGCGAGGCTCTTGTAGAACGCCGCCGAAAGCCCGAAGCCGACACCCATGATGAGAGAATCCACCATCTCGCGGTTCTTCACGAACAGATGCAGCACGAGTGTCACGGCACAGAGCACGCCCGCATAAATCCATAGCATGGAGATATTCTGCGCCGCCGTCGATTCGCCAAGGCTTTCGACCGAATAGAGGAGGCCCGCCACCACGAAACAGATGGCGACAACAATACGCTTCGTGAGAGCCTCCTTCAAGATGCAGAATCCCATCAGGGCGGTAAGCACCGGGTTCAGGACCATCATCGGCTGCACCTGCGAAAGGTCGTAGCGCGCCATCGCGATGTAATATCCGACCGTCGCAAGGCCGGAGCAGGCGATACCGAGCCACCAGAACTTATTCGTAACGACGCCCTTGAAGAACTCCCAGGGTTTCGACGTCCCGCCCGTCCGCTTGCCGACCGTGGACACCCCGGACTTTTCCAGGATGTTCCCGCACGCAAACAGGAACGCAGGGCCTATCGTGAGGAGGAGGAACAGCATCAGCTAGAGCTCGTCGTAGATTTCCTGATAAATCCAGTAGTTGCCCATGACGCGCTTCACGTAGTCGCGGGTTTCCCAGTAGCTGATGTCCTCGGCGCGGATATCCCACGGAAGCCCGGCGCCCGCGGCCTGCCAGCGCCTTGTCGGCTTGGGGCCCGCATTGTAGTTGCCGAGCACATACATGTAGTCATCCTTGTATTCGGCCTTCAGGTCCACGAGGTAGCGGATGCCGAGGCGGATGTTCAGGTAGGCGTTGTAGAGCTGCGACGCGTCGAAATTCGTAAGGCCTTCCTGCTTCGCGAGCATCCTGCCGGTCGCGGGCATAATCTGCAACAGGCCGCAAGCACCCGCCGGGGAGACAATCTGGAAGTTGAAAATCGATTCCTGGCGCATCACGCTGTACACGAAGAACGGGTCGATACGCGTGCCGGAATGGTACTTGACTTGGTCCTTGTAGGGCACCGGGAACAGGTAGTGCAGCACGTCGAGAGGAGGCTCCATGAGCTTGCGGCGGTCGATCTGCGCCTGGAACTGACGTGCGAGCCTGTAGGCCGCGGCTGTCTCGCCCATCTCGTAGAACAGCTTGCCGTATTCGTAGAGGAAGTCGAGGCGCTTCGCGTTCTTCTTGCGCAAGTCCTCATAGAGCGTGAACGCTTCCTCGGAGAATCCGTACTGGAACAGGTTCTTGATACGCTCGTAATTTTCCGGCGAATAGCTCGGGTCCTTCTTGGTGTTCTTCTGAGCGCTGCGCACCCAGGCGAGCGTCGAATCCGGCGACATGGGGATGCCATGCGCATACGGGACCTCGGACGCGTCCATGAGCTTGTATTCCACCAGCTTGATGCGGCTGCGGTGTGCGTAGTAGCCCAGCGGGAAATCGCGGATGCAGTCGAGGTAGGCTTCGCGGGCGAGCGAATCCTTGCCCATCTTCATGTAGGTATCGGCCAGGAACATGCGGCTTCCGCTGCCGCTCCAGAGGAACGGATCCTTCGCGGCGTCGATAAAGGCCTTCTCCGCCTCCTTCCACTTTTCCTGCTTGAAGTAGATGAAACCGATGCGGAACTTGGCCCACTGGCGTTTCTGGTTGTTGCCGAAGCGGCTGTTCGAAAGCTTCTTGAAGCAGACGATAGCGCTGTCGTAGCGCGCCTGCTGTTCGTGTTCGAAACCCTTCACCCAGAGGTTGTTCGCATTTTCCTTGCTGAACTGGCTCACGTCCTGCAGTATCGCGTCGAGCCTGCGGATTTCCTTCGTATTCTTTGTTGCAGCATTGCGCATCATGCGGAGCGCCGACTGGATCCACACAGGGCGGGCTTCCACGGAATCGATGAGGTAGACATACTGCGCAATCGCTTCCTGTTCGCGCTTCAGGGCCTTGAGCGCCACGATACGCTTTTCCCAGAGGGCAATTCGCGCAGGCAGGTCGAGCGTGCTCTTCGGGAGCAGCATCTGAAGCGAATCTCCGGAAGGTTCCAATGCAGATTCAGGATGCTTTGCGACGGCACGTTCGTCCATCACGCGGATGGAATCGAGCAGGTCGATGCAGTTGGACGCTTCTTCCTTCCCGCAGGCCATTCGCGCATAGGCGACCTTCTCCGCGAGCGATTCCGGGGTCGTACGCACCTTGCGCAGACGCTGGATAGCCGTAAACGCGGAATCCTTGTACGGGCTCGATATCGCGAGTACCTGCATGTAGTAGCGTTTCGCCTGTTTCTGCTGCTTGATCTTTTCCAGGTACACCGCGTAGCGGTACCGGAGCGACGCCACCTTCTCGCCCTTGGTGTTCCTGTCCAGGTAAAGCTTCAGGGAATCCGCACGGGCCTCTTCCGAAAGTGTCGAATCGCCAAAGGCGGCATCGATACGCAGGTCGGCCGCCGTCTTTGCAAACAAATTATCCTTCTCGAATTTCGCACCCTGCTTGAGGACTTCGCGCATGCCCGCAAAGTCGCCCTGCATAAAGCGGGATTTCGCCATGCGGAGCACCACCGCCGATTCCAGTTTCGGGTCGCGGGTGCGCAGCATTTCGTAAGCAGTATAGGCGCTGTCCCACTTTTCGGTGTAGTAGTAGTAGGCGGCCTTCGCAAAGTCGCGGACATCCGCCGAAAGCGTCGTATCGGAGAGGGCGGCCTTCGCGAGGTCCGCATGGACGATGAAGTTCTGGAACTTGTCCGGCGCCACCTGTTCGAGTTCGGCGTAGGGATTCACCGGGACCGCCGGAGCGGCGGGAGCGGCCGCGACAGAATCCACAACGGCCTTCTCGCTAGCCTTGTCCCCATTCTCGCCCGAGGCGTTGCATGCGACAATCAGCCCGAGCACCGGAATAAAACGGCGGAAAAACGCCGACCTAGACAAATCCACCATGCACCTCCAAAAAATCAATCTTTGTCACTTTTCAGTTTGTTCGCCACAGGCCCGACAAAGCTCGAGATTTCGAGGTCGGTAATGGTCTGCGCGTACTTCTTGTACATATAGTCGTTCACGCGTTCGGCGTCGTCCATCTGGAGTACCGAGAGCGCCGTCTCGTGCACATCCTCGAAGTTGATGGAGCGGATAATCTTCTTGGTCGCCATCACGCACCAGGGCGTCATGGAAAGTTCGTCGACGCCGAGACCCACGAGCAGCAGCACGCTCAGCGGGTCGGAACTCATTTCGCCACAGACCGCGACAGGGATGCCTTCGCGGTGGGCCGCCATAATCGTATTGTAGATCATGTTGAGCACGGCCGGATGGTGCGGCTGGAACATGTCCGTAATGAGTTCGTTCGTGCGGTCCACGGCGAGCGTGAACTGAATAAGGTCGTTCGTTCCGATGCTGAAGAAGTCAGCCTCCTTCGCAAGCAGGTTCACCATCATCACGGCGGCAGGCACCTCTATCATGACGCCCACCTTCACGGCCGCGCACTTGTGGCCCTTCGCCTCCAGTTCCTCGATGCAGCTGCGGATGCAGGCCTTCGCCCTGCGCAGTTCGTCGAGACCCGAAATCATCGGAAGCAAGATTCTCAGATTGCCCTGCTCGTTCGCGAGGAGCAAGGCCTTCAGCTGCGTACGGAAAATATCTTCGCGCGAGAGGCACACGCGGATAGAGCGCCAGCCCATGAACGGGTTCGCCTCGTTCACCGCGGAAATCCCTTCGACCAGCTTGTCGCCACCGGCATCCAGCGTGCGGATGGTAACAGGGCAAGGCGCCATCGTGTTGAGGATGCGCTTGTAGGCTTCGGTCTGTTCCTCTTCGGTCGGGGCGCTGTTCTGGAAGAACAGGAACTCCGAACGGTAAAGGCCGATACCCGTGGCACCGTAGTCCATGACCTTCTCGGCCTCGCTCGGAAGCTCGATGTTCGCATGCAGCGTGATGTACTTGCCGTCGCGGGTCATGGGTTCGAGACGGCGCATGGTAAACAGTTCGCGGCGCTGGCGTTCGTAGACTTCCTGGCGCTCGTGGAACTTGCGGATGTCGTCGTCGTTGGGGTTTACGACAACCTTGCCGCCCGTACCGTCCACAATGACCGTATCGCCGGACTTCACGCGCGAAGCAACATCGCGCAGGCCCGACACCACCGGAATCTGCAGGGAGCGGGCAAGGATGGCCACGTGGCTCGTACGGCCACCGGTATCCATCAAAATCGCACGCGCCTGGCCCGGCTTGAGCGACATCAGGAGGCTCGGCATAATCTCGTGCGCCACGAGCACCGACCCGCCTTCGCTAGAGACTTCCTCCAGGGCAGGTCCGGCATTCTCCATCGCAGCCATGAGCCTGTTGTACAGGTCGCGCAGGTCCGCCGCCTTGTCGCGCATGGCGGGGGAATCGATCTTCCCGAACCGGTCGATATAGTCGCCGAGGACCACATGCACCGCCCAGCGGGCATTCTTGTGATCCTTGCGTATCATGTCCAGGACGCCGTTCACGAGCCCCGGATCCTGGAGGATCATCAGGTGCGTCGCAAAGATGAGGCTGTCATAGACACCCGTGCGCGTCTCGGAAATTTCCTTGATCTGGTTGATTTCCTTCGAGGTGCGTTCGACGGCCTTCAGGAACACCTGTTCCTCGGTCTCCACCCTCGATTCGGAAATAGTCTCTTCAACGACCGTCAGTTCACGGCTGATAACCTGGAACGCCCGGCCCATGGCAAAGCCAGGAGACGCAGGCACGCCCACCAGGACGAGTCTCGCGGAGGAACGTCCGCCAGCCGTCTCAGTTGGGTTCTTCGTTGAAGTTGTCATGGAATAACTGTTCCAGCTTTTGCACGACTTCCTGTTCGTCTTCGCCGTCGACCTCGAAGCGGACTTCGGAGCCCAGCGGAATGGCAAGCATCATCACGTTCAGGATGCTCTTGGCATTCGCCTTCGTCCCCTCGAAAACAATAAAGACGTCACTCTTGGCCGGGCCGGTAATATCGACGATCATGCCCGCCGGACGAGCATGGATGCCCAACTTGTTAGTGACCGTAAGAGTCTTCTCGATCATTGTTTCCTCAGAAAATGTCCACGTTGATGTCCAGCCCGTCGTGCAGGATTACACGGAACAGGCTGTCGGCGGAATGAATCGTCTTGACCAGGTCGTCATGCAGGGCCCTGTCCGAAAGCAGGATTCCCACCGTGTTGTCCTTGGACTGGACCTTCGCAATCAGTTCGTCCAGGTGCTTGGTAACGCCTTCCAGTTCGGACACGAGGTGGTCGGCATTCCCGACGACCTTGTCCGCATTAGCAAAGAGGTTGTCCATGGGGGGCTTCACGCCCTCGACGAGCGTTTCGACCTTCCCCATCACTTCGTTCAGGCCGTTCAGGCTCTTCTTGATCTGCGGGTCGGTCGTATTGACCATGGTCATCAGGCGGTCTTCCAGGGATTCGGCCTTCGCAAGGATAGTCCTGAAGCGTTCCTGGAAATCGGGGTTCGCGATGGTGCCGTTCAGCGCCTCCTTCACGGATTCGAGGAGGACCTTCGTGCTGTCGCAGACTTCGCCCGCAAGGCCGAGAGCCTCGGCGATACCGGCGTCGAACTGGCCGTTGATGGTGTCGCCCGGAGCCCAATAGGTTTCGGCGTCACCCAGAATCATGCCAATCTGGCGTTCGCCCATGATACCGATGTTCTGCACGCGGACCTCGGAATCCTTCGGGATCTTCACGTCGGTGCGGAGACGGATGCGCACGACTACGCGGTGGCCGGCGAGGCTGATGTCTTCCACCTTGCCCATCTTGACGCCGTTGACCTTGACCGGGTCATCGAGCACCAGGGTACTGACCTGGGTGAAACGGAGGTAGAACGTATTAAAAGTTTCCCGGGGGTCCTTCTCGTTCAGGAAGAACATGCCGAAGACTAGAATCACAACGGCGAGCAGTACGACCAGGCCGACAGAGAAGTATAGGGCAGAATTCTTTTTCATTCTGGTTTCAAATTAGTTTTTTCTACGGGGCTTTCCGGCCTTGGCGACCAAAACCGGGCCCTTTTTTGCGTTTTTCGGACAAAATCAGCCATCCACATGCGTAATCGGGCTATTGTTCTCGATGCCGTTCACGTGGCGATCGAGCCAGTCGCGCAGGAGGGCGTCGCGTTCGGCAGGCTGGAGGAGGAATTTCTCACGGCCTTCCTTCTGCATGTACACGTCGAGGTAGGTCATGAGCACGCCGCCCGCGACCGAGACGTTCATGGATTCCGTGATGCCGTACTGCGGCAGCTTGAACTCGTAGTCGGCATGCGCAAGCGTGTCGGGGTGGTTGCCATGGAACTCGCTACCGAGATAGAAAGCCGTGGGCTGGCTCAAGTCGAGGTCGAGCACGGAGTTCGTGGTGTTCGTGCTCGCGACAGCAATCTTGTAGCCCTTCGCGCGCAGCTTTTCCATGCAGAGCATGCGCTTCTTGTAGAGGTAGAGGCTCATCCACTTGTAGCTGCCCTTGAGGATGGACTTGTTCACGCTATAGGCGTTGTCCTCCTCGATGATATGCACGTCCTGCAGGCCGAATACTTCCGCCGTGCGGATCACCGCCGAAATGTTGTGCGGGTCGAACAGGTCTTCCAGCACCATGCAGAAATGCCTCGTGCGGCGATTCACGACTTCGGTCAAAAGTTCCCTGCGGCGGTCCGTCACGCGGGCCAGGAGGGATTCCAGACTTTCCTTTTCGTTTTCACTCATTTTGCTTGAGTCCTCACATCTTCAACTTTCAGGGGGATCGCCTCGCGCTTCTGCTTCTCGCGTTCGCGCTGGAGCTTCTCGAAATCCCCCAGCTTCCAGGGAGCGCCATTCACCACGTTCTCGAAATCGAGCACATATTGCACGTTGTCGAGCGACTTGAGCGAGGCGCTCTTGAGCATGGGCTCCTTGTCGCCGCCAAAGTAGCGGCCGGACGCCTTCTTGATATCCTTCACGATGTCGTCTATCTTCTCGTTCACGACCGTCTTGAACACCTGCATCTGCATGATGGAGTTGAGCACGGAATTTCCCGGGAAGACAATTGCCGTTAATTTATACTTAATCTGCTTGTTGGGCATCTCGTCCATGTCGAGGAACGCGATGGCCGTGCCGTGCAGCGACCACTTGAGCACCTTAGCATGCCCATACCCGAAGAACAGGTCGCGCATCCCGAGCTTAGTTCCCGCGCTGTCCTGCAGCGCCCAGTAGAACTCGCCCGAAAGGCTCCTGCCGTTGCTGCCGTTGAAGTAGCGGCGGTTCGGGCTCGTGTAGCTCAGCTGGTAATTGGAACCGAGATAGGCATTGATGAGTTCCGCCGTAAAGGGCATGTTGTCGAAGAGGTAGCTGATGACGTTTGCACCGAGCGGGAGTGTCCCCTTGTTCTCGTAGATGGCCCTGTACCTGCGGCCAAGGCGGGCAAAAATTTGCACTCCCATGGGAACGTTCGGCTTGGGTTCGAACCCGCGCTTTACGACTTCGCGGTAGACACCGCAGAACTCGTCATCGTACTTGAGATGCGGCCACGGATGCTTGTCGCCCGCGGAGCATCCCGGATAATCGACATCAAGGCACTTCTTGAGGCCCGAGCACAGCGAACGGAGATCGTCCTCTTTCTCAAGCTGCTTCAAGAGCCTGTTGCGCACAACGGAGTCTGCGCCAAGCATGTTCCCGGATTCTGCGGCAAGGCAGGGCATGCAGACAAGCGCCGCGAAAAGAACCGCGACGAAGCAGCGAGAGAACCCTGTCATGAACGACCTGCGCATAAGCCTACCTGAATTCGAGGCTGTCCAGCGGGACAACCGTAAAAGGTTTCAGGTCGCCCAGCTTGGAAACGGGGCCCACCACCGATATCGTCATCTTTTCCTTGGCGTAATACTTCTTGATCATTGCCTTCACCTGTTCTGCGGTGACAGCGTTGATTTCCTTCACGTAATCCAGGTAATGGTCCGGGCTCTTGCCCAAGAGTTCGTCTACCGCAAAGATTGTCGCCGTCGAGGACGGGGAATCGAAGAGCCCAGGCAGGCTCTCGACGAGCGTCTTCTTCGCCATCGCAAGTTCCTCTTCCGTGGGGCCTTCCTTCGCAAGCTTGTCGATTTCCTCGTAGATGAGCTTGAGGGCAAACGATGCGGATTCCACCTTCGTCTGCAAGCTAATCGAAATCATCGCCGTATCGCGGTAGTCGTTGCCCGCGCGGCTGCTGATATGGTAGGCAAGTCCCTCGTCGCTACGCACGCGCGTCATGAGGCGCGAGGTAAAGCTGCCGCCACCCAAAATGAAGTTCGCGACGGCCGCCGGGTAGTAATCCGGATGCGGGCGCTTCACGAAGGGCTGGTTCATCGAGATGTTCGCCTGCGTGATATCCTTGTCCACCACGTAGGTCCCCGGCTTGTTCAGGAACGTAAGCGGCTTCGGCGCACTGTAGGTTGCCACGGAATCGGCTTCATCGTCGAACGGCACCATGAACAGGCCCATGAAAAAAGTCTTTAGCGCAAGTTCGGCGGAATCACGCTTCACGTCACCCGACAGGGCGAACACGATGCGTCCCCGATCAGGAGAATGCAAGGTCTTCATGAAGGAATTTGCAGAAAGGCGTTTCAGGTCGTCAGCATTCACCTTCTTGTATTCCTCGAGCGTAGCATCCCACAGACGCGGATTCGACACATAGTTGACCTTGGCTCTCAATGCGGAAAGCACCTTCGCGGGTGTATCGTAGCGCTGTTCGTGGGCCGTCACAGCATTCGTCTTGACAATTTCGAGCTGTTCCTTGTCGAAACCCGGACGCACCATCAAATCCCCTGCAAGGAACAGTGTGGGGATGAAATCCTTCGAAAGGCAGTCGATGGAAAATCCCGATGTCCAAGTTCCCACGGAAGTGGAAATCCCGGCGCTAATGAACTCGAGCGAATCGTCAAGGGCGTGTGCCGAAATGTTCGTGCTGCCGCCACGGCGGTACATCGTGCCCAGCATCTCGGAGGCGGCCTCGTCCTTGATATTCGACACCACCTGCGGGTTCTCGAAATACACGGAGAGGTTCACAAGCGGGAGGCTCGAATCGGGAACGATATAGCCCGTGATGCCCGGGGCAAGTTCCACGCGGTAATCCTTCGGGTAAGGCGCCACGTACTTGTACTCGGGGTACTGGATATCCTTGTAGCTTGCGGGGATCCCGGAAGCGGCGGGTTGCGCGGAAGGCGCGGGAGCCGCGGTAGCGGCCTCAGCCTCGGGCTTCGGGCTCGAGGAACACGCGGCGATGGACGCGAGGAAGGCGGCGGCAATCAAAAGTCTAGATTCTTTACGCATTTGCTTCTAAATATAGATTTAAAAAAGCCGGAATCGACATTCTTCCAACTTGGAGTACTAATTTTGAACGCCGGGTGTCCGCATCGGACATTTTGAGTTATATTAACCATTGAGCCCTTCCGGTGGATCACTTCGGCATCGCCACGGCGAGCCGCCCGTCTCCAAGAGAGACATACCCACCTGAAGGGCTCTTCTCTATCCTCCTAAACTAAAGGGACAGTGCCGGTGCGCTGTCCCTTTAGTTATTGTCGACTAGGGAGGGCGCAGCCCTCCCTAAAACCCTCCCGACATGCTTGTACTAAATACAAGCATGGGCACCTCACGGTGCCTCTACTCTAATTTCATTAACTAAAGCGGCCCACGAGTTCGCGGCGCCTGCGGCCACGTTCGGAAACGACCGCCTCGATCAAGAAGAGCAGCGCCGAAAGCGCGAGGAAAATCTGGTAGCGGTCCTGGTAGTTCTCCATGCGGTCGGAGGCCTGTTCCTTCTTCTCCATGCCCGCAATCTCGGTCAACACCTTCTGCAGCTGGAATTCGCCCGGGCTCGCGTAAAAGTACAGGCCGCCCGTCACGCTCGCAATCTCCTGCAGCGTTCCTTCCTCGAGACGCGTCGTCACGATGTTGCCCTGCATGTCCTTCTTGTAGGCGACCTCGCCGTTCTTCGTCTTCACAGGTATAGGCACACCCTCGCGGGAACCGATACCGATCGTGTAAATCCTGATACCCATCTCGGCGGCTTCCTTCGCGGCGTTCACCGCGGCAGCCTCGAGTTCCTCGCCATCGCTCATGAGGATCATCACCGAATACTGGCCGGCGCCCCCGGAATTCTTGAACAGCGACATTCCCTTGCGGATGGCCTGTTCCAGGTTCGTACCCGGCATGAGCCAGCCCGGATTCAGCTCGCGAAGCATCATCTGCACCGTGCCGTAATCGAGTGTCAGCGGCACCATCACCTGAGCCTCGCCGCTAAACGCGACAAGCCCCACGCGGTCGCCCGAAAGCCCTTCGAGGAACGCGGAAATCTCGTGGCGGCTGCGCACGAGGCGATTAGGCTTCACATCCTCGGCAAGCATCGAAAGCGAGATATCCTGCAAGAGCACGAGGTCCAGGCCCCTGCGTTCGATATGTTCCATCTTGCGGCCCCACTGCGGACGCGCGAGCGCCACGAACAGGAAAGCGATGGCCAGGAGCAGGAGCGTCACCTTGGCAAGGCGCCTCCACGGGGAGACACTCGTCGAAAGCTTCGGGAGCATGGAAAGCGAAACGAAACGCGCGGCAAGCTTCTTGCGGCGGTGATAGGCATAATAGAACAACAGCGCAAAAAGCGGCAGCGAAAAAAGGCACCAAAGAAAGTTCGGTTCTGCAAAACGCATCAAAATCCTCCGGGATTGAATCGGGAATCCACCCGCAAGCACCTAGAATATACAAAAAATCGCCCTGGAAGCGTTTTTTCAATAATATTTTCCCCTTTCTTAAAATTTTATTATATTCATGAATAGAAGGTAGAATATGGAAAGCGTCGGCTTGGCAATAGAAGTAAACATCATCTGCATCGTGGTCCTCTTCCTGGTGCGCCAGAGCAACAGGGAGGCCGCCTCGCTCCTGCTTTGCGCGAGGGCGCTCAACCGCCTCCTCGACTTCTTCATCGCTTTTGCCGCCCTCGAGATAGTCGGGAAGCTCCTCACTCCGGACGCCGTCGTCGCCTGCAGGATCATCGAATGCCTCAAGGTCATCGCATGCCTCGCCATCGCGGCCGCATGGTTCTACATGGTGTGCTACGCCGTCACTTCCAGCAGCTACAAGCTGCAGAAATGGGCCATCCTCATCCTCGCCCCCATCGTCATCACGGACGTCTACGCCATCGTCGTCGCGATCATGAACTTGCGCGATACGGGCGCGGCGCTGAATCCCATCCTGTGGATCCTCCTGAATGCGGTCTCCTTCGGCTACCTGATAGGCGCAAGCGTCGTAAGCATCCGCAATTCGCTCCGGTGCAAAAACCGGTTCCTGCGCAAGCACTACAACCAGCTCGCCTTCATCGTCATCATTCCGCTTGCCGGCATGCTGCTCCAGGCCAGGTTCATGGACATGCCCGTCACCTCGCCCGCGCTCATGCTCACCATCCTGTATATCTACTTAAGCGATATGAAGGAGAATGTCTCCATCGACCTCGCCACCGGGCTCAACAGCACAAGCAAGTTCGCAATGTACCTGAACCGCATCACGCAGACGCTCGATGCTAGCAAGAGGCTCTTCCTTATCCAGATCAGGATCGATGACCTCGCCTCGATGCGCAAGGCGCGCGGCAAGCACGCCCCCGACATGGTCGTAAGGCAGATGGCCCAGTTCCTGCGCTCCCAGAGCAAGGACAAGAACCTGTTCCTCGCCCGCTACAGCGTGGACACCTTCGCCATCGTCTACGAATGCGGCAATTTCTCGGAAGTCGAGGCACTCTGCAACGGCATCATCCGCGAAAGCACGCAGAACAGCCAGCTCAGCCAGATTCCCTGGCCGGTTTCTTTCAGCATCTACTGGTCCGAATACGGAACAAAGTCGACGCAGAACATCGACTCCTTCCTCGACCAGGCGAAGGAAAACTGCCTCAAGCCGCCTTCAACCAAGGCCTAGCGCTAGGGGATGCGCACGAAGCGCGTATTCGCAAGCAAAAGTTCCAACAAGATCAGCAGGGCGCCCGCCAAGAGCCACGGGTAGAACTTTTCGGCATAGCGCGCATACACGACCGTCTCGATTTCAGTCTTTTCGAGCTGGTCGATTTCGGAATAGATTTCTTCGAGCTGTTCCTTGTTCTCGGCGCGGTAGAACTTGCCGCCGGTCTTTGCGGCAACCGCCATGAGAGTGGATTCGTCGATTCCCTCTTCGGGGGTAATCTCGCGTTCTCCCCACGAGATTTCGCCCGTCCACGGGTTCTGCTGGAACGCGAGGATCTTGCCCTTCTTCTTGCCGACACCGACGGTATAGACCTTGATGCCGAGCGACTGAGCAACCTCGGCCGCACGCACCGGCGAGATGACGCTCGCGTTGTCCTTGCCGTCGGTCAAAAGGATCACGACCTTCGACTTGGCCTCGGACTTCTGCAGGCGGGCAAGCGCATTCATGAGGCCATCGCCGATAGCGGTACGCCCCGCGATAATGGAGTCACGCGCCAGTTCGTCGCTAGCGCCAAGGATTTCGAGGAGGCTCCCGTAGTCGAGCGTGAGGGGGCACTGCGTCACGGCGCGGCTTCCGAATGCCGAAAGCCCGATGCGGTCGCTATGGCGCTTCTGGATAAATTCGGCAATCACCACCTGAGCATATCCCATGCGGCTGTACTTCCAGTAGTCTCCCGACTTGAGGATACGTTCGGCGTTCATCACGCCAAGCTTCGCCTGTTCCACGCGGGTAAGCATGTCGAGCGTACCCATGGATCCCGAGACGTCGAGCGCGAGCATGATGTCGACGCCGTCGGTATTCGTGTATTCGACTTCCATCGCGTTCTGCGGACGCGCGAGCGCCACGATAAAGCAGCAGAGGGCGGCAAGGCGGAGCGCCGGGACTATATGGCGGAGGCGCACGCGGCGGCTAGGCACCGCCTTCTTCGCGATCGAGAGCGCCGGGAACTTGATCGTGCTCTTACGGCGCTGCTGCCTGTAAATGTATAGTGCGACAAGGATCGGAACAAGAATAAACAGCCAGAAGGCCTCGGGATTCTGAAAATGATATGCACCAATATCCATCTTGAGCTCCAAAAATTTCCGGGACAGGATTCCCGCATGAAGAATATACAAAAGCCGAGAGTCATGGGCAAGTTTTATGCGGCATATGCGAAGCCCCAGATATCAATCTGGAGCTGAGTTTGCCGGCGAGGGGGCGCTGACTTACGCCAATGCAATCTTCTTTTTCGCCCCCGAGCATTCTTTACAGCACATGACCGAGGCGCCCAATATGGCTCTGCTCATGCAGAGCCCATATACAAAAAACCGAGGTCGCAAAACCTCGGTTTTTCGCAATTGTCGAACCTGGATTACTTGACGCTCACCATGTGGATCTTGCCGTCGACACGGACAAGGAACACGCCCTTGTACGGAACGGCGATTCCCTGGTCGGCGGCACCGATGCGACCTGCAACCAGAGCCTTGCCCTGGACATCGAACACGGTGTAGGAGGTGCCGAGCTTGGCGCCGAGCACATGCACCTGCATGCCGGAAGCCATGACCTTGACGCCAGAAACCATGTCGTCAGAGGCAACCGGGATAGCGTCGGTACCCGAGCTGGAGGATTCCGGATTCACGGCGCCGGAGCTGGAGGAACCCGGATTGTCGGAGCCGGAACTGGAGCTGGTGGGCGTCGAGATACTCGAAATGGAGATACCCGTGAGCTTGACAGGGTCAATCGGCAGCTTGTTCGCATCGAGGAATTCGATGGACTTGATGGAAATTTCGCCGATGCCGCCCTTGGCATCCTTGACTTCCCACTTGAAGCCCCTGACATTCTTGATAATTTCTTCTCCGGGCGGCACCTTGTTCTTGTCCACCCAGTCAAGGACGCCGATCGTGTTGCCGGAACCAAGGCCCTTGAAGCCGAACTGGTCCGGAGTCATGTCATAGGTGACTGCGGTATAGTCATCGGAATTGTCAACATAGATACCCGGTTCCGTACCCGCTCCGGCATTCTCGATTTTCTTTTCGTCGTTCGCGTCTGTGATGGTATTGAGCACGGCCATGCGAATCGGGCCGGTCGTCTTCGCCGTCACGCGGACATACTTGATGCCGAGAGCCGTAAAATCGACGCCGCAGGTCTTGGTCTGCTTGCATTCATCCTTCTTGAACGAGACGGCGATACCCGCAGACGGATACTTGAGAGTACCGGCAGCGGCTGCCTCGGGAGTCCAATCCGGTTCCGGACCGATTTCCATGGACGCCTCGACATAGAAGGAACCATCCTGCTTCTTGTAGAGCGGAGAAGAACCGGAATCGGGAACCATCTTGGTGCCGATACCGAGCTTGTCATGGTAGGCACCCCAGTTCCAGAGGCCGGAAAGCGAGACCGTCGTATCGCCATGGGCCTGCTGCTCGCCCTCAATTTTTCCCACGGAAGGAGCCTTGGTGGTATCCGGGGTGAAAGAGGTAAAGCCGCTCATATTGTAGAAGTTCGGCATGTTGCCCGTCACGAGGAGGAGGTAGAGCATGTTCAGGGTAGCCGGATAGTACTTTTCACCCGTGACAGATGTGCCGCAGCCGTTCGCAGAAGAGCAACTCTTCTTTTCCTTGAGGACCTTGTAAACCGTACCGAGATAGGTCTTCGCCTCGTTGCTGTTGATGGAAGAGGCTGCAAGGCCGAGGCCGCCGGAGAAGGTGGAAGAGACAAAGTTGCGCTCTTCACTTTCGTCCGCTATGTACGAGCTCAAGTAGTCCTGCCACTTGTAGCCAGAGTTCACGCCGCTAGCCGTACGCGTCGTCGGGATAAGCCAGCTGACAACCTTCTGGTTGAATGCCTGGGCCTTGGAATCACCGTACCAGTAGTAAGCCCAAGCCATGCGCCACGGAGTACGGGCAGCGTCATCATAGAAACCTTTATCGTTAGCAACGGCAGCAGAAGTCAAAGTCGGCTTGTGAGAACTCCAGTCGCACCAGTCCGGGACAAGACCCGTCTTGGAATCCTGGCAAGCGTTCAAGTCGGTATAGGCCTGAGAGATGACGCTCGACCAGGAACCGCCATTGACGTCCTGGAAAAGCTGGAAGTTGGCCGTAGTCGCATAACTCGGATTGAAAGCGTCGTTCCACTGGTTACCCGGCTTGATCTTGTTGCCATTGATATCGTTGGAGGCAATCCAGGAGATAATCTTCTTGGCATCGTCGAGGTAGGAGCCACCCCACTGCTTGGAAGCCATCACGAGAGCGAGAGCTGCATCGAAGTCAGCGTCAGATGCAGAACCAGTACCGCCGCTGCAGCCCACACGCCAGTTCATACCGGCGCCGTTGCCGCCATTGGATTTCCAAGTTCCATAAAGCTTGTCGAACACGGTCTGGTCGTCCATGTAGACGGAAATCAACATGCCGTAAGCAATAGCTTCGGAAACGGTCGAGCAGGTTCCTTCCGGAGCGAGCACCCAACCCTGGGATGCATCATACCAGCCTTGCTTCCACAGGCTATAATGTTGCTTGATCATGTCCGTATTGGCATATTCGATAATATGGCCGTGCGGATACTTCATGTTCTGCGGGAACGGAAAGCTGCCCGCCATAGACATCGCCGCGGCAAATCCGACCGCGACAGTCGCCTTAATAAAAGTTTTCATTGACATCCTCATTTGTATTTTACCCACCCGGCTTAAATATAACTCGAATGGCTACAAAACACCACCCCCAATGATGTAATAAATAGATTGCAGAATGGCGATATTTAAGCAAAAAAAGCCCCCGGAAAATTTTCCGGAGACTTTGGGTGTATGGATTAGGATACTTTCTCTATCAGTCCTAGCGGGCGACGCGAACCTTCTGCATCTCACCCGTATGGCGATTGCGGAGCACGTACACGCCCGAGGACTTCACGTAGCTGGAGGACTTGAGGATCGTCTTGGCGGCATCGAATCCGTAGGCGCTCAGGACGCCCATGTTGACACCGTGCATGTCGAACACGAAGTAGTCCTGGAGAGCATTCGGGTCGTACTGGACTTTCTGGACAATAAAGTCAGGAGGAATTTCGCCGGCCTTCGTAATCTGGAACCAGTCGACATCGATATATCCCTTGGAAATTTCGAGAGTCAGGATCTGTTCGCCGGCATCGAGCTTGATGTTGCCCTTGACCTGATCGAAGGAAGTCCAGGAATCACCGGTAAATTCAAGCGTATCAGAAACAACCTTGTCGCCGACCTTGAACACGATGGAGCCGGTTCCGCTAGCAGCCAAGTTTGCCGTCACGACATAGTCGCCAGCCGAAGCCACGTTGATGGTGTATTCGAAGTAGTTTCCTGTCGGGTTGCAACCGAGAACGAGACCGCCATTCTTTTCGCCAATCTTGACAGACGTTCCTTCGCGATAGGTGGTGTTCCAGGTGTCATCGCAATCGCCACTGACAGAGTAGGAGTTGTTACCCTTGCCCTTGCCCGGAATGTCGAAGTCTTCAGCTTCGATCTTGCTCGAAAGCGTGAAGGCCTGGCCCTTGAACGGTTCCTGCGGGATGGGGTCAACCGGAGTGCTGTTCAGCAAGCCCGTAGTGTTGTTACCCGGGTGAGACGGCAGGTAGGACTTGAGCCAAGTCATGGCAGGACGATCCTGACCGTTCCTGATGATACCGGAGTTACCGCCGGAGGTCCAGGTAGAGCCGTAGATATAGCCCCAGATGGTGATACCCGCGATGTGTTCATTTTCCATGAAGTAGGAAATCTGCTGTTCGTAACAATTCTTCTGGTCAGCGTCATCGTTACTTGCGATATCGTATTCAGAAATGAACATCGGCGTTTCGGTCTTGTTCCAGATTTCTTCAATAGCACTCTTGAGCGTGCTCAGGGGCAAGCAGGAACCATTGGCACCGGTTCCGTTGTTTCCACCGCCACCGACCTGCATATCGTGAGCCTGCAGACCGTAGGCATCGACCGGGGCGCCATTCTTCTTGATGGTCTGGATAAGCTGGATACCTTCGTTCTTCTGCCACTGGACCGTATTGTAGTCGTTATAGATAAGGACTGCATCCGGCCAACGTTCGCGGGCCATCTTGAACGCATTGGTGATGAAGGCGTAGTCGCCGTTGTTGTCGCCGCCCATCGCCTGGATAATCTTGGTCTTCGGGTAGTTGGAGTGGTACTGGTTGTTGCCGGTACGGATGGCCTCGTTCACCACGTCAATCATGTCAAGTTCAGGAAATTCCTTTTTGACAGCATCGAACCAATCGGTAATGGCCTTCTTGGTTTCGTCCACACTCAGGTTTTCCAGCCAACCCGGATACTGGGAACCCCAAAGCAGGGCGTGGAACTTGAAGTAGCCACCGTTGTTCTTTGCCCAGTTGAAGGCAGCCTTACAGCCGTTAAAGTTACGGTTGCCGCGGGAATTACCTTCGATAGACTGCCACTTACATTCGTTTTCGGCAGTAATCTGGTTCCAGTACTGACCAAAGTCCGAACGGACCTGGCCGTTAGTAGTGATGTTTCCGACGAACTTGGAAGCGTTTTCTGCCAAGCCGACGCCGAAAGAGAGAGTGGACGCGGCAAGAGCAATTGCCGCGACCTTCGTTGCTGTTGAGAGAATCTTTTTCATATCCACATCCTTTGGTTTATAACCATCTGGATATTAAATTATTCTCAAAAAAGGCTGTTTTCTCCTGTAAACGGACATTTGTCATTGACAAAATGTCCATAACGCACCAAAAGGCAGGTTCTGGGGAAAATCCCAGAATCTGCTTTTTTTGGAGAAATTTCGTGAATTTCGGGGCTTTTACCTGACGACGCGGACCTTCTGCATCGCACCGGTAGCACGGTTGCGCAGCATGTACACGCCCGAGGACTTCACGTCGTTGGAGGTCTGGAGGATCTGGGCGGCGGATTCGAATCCGTAGGCGCTCAGGATGCCCATGTTGACGCCGTGCATGTCGAACACGAAGTAGTCCTGACGTGCGTTCGGGTCGTACTGGACCTTCTGACCGATAACCATCGTGGTGTCGCCAGTGCCCGGATTGTCGCCGGGTTCGTCAGTACCGGGATCTTCGGTCACGATCGGTTCAGGGTCGGTCGCATCCTTACCCTTCACGAAGGTGAAGTAGTCCACGTCGAACCAGGAACCGGTCACCGTCATGCGGAGGATATGTGTGCCCGCGGTGAGGGAGACGTTGGCGGAAACCTTGTTGTAGTCGTCGTAGTTTTCTTCGCCCTGCTTGGCGGCCGGGACGCTGATGACATCGGTAATGGCCTTGCCGTCGAGGGACATCTGGAAGCTGGAGGTAGAACCGGCAGCAGCCACGGCAGCGAACATGGTGTAGTCGCCCGCTTCCTTCACGTTCACGGTGTATTCGAGCCAGTCGCCTTCGCTGTTGTAGCCCACGATGATGCCGGTAGCCTTCTTGTAGAGGTCGACACCCGTCGTGTCCTTGCGGTAATCCTTCACGTCGCCGTGGTTTTCGGTGTCGGATTCGCTGTAAGAGATGTTGCTCACGCCGTCGGTTTCACCTTGGCCGGAGATGTCGAAGTCTTCGGCCTCGATCTTGCCCGGGATTTCGAATGCGGAACCCTTGAACGTCTTGCGCGGAATGGGTTCGACAGGGGTAAGGATGCCGGTGTTGAGGCCGGTCGTGTTCACGCCCTTGTTGCTCTTGAGGTACTCCCTCATCCACTTCAAAGCGGCGCGGTCCTGGCCATTCTTGACAATGCCGGAGCAGCCACTCGCAGTGCCGTTACAGTCGAGCCAAGTGCGACCATAAATGTAGCCCCAAATGGTAATGCCGGCAATGTGTTCGTTTTCCATGAAGTGAGAAATCTGTTCGGAGTAGCACTGCTTCTGGATATTGTCGTCGGTAGTTGCAATGTCGTATTCGCTAATGAACATCGGGGTCTGGGTCTTGTCCCAGATTTCCTTGGTAATGCTCTTGAGCGTATTGATGTTCAAGCAGACGCCGCCGCCACCGGTACCGCCCTGGCCACCGCCCTGGCTCATCATGTCGTGTGCCTGCAAGCCGTATGCGTCGACCGGGGCACCGTTCTTCTTGATGGTCTGGATAAGCTGGATGCCCTGGTCCTTGTTCCACTGGACGGTGTTGTAGTCGTTATAAATGAGGATAGCCTTCGGCCAACGTTCACGAGCCATCTTGAAGGCCGTCGTCACGAAGGTGTAGTCACCATTGTTGTCGCCGCCAAGTGCCGGGATGATGTTGTTGTTCTTGCCGTAAGGAGAATGATAGCTGTTGTTGCCCGTGCGGATAGCTTCGTTCACCACGTCGATCATTTCGAGATCCGGGTAATGCTGCTTGACCGCATCGAACCAGGCGGTAATCGCCTTCTTGGTTTCGTCTGTGCTAAGGCCATTGAGCCAGCTCGGATACTGGGAGCCCCACACCAAAGCGTGGAACTTGAAGTGACCACCGTTCTGCTTTGCCCAGTTATAGGCAGCATCGCAGGCGCCCCAGTTGTACTTGCCGCGCTGACCTTCGACGGAGCCCCACTTACAGCCGTTTTCGGCCGTAGCCTGGTTCCAGAGCGCAGTAAAGTCTGAGCCGACACTATTACTCTGGGTAATGTTACCGATGAACTTGGCCGCGCCATCGGCAAGGCCGGGGCCAGCGAAAGAGAGAGTAGATGCCGCGAGAGCAACCGCAGCGACCTTTGTTGCTGTTGAGAGAATATTTTTCATATCCACATCCCTTTATGTTGATGTGGCTAGCACATCCCATGCAAGCCGTAGATAAAAATATCTCGCGTATGGCCGTAAATCACATGGGTCGCATTTAATTCCATGGACAGATTGTCTACAAGCAAAAGTTTACAAAAGACCGCGGCAAAAGCTGCGATCGCCTCCCCCCAAAAGCGCTTTTTTTGCAAAAAACGGCAAAAAAGCGGGAATAATCACCCCGGCAAGGGCAAAGCATCACAAAAGGCCGTTTTTTTGGACAAATTTGCCATTACCAAAATGTCAATAAAGAAAAGTTTTCATTTTTCGTTGCGTTTTTATGTAATAATGTGTTAAATTTTTAAATGGTTATGGTTCGATGTTTGGGGAAAAAAAGGAGTCAACTATGCATTTTCCCAAACTTTTAGGCATTGCTAGTGGGTTAGCATTGTCAAGCACGATGGCATTCGCCTGGAGCATCGACGGAGTCGTGAAGTCCAAGGTGTCCGGCAGATTGCTCTCGGGCGTAAAAATCAGCACATTCAATTTCGGGGGCTTCGAGACGACTAGCGCCGAAGACGGCACGTTCCACCTCAGTGGCGGAAGCGACGCAATTGCCGCCGTCAAGGCCGCGAACATGTCCATCCACATGGAAGGTTCGTCCCTCACCCTCTACAACGTGTACGCGAACAGCCTCAAGGTATCCGTAATCAACACCTTGGGCAAGGTCCTCAAGGAAACGAGCCTCGAACACGTCCAGGGAATCGTCACCCTCGACATGGGCAAGCTCGCACAGGGCGCCAAGTTCATCCGCGTCAACAGCGACAGGAACAACAGCACCTTCCTGGTGACCGACAAGGGCGTCACCGCACTCAAGAAGGAAGGCGAAACACTGCCATCCCTCCAGTTCTCGCTTGACGGCTACGCCAACTTTGTCTACCAGATGCAGGCCGAAACCGAGACCGGCGTGGAAATCCTGATGGAAAGGCCCTCTACCAATCAGTCCTCCAGCTCGGGCACTACTCCGGAATTCTCGTCTTCTTCCCAGGCTATAATCGCTTCGTCGGATGACGGTCCGGTTGATTGTTCCAGCAAGACGGCCAAGGCCGGTAAGCAGAACATGAGCGTGACGGTCGACGGCAAGAAGCGCACCTTCATTATGTACATCCCGGATTCCTACAAGGGCGACAAGCCGGTTCCCCTGTTTGTGGACTACCACCCGGTTATGGGTAGCGGCTCCGGTCAGTTCAACGACACGAAGTACAGGTCCCTTACGGAAAAAGAAGGCGTAATCTCGTTGTACCCCGATGGCACCAAGTCCGCGGACGCTAGCAAGATGGGCCCGGGCTGGAACGTGGGTCCCTGCTGCTCCGACGATGACGACGTCAAGTTCTCTCGCGAAATGATCGCTGCTGTCGAAGAAATCGCCTGCATCGACAAGAAGCGCGTGTACGCAGCCGGCTTCTCGATGGGTGGCGGCATGAGCAACCACGTGGCCTGCTTCATGTCCGATATCTACGCCGCGGTTGCCCCTGCTGCCATGGACCTGAACACCACGAACAGCGCCAAGTGCAACCCGACTCGTCCGATTTCCGTTATCATGTTCCGTGGCACGAACGACCCGGTCTGCAAATACCAGGGTGGCGACAGTGGCTATGGTGACGGCCTGAACTTCCTCGGTGCCGAAAAGAACTTCAAGTTCTGGGCAGATAAGAACGGATGTACGGGTAGCCCGACGACCAACTCCAACGGTTGCCAGGAATACTCCAACTGTAAGGACGGCACGAAGGTCGTGCTCTGCACCAAGCAGGGCGGCGGTCACGAACAGGGCGATGGCAATATCGGCTGGCCGTTCCTGAAGTCGTTCACACTCCCGTAACAAAGTCTCTCTCGTAAAAGAACGTACAATCCAAAGGCTCCCGCAGAAATGCGGGAGTTTTTTGCATCAAAAGAGGCCGCGGCATTACGCCGTGGCCTCTACTTTTTTACAGGGAAAAATACAATACCTACAGATTATTTTCTACGAATGGTTCGTCGCCTTTGCACAATGCTTGTGTAGCCAGTTCTCGAAGGATTTTTCCCATTCCTCCTTCTTGTGCTTGACAAACGGAATCTCCTTGTGGAGGTGTACGCACAGGCATACGAAAGAGAGGGCAACCGCCGCAATCCCAGCTATACAGCATAGCTTGACGACTTGCAGCATCAACACTTGATCGTTCAACAGTTCCATTTTAACCCCAAACAACAACCACGGATTGCCCGAAGGACTCGGATAATCCCGGCTATTGGCATCTTGTTCAATGCAAGGAAGATTGTCTTGTTCTATAAGACAATTCTCCAAACCGGCGCAAATATAAAATCAGCCCCCGCCACTGTCAACCGAACCGCCTTCCTTTCCGAAAGAAAAAACATTTATTTTTCTTACGTTGCCAAAGGGCGCCCCTACAAACTAACAGTCCGCCGACCCACACCAGCCACACGCCGCATTTTTGTTATATATGATACGGATGCACGTACAGGAGTTCCCATGAGTTCGCGCCACGAAGAAGCAATCGCCTTGATCAAGCGGCTTTCCCCGTTACTGGACGAGGAATCCGAGGTATTCCGCGAACTCACGGTATTCTTCGGGCACGACGCGAAGATAGAGGTCCACCACGGCGACCTCTCGAAGTTCCTCGGACGCAAGAGGCTCTACCGCGTCATCCGGCTTTCGGCCGAGAACTTCAAGGCTTGCGCCTACCGCCTCGTCGACGAGCACCCCGAGGCCATGGACGCCCTCGGCATGCTGCGCTACTACAAGGCATCCGCCCCCATCCGCTGGGAAGAAATCGAGAACGCGGAAATCGCGCTGGGCAAGGAGCTCACGATGGGAGCCTACGGCTGGGCGCCAGACGCATGGACCGCATTCGAATGCGACGGCGACGGGAACCCACCGGATACGCGCGCGGACAACTGCGAGATGGTCGCCATCCTCGCCTTCGACTTTGGCGATTAAGAACAAGCTACTGCTTTACGAATTCGAAGAACGATACGCCGAGGGCCTTTTTCTTGGCGGTCTCTAGGTATTCGACGAACGGCAGTTCGATAGTACGCTTCTTGATCTGGGATGCATGGCGCAGCATGGGAAGCTTGCCCGGTGCGAGGACGATGAATCCCGTGTGGTAGGCATCGATGATATCGAGCTTGCTGATGAAGGCGACCCCGATGACCTTCGGTTCGCCCTCGTAGACGGCAGACGCCCACGCCTTCGCCTTGTCAAGCGTCAGGTAGTTTATCTGCACCTGCGGTTCCTCCTCGTCGAACTTGATTTTCTTTGCGGAGAAAAACTTCTTCTTCGGCATGGTGCGGACAATCGTGGTATCGCCATCGATGCGGATACCGTGCGAGAACTTGCCTTCGCCGACCCAGTCCGTGAGCAGGTAATGCTTGCGGGTACGATACGATATCTTGCCGTCGAAATAGCGGATGCGCTGCAGCACGCTGAAGAGGGAATCCTCGTGAGGAGCGTTTGCAAGGGCGAGCGCATGTTCCATGTAGGTAACACAGTCGACGGAGTCCAAATAAACTAGCGGCTTGGGTTCAATGGAATCGAAAGTGCCTTCGCCCATGGGCCCCATACGGTAGGGAATCTTCAGGAGCAAGCGGGAGAAGTATTCCAGGCGTTCGTGGAAGCCCGCGATGCCCTGCGCCGCAATCCACATGTCCTTCATCTTCATGTAGGAATCGTTGCCGGCGTTCGCCCAGCGGACAAGCGAGACCCAGATCGAATCCATCATGTCCTTGCAGTCGGAATCCTTATTCTTGCCGGTCTCGTTCAGGTAAAGCGCCACGGAAAGCGTATCGCCCAGCGCGAAGATGTAGCCCGCGAGCCCGTGGACTTCCGAGATGTAGCCCGTCTTGAACTTGGTAAGCCATGTTTCCTGCAGGTCCATCATGCGCTTGCCGCCCGAACCGATTCCCGGGCGAGCGAAGCTGTTGATGTAGTATTCGCCCTTGGCGTGACGCGCCATGGCGGCAAGCATCTGCGTTTCCGACGAAGGCTTGATCTTGTTCTTGTTCGAAAGGCCGCAGCCGTCGAAAACGATGAAGCCGCTGGTATCGACCTTGATTTCGTTCAGGAACTTACGTTCCATGGCCTTGCCGTTCTCGACGTTGCCCTCGCCCGTCATGAAGGCCGCCATGTTGCGGAACAGCGATTCGGCATGGAGGTTCTGGCTTTTCTGGTTGATTTCGTCCATGACGCTCAGGAGGGGCGCCGCCGAGATGCTGAACTGCTGGAGCTTCGCGCCCATGGGAGCGTCGGCAGCCTCGGCATAACGGATGCCGCGCTGTTCGAACGCCTTCAGGAGGGCAGCTTTAAAGTAGCCGATAGCGCCGCGCACGGGGACGGTAATCTGGGTCGAGTCGGAATCGATGTCGAATTCGCCCTCGATCCTCACGATGGGTTTCTCGGCGTCGATTTCGCGGGTCCACTTGAGTTTCTGCTTACGCTTGCGCTTGTTCAGGGGCGCAACCTTCGTCACGAGCTTGTTTTCGACCTTCACGTAACCCACGTCCGGAAGCACGCTCACCTGCACGAGGTCGCCTTCCTTCGCGCCGGGCTTGATGCGGATCAGTGCGCAGTTGTCGTTGAACTGCAGCGGCGTCACCTCGGCACCGTACCAGAAGTCGTAGAAATCGCGGCGCCAGTGTTCCGGTTTCCACGGGCCCGAGTAATACGAAGAATCCAGGTCGATGCGGCCCTGGATAAAGTCGATACCGAGCGCCTTGATGGAATCGGCCACCGCGTAGAACCAGTGAAGCGGATCCTTGTAGTAGCGCGCCGAGAGGTTCGGGTCGCCTTCGCCACGGATGTTAAGCACGCCGCGGAAAGTGCTACCCTGCAGGTTTCCGTTCAAGGTCACCTTCGTTTCGGGAGCATAGTCGAGGGGAAGCCAGTGGAGCGCCGTCGCGGTCGAGAGCGTCTTCATGGTGCTCGCCGGAGTGAAATATTCGTCGCCACGGATATTCAGGAGTTCCTTGCCCGTACTCACGGAACGCACGGAAAGGCCGAGCTTGGAACCCGGCAAAAGCGAATCGACGTAGATCTGGAACGAATCCAGCGGAATATCCGCAAAGAGGGAAGTCACAGACAACGTTATCAGCAGTACAATATATCGAATGGATTTCACCGGATGGATCCTCCACGCGACTTACGCCCGCGGATAAGTTTCACGAGCAGCCAGGCAAGCAGACCCAAGACCCCGACCACGAGCACGCAGCCGCCTACAAGAACCACGCGCCACACGGGGAACGGGGGTTCCTGGGGTTCGAAGCTCAGGCCCTCGGGCGTCACTTCCGCAATATCTTCGGCAATAAGGCTTTCCACCCAGGGGCGCAGGGCGGCATCGCCGTCCTTCGGCGCATTTCCGAGAACGCTGTCGATTTGGCGGTCGGCATCGAGCAGGAGCCCCGCGACGCCACGCACACGCGCTGCACTGTCCGCCTCCCCGGCAAACAGCTTGCCCATACTGTTGGAAAGCGCGATGAGCAAGTTCTCGATGGAGCCCCACTCCGGAATGTTCGGGAAGCTGCGACCGCTGTCGAGGTCGTTTATCAGCTGCTGGTAACGGCGGTCCTGCATCCAAATACGCATGAGCCCGCGGTCAGAAGGCGGGAACCCGACGGAACGGCAGAAAGCATCGAGGTTGTCGACGCGCAGCAGGTAGGCGAGCAGGGACTGCGCCGCCTTGAATTTCGTAGAATCCGCATTCGAGGGGAGCGTGAGATGGCTGCCGCCTACGAACGTGGCGCGGCCTTGCGGGCCGGCAGGGAACGGCACGATCATGATCCCGTCGTCGGCGATGGCGCTGGAACGGAGTCCACCGGCGGATGCGGGATATTCGAGCTGGCGAATCAGTTCCGAAGTGCTGTAATGGACCAGCTGTTCCGAGTTCACGAACCGCGAGGCGCTGCGTTCGGAGTTGTCCTGCAGCCCGAAAGGCGCGAGCTCGCTGTCGCCAAGGATCTTCGCATAGATTGCGATTCCCTTCAGGGTATTCGTGTCGAGCAAAGCGCTCCTGTACTTCGCGCCATCCTTGACGATAAAGTCACCGCCCTGGTTCCAGATGAACGGGGCCATCATCTGTGGCCCGGTCCAGTCATCCTTCCCGGGCAAGGAGAACGCAGCCACCGGCTTCATCTCCGTATTCTTCAGGCCACCCCTGTTGATTTCGCGAAGGGCGCCCAGGAACTTCGGGAAATCCTCGATGTCGGATTCCTGGATGCCGAGGCTATGCCACAGCCACTCGTTCACAAAAAGCGCGCGCACGTCGAGGAACCACGGGAACGCGTAGATTTCCGGCTTGTCGACAATGGATGCCGCCCTGTACGCCTGGACGTAGAACCTCGAGGAATCCATCTGCGCGAGCATGGAATCGAGCGCGCGGATCTGGCCCGCGGCGGCAAAGTGCGGGACCCACGTGGAACCGAGCTGCAGCAGGTCGGGTGCTGCGGCCGTATCGGAAAGCGCACGGGAAATTTCGGCAAAGGCCTCGCCCCAGCCGAGCACGCGAACCCTCACGGGCGTTCCCGTCTCGCGCTGGAACTTCTTCAGAATCTTGTGTATGGATTTCTGCGAGCCGAGGCCGTTGTCCATCACCCAGAAGTCAAGCGTATCAGAACCGACCGGTTTCCCGATGACAGGCTCGGCATGCACCGCGACGGCAAGCGACACGGAAACAAACATCAACGCGAGAAGATTCTTCAACAGCTTACTCATTTGGCAAATTTCGCAAAGTCCTCGAAATAGTGGGGATAGGTCTTTTTCACGCAGGCGGGGTCCATGATCTTGATGGGGACGCCGCCCAGCGAGACAAGGCTGAAGCACATGGCCATGCGGTGGTCGTTGTAGGTTTCGATGGTCGCCGGCTGCAGCGTGGCGGGCGGGGTAATCGTTATGGAGTCGTTCGACTCGCGGACCTCGGCGCCCACCTTGCGGAGTTCCGCAGCCATCGCGGCAATGCGGTCGGTCTCCTTCACGCGCCAGCTCGCGATTCCGCGGATGGTCGTAGGGGCATCGGCGAACAGCGCAAGCACGGCCATCGTCATCGCGGCATCGGGAATCTCGATTGCGTTGAAGTCGCCGAGGCTCGTCAGCTCGCCCTTCGGGCCGATGCATTCGATGAAGTCTTCGCCGTTCTCGGTTCCGTAGATAATTTCCGCACCCATCTGGCGAAGGACTTCAGCAAAGGCGACATCGCCCTGGATGCTGTTCTTGCCCACGCCGAGCACCTTCACGTGGCCACCCGAAATAGCGGCGGCGGCCAGCGGGTAGGATGCGGAGCTCGCATCACCCTCGACATAGAAATCGCCCGGGGTCGCGTACACGCCGCGCGGCACGTCAAACTCGTAGGGCAACCCAGCCGGCCAAGCAGCATCGATACCGAAACGCCTCATCACGGAAAGCGTCATCGCGACGTAGGGTTCCGAAATCAGTTCGCCCTCGACGCGGATTTTCAGTTGCGACTTGCAGTAGGGCGCGCAGATCAGGAGCGCCGTCAGGTACTGGCTGGAGATGTTGCCGCGGACAGAGACCTCGCCACCTTCAAGGCCGCGCGCACGGATCGTCACCGGGGGGTAGCCCTCCGTCTCGACATATTCGATTTCGGCACCGAGCGTGCGGAGCGCATCGACCAGGTCGCGGATAGGCCTCTCGCTCATCCGCTCCTCGCCCGCCAGGCGGAACTCGCCGTTCCCGAGTGTCAGCGCCGCACAGAGCGAACGCATCGCCGTGCCCGCGTTTCCCAGGTAGAGTTCGGCGGCCTTGTCGCCAGCTGCATCCGCAGGGGCATCCACCGGCCCGCCGTTGCCGTAGACGGTCGCTTCCGAGAAATCTTCCGAAAAATCGATCTTCACGCCCAGCTTCTGGAGCGCCTCGCCCATGTAGCGCGTATCGTCGCTCCGCAGCAGGTTGTGGAGCCTCGTCTTCCCGCGGGCAAGCGCCGCGATCAGGAAGGCGCGATTCGTGATGCTCTTGGAACCGGGGACACGGACAACGCCACTGAAGGAGTTCGAGGGCGGCAACTGCACAAAGGAGGGGCGGAACTGAAAATCTTCCATGCTTCAAAATTATAAATTATTGGAAGGAACAAGAAAGGAAGGTGCCCCATGGAACAGGAAATCACGACCAAGGACTTCGAGGTCCGCTTCTCGGACTGCGACCACCACAGCCGCCTCAAACTGTCGAACCTCTTTCTGTTCATGGAGGAGACCGCCATCGCCGACGCCGAAAGGAACGGGTTCGGGCTCTGGAAAATGATGCAAGCGGGCTACACCACCGTCATCACCCGCATGAAGATCCGCATCCTGCACACCCCCGTCTGGGGCGAGAAGATTTCCGTATCGACGTGGGCCAAGGATTTTTACAAGGACAAGGTCTGCCTCAAGGACTACTCCATCCTCGATTCGCAGGGGCACTCCATCGCGCAGGCCACGTCGAGCTGGCTGCTCGTGAACCTCCGCACGGGCAAGTCAGAGAACCCGGCCAACAGTCCCTTCCCCATCCCGCTCTTCCCCGGCAAGGACGCGCTCCCCGAGATGATGGAAATCCTGAATCCCGAAATCGAGCCCAAGGTCATCCGCACCGAGACCGCGAAGTACAGCGACCTCGACATGAACAAGCACGTGAACCATTGCCGCTACGTCGACTGGGTCATGGATTCGCTCGACAAGGAAGAAATCAGGAGCCGCCGCATCCGTTCCATACAAATGAACTATGTCACGCAGGTCCCGCTCGGAGGCGAAGTGAACATCGTGCGCTTCAAGAACACGAACCACCACGCGTATATCTTCGGCATGAACGCGGGCGACATGACGCAGTGCCACTTCCAGGCGCGAATCGGATTCCAGGACTAGGGCCCAACCACCCCGAGCTCGGGCCACAGCTCGAACCGCACGCTTCCGTCGATATCCGTACGGAAGAGCCGCGCCGTATCCCCGAGGACGTAGCCTAGCTTGCTTACGACGGCGGGCGCGGGATGCCCGTAGCGGTTTTCGGCCCCCACGCTCACCACCGCATACTCGGGTGCCACCTGCGCGACGAACCGCAGCGAGCTGCTCCCCGCAGATCCGTGGTGCGCCACCTGCAGCAGGTCGGCCGAGAGCGTCGGCGAGAGTTCCAGCAGGCGGCGCTCGCCCAGGCTGTCGAGGTCGCCCGTGAGCAGCGCCGAGCCCGCGCCGTACTCCACGCGCACGACCACGCTCGCCGGATTCCCGCCCTCGCGCACGTAGGCGGGGGGCCAGAGCACGTCGAACCGGGGAGACGGCGATTCCGGCAGGTCGCCGCAGAAGTTCCCGCCGAACGAGGCGCCCCGCAACAGCGTGTCGACAGGAACGGACAGCCGGTGCGCCGTAGCAAGCACGCTGTCGCGCACGAAGCCGCCCGACGTGTCGGAGCCGACAAGGAGCCTCCGCACATGCACCTGCGGAGCTGTCCGCGAGAGACCCTGCCCCGCGCAATCCGCCCCCAAACCTGCGCTGCCCGCATCCGCGCCACCCCCCAGCTCCCAGAAGCCACCCGCATGGTCGCGGTGGTAGTGGCTCACGAGCACCCACTCGAGCGTATCGATCCCGCGGGCGGCGAGCGTATCCCGCAGCCCCGCCGAATCGGGCCCCGCATCGTAGAGCGCATGGCGATTCCCGCATTCCAGGAGCACCGCGAGCCCCTGTCCCACGTCGAGGGCCGTGACCGCAAGCGGAGGAGGAGGTGCCGCGCCCTCGCAAAGGACATCGGGCGAGCATGCCGCGGCAAGAATGAAAAGAGACAGGCCGAGCGGCCCGAGGAACGTTTTTAGGCGAAAATGAAAGTATCTCATACCTATAAAAACGATTTCGCGGCGAAAATGAGCCAAATTGGTCATTTTTTTTGTTAAATTTGCATCATGCAGTTACCCAAATACAAGAAAAAGAAGCGTATCAAGCTCAAAATCTGCCAGGAACCCGGCTGCGGCCGCGAATTCTGGGGCCACCCGATCGCCAAGTACTGCGAACTGCACCGCGACATCAAGTTGCGCCAGAAGCAGAAGAAGAACGTGGAAAGCATCGAGGCGAAGAACATCATCTTCCGCCACAACTACACGGAATCCATGGACCTCACCTTCAAGTGCTGCCTCGAAGGCTGCGACGGCACGTTCACCATCAAGGTGTTCCCCAAGCAGACCGTCTACCCCAGGTTCTGCATGGAGCACAGGAACGACTTCAAGCGCGAGAACTTCATCCGCATCATGCAGAAAAAGAACGGCTAGGCACCCGCGTCCGGCCTTTTTTGCGACTTTTTTCACGCCATCCCTTGAAATTTGGGGTGGCTTTTTTATATTTGGGCTCACACTCATGGTGGGTGTAGCTCAATTGGTTAGAGTCCCAGATTGTGATTCTGGATGTTGTCGGTTCGAGTCCGGTCACCCACCCGAAAAAAGGCCCCGCTAAAAAGCGGGGTCTTTTTTTCTCCTCCTAACAAAATTTTCCTAGTCCCTTACGCAGCGGACAGAGAATCCGAAGTACTTGTGGAAGCCATACTCACTCACCCCTTTGCTGTCATAGTTCATGGTCTTAGCATCCGCATAGTAGTCGTCGTCGCCATCAGAAGTCCAAAAGGTTGTGCAGAAGCCCTCACCTACGTACCCTTCAAGTGGATCCTTGATGCCAACAGGCAATACGGCAAAGGAATAGATATCGGAGCCATTTCCATTATCAGCCCAACCACTTGCCGATTTGAGTCTCTCTGCCGCCGTCGATGTATACCCGTCTAATATAAATAACATACCCCACTCTATTCCCGTTGGCAGGTGCCAGCCCTCGGGGCAAATACCACGCACCGGGTATGTCGGCGAGCACATCGTTTTATTGCCGCAACCTTTGCCATTCGTGCTCCACCTGCCCACGCTATCCATTGCGGCGGACCACGTGTAAAGGCGACCGTATTTGGCGCAGTTGGCAGGATCATTGTCATAGCACCAACTCGTGGAATCGAAGGTAATTTCGCCACTTTTAAAGGGAACACCAGTGTATGCGTAGTTCAAATTCTCCGCCATCCAGATTTTTTTGCCGATTTTCACAATCTTGTATGTTTGCCCGTCACGCTCATCAGTCATAGTTCCTGTAACTCCATCTTCAAAGAAACTGATACTCGACGCATCACTTGAAAACGACTCCGCAGAGCTACTACTTGACTTGGCATCGCCGTTTTTACTGCTACTCGATTTCGCAGAACTGCTGCTGGACACACTTGTCTCGCTTTCGCTCGACTGCGGTGTGACGCTAGAGGAACTACTTGAATCGTCGCAGTCCTCGCAAACAGACGAAGAAGAATCCTCGTCGGGGCGGGTTGTGAAACCGCTGCTCTCGTCATCGCCGCAAGCCGCAAGCAGGAATGCGGACATGGCACATATTGCTAAAACTCTTTTCATTGTTTTTGCCTCTCTACCCTAAAATTAATCCTTCACGCAGCGGACAGAAAGTCCCTCGGGCTTGTATCTGTAGGTCAAGTCCGCATTTTCAACGTAGTAAGTCAAAGACATGGTATATACGGTGCCACTATCTTTCTCAGAAGAACTCCAGAAGTTCGTGAAGTAGCCCTTGTTGCGGTAATCGCCACCGGCGGTCCTGCTGTCAGCAGGCAGCGCAGCAAAGGAATAACCATCCGTTCCGTTGCCGTTACTTGTCCAACCGCTTGTCGATTTGAGCATCTTGCCCGCCGTCGACATTCCACCGACAGCGGCAAATAACGTTCCCCATTCCGTTTGCGTAGGCAAGTGCCAGCCCTCGGGGCATATGCCTCGCACCGAGCCCGCCGAATCGACGTTACAAGTCTTGTCATAACCGCACCCCTTTCCTTTCGTAGACCAAACACCCACACTATCCATCGCAACGGACCAGGTGTAAAGACGACCGTACATGGCACAGTTGTCTAAGGCATTGTCAAAGCACCAACTCGTAGAATCGGATTCGTAGGCTGCATAACTATAGGAGACATCAGTGTATGCATAGTTAAGATTCTCCGCCATCCAAGTCTGTGTACCAATGGTGACCGTCTTGTAGGTCTGGCCGTCGCGGGAATCGGTCAAAGTTCCATATTCGCAATTGTCTTCGGTTTCAGTCTTGCACGGCGCCACCAAAGCAACCGAACTGGATGATGGGCTAGACACTTCGCTACTGCTGGACGCAGGAACAGCAATACCATCCTTCACGCAGCGGACAGAATTCCCGACGTTTTTCCGTTCGTCATTTATGCACCCTCTATCACATTTCATGTTATTATCCAGTGTCATTTTGTAGGCGTAGTCACTATAGTGATCAAAGGAACTCCAGAAGTCTGCTTCGTCGCCAGCGTGATTGAAACTGCCATTATAGTAACCAGCAGGCAACGCAGAAAAACCGGAAGAGTCAGAGCCATTTCCATTTCCGGACCAACCGCTCTGGGATTTGAGAACCTTATTCTCATTTGACTGCCAACCCACAGCCGTGAGCATAGCTACCCATTCATCATCGTTCGGCAAATGCCAACCCTCGGGGCAAACACCACGCACCTGCGCAGGCAGGTTACACGACTTGCCATAGCCGCAATCCAGCGGCGCCTTCGCATCGTTCGCCAAGGCAACAGAGTCAATCGCTGCAGCCCAGGTGTACAACCGGCCATATTTTTCACAATTGTCTGTATCATTATCGTAGCACCAAGACTTGCCCTTTAGACTCGCGGTCTTCGTGCTATCAGAATAATTGAGGTTTTCCGCCATCCACACCTGATCGCCGATTTTCACCGTCTTGTAAGTTTGACCATCGCGGTCATCAGTCAACGTACCATATTCGCAATTATCCTCTGTCTCCGTCTTGCATGGCTTCGCCATAGCCACGACGCTGCTGCTTGACGAAACAACAGAACTGCTGGACTTCGTTTCGTCAACACTAGAACTTGAAGAAGGTCTTACCGGTGCAGTCGAAGGATCCCCTTTGACGCAACGGACACTTTGTCCATAAGACTTGCTATTCTGATACGTATAAGAATTGGTATAAACGTTGTTTATATTGAAATACCGGCCATCATTGGCACTGTATTCAGTAGCGCTCCAGTAATAAACATCCGAGCCCACCTTTTCCCATTTAGTAGCAGAAATTCTTCCGGTCGGGAGTGCGGCAAAGCCGTAAAGATCCGTACCGTTGTTGTCAGGCGTTCCGGCGTAGTTCCATCCAGTCAACGCCTTGAGTGGTTCACCAGATACAGGGGCATTTCCTAATGCCACGCTCAATAGGCCCCATTCATAGATTGACGGCAAATGCCAGCCGTCAGGGCAAATTCCCTGCACAGCTCGATCAAGTCCGCACTTTTTGCCATAGCCGCAATCCAACGGAGCCTCGGCATCGTTCGCTAGTGCTACCGAGTCAATCGCAGCGGCCCAGCTGTAATAACGGCCACTCACCTTGCATTTTTTTTCATCACCCTGATAGCACCAGTTGTTGCCCTTCAAGCTCGGAGTCTTGACGCTATCGGCATAGTTCAAGTTCTCCGCCATCCACACCTGCGAATAATTTGAGTCTGGCACTTCAATTTTCACGACCTTGTAAACCTGCTTGTCACGCGGGTCGATTATCGAGTCGTACTTGATATTCGGATTCAGGCGAGTTTCCTTGGGCACATCCCAGCTCCACCCATCAGAATAACTGCTACTCGATTTCGCCAGGCTACTGCTAGAGCCAGCCACTGGGGATTCGCCTTTCAAGCAACGGACCGAACTCCCGATATACTTGTGACTGTAGCCCTTGCGTACAATGGTATCCGTGTACAATTTTATACCATACGCATAATCATCGTACCCTTCGTACCATTCAGAAGTCCAGAAGACAGCAGCCTCGCCCACAAAGTTCTTGCTCCCCCAGCCACCAGCGGGCAAGACAGTGAAGCCGAAATCATCCGTACCATTGCCGTCACTATTCCAGCCACTCGTAGACTTGAGTTTCATGCCTGCAATCGAATCCCCACCAACCGCAGCGAGCAGCATTCTCCATTCCGCAGTATCAGGCAGGTGCCAGCCGCTAGGGCATGCATCCATTGCCGCACTCCATTCATAAAGGCGACCATACTTTGCACAGTATTCAGCAGAATCATTATAGCAGTAACTGGAATCCGTTTCAAAGTTCAGGTTTTCCGCCATCCACACCTGATCGCCGATTTTTACGGTTCTATAAGTCTGGCCATCGCGGGAGTCCGTAAACGAGCCTTCGGCAGGCTCAGAACTGCTGCTGGACAGATCCTCGACCGGAGTCGAGGATGACGACTGACGGGAACCGCTGCTAGATTCCTCGCTGCTATCGCTACTCAGGATGACGGTGTCGCCGAAGACTTCGACATACTTCTCGAATGCGGGCACTTCGTCGGCATAGCCCAAACGTTCGACGTTCTTGCGGATTGAATCGAGCGTGCCGTCGGCCGTAGCGGCAAACTGCCACTCTTCAATCGCAGCCTTCGTCTTGTCATCGTTCCACTTGCCGGTTTCCGCGAACGAATCCTTGAACCCGTCCATGCGCTTCTCGAGCCCAGGCACATCCGTCCCGGCCTGCATCAACACGCTCACGGCAAGCAGCGCTGCATTGCCGTCACCACTTTCATAGATGGTCAGGTCTTCGGAATTATCGAAGTCACCCGCGATGCCGAATGCAGCGAGCACTTCCTTCTCGGCCTGCTTCTTCGCATCCGCGAACTTCTTGCTCTTCTCGGTCACGAGGTACAACACGCGCTTGCATTCCAAATCGGTGAGCATGTTTACGTTCACATGCCCGCGGTCCTTCAGGTCGCTCAGCGCAAAGAGCGTCACCGACTCCGAAGTTGTATTGCCGGTAATTTCGTTGCGGTAAATGCCCGAAACCTCGAACAGCGCGCACGTAGACGAAAGCGTCACGTCGTCAAACGCGAAGTCGCCCTTGTCGCTCGCTATTTTGCCTTCGAAAATCTCATCCGTCAGTTCAAGCGTCTTGCAGTCGATTCCCTGCACCGTCACCTTGGAGTCCTTCACGAACGGGCCCTTCTGCGCCAAGCCCGCGATATCCTTCGCGACAATGCCCATGTCTCCCGAGGCGCCGCCAACGAAATCATCTGACTCGTCATCGGAACACGCCGCCGTCAAGATAGCCATGACGGCAAGCGCACAGGCCGGAATAAGCCGAGCCATAAAACTCCTGTTCATCATGTTCCTCATCTCCTTTACCTCTTTTTAACTTTAAAAACTTTCTTGGTTTCGATCCGCTTGCTCAGCGGGAACAGTTGCATATTCATGCGATAAACGCGCTCCGTCTCGTCATCTTCGGTAGCAATCGCCACAACACGGCGGTAAAAATCCGCCATTTCCTTGCGGATGCGTTCGTACGAGCGTTCCGTAAGGCCGAGCACGAACCCCGACATAGTGCGTTCAGAAAGCGGCAGGTCAATGGCCTTGATCGCGAATTCCCCCATCTGGCGCTGCAGTTCGCGAGCCGCCACGGGCACCACATCCATGTTGCCCATCGTAATCGTCTTGTCCGTCTGGTGGTAGTTTCCGTCCCTGTCCTTCTTCAGGAGCTTCATCCTTACCAAAAAGTTCAGCGTCTCTGTCACCTCGGCAGCGGTAATCGACGGGCTGCAGGCGCGCGCCATCTCGAGAGGCTTGGCACCCGGCATGTGCGGGGCAAGTTCTCGCAGCACCGGATTCTTCCACGACTTAAAGTAGTCAAACTCGTCGTTGCCCAGCACGCGCATCTTGTGCGCCTTCGCGAGCGCACAGCGTTCCTCGAACGCGGCACGCTTGGCCTTGTCGCTTTTCGCGTGCGCATACGAGACCATCAGGACAAAGTAAGTCTGTTCGTAACCGGCGAGCCCCATGGCACTCGCGACAGAACCCGCAGAACCGACGCTCAGGTTCTTCTTACCCTCACAAACATATTTCAGAAACACCGCCGACGAAAATCCGGCATCCTGGGCAAACTTCTGCCACGAAAAGACGGAACTACGCTTGCGCTCTTCGTAGTAGTCCAGGATATACTTGCGGTAATCCGTATATTCAACGATTTCCTTCATAGGTACAAATATACCCTCTTTTCGTGCATTTAGGACATAAATATGGCGATTTTAGCCAAATTTTACTACTTTTGGCTAAATTTTGAAAAATTTAGCATTTTAGAACATGGCACCATATTCTGAGGACATGCTCCCGGGACACGACAAAAACAAAAAGCCCCGCCATTTCTGGCGGGACCTTCCTCTTTTCCCCCTTACAGACTTTTCTAGTTCCTTACACAGCGCACAAAGCCTCTAGGCTGAACTTCCGTATCGGACACGTAATTCCAGCTAATCGAAATCTCGATGGTTACGAAATCCGTTTTCTCCAAGGGATAGTCGATATACTCATCTCTCGTATAGAACACACGGTTCCATCTTGTGGCATTAGCGGCAGTGGGCTGGAAAGATATCTTGGGAGCATAGGTATGGAAATAGGCTTCCAGGTAATCCCAATCCAGCGGAACGAGGTTGAAATCCAACCTATTGTAGAACACTCCCGTCAGGCCTTTCGCAAGAGCCTTGTCCCTGTCAGTCCTCCAATTTTCGTTGAGCAGGTTGTCGGGATCCTTGTCCACATAATCAAGCAGGGTTTTCCACTCTATGCTATTCGCCACATGCCAGCCGTCGGGGCAGATTCCCTGATGGAGAGAATCGATCAGGCCTTCGCGCACAAATCTCGTCATGTAGCCCTCGTTAAGCCGCATAGCCTCGGCCCAGCTATAGACGCCCTGCTGGCGACGGGTTCCCCTGCCACCCTTTGTGCGCGTTTCCGGGGCAACATTGTACATAAGGTTTTCTGCCATCCATTCATATCTCTTCCCAGCGTACTCAAAACTTATCGTCTTGTATTCCCGCCCGTCACGCGGGTCAACCATGGTTCCGTTTTCGTGCTCAAACATCAACGTAAGCGAATCGATATACCCCTTTGTCTTTATATCCCAGTTATAGCCATTGCAAAGGACGTAGCCGGAATCCATGAGGCGCTGTTCGCCATCTTGATAATCAAAGACGTATATGGGCCTGTTAAACGCCCTGTATTCGCCCCAGCGATTCTCGGTACAGGCCTCTACCCCCATATGGTGCAAGAACACCAGCTTGCTGAAATCGTATTCCTTTTTCATGACCACCAGACGGTCATATGATCCCGGATCAGCGGCCTCCTTTTCCCACATATCGCCTTCATCGACATACTCCATATGGGTGTACATACGGGTGACTTCGTAGGCCCCGCCTGCGATAACCTGCATAATGGAATCAGCGAGTTCCCCGTCATCGGCGAAATCGTTAGCGAATCCGTCCAGGTAATCCTGCAATTTCTGGCAGTCCGACGCACCGACACCGGGGAAATTCCAGTCATGGCGATTGTCGATAAAAAGGCTCAGGTTGAACAGCGTCCTGTCCCCTTCAGACGTATTGAATATGTCCAAGTCCTCCGCAGCGGAGACATCCAACTCGACCCCGAACGCACCGAGAACTTCCCTGGAAGCCTGCTTCTTGGCTTCGGCGAAAGGCTTGCCTTCCCCGACCAGTTTCAGGACGCGCTTGTACTCGAAATGCGTCAAGATGTTGATGTTCGCTGTAATGCGGTTACTCAGGCTAGTAACTGCGTCAAGGCGCATGGCGCATTCCGAACGACTACCGTCATATTCACGAGAATACTGGCCTTCGGCAGAGAGCAGCACGTACTGGCTTTCCAGATCAAGGTCGCCAAAATGGAATTCGCCCTTGTCGTTGCTAGTCGTCGTATGGAACTCCCTGCCCGTGGGCTCAAGACTCCCATCAGCCGACGTCTCACGGAGAACGACGTTCGAGCCCTTTACAAGCGGGCCCTTCTGCGCAGCACCCTTGATTTCTTTACCCGCAAGCGCGATAACGCCTTCGGATTCTTCACTTGTGCCCGCCGTTTGAGTTGAGCACGCACAAAGCGCGAAACCCAAGGCAGATACACTCAAAAAAACTTTCTTTCGCATAAACATGTTCATTCTCCTTTACCCGATGTGGACTTGCCACGATTCTTGCCATTATTCAAATTTTCCGTCAGCGGGAAAAACTGGAAATTGAGCCTGCAGACCTTATCCGGATGCGGCTCGTCGGCGACCAGCGACACGATGCGCTTGCGGCACTGCGCAAGTTCCTCCACGACCTTCGCGTATGTCTCTGCGGTCACGCCCATGGTAATCCCGCTGAAATGGCGTTCCGAAATCGGAAGCGTGTCGAGGGCCTCGAGAGCGAATTCGCCCATCTGGCGCAGCAGCGAATGCACTGCGACGGCAACTACATTCATGCGGCCCGTAGTCAGCGAGCGGTTCGTCTGGTGGTAATTGCCCTTGATATCGCGCGTGAGGAGCCCCGACTTAACGAGAAAACTCAGACTCGCACTCACGTCCGCCGCAGAAATCACGGGCCTGCAAGCCTTCGCAATCTCATGCGGCTTTGCACCCGGCATGGCAACGGCAAGTTCACGCACCACGGAATGCTTCCACGTCTCGTAAAAGGTGTAAAGGTCGCTCCCCAGGATCTTTACGTGGTGCGCCTCGCTCAGGGCCTGCATCTCCTCGAAGCATTTCTTCTTCTGAGCGTCCGTCTTCGCGTTCTCGTAACGCACCATCAATATAAAGTAATCGTACTCGAAGCCCAGCAACCCCATCGCAAGCGCAGTTTTCTTCGCTCCTTCTTCCAAGAGACGCGTCTTGCCGTCGCATACAAGCTTCAGGTACGATCCGGAGGCGAACCCCGCCAGCCTCGCAAATTCACGCCAGGTAAATGCGGAACTACGCTTGCGTTCGCTGTAGTAGTCCAGGATATACTGGCGATAGTCCTTATATTCGACAACTGATTTCATCATGACAATAAAATAGATAATCGAATCGCCCGATGCAACATTTTCTAAAAAACAAATTTGGCGATTTTAAGCAAATTTTGAAAGTTTTGTATTAGCAAAAAAGATTTTTATTAAAGTAAAAAACAAAAATGCCGGTTTTATAGAACAAAAAGGGAGATCCTCGCCTACGCGGGGATGACAATGCAGATGTGGGATTACAGGTGCGCGGGGGATTACACGCCGGCGTCTTCAAGACGCTTTACATGGCAATAAGCCAGTTCCTTTGTCTTCTCGTCTCTTAAATGCAGGCTGGAGCCTTCGCAGTATCGCCAGTACTTGCAGTCCCTGCATTCGCCAATTCGGGCCCAGCGGCGGTCGCGCATTACCTGGTAGCGGTTCTGCCACACATCCCAAAGGTCGTCCTTGTAGATGTTACCTTGTATGTAGTCACCGCGCAGGCTCGGGCATGCCGAGATACTCCCGTCACAAAGCACGGAGGCAATGTTCACACCCGCCCAGCAGAAGAACGGCTGGTCGCGCACGACCTTCTCGTAACTCCCTAGGAACCCTTCGCAGTCATAGTTCACGTTGATCTGGCCCTGCTTCTTGGCCTCGCGAATGAACTCGAACACCTGGCGGAACTCGTCATTCGTGAGCATGAACAACGGGTTATCCTTCGCACGGCCTTTCGGGAACACGTTCGAAACACGCCAGCGCCTGACACCGAGGTTCACGAGCAGGTTATGGATGCGCGGGAGTTCCGCGAGGTTCCTTTTGTTCACGCAGGTCATCACGTCAAAGGTGAGTTCATTGACACTTGCCGCCATGTGGATGGCGCGCACGGCACGCTCGAAACTATGGGCGTTACCGCGGAAAAGGTTGTGGTTCTCTTCAAGCCCGTCAAGGCTGATGGTAAGCGAGCGGAGCCCTGCGTTCATCAGGTTGGTAAAGCGCTCGGGCGTGAGTGCAAGCCCGTTCGTGACCATGCCCCACGGGTAGCCGCGGGCCTTGATTTCCTTACCGCACTCCTCGAGGTCAGCGCGCATCAGTGGCTCACCGCCAGTAATCACGACTGCAAAGTTCCTGGGATCGATATGCGGGGCAAGGCCATCAAGCACCTTCATGAAATCTTCGCGAGGCATGTCCGGGATGGCGTCGGCAACGCAGTCGCTCCCGCAGTGCTGGCAATGCAGGTTACAACGCAGCGTACATTCCCAAAAGAAATACGTCAGCGGGTGCGCCTTGATCTCGTTATGGCGATAGAGGCGGTACGCCTCAAGCGCGAGTTTTTTCTTAAGCCCGAGATGCATCAGATGCCGTACAAGGGCTTAGCTTCGTCAATCGTGGTATCCGGCCCGCAGATATCGCTCGGGCAACCGTACAGGTCCACGGCTCCATCCAGGATATTGTACTTGGACTGGAATTCGGCATAGTTGTAGACCCTGCCGTCATCGCACTTGTAAGTCGTTTCCTTGACAACCACGACACCGTACTTGGCGCAAATCTGGTCGCCACTACATTCCGGAACCTGCGCAGTTTCTGTTTCCTCTTCCGTGCAGGTAACGCCATCGTCGCAAGCAATCTTCTTGCCCTTCCGTTCGCAAGTGAACATCACGCCATACTTGGGCGCAATCGACTCGCTGCTGGAACTGGGGGCGATGACACCGTACTTCGCGGCAATCATGCTGGAACTCATCGGCACGCCGTACTTCGGCGCAACAATGGTTTCACTGCTGGAGACCCGCGCATCAGAACTTGTGACATTCGGGGTGTCACTAGATGCGGGCGCAGCTTCAGAAGAACTCGAAGCCGGAGCCTCGTCTGCAGAACTGGCGGCTTCGGCACTGGATTCCGGAGTTCCGGACGCAGAACTAGTATCGGCACCTTCCGTCGCAGAACTGGACCTCGGGTCCGGATTATCAATCGGAGGCGTTTCGCTGCCATCATCGGCAGAGGAAGTGGTATCGCAACTGGCCCAGAAGAAAGCGGTCAGCGAAAGCAGGACTTTTTTCCAATGTTTGTAGAGCATCTGAAACACCTCCCTAAAAGAAGCATGCAATTAATATATATAAAAGGGACTCGCAGGTCAAGCAGAGACTGTTGCCATATGCACACAGAATTTGTATATTCCTCCACAGAATAGCATTAATCCTGCTGACAGCGTATTCGAACCGGGCAGGAAGTTTAACTATCTGCTTGACGCCGTTCTCCCTCCGCGTGGTGCAACTAGCCAGCGGCTCGAGGACAGGAACCCTGTGGGGAGTCCGGCCCCATGGCGAGCAACGTAGAGTTCCACCCGCAAAAAACGGGTGCATTTCCAAAACAAACAGCACTTCAACCGCCGTATGTTTACGCGTTCCTTCTGCGTTCCGTAAACGCCAACACGGCAAAGGAATACCTATGGAACAGGAAGACTTTGTTCCCGACTACGCACAGATTTCCCGTGATATCTGGATCCAGCAGACCTACGAAGAAATCAAGAAACGCACCTACCTCGACCCGCTCTACGACGCCGCATTCAAGGCGTTCCTGAGCGACGAACAGGCACTCATCAACTTCTTGAACGGAGTGTTCAAACTAGAAGGCGACAACCGTATCACTGCCGTCACCATCAAGAATACGGAAGTGAACATCCTCTTTCCGCAGGTCAAGACGTTCAGGCTCGACATTCGCGCCACAACCTCGACAGGATTCTGCATCAATGTAGAGATGCAGAAAGCAAAGCACAGCCGCTTCATCGAGCGCATCCTTTTGCAGCACAGCGCGTTCATGCTCCAGAGCAAGCACGAATGGGACCAGGAATTCTTCAAGGAGCCCGCGAGGGAACTCACCGACGAGGAACGTTCGCAGCGTGAAGCCTCCCGTTACGAGTTCCCGCCCACTTTCGCCATCTGGATTTGCGACTTCCATCTGGAAAAGCAGTCCGGATACCGCGGCACCTGGGCAATCCGCAATGAGCAGGGCTTGACGCTTTCTGAAAAGGTTAAGTATATTTTGTATGACCTGACGCAGTTCAGCAAGAAGCGCGAAGAAATCAATACCGCCGAAGACCGCTGGCTTTACCTGCTCAAGAACGCAGGTTCATCCAACGACCTTCCCGATTTTGACGACAGTGTTATCGCGAAAGCAATCAAGCGCCTCCTTGTGGGAACAGCATCGGAAAAACTCCTGAAGGAACAGGCAAAGAACATGGTGATGACGGAAGAAGAACTGGACTATCTGGCCTCGCTGAAGGTCCGCGCCCGTGCAGAGGGCAAGGCAGAAGGCTTGGCTGTGGGCAGAGCCGAGGGCAAGGCCGAAGGCATTGCTGAAGGTCGGGCAGAAGGTCGCGCCGAAGGTCGCGCCGAAGGTCGTGCTGAAGGTCGCGCCGAAGGTCGTGCTGAAGGAAAAGCGGAAGGTCGTTCCGAAGGGAAAAACGAGGGACACGCCGACGCCATCGACATTTTGCAAGGCATGGGCTTGACTCCGGAGCAGGTTGCCGAATTCAAGGCAAGACTTGAAGCCCTTAATGGGAAAAAGTAGCCTTACATTATAAACTTTGATACAAGAAGGACGGAGTTATGCTCCGTCCTTTGGTTTTGTGAAATAATTAGGGGTCTACAGGGTCGTCTTCGACGCAACGGACATATCTTGTTGGACTAAAATAGGAATCAGCGGCGGCGGCATCCGTTAAAAGAAGGTCATCAGGCCTAATCACGAAAAGATATGCATCACGTTCATTTTCGTGTGCAGTCGAAAGCCAAAAAGTTGCTTCAGTTCCAAAACCACCTTCTCCTTCTATCAGATCCGGTATCGCAGAAAAACCGATTTCGTCCGTTGCATTCTTCCAATATGTCCAATACATGCGTTTCATTTGCAATGCGCTAGCCCCGCCAGCCGCCTGTTCAAGCGAACGCCAATCAGTTGTATCGGGGACATGCCATCCCGTCGGGCAAATGCCCTGACTTTTAGACGTATTCCTATCAAAGGCGTCTAAATTCAAAGCCCCAAGCCATTTATAAAGCGTTCCGTGAACTTGGCAATTTTCGATTTTATTCTGGAAGCACTTCATATTTCCCTTCAGGTTTACATTTGTCAAACTATCCACATAGCGGAGGTTCTCCGCCATCCAGCGTTTGCCATCAATTATCACGGTCTTATAGACATTGCCGTCACGGGCATCTTCAAGGTCCGCGCCATACACCGCTCCAGGAAGATTGGCATTCGTATAATACATTCCTTTCCATTGCTCCAGTTGTCCATCGGTCAATGTCAACAATTCTACAATCTGCGGACCTGCATAATTTTCTATACAACGAATCGGCACCCTATATTCCTTTCTGGTGCTTGATAGATAATTTACATAGTATTGCACGGTTCCAAATACCGCATCTCCTGCACTATACTCTCCATAATCGGTTGCAGTCCAGAAGTAAGTTATATTGCCAACTCCCTTAAAACCATGTTCAGTCCAGCCTTGTGCAAAATATCCTATCGGAAGAATCGATATTCCCATATCATCTACAGCATTCGCCCAAGAAGTAAATCCCTGTGCCTGATAAGAGGTGAGTTTATTTTTTTCAAATATCATCCATTCTCCACTGCTGGGAACATGCCAGCCATCCGGGCAAATGCCCTGTTGCTGAATATTTAAAAGGGACCTTGCATCAGCAGCCAGCCATTTTTCGTTCAAATTCATAGCCGCAGTCCAACTATACAGAGCACCGCCTATTTCGCAATCTTTCGGATTGCCTATAGGGGGCTTAAACGAATCAATGATGCGCCCGTTGCCGCACGTCGTCTGCCCCTTCAGATTGACAGTTGCACTGCTATCCGCATACCGCAAGTTTTCTGCCATCCAGCGGAGTCCTTCAATATAGACCGTCTTATACACATTGCCATCTCGGTGGTCAACCAGGTCTTCGCCATAGTTGGCGTTCGGATGCTTTGCCGCCGTATAGTATTCCGCCTTTTTCTTATTCCAGTCGGCAAGCGTATATTCGAACGGATGGCGAACCGGATGCCACACTAGTTTATTGTTGGCTTCGGGGTCCTGAGAGCAGATGTAGTCAATCTTGAAGTTGCCCAGGTCTTCGCATTCCCATACCACGGCACTGTCATTTGCTGTGCACAGGCTTTCGGTCGCAATTTCGGCACAGTTCGGAGTTCGCCATGTTTTATTATCGCAAACCAACTGGTTTCCATCATGCTTCCAGAATATTCCCTGGCCGTTTTCTGTGCAGGCTTTGCAAAGACCGTGATCTCTGCAAGAAAGTTCTTCATCCGTCCTTGCTTCACGCCAAGCGTTTCCGTCACACACAAAATAAACATCCGTATTGTAGAGGCCTAACTTCATTTCGCCGGCGTTGCTATCGAGACAAGCCCAACCTTCCGTGTTATACGGAACAGTGCCTTCAACTTTTTTCCACATATTGCTTGCGCAGTTATAGAAACTGCCATCTTCAGCCAACTGCATACGCCCTGCACGACCTGCGGTGCAACCGAGCAAGCCCAAGGTGCAATCGTTGTCGTTGCCTTTACGCCAGCCATTGTAAGCGGCACTCGTGTCATACACGTAACAAATCTTGCTGCCGCCTGTTACAACGCCAATGGAGTCTCCCCACTTGGAGAAACCATCATCCCCTTCGGTCCATTGCTGCGTATCAATGAGCAAATTGTTATTCACAAGTTCCCACCTGTGACTTACCTCCTGACACTGGTAGAACCCGCCGTTCTTGGTATCGCGACGAATTTCGCCATAAACGGCAGTGCGGCAGCCGCCATTCACCTTTTCGATGTCATCAGCCAGGCGCCAGCCCTGGTCGCCATTACTGCCAGTTAAATCAAACACATAAACCTTGCCTGTCACGTCGCCGTTCTTGAGAGCGCCATCGGTAGTGTCTTTCCATCCGTAGGTATCCTTCTCATAATCGTTCGCAATTTGCCAAAGGTTGGCACGGCAGATGTAACGTGTCGACGTATACTGCTGCTTGCCTGCAGTGGCAGCCTTCACCCTGCCGACACTATCAGCAGTGCAACTGTCAAGGCCATATTCCTTGTACCAGAAGGCGCGTACATACTGTTCAAAGTTCGGAACGGTGTTCGAAAGGTTCCAACCACTCACGTTATTACGGATTACGGCAAGTCTGCCCGCACTGTCGGCATCAGCACTCCATTCCGCAATATTCATGCGGGTCGTAGCATCATTCCATATTCCGTCCTTTTCCATATCGTTTGCCACAGTCTGCAAGAGAGCGGTAAGGTCTGCCACAGAGCGGTCGCCCTGGAACATCAGGGAGAACGCAAGCAAGGCTCCGTCTTCGTCGCTTGCGCCCGCAATATTCAAGTCTTCGGAATTGCTGAAGTCTGTCGCATCAATGCCCAAGAGACCAAACACCTCCTTCTGCGCCTGTTTTTTCGCCTTGCGAACCTTCATTTTTTCCTGCGTCACAAGGTAAACAACGCGTTCGTATTCCAGATGCGTCAGCAGGTTCACGTTCACGATGTTGCGGTCATTCACATCCGTAATGGCAAACAAGGTAAGTTCCGAATTGGAACTTTCACCCGTCACCTCGTTGCGGTAGTAGCCCGACGCTTCGAGCATCACATACTGGCTCACGAGCATGCGTGCGTTTATCTTGAATTCGCCATTGTCGTTCAGAATCTTGCCGTTAAAGCTGTTACCCGTCTGCGTAAGCGTGCGTCCGTCTTCCATCTCACGGACAAGCACCTTGGAGCCCATCAGGAACGGGCCCTTTTGCGTCACGCCAGAGACTTCGTCCAAAGAAATCGCGATTTTTTCAGAGTCAAGAACGACCTCGCCCTGCCCCGTGGTATCGGGAAGTTCACCGACATAAAGTATCGCAGAATCAACACCGCAAATCACACGGACGGATAGTTCGTCAATAGCCTCCATCGAGCAGCCTGCGCCCGGCGCACCATCATTACCATCCTTACCGTCTTTGCCATCAGCACCATCCTTGCCATCGGTGCCATTAGTACCATCTTCGCCGTCCTTACCATCGATGCCGTCTTTGCCGTCGGCACCTGGCGCACCATCGGCACCCGGAGTGCCATCCTTACCGGCAACACCCTGCTTGCCTTGAACGCCCGGCTTTCCCTGGATGCCTTGCGCACCATCCTTGCCGTTGAGCACAACGCCAATGGAATCGCCGCCACAAAGAATTTTTAAGCCACTGCCATCGAGCAACGGCTGCGTAGAGCACGTCGCAGCCACACTTCCTTCGGCAACGGCATACCACAAGCCACCGGAACACATACGCGGAGTAGCCTCATTCCTGACCCACACCAATTCGCCCTCGTTAGTCGCAGAACAGGGCGGCAGCAGCGACACATCCGTCACGACTTCCATATTCTGTTGAGTCACCTGCGTGACATTCTCAGTCGTTCCAGACTCGCCGCAAGCGGAGAGAACGAGAGCGACGGAAGCAATCGTCACAATCATTTTGGACTCTATCGCCTTACGGCTCCAGAGTGACATCAGGGTGTTTTTTATGGGGCTCATGGTGGTGTTCCTCGTTTATAAAGGTGAGTGGCTGAATGTTAATGGTTTCACGGGTCATCCTGGATGCAGCGGATTGGCAATTGGTTTCCCTTGCTCGATTCATAATCCGTTGCAAACGCTACAGTTTCTGCTTCTATTTTCCAGATGTAAGCACAATCATATTTACCATCATATTCGGAAATACTCCAAAAAGAACTCGTGCAAATATTACCGCTGTAGTAATCGCTACAAACAGGCAGAGCAGAAAAGCCACTTGCATCCGTAGCATTATTCCAATAGCGGTAGCCCCTCATCTGCAATCCGGCGGCACCAAACTCTTCTAGCATTTTCCATTCCGTGGTGTCGGGAACATGCCAACCATTCGGACAAATTCCACGATGCGGAACCTGTACAAGAGATGAAGGGGTACGTTCTGGAGGCGAGGGCGAATCAATCCATTGCCATTTAGAATCAATGTCCATTGCAGCAGTCCAGCTGTATTCGCATCCTTGGGTATCGCATGAAAACTGTTTTATATAATCATAATATCCTTTTATGGACTTCATGTTCGGCGTTTTAGCACTATCGGCATACCGCAAGTTCTCCGCCATCCAGCGCTTACCGCCAATAAAGACGGTCTTATAGATATTGCCATCGCGAGCATCAACCAAGTCTTCGCCATACACGGCATCGGGGTGCGTTTCTTGCGTGTAGTATTCCGCCTTTTTCTTGTTCCAATTTGCAGGGGTATATTCGCTAGGAGTGCTTATAGGCATACAGCCGTCACTATAGCAGACATAGTCAATCTGGAAGCCGCCATATTCTTCGCATGCCCATACAACAACAACACTATCACGCCCCATACACAACCGACCACTCTTTATTTCAGCGCAGTTCGCCGTTCGCCATCTGTAATCATCATAATCGTCATAGCCGAATCGTCCTCGATCGCAGATATACAGTACATCATCGATTTCCTTAAAACGTCCTTTTTTTCTGTCTGTACATCTGGATATATTGCAGACGCCATTTTCGCGACATTCGCGTTCTTCATCCGTTGTTGCATCACGCCAAGCATTGTCTTCGCATACAAAATACGCATCATTCGCTTTACCCAAACGTATTTCACCATCATTGCTATCGAGACAAGCCCAACCTTCCGTATTTTCCGCCACACGCGAGGTCACACTTTCCCAAAGATAATGGTATTCGTCAACTGCCCTATGGATATTCCAACGCCAGCCGGGGCGGCAGGCGTAATAATTGTCATCTTTCGCCTTGACCGTTTGCCCAGCACGGCGTTCATTGCAGCCTCCTATTCCCAAAGAGCAATCGCTATCACTATAATCAACATATTTCAAATTCCAGCCCTTGTGCGCAGCACTTGTATCATAGACATAGCAAAGATCAACTCCCCAAGCCACGCGTACGGAGTCACCCCATCTCGATTCGCCATCTTCACCATCACTCCAATCTTGCGTATCAATCATCGGGAAATGTTCTTCGTTTA
>JAEEGJ010002639.1_pt1 | contig 85254 bp, 71 predicted proteins | sample 8958761 | NCBI WGS metagenome assembly JAEEGJ01 (sample SAMN16246546, study PRJNA631951) | gut metagenome | biome: gut microbiome; feature: rumen; material: RS-attached | host: Bos | place: Iran: Karaj | collected 2018-10
CCGCATAAAAAGGAGCGTAAAGGCCGTATGAAAAGATGCTAAAGCTAATGCTCGACGGCGGGGACTCCAGCTCGGGGCTGATCAGCAGCATCACATAACCTTCGTAGGTACCACCAGAGTAAGTATTTGGCCATTTGTAGCTGGATCCACAGCACGCACATTTGCCCGGAGGATTGTCAGGAAATAAAGCATCTTGCGAATTGGCAATGCAAGCGTAAAAATTGTCGCCATTCTCCCTCCAACAATTATCCACGACAAAAGGAGTGAGTTGGGTAAAGAAAGTCCAGTCATCATTGTCGAAGTCCTCGTAATACGGCAACACCTTCGGCGGACAACCCTGCGCGAAAGCGGGCAACCGTAAACCAAGAATAAGGATTGCCAAACCTGTAAGTGTATGTAAAAACACTGATACAGAGTGCTTTAGTTTCGTTATTTTTGCGCCAAAATGCATAAGACGTTCTCTTTCGTCCTCCTTTGTCGCACGAATTCCCCATTTTGTTACAATGGCGCTGAAATTTTTCCTAAAAGCCTCTCCTATTACTAACTACTAACTACTAACTGCTAACTGCTAACTCTTCTGTCGTGCCACCACAGCTGCAAACTATTGAACAGGTTCTGCCAGATGATGTAAAAAGCCAAGAACACGGAAGACAGCGGCTGGAGGTAGGTGTTGGACATCCAGATGCCCATGGCGGTGTTTTTCTGCCCGAGGAGCTGGCCGCCCGCCACGGTGTCGCCGTAACGGTGTCCGAGCCACTTGCCGAAGCCGAACTGTATGGCGCACATCACCACCGAGAAGATGGCTCCGCAGATGATAACATTCTCATTTCCACGACCTTGCAGGAAGATGTAGTGGATAGTGTTGCCCAAGGTGATGAACAAGGCGACGGCCCAAAGGTAAAACGACAGATTGCGGTATTTGCAGAGCCATTCGTTGGCTTTCGGCGCCCAGACCTGCAACGCCAGCACGAAGAAAAAGGGGAAGCCGAGCGTGGGGGTGATGCGTTTCAGAATCATTAGGAAGGAGGACCAGAAGCTCAGCTCCGGGTGAACACCGATGATGGTGAAGTAGAGCGGCGCGGCGACGGACATCACCAGGTTGCAGAACATGGTGTAGGTGGTGGTTGTCATGCGGTCGGCGCCGAGCATGGAGGAGATGACCACCACCGAGGCGGCCACGGGGCATAGCGTACACATCATGAACCCTTGCGCCATGGTCTCGTTGCCCGACACGGCCCGCACCAGCAGGTATAGCCCGGCGCTGACCGTCAACTGAAAGAGTATCAGCCAGAAATGCAGCATGGAAAAACGAAGATGCCGTAAATCCACCGTAACGAAATTGAGCGTCAGAATGGTGAAGATGAACCAGGGCACCAGAAAGGAAATCTGGGCACTGGTACTATGGAATATCAGCGCTAACAGGATGGCGACGGGGAGCACATAGCTGCGATATTTCTGCATGACAGAGACTTACAGTTTTTCTTGGATGATTTATTTCGGGCGACAAAGGTACAAAATTAGAGGATAAGAGGATGAGATAGGAGGATGAAAGAAGAGGAGGAGCGATGAAGGATGACGAACTTTTGCCTATTGCCTTTTGCCTTTTGCCTATTGCCTATTGCCTTTTGCCTATTGCCTTTTGCCTAAAAAACGTATTTTTGCACCATATTACGATTATGACAATTGAAGAACACATTATCCTGATTTACCTGGCCATCATCACGGTGGTGACCTTTTTCGCGTACGGCATCGACAAATGGAAGGCGCAGCACAATCGGTGGCGCATCCCCGAAAGCGTGCTGTTGGGGTTGGCGGTCTTGGGCGGCAGCGTCGGGGCGTGGTTGGGGATGCAGGTGTGGCGCCACAAGACCCAGCACAAAAAGTTCAAGTACGGGGTGCCGGCGATATTTGCGGTGCAGGTGGCGCTGGTAGTGTGGTGGCTGTCGGCGAATTGGACGAATTAAGCGAATTGTGCGTTATTTTCACCGCACCAGTACTCGCCAAACCTCTCCACGATGCTCAAATGTGCGAAACTTCACAGATCTTCCGCACCAACCCCGTGACACACCAACTCACAAAGCATATAGCGAGTAGCAGCAGCACTTTCGGGAGCAGCGAGAATGCGGGGAAGGACACCCCGACGGAGGTGGTCTGCGTCGGTAAAAGCCATTGCGGGTGCGACAGCACGAGCACAATGCCGATGGCGCCCGTGACGATGCCCGAAATGAACACGGCCACCATCATCCGGCGGTAACGTCTCGTCTGTGCTTCACGATACCGTTTCGCGTATTCCGCCGCCTCTAACTTCTTGGAAAGCAGCGTCATATATTCGTTGCGGTCGCCCATGTCCGGCTGGTACTGGGCAAAAAGGTCTTCTATGGTGGTTTTCTCTTTCATCGTTCCAAAATTTGTCTAAGTTTAACTCTCCCTCTCGAAAGCTGTTGCTTCACAGCCAATTGGGAACCTCCCGTGATTTTCGCAATCTCCTTCACGGAGTAGCCGCTGACGTAGAACAGCAGGATGGCGCTCTTCTCCTTCAGCGGCAGCGTGCCGATGGCTTCGTACAGCTCCTGGTATTGGAAGGCGTCGTCGGCACGCGGGCCGCCCGGCATCTGTTCCGCCGCGTCCAAGTCCGTCCGGCGGTTCCATCCCGACCGCTGGTGGTCAAGGAAGGTGTTGTAGGCGATCTTGAACAGCCACGTGGCGAACTTGGCCCGCTCTACGAACCGCTCCATCGCGATGTACGCCTTCACCATCGCCTCCTGCGCGATGTCCTCCGCCTCCATCCGGTCGCCCTCACACAGGGCAAGCAGGAATCTCCGCAAAGACTCCTGCTCCTCCGAAACTAAGGCTATGAATTGTTCTCGTGTCATTCGGAGATTTGTTGCTCGGTTATCCGTTTCTCTTCAGTCGCTATCTCGCTCTGTAGCATCTTCTTGCTGACAAAGTAATAGATGATAAGGGCTATACCTACGGCTGTCAGGACGCCGCCCCCGACTACTCCAGTGGTCTTGTCCCCTAAAAACACAAAACCAAACAAATGGGTGAAGAAGAGGACTATACCGATTAATGTGCAGATACAGCCGGTCATAAGTTTTTCTAACAGTTTCTCTTTCAAGGATTTCTTGCCAGACTCTTGCGACATATCCAGTTTGTCCAGCACTTCAGCAGGATTCAGTTCTGGTTTCTTTTCCAATAAGGCCATCAGAATTTCCGTCTTCTTGTCGATTTCGTGACTTTTCCGTTTGTTGGTCAGCCACACGATTATCAGCGGTAATGCGATGCAGACTCCACCGATTACAAGTGCCATCGAAAGGATTTCTAAGATGTCTTCCATAACATTATTTTTTAAGGTTATTCATTTCCGTTTTTTTCCGAATCGATTCAACTGTTAAACGGATGAAGTGGACAAAAGGTGACATTTGAGACAAAAAAAATTGTACCTTTGCACCCAAAATAGTGTAAATGAACGAGGTGAAGGTTATAGAAATCAAGAAAAGCGTCTTTGCTGAAAATGAGAAAGATGAAGGTTTCCACGAAGCTAACTAACGTATTTCTAACTTAATATCAAACGGTTATGTTTTTCCAAGTTTATGGGGCTAACGCCCTGGCCCAATGGGGAATGCTGCTCGTCGTCCTCGTGGGTCTCATCCTGTTCAACGAGTTCGCCCGTCGCACCAAAGCTGGCGGCATCATCACCTTTTTCGTCATCCCCGTCATCCTGACGGTCTATTTCGTGGCCATCGCCATCGGAGCGCGCTCCGGAGCTGAATGGGCGGTCAACAACCAGACGCACGTCTATATGAACGGCTGGTTCCACTATGCCAAGCTCTATGCCGCGCTCACCGGCTGTATCGGCTTCATGATGATCAAGTACAAATGGGGCATCGGCGCCAAACACTGGTTCAAACCGTTCCCGTTCATCATCGTGGCCATCAACATCCTCATCGCCGTGGCCTCCGACTTCGAATCCGCCATTATGGGCTGGAACAAGTGGTGGCTCTCCAGCGAGGGCGTGTGGCTCTACGGCGGCTGGCACAACGTTATGAATGGCATCGCCGGTCTGCTTAACATCCTCTGTATGACCGCATGGTGGAACGTCTTCCCCTCCAAGGACAAGAAAGACATGATCTGGGCCGACATGACCTGGGTCTTCATCGTGGTCTATGACATCTGGAACTTCGCCTACACCTACAACTGTCTGCCCACGCACAGCTGGTTCTGCGGTATCGCGTTGCTTCTTGCCCCGACGATCGCAGCTATTTGCTGGAACCGCGGCGGTTGGATCATGAACCGTGCCAACACGTTGGCTATCTGGTGCATGTTCGCGCAGGTGTTCCCGCTCTTCCAAGAGACCTTCAAAGACGGTTTCCAGGCCTTCAAATGGGCTGTGCTTCCCGTGCAGTATCCCAACGGCATCGAAACCATCACGGAGATTTACGCTGCTGCCGGCGGTGAAGCTGCCGCTGTGGGTACCACCGTGGAGACCGTGGCCGGCAATCCGACCATGATGACGGTGATCAGCGCCTTGGCTCTCATCACCAACGCTGTCGCCCTGTGCTACATCATCGCCCAGGCCAAGAAGCGTCACATCAACCCGTACAAGGAAGATGTCTTCATCAACCAGAAGTACTACAAAGACGCTATGGAGCGCGCCGATCTGGCATAATCCAAACACGAATGCTATGAAAAAGGTCGCAGGAAAAATCCTGCGACCTTTTTTGGTATAGGTAGTGCCTTATACCCGCAAATAAACAAAAAATTAAATTTTATTTATATAACCATAGAGAGTGTTTAAAAAAATGTTATTATTGCCAACAAACAATATGGAAAGGGAATCTACCCACAACCATTTGTAAATGAAAACAATATAATAATTCTGAAAGCAAAAATATGAAAAAAGAGAATGTATCATCAACTAACCAAAGACAAAACAAACCATCGAATTCTTCTTCTTTGCCCGACCGTAAATCTTATCGCGCCAAGTGGCATAATTACAGCGGTTCGGAATATTTCGTCACCTTCTGCACCTATGAACGAAGGCATTATTTTGGTGCTGTGCGTAACGGTCAGACAGAATTGACAAAGGTAGGAAAATATTTGAAGACAGAAATTGAGAAAGTGCAGGACTTTTATCCATACGCTGAAATACCGATATATGTAATCATGCCTGATCATGTTCATTTGATTATGGAAATACGTAAAGATACGTGGAATCGGGAAAATGCGGACGCGATAAATCATAATGCGGACGCGATAAATCGCGTCCCTACAGGGGGAATTACGGGGAAAAAGAATCCGATGCTGAATGCAACACTGGGGACGGTTGTGCGAGGATTGAAGGCTCGGGTAACACAATTCGCCCGACAAAACAATATCCCATTCAAATGGCAACCCCGTTACCACGATCGCATTATCCGCAACAGGGATGAAATGAACAAAATTGCCAAACATATCGAACTAAACCCGGCCAAATGGGAATCGCAATATTCACTAAATCGCGTTTGATCCCCCGTAGGGACGCGATTTATCGCGTCCGCCTCAAACAAAATCGCGGCCGCCTATCAAACCAAATCGCGGCCGCCTCAAACAAAATCGCGTCCGGCAAACAAACCAAATCGCGTCCGCCTATTAAATATGAACGCGGCAAATCATGGAAACACGGACGCGATAATCCGTATTGCGGACGCGATAAATCGCATTGCGGACGCGATAAATCGCATTGCGGACGCGATAAATCGCGTCCCTACAATGCGGCAAACGGTGCCACCGCCCGGTCGAAGATGCCGTTGACGTAGGCGAGTACCATGCCGTAATTGCTGACGGGGATTCCCGCTTCGATGGCCGGACGCAGACGCTCCTTCAACTGCTTGCGGGTGACCATACAGCCACCGCACTGGATAACCATCGCATACTGCCGGATATCAGGAATTTGGTTGAGACCTGACACGAAGTCGAACTGCAGTTCTTTGCCCGTGAACTTGCGGATAAGACGCGGGATCTTCACCCGCCCGATGTCCTCGCAGGAGGTGAGGTGCGTGCAGGATTCCAACATCAGGATGCGGTCACCATCGCGAAGGTCGCGCAATTTCGGGGTTCCTTTAAGATAAGCTCCGAACTCGCCCTTCTGGTGCGCCAACACCACGCTGAAGCCCGTCAACGGGATGCTTTCCGGCACGCATTTCTCCACTTTTTGGAACGCCTGGCTGTCGGTGACAACCAATTTCGGGGCGCGGTGGCTCTGTAGGTAATCCGCCACCTTGTCCTCCTTCAGCACGATGGCAACCGCCTCATTGTCAAGGATATCGCGGATGGTCTGCACTTGCGGGAGGATGAGCCGGCCTTCAGGGGCTTCCGTGTCGATGGGGGTCACCAACAGCACTTCATCGCCCTCGCCGATGAGGTCGCCGAGCAGCGAACGAGTACGGTACGCCGATTCGGGCATGATGCGCACCACCTCCTGCAGCATCTCGTCAATGCCGGAATGCGTTTTCGTGCTGACATTCAAGGCTTTGCGATTATCAACTTCCATCTCTCGAGGAGCGGTCAGGTCGCATTTGTTGTTGACGATGAGGTAGGGGAGCTCGAATTGGTGGAATTGCTCCATTAGCTGTCGTTCGGGAATGCCCACCTCGTAATTGGTGATGACGAGAATCGCCAAGTCAATGGTTTTCAGCACTTCCAGCGACTTTTGGATGCGCTTCGCCCCGACGTTGCCTTCGTCGTCGATGCCGGCGGTGTCGATGATGATGCACGGTCCGATGCCGAAAATCTCGATGGATTTGCGCACGGGGTCGGTGGTGGTGCCGGCCGTGGCATCCACGATGGCGACCTCCTGTCCCGTGATGGCGTTGATCAGCGAGCTCTTGCCGTTGTTCCTCCGCCCGAAAATGCCGATGTGTGGCTTGTCGTTACGTCCTTTCATCTTAAAACGCTCTACAACCCATCGTAATAATCGAAACGCAGGTGCTTTACCGAGATACCCTTGTTTTGCAGTTCCTGCAACGACTGGATACCGATTTTCAGATGCGTCAGCGCAAAATTCTCTGTCACTTTTTTGTCCGACTGCTCGGTTTTAATGCCGTCTGGAAGCATCGGTTGGTCAGAAACCATCAACAATGCTCCTGTTGGGATGCGATTATAAAACCCAACGGAAAAGAGTGTAGCAGTTTCCATATCGACAGCCGTGGCGCGGATGCTGCGAAGATACTCCTTGAAATCTTCATCGTGCTCCCACACGCGACGGTTAGTGGTATAGACTGTACCTGTCCAATATTCTAACCCATAGCTACTTATTGTAGCTGAAATGGCCTTTTCGAGATTGAAGGCAGGCAACGCAGGCACCTCTTCGGGAAAGTAGTCCAATGAAGTACCTTCACCACGGATACCCGCAATGGGCAGCAACATCGCCCCCAACCCGATATAGGACTTCAAACTTCCGCATTTGCCGAGAAACAACACTGCTTTGGGCTTTACCGCCGTCAGCAAATCCATAATGGTGGCTGCGTTCGGGCTGCCCATTTGGAAATTTATGATGGTGATGTTGTCACTCGTGGCACACTGCATCGACTTTTCCATTCCATAAACTTTCGTGCCGGTCAGTTCGGCAAAATTGTTCACATACGACTGGAAGTTCGTCAGCAGAATGTACTGTCCGAATTCTTCAAGCGGCATCCCAGTGTAGCGCGGGAGCCAGTTTTTTACGATGTCATCTTTGGATTTTAACATGATTATAATGGTTATAGGTTATGGGTTATAGGTTATTGAGAGTTGAATCAAGGATTTGGTGATTATACGTGGCATGGCCAATACGGTCAAGGAGGGTGAAGTTGATTTCCGCATGTTGATTTTTTTTGTCGTTTTGCATATAATTGAGCAATTTAGGCATAATTTCATCAGTGATTGGCATTATTTCGAAATGTTTTGTCAGAAATTCGTCGATTTGATGCCATTCCTCTTGTGAGAGGTGACCGAGTTTTGCAGAGAGGAAGCTTTCATAATAGAGGCCTTGCGCTACTGCGAGACCATGTGCAATGGGAAAACCCTTCTCTGAACAGTAACTTTCAATCGCGTGGCCAAAAGTATGCCCAAAATTCAAAATATGTCGGAAATCCTGATCTTTGGGATCTTTTTCAACCACTTTTTGCTTAAACTTTACACAAAAATCAACATGTTCTGGCTTTATGACAGGGAAGACTTCTGACTGGCGTAATTCATGAAACAATTCCGCAGAACCAATGAGCGCATATTTCACTAACTCGCCAAAACCGCTATGCATCTCTTCTTGAGGAAGTGTCTCCAGTAAAGATATATCTGCAGAAAGTTGAATGTCAGGAAAATAAAAAGTCCCGACAATATTTTTCAAATAATGCAGATTTACACTTGTCTTGCCGCCAACAGCGGCATCTATCATAGCTAATAACGTCGTTGGGATATTAGCAAATCGAATACCACGTTTGTAGGTAGAAGCCACAAAACCACCGAGATCACACACCATTCCACCTCCGAAGTTCAGCAAAAAAGTATCTCTATCGTATTGCTTGTCAGCAAGATATTGCCAAAGACGAATGGCTGAATCAATGGATTTTGTACGCTCGCCAGTAGGCAACACGAATTTACTCACGGAAACCACATCCGACAGTTCAGAGAAGTAGTCTGGATAGTACTTTTCCACATTTTCATCCGTCAAAACCACCACTTTCCGGATGTTTTGCCGCCGAAAATGCTCAGAGAGCTGCCGTATGATATCCTTTTTGCCCATTATCCTTCCATTTGCACCGCCACATATTCTGTTTTGCCATCCAATGGCGGGTTGAGTTTGCACAATTTCACGGTAACCGTTCTTACCTGAGGAAAATCCTGCTTGATATTGCGAATAATATGGTCCGCGACAGTCTCAATGAGATGTCTCGGCACATTCATCACCCGCTGTATGGTCTTGTAAACCTGCTGGTAATTCACGGACTTCTCCACATCATCACCTGCAACAGCCGCCTCTGCATCATACGTAAGCGTCACATCCACAGTGAAATGCGTACCAATCTGCTGTTCCTCCTCAAAACATCCGTGATAAGCATAAAACTGCATCCCTTTTAAATTTATCGTTGCGTTTTTCATATTTCGTGTTTTTAAGCCTATTTAAAGAATCTTAATCCTACTCCGCTTCATTATCCATTATTTCGGTGTCAGCCGCAACATCACAATCGTGATTATCAAGAAAATGATATTAGGAAACCATGTACCAAGCACCGGCGGGAGGCCACCGGAAACAGAAAACACCGTGGAAACCTGCTGTAGAAATATGAACGAGAAGGCTAATCCCATGCCGATGAAGACATGGACACCCACTCCTCTCGTAGATTTCCGGCACGACACACTCACCCCCAACAATGTCATAATCAAGATGCCAAGAGGGTTGGCCAGACGTTTATGCTGCTCAATCTGATAGTTAGCCAACAACGAGGACCCTCTCATGCGTTCTTCCTTGATAAATTGACGTAACTCCTTATAAGACATTGTTTCGCTAACAAAGGCATCTTGGTAAAGGTTTCTTGGTAAAATATTCAGAACTGTGTCAAATTGCTCCCCCCTGGTGATTACCTCTTCATTGTCAGGTGTGATAACCCGACGCGTGAAGCGATGCAACTGCCATACCTGTTTTTCTTCATTATAATCAATGGTCTGCGCCGAAATTTTCTGTCTAATGGCGTTATGGTCAAACTCCTCGTAGGTGAAATTATACCCTGTCTCTTCCATCTTATCCCAGCGCTCCACAAAAATATAACTGTTTTTGGAGTTTTTAATGTGCAGATATGTGGTGGCCACATTCCTGCGACCGAAATACTGGTATTTAAAATCGTTCAACTTTCCGTTAGTTGTAGGAACGATGAAATTGGATAACACCAACGACAACAACATAATGAAAACCGCTCCGACAATGTAGGGCACCAACATTCGATTGAAACTGATGCCATTATCAAAGATAGAGATGATCTCGTTGCGTGAAGAGAGCTTGGAAGTGAACCAAATGACACTGATGAACGTGAACAGAGGAATAAACAAATTTATGAAATAAGGGATGAAGTTCAAATAATATCCGGTGATCACCTCTTTGGCCGGAATATTGTGGCTCATAAATCGTTGAATGTTCTCCGAAACATCGAAAACCACCACAATGGTCATCAGCAAGGTGATGGCAAACACCACCGTACCCAACATTTTCTTGAGCAGATAGCTGTCGATAATCTTCCATCCTATCTTCTCCCGAAAACGCTCGTTCCACTCCTTTATACGGTTTATGACGTTCATTCGCGTTGTCACTGCTTACTATTAATCACTAACTGCCAACTAATTTTTCAGCCATTGGTCCAGCCACCTAAAGAACTCCCGTTGCCACAACATGGAGTTTTGCGGCTTCGACACGAAGTGGCACTCCTCGGGGAAATAGAGGAAACGGCTCGGAATTCCCTGCATCTGCGCGGCGTCGAAAGCTTGCATACCCTCAGTGTAAGGAATGCGGAAGTCTTTGCCTCCATGAATAACCAAAATCGGAGTATCCCAAAGACCCACGAACTTGTGCGGCGAAAAATTGTAACTCTTCGGCATCGGTTTCTGCCAGTATGGGCCTTCGATGTCGTGGTTGGCGAAGAAGAGCTCTTCTGTGGTGCCGTACCAGCTCTCTAAATTGAACATTCCGCAATGTGCGATGAACGCTTTGAACCGTTTCTGATGGTGGCCAGCAAGCCAATAGACACTGAATCCGCCATAGCTGGCACCCACACAGCCTAACCGATTCTCATCCACGTATGGTTCTTTCGCTACGTCATCAATGGCAGCGAGATAGTCTTTCATGTTCTGTCCACCGTAGTCTCCGCTGATCTGGTCGTTCCACTCGTGACCGAAGCCAGGCAGTCCCCGACGGTTCGGTGCCACGATGATATAATCGTGAGCCGCCATCATCTGGAAATTCCAACGATAAGAGAAGAACTGGCTTACAGACGATTGCGGGCCGCCTTGACAGTAAAGCAAAGTAGGATATTTCTTCGTGGAATCGAAATTCGGGGGCAGGATCACCCATACCAACATCTGCTTGCCATCGGAGGTCTTCACCCAACGTTTCACCGACTTGGCCGGCGTAATCTTGTCCAAAATTTCCTTATTGATGAAACTCAGCTGCTGAACCGACTGGTCACTCAAGTTCACAGCGTAAATCTCAGACGGCTGAGCGTGTGTGGTTCGCGTGACAATCAACTGACTACCATTTACTTGTACGGAATTATAATCATAATCGCCTTCGGTTAACTTCTCAATGATACGGGACTCTACATCCATCTTATAGACATGATGAGTGGCCTCTATGCAGCTGATGAAATAAACCGTTTTGCTGTCCTCGCTCCATGCAAACCCCGTGGCATCTTGATCGAAATCAACACTGTAGTCTTCCGCATTGCCTGACTCGAAGTCGTATATCATCAAACTGTGCTTTTCGGACTCAAAGCCATCGGTTTTCATATTCCACCAGACCATTTTCTTACCATTGGGTGAAATCACGGGATCCATATCGTAACCTTTGTTGAATTCTGTCAGGTTTTGGGTGATTTTCGTTTTAAGGTCGTATAGAAATATATCCGTGTTCGTACTTTCAGCGAAATCCTTTCCCGTCAGTTTTTTACAACAATAGACAAGTTTGGTGCCGTCGGGATGCCAGCATATTTCCTCCATGCCGCCAAACGGTGGGTTTGGACAGTGGTACTTCTGTCCATCCTGTAAATCCACAACATTTTCCAACGAAGGATAATCAGCCACGAAAAGGTGACTGTATGTGCCGTCAGCCCAATAGTTCCAATGGCGATACATGAGGTCGTCGTAGATCATGGCATCGGCCTTGGGTAGGTCTGGATAACGATCCTCAATTGTTTGCTCCAATCGCACATTCTGGAAATAGCAAATATGTTTCATATCAGGTGAATAACCGAAGCCGTTGATGTCGCCTTCCACATTGCTGATAGCTTTGGCGTTGCTGCCATCAGGGTCGGCCTCCCAAATTTGCATCCCTTTCTCGTTTGCTCGCAAGTAAGCGATTTTTTTGCCGTCAGGACGCCAAATGGGCTGCATCTCATTTTCCTCAGAGACTGTTATACGCTTGGAATCGCCGCCTGCAGTGGGCATTGTGTAAAGTTCCGTATTTCCTTTGTTGGCACGATAGTCGTAATAGGTTACAGCATAGAGCAGCGTTTGCCCGTCCGGTGAGACCTGCACATCGCCCAACCGACCCAGATACCATAGGATTTTCTCGTCCATCACCCCCTTGGAAAAGTCGGGCGTCTCGCGGTTCTCTTTGCAAATCACCGCGTCATTATTCTCGTTTTTTGCTTGTTTACAACCACTTACCATTATCATAACCAATGATAAACCGAAAAGAATTTTCTTCATTATTACTTTTTATGCTTGTTTAATAATCCTTACAAACAGAGGGCAAAAATACACTTTTTCCTCTTACATTATCCAAGAGCTGAAAGCCAACAGTCTATAGTCAAAAATGTTATCTTTGCCGCCCGAAAAAACCCATTCGCAATGATGATATTCTACTTAGGCAGCTGGTATTTCCAGACGAAATTCCTGAAACGGCGCAAACCGCTTCAGACCGTGCTGTTCATCACCAATCAGTGCAACCTTTCGTGCTCACACTGTAGCGTGTTTGACCATGAGCACCCGACCGTCAAAAGTTACGACCAAATCAAAGAGGAACTGCTCTACTCTTACAAGTTAGGCTCGCGTTTCGTGGATTTTGAGGGCGGCGAACCGACTTTGTGGCGTGACGGCGACCGACGGCTTAACGACCTCATCGACCTGGCGCATGAAATCGGCTTCTTCACCACCACCGTGACCACCAACGCGCAACAACCTTTCGCCGGACTCAAAGCCAACTCAATATGGGTCAGCATGGACGGCATCCACGAATACCACGATGCAGTGCGCGGACAAGGCACTTTCGAAAAGTTAGTGACAAACGTGGACAGCTGCAGCCATAAAGCACTGAGTGCCAATATGGTCATTGACTCCAACAACTACGTGAACGTAATGGACACATTACAGTTCGTGAAAGAACATCCCTCCTTCAAAAGCATCGCCTTCAACTTCTATACGCCTGCTTTTTTCAAAGACGAAGATCCGCTGATTTTGAATTGGGATAAGCGTATTGAGGTGATTGACAAATTGATAGAACAAAAAAGGAAACGGATGCCGATTATGAATTCCGTTTCTGGATTAAAGCGAATGAAAGATCTTTCGTTCGAGAAGGTCTGCTGGATGTGCAACTACATTCTCCCCGACGGCACACGCCTGCCCGAGTGCGTGGGCAAGAGTGCGGGCGTCTGCGACCAATGCGGGTTCTGCATGGCCGGCGAAATGCGCTCCGTCATGGACTTCCGGCCGGACACGCTGATGGCTGGACTTTCTTTGAGAGGTTGAGACGTGAGACTTAAGACTTGAGATAGGACATAAAAACATTAAAAAAAGAAATGAAATACGAAGGACAAAAGAATAAATCAACAAATATCATCGTAAAACCCCAATAGTCTTACGTCTTAAGTCATACGTCTAAATAAGAAAAAATGGAACAGATACGTTACATCTCCCTCAACTCCACCTCCCCCTACCATAACCTCGCGGTAGAGGAGTATCTGCTACAGCAGACCACGGACAATGTGTTCATGTTGTGGCAAAACGACAACGCGATTGTCATCGGGCGGCATCAGAATACGGCCGCGGAAATCAACCAGGAATACGTTGATACCCACCATGTTAACGTGGTTAGACGACAGACTGGAGGCGGAGCGGTATTCCACGACATCGGCAATCTCAACTTTTCCTTCATCCAAAACATTGAACCCGGCAGCAAGGAAATCGACTTCCTGAAGTATCTGCAACCCATTGTGGATGCGCTACAGTCGTTAGGTGTTCCAGCAGAGTTTTCGGGACGCAACGACCTCGTGATAGACGGCAAAAAGATTTCCGGCAACGCCATGATGTTCTACAAAAACCGCGTGTTGGAACATGGCACTTTGCTGTTCTCGTCTCAAATGGCGGATATCGCAAATGCCCTTAAGGCTGATCCGAGCAAATTCGACGACAAGGCGGTGAAGTCCATTCGCAGCCGCGTGACGAATATCTCCGAACATCTTCCCGAACCCATGACCGTTTTGCAGTTCAAGGGCTACCTGATGGACTTCATTATGAAGCAGAATCAGATAACTGAATTACAGAATCTTACGAACGAAGAAGAGGCTGTTGTGGAGCAACTTATGACGAAAAAGTACCAGACATGGGAATGGAACTACGGCAACTCCCCCAATTACTCTATAAACAAGAAAATCCGCTCCAAAGGCGGTACTGTGCAAGTTGTTGCTGACATCCAAAAAGGCATCATCCGCGACCTGCGCTTCTACGGCGACTTCTTTTCCGAAAAAGACCCGCAAGATCTTGTCAGCCAGCTAATCGGAATCAAATTTGAGAAAGATTCCATATCTAATGTTTTGAAAAACACAAACTTACACAAATATTTCAACAACGTTTCTCCTCAAGAAATAATCCAACTCCTCACCCCATAACTTTTAACCTGCTTCAATAACCTATAACCTATAACCAATAACCATTAAATGAAACTCATCGTTTTCGACCTCGACGGCACGCTGCTCAATTCGCTGGAAGACCTGGCGGATTCAGCCAACCATGTGTTGACACAACATGATTTTCCCACCCATCCCGTGGATGCCTATCGCTATTTTGTAGGCGACGGGGTGCGTAAGCTCATTGAACGGATATTGCCGACAGAAGAACGCAATGAGGCCACAATCGAACTGTGCCGACAGGAATTTGTGACTTATTACAAAGTTCACATGGAGGATAAAACATCTGTATATGAAGGGATTACGGATTTGCTCACTGAATTGAAAAAACGTGGGCTAAAGATTGCCGTGGCCACGAACAAAGTGCATATCGCCGTTGCTCCGCTAATGGCCAAATATTTCCCGACTATCCGTTTCGATTCGATGATCGGGCAACGGGAGGGTGTTCCCGTAAAGCCTGCCCCGCAAATCATGTTCGATATTCTGAAAGAGACTGGCTGCGTGCCGTCAGAAACGTTGCATGTCGGCGACACCGCCACAGACATGCAACTTGCGCACAACGCGGGAATTGTCCCCGTGGGCGTATTGTGGGGTTACCGCCCTTTGGAAGAATTACAGGAGGCCGGTGCTCGATATATCATTGAACATCCGCTTGATTTGATGGAAATTGTTAATGAGTAACCTTACTTCGGCTTTTGCTTTTGACTATTAGCTTAGGATACGACCTGACAACTACAAACTACTAACTGCTAACTGCTAACTATTTAGCCAGGCTCACCGCAGCGGTGGCGGCAATGCCTTCGCCCGCACCCGTAAATCCCATTTTTTCATTGGTCTTGGCCTTTACCGCCACACGGTCGGGTTCAATGCGTAGCAATTCCGCCAATCTACTGATAATCAGTTCGATATATGGTTTCATCTTGGGCTTTTCCAAGATGAGCGTACAGTCCAAATTATTGACCTTCCACCCTTTATCAGCGATAAGATCCACTACTTTGGCCAGCAGTTTGGTGCTGTCCACGTTCTTCCAGGTGTTGTCCGTATCGGGAAAGTAGGTGCCGATGTCACGCAATCCTGCCGCACCCAACAGCGCGTCACAAACGGCGTGAATCAGCACGTCACCGTCGGAATGGGCGGCCAAACCCAGCTCGTATGGAATGACAACGCCCCCAATGACCAAAGGTCTGTCGGGGGCAAATCTATGGGAATCGTAGCCGAAGCCAACGCGAAAATCCGTCATATTGTTCACATTTGGGTTATCTTAAACGACCCTGCTGTTTGATCTCATTCTTGTTAGCAGAAACGAAATCAAAGTTCAGCGAGAAACGAAGCGTGTTGGCCAAAGGATGGTATTGCTTGGTGGCAACCAAATAAGAAACATCTATACTAAAGACACTGTATTTGATGCCCGCACCGACAGTCAGGAACTGACGGTTGCCTTTGTACTGGCTCTCATGGAAATACCCAAGACGCACAAAGAAAAGGTCGCGATAACTGTACTCTGCACCCAACGACCACATAATTTCTCTCATCTCTTCTTTGAAACCACCAGGAGCATCATAAAAAGACTGTATCATGCCCATAAGCACTGGAACATCAGGGTTTCTGCCTGCGGCAATTACGGGTTCTCCAACTTCATTGTATATGATGCTACCAGAAGAATCGGTAGCATAAACAGGATTCGTCGGAACAAGCAGTTTATTGATTTCTCCATTTACTGTCAATTTGTTATAACCATCAAAATCCATCTCATAACCAAGCCCGATTTTCAGGTTGGACGGCAGGAAATCGCGGCGCAATGTACCGGAAGAATACGACATCTTATTCCCCATATTCGAAATACACAAACCGGCACGCAGAGTGCTGTTGTTCATTCCCTTGGCTCTAAAATCCTGCTCATAAAAAAGCGAAATGTCTGCCGCACCTGCCAAACCAGCCTTGGTTTCCTCACCATCTACAAACTGACCTGCCGTCAGACCAGAAAAGATGAAACGAGGTGTGATAGCAAGGGATAATTGATCAATAAGCTTACGGGAATAGCTAAAGTCAATAGCAAATTCATTAGGATTATACTGACCTTGTGACGCACCCTGATCATCCATGAATTCAATATCACCCAAGGAAAAATAGCGTAACGAAGCGGCAATAGCATCCATTTCTGTAATTCTCCAATAACCAGAAAGATATAACAAATGAACATCGGAAACCAAGCTTTTCAGCCAAGGACTATAAGAAACGCCTATTCCGAATTTGTTCTTGTTGAACACATTCTTGGCTGCATTATAGCTTTGCGAATTGGCATCTGCAGATGTGGCACAGCCAATATCCCCCATGGCGCCCGCGCGTGAGTCGGGAGCAATAGTTAAAAACGGAACCGCAGTAGTAATGGTGTTCATATAATCCGCATATTCGCGCCCATTTAACTGACCGGGATTTATCGGATTATTTTGTGCAAAAAGTTGTACAGAAAAGAACAATAGAATACAGGTTAATACAGTAGCTACCTTTTTCATAATTGGTTTATTCATTGATATTCTTTAGCGTTTTATTGTTTTTACTATATATATTTCAAAAAAACCAATAACGGCCTTTTCGGATTTTTATTATTACGAATATCCAAAAAAAAAGTTTCACACAAAACAACGGAAACTAACACACTGTTTCACAGCACGATAAAACTTCATCGCCTTATTGTCATCACAGTATCACCAACTTCTCAATCACTTCCGCTGTTTGATTGTCTTGGTTTTTTACGCGAAGTCTATAGAGATACGTGCCTTTTGCCAACTTGTCCCCATAATCATCCAAACCGTCCCATGAAATGGCACGGCAACGGTTCCCTTCCATGTATTGTGTGTCAAATATGGTTTTCACCAATTTACCTGAAATGGTGAAGATTTGGACTTGGATGTCAAAAGAACCGCCCGGCTGGTTATGTTCAAAATAAAAATCGGTATGGGTAGTGAACGGATTCGGGTAATTCAATACGTGTCTCAACTCAAACTTGTCTTCATTCATCACCTTAAAAGTGAGTTCCTGCTCGGCACTGTTATTGTTCACATCCCATGCCCGGACAGCGACAGTGTGCTCACCGGGAGTCAGATCCTGCAGACGATAACGGACTACACCCCTGTTAAAACTATCCTTCTCCGTTTGGTAATAGTCATTCAGCACAATTTTGGATCCTGTGGCACGATCTAACACGCCAGTCAAATCATGTCCAATGCCATTTCCCGTGGTGTTAACTCCGAAATTGTCCGAGATTTTGGCAATCAATACCGGATTCGGATTCGTAATACCACCGTTCACAAAGTTCTCATCGTTCATATACAATTCTATCACCGGGCTTTCGTGATCGTCAATGCCTGTTGTGTCCACGCCTCCGATGATAAAATCCGTGAACGCACCTGCTGCATCGTATTCAGCGGTCCTTGCATAATAACTGATTTTTCCGTTTCCATAACTATAGTCAATATCCTTGGGAACATAAAACGAAAATTGGAAACGCCCGTCCTTGACCGTCACATTCCCCTTGAAGAGCACACTCTTCTGAATATCAAATTCAAAAGGACTCACATTAGGATTGGGATCATTGAGCAAAGTCTGTGTGTGTACCTTTTTGTCATACACTAATGGGAAAAGAGTTCCGTTAAAAGAGGTTATAGGTTGCATGTTGCTATCCGTCACATGTCCGCTGACCGTCACCTTAGAAAGGGCTCTGAGTGTGTCGGTGGAAGATGCCACCGCATGATGGTTGATTGAATCCGTGACGATGTTGAATTTTGGAACAGCTAATTTGATGGAGGGATCCCCGATAAAAACAAACATTTCCAAATTCTTTCTTGGGAAATACCGATTTTTCGCCTTCCGCTGAATATCACTCACAGAATAGTATTGTCCGTCATCATCCTTTGTGAACACCTGTTTGAAAAAATACTCGCCGAAATGGTTATTCGGCAACGACCATGCCTCCCGGGTGGCAGCAATCACCGAAAAGGCGCCACCGTTGGGATGAAAGAAAATGAGATCGGCAGGTGACAACGTAGCCCTGTCATAAAAGGCAAATGTACAGGAGAGTGAGAGCAAAGACGTCAAGTTGTATTTATTGGTCCAGCTGTTGATATCGGAGTTTTCCAACACTCGCTCCGCCGCCCAGCCATCTTTTCCACTGTGACCGATATAGGTGTAGAACAACGCCCCTCTGTTCATCCTACTGTTAATATCCGTTACCGCATCCGGGTAGCGCTGACCTCCGGCATTGGAAACCTGCTGATATGCATCCAAATATATTTTGTCGAAATTGATGTTGGGATTTGCAGCATCCACGATTACAGTGAACGAATCCGCGTTGATCACGAAATCATTGCTTTCCTCGTCATCTGCCACAAACGCCATCACATTACGCCAATCCCCAAAATTGGAAATCTGCACAGAGTTTTCGTCCACCAGATTATGCTTCTCCGTATATCGTATGCTCTTGTCCACCGCTGTGACGGCCTGAGAATTGGTTGCACAAGGAAACCGTCCGACACCAATGTCAAACAGCCCGTAACCATTTGCGCCTTCGTCATCGTCCAAAATGCCCAGCACATCATCATTAGAATATTGACGAGTGTCCGAAAGATGTAAATATATAGGGTTACTCGGATTGACTATCTCTGTATTATACTGATAATTGGGAACAAAAAGACTTGTTCCTTGCTCCCGGCCTCGAAAATCATAGCTTGGACGTCCAAAAAGAAGGAGGTATTTTGGATATTCTTTGCCGGTTTTGTCATAAATAAGCTTCAAATAATCCCTAATGGCAATAGGGTCTTGCGAACCGCTGGAAAACTCGTTGTAAATCTGCTGCGGAGTCACCACTTTCACACTCAAACCATCATTTTCGACTCGGAATTGGGCCAGTCGATTGGCTTGAGCCATGAAATCAGGATGCGTGACAATCACCATATCCACCGCACCAGTAGCATGTAGATTCTGATTGGTCACAGAGGACAACGGGGTTATGGATTTGTAATTAGAACCATCAAAGACAATGAACTCGCGAAGAATGTCGGTCGGGGATTTGAAATGAGCACCCTGTCCGTCTGAAGTCAGCGCAATTCGTACCGTTTGGGCAGGATCCGTGACATCCCATAGTGATGCCGCGGCGGAAACTCCCGAAATATTGAATCTGGTGATATTTCCACTTCCCACTGTCGTAAGGTTCCTGAAACAAGTCTGCCCGTCCCGCAAGGTCAAGGAGCAAGGAATCTCCACCTCAATCCAGTCCAGATATCCCACAGAAGAGGTGGTTGGCTTATTATAGGTCAACGAGATATTCAAATCCCTTGATGAAGCATTCAATGCCAGATTTCCCGTGTAAATGCAGACAATATAACCACTTGATGCTCCTATCCCAATATTTCCTACATTATTTTGATTTACTGAAACTTGGAAAGCCGAAGATACACTTGCAGAAGAAGCGCCCCTGACAGAAACACGTCCTGTTCCAGAGGGTGTCCCTGGAAGTCGCATATTGTAACTGCGGGTAAGAGTGGCATCAAAACGGTCTCCGAACCAAGTCTTACCCGTTTCGCACAAGTTAACCACATCCGACTCATAAAAGCCAAAGTATTGGAAATCTTGTACCGATAAATTATCAGACAACTGCTCATTGTCGATTGTTTGAATCCTTTTTTTCTCACCAACTCCTGTAGAGGGAGTGATAAAATAGACAGAAGAATCCGAATAAACATTGTAAGAATGGGTAAACCTATGATTCATGGAATCATACGAAATGCCATGCGGTGATTCTCCGTAAAACAGGAAATAGTCTCCGTTGTCAAAAGAGCCATCACCACCATCAACGACCTGTATCGGAATCTCGCGCAAGTCGTCTATACGATTCACGGCATTCGACTCAGGCAGCATCCTGCCGCTGTTTCCGAAAAGCGCCAGCTGTGAAGAAGCAACGGGGATGGACATTCCCATCGAAGCCAACTCCTGTCCTGTCACCTTGTAAATACCCGTTTCTGTTAACGAGAAGTTGTACCATTGTCCCGACGCCAACACCGATTGCGTGACATGTCCGCGCACTCCTTTGGGTTCAGCCACACTCTTCCCTGAAATCTCCAAAGTGACGGACAGTAATTTCTGATAATGTCCTTCCGTGGTCATCACAATAGGGATAAAAGTGAGTAGAGCAAAAATGTCTTTCCTGTCGTAAGCGGAGACAACCTGATAATCGACCGTTTTCTGTTTGAATCCAGAAGGCACCAGCAAACATTCCTCCGCATTCATGTCCGCAAATTCCTGGGAAACAACTCTGACCTCATATTCGGAAAAAAAGTTTTCAACAGGAAAGGCTTCATAAACAGAGGGCAACTCGGGGAAATCGCGGCCAAAAACCGCATGTTCAAAATAGAGAAACTTCTCCGAATATCCATTTTCAAATGTATGTGTCTGCGGTTTACGCCAATCGAAAGAATAATTTTTTTTGATTGTTTGAGGCTGACAATCAGCAAGTTGTATTAAAAAAATAATAAAAAATAATGTTCGAGCCCAAGATTTATGTTTCATTTTACGTTTATTTGAAAAGAAAGCCTACAATAATTCTTAACGTAACGACGTTAAAAATATTGCAGAAAAAATGTAACAAATCAAGGATAGACGCGTTAAATTATTTTGTATTTTTGCCCGCTATAATAAAATCATTCTGATGAAACGAATTGCTATCATAATATCCATCGTGCTGGCTTTAGCAGGCTTGCGAATTCAGGCTCAAGACGCCATGTTTTCGCAATATTATGCCAACCCGCTATATTTGAATCCAGCATTTGCGGGTACTAATGTTTGTCCACGACTGGCGTTCCATTTTCGCGATCAATGGCCCAGCATGCCAGGAACATTCATGACCTATACAGCATCATACGATGAACATTTTGACAAGATATCCGGTGGAGTGGGAGTTTTGTTGTTTGGCGACCGTGCAGGCGAGGGCGGTATTATCGACACTTACACAGCCAGTGCCATGTATTCCTTCAAATTAAAAGTCACAAAGAATTTCAATATGCGCTTTGCCCTGCAAGCGACTTACGAACACCGCCACCTTAACTGGGAAGCTCTCACTTTCCCCGACATGATAGACCCTAAATACGGATTCATTTACGAGACCCAAGAAAATCCCGGCAACTACACTATGGACATCAACTCTTTTGACATGGCCGCCGGTTTTATCGGTTACACCCCTCATCTGTTTTTTGGCTTGGCCGCCCACCACATGATTCCAGTAAATTACAAAGGTTTCCGGACAGAGGGAAATTCAGATGCAAGTGCTTACGAATTCCGTCCTGTCAAATGGACAGCCCATGTCGGTGCCTATTTTGATCTGAAACGTAACAGTAAAATAGACCATTCTTTCGGCGACATCTCCATCAGTCCGAACTTCATCTACCAGCATCAACAAAACTTCAACTACTTCAGTGAAGGTTGTTATCTCAATTTCTATCCTTTTACCGTAGGTTTATGGCTGCGCCACGGCCTGACGTACAAAAGGGCCATTCAAAACAATCTGGATCCGAATGGCAATCCTTCCACGAGCCCTAAATTTTACCACAATATGGACGCTCTTATCGTGATGTTCGGCTTGGAATACGATTGGATCAAAGTGGCCTATTCATACGATGTAACCATTGGAAAATTGGTCAGTCAGACGGGCGGTTCCCATGAGGTGTCTCTTCAATTCATGCTCCCCTGCCCCAACAAACGGAAAGCTATCAGAGACCTTTCCTGCCCTTCATTCTAAAAACACCATTTTTATCACTTGAAACAGATAATCAATAAAATACAATGAATACAGCAAAAAAATTATTAGGATTGTTTACCATAGCAGCACTGCTGCTTGGAATGTCCTCTTGCCAGAAGGAAAAATCCGCCACCACCGGATGGAACTACAATGATGCCAAAAACGGCGGTTTCGAGGTGGCCCCCTTTGAGGAACAAGCTACCGGGCCTGGTCTCGTCTTCATTGAAGGCGGCTCTTTCGTGATGGGCCAGATGGAAGAGGATGTCATGAAAGACTGGAACAACACCCCGCGCCGCGTCTCCGTCGCATCCTTCTATATGGACGAATGCGAAATTGCCAATATTGACTATCTCGAATATCTCTATTGGTTGGAACGTGTTTTCATCCCACAAGATTTGAAGGTAGTCTATGACAATGCCGTTCCTGATGAAGCTGTTTGGCGCGACCGCTTGAGCTATAATGAGCCTCAGGTGGAGAACTACTTCCGCCACCCAGCCTACAGGCACTATCCCGTGGTGGGTGTCAACTGGCTGCAGGCCACCAACTATGCCGCTTGGCGTACCGACCGCGTCAATGAGCAGATCCTCGTGGACCGCGGTTACATAGAATTTGCTGAAACACCCTCTGCTGAAGGCTATTTCAACACCGATGCTTACCTGACCTACGAGTCTTACGAGGCTGAGGGTCAGAAACGCCTCAGATACATCTCCAGCGGCGAATACCGCAATGTGAAGATGGAAGATGGTATCCTTCTGCCTAAATATCGCCTACCTACCGAAGCAGAATGGGAATACGCCGCCTACGCCACCATCGGCAACACCTTGAACGAGCGTGTTTTGGAACGCAAAGTCTATCCTTGGAACGGTCAGCAATTGCGTACTGAAGACCGGAAATACTACGGCGACTATATGACCGACATGCGCCGCGGTCGTGGTGACTATATGGGTGTCGCCAGCGCGCTTAATGATGGTGGTTTCTACACCAAAGATGTTAAATCTGACTGGCCGAACGATTACGGTCTTTACCAAATGGGCGGCAATGTCTCCGAATGGGTTATGGATGTTTATCGTCAGACTTCTCACGATGATGTAACTGAATACAATCCGTTCCGTGGCAACTACTTCGAAACCAAAAAATTATTGGAGGACGGTACCGTTGCCGAACGTGACAGCGTGGGTAAAATCCCCATGGTTCCCGTCTCTGACTTCAAGAACGACAGAAGACGCAACTACCGTGCCGCTGACAACAAGAACTACTTGGACGGTGACTGGCAGTCTCTCAAAAACATGGATGACTGGAAAAATGCCACCACGAATGAGGAAGCCACTGACCAGATGTACGCCAAAACCTCTGCGAACTATGACTTCTCTCTCGTAGGCGACCATGCCCGCGTCTATAAAGGCGGTTCCTGGAAGGACATCCCTTATTGGTCCTCTCCCGGCACACGTCGCTACCTGGATGAAGACGAAGCCACCGATTATATCGGATTCCGCTGCGCTATGTCTCGTGTCGGATCCCAAACCCAAGGCAGACGTTAATAATTTCCAATACCGATAATAACGAACACGACCTCTTTCCTTGCGAAAGAGGTCTCTTTTTATATCTTTATGCTGAATAAATTACAGTTTCAACCAGTGGAAATCCAGCATCGCGCAAACCTTCAACCATATTTGAGGAAACATTCACAAACTTGTGACCGCGCATTCGCCAACATGTTCTGCTGGCAACATCATTATCACACCCAATGGGCGGAAGTAGATGGATGGTTGGTTGTGCGTGCGTACATCAACGGAGAACGCAAAGCAGCATACATTGCTATTTCTCAAAATAACACACCCGATTATTCTGAAATTATCTCTCTATTGGAAGCTGACGCGAGGCAAAACAATCAACCACTGTCATTGATGGGACTCAATGATGATGAGTGTGCCTTGCTCCAACAACAGTTTCCTGATGCTTTTGTATATGACCGCAACCGAGATTTCGCAGATTATATCTATCGGGCTGATGATTTACGCATGCTCAAAGGTCGCAAATATGCACAAAAACGAAATCATGTCAACAAGTTCAAATCGCTTTATTCATATCATTATGAACCTATTGCACGCAATAATATCGCAGATTGCCTGCAACTGGAGGAATTCTGGATTGCCCAGCATGATCACGACGAATCCGCTCGGGCAGAATATGACACCATTCAACGGGCATTACAGCACTTTGAAGAACTCGAACTCTTAGGCGGAGCCCTCTACGTTGACCGTCAAATCGTAGCTTTCACATACGGATCCGCCGTCAATGACCATATTTTCTGCACACACGTGGAGAAAGGAGACATTCGCTACGACGGCATCTATCAGATGATCAACTACCTCTTTGCCCAGCATGTTCCAGAAAAATACATCTATATTAATAGGGAAGAGGATTTGGGGATTGCCGGCTTGCGGAAATCGAAACTCTCCTACGAGCCTGAATTTCTGGCGTATAAAACAACTGCCCTGAAACTGACCTCCGAAATGCATGGCGTGATGCAGATTTGGAGCAAATGCTTCGGAGAAAATGATTTATCCATCTATCCGTTTTTGTCGCGGTACTACTTCAACCATTGTTCCCTTTCTGAAAAAGTGGATGGTAAAGTGGTTTCTATGGTTTTCATGATTCCCTGCCAAACTGAACTGGGGCTTGGTGCTTATTTATACGGCATTGCCACAGACCCCGAATTTCAGCATCAAGGAATCTCCACCAGACTAATTCACAAAATGTTAGAAAAATGCAAAGACAACGGTTACACTTTCTCTTTTCTCATTCCAGCCGAAAAAGAGCTCATCGGTTTCTATTCCCGATTTGGTTACCAAGTTACAAACACGCGAGTGATTTTCCAATGTGACATGGATTTGGGAACCGGTGACACAAAAAAAAACAGAATCATTGTTCTGCCTTTAAATGACACTTTCAGGATGGAAAATCTGCCCGAAACGATGGAATGCCATCCCCTGTTATAAAGCTATTCAACTTCTTCCAAATTCACCCCTTTAAAACGCATAAGTTCTTCATCCGCTGAAAATAGGATTAATTCATCACCATGCTTTTCATAACGAGTGACGTCACGTTTCAAAATAGCGAGAAAACGTCTTTCCACCTCCATTTTGGAACATAAACGCTTGGTGGCACCCTGGAACTCAATACGCATTTTCTGTTTTTTGGAGACCTCGTATGAACCAAAAAACGAGTTGCAACCGAGATTGCCCTGAAAAGAGCCAGCGGTGTCAAATACGATAAAGGGATGCAATGCGAATTCTTTAGCGAATTCCTCCCCCTCCAAAGCTACCAGCATCCACTGTGTACCAATCAATGGATATTTCTCGGTTTTTACATTTTTCTTAGATGTCTTGCAACAACTGCAGATCAAAATGAGAGCGATAGCCATCAGGCAATACACTGTTTTTTTCATAACTATAATTGTTTAGTGTTATAAAACTGTTGGTTTATTCCTTCTATATAATCCAAAATCTGATCCTTGCCAAGTCTGGAAAGAGAAGATGATTTGATCATCAGAGGAAGCTCTTCCCACGTCTCACAAAGCCTATTTTTCATTTTCTGGATATTACTCATGGCTTTACTTGTAGATATCTTGTCTGCTTTGGTGAAAACAATGACAAAAGGAATGCCACTTTCGCCCAGTTTATTGATGAAATCAACATCAATCTGCTGCGGTTCCAAACGAGAATCCACCAATTCAAAGACCACTTGCAAGTTTTCACGGTGGAGAAGATATTCGGAAATCATCTTCTGCCATTTTTCCCGATTGGTTTTGGAGGTTTTGGCGAAGCCGTAACCAGGCAAATCCACGAGATACCAATTTTTGTTGATGATAAAGTGATTGATTGTTTGGGTTTTACCTGGCTTTGATGAGGTTTTAGCCAAATTTTTATTATTCACCAGCATATTGATGAGGGACGATTTGCCCACATTGGACCTGCCTATGAAAGCATATTCGGGCATGTTAGGTGCTGGGCATTTGCGCCAGTCCGCCTCACTCTGCAAATATACGGCCGTTTTGATTTCCATGAATCCTATTTTCTCGTTAACCATTCATTCGGATTGACATATCGGTCGTTTTTCCATACCTCAAAATGAAGTTCATACGTATTGGAGGAGGGGTTCTTCGCCACCGTACCGATGGTCTGTTTTGTGGAGACCTTATCGCCCTTTTTCACACTGGAAGAAGAAAGGTTCTGATACACCGTCAGAAACTCTCCGTGACGAATCATCACTACCGTTGTGCCCATAATGTTCATCACGCCTGTCACAACGCCCTCGAACACGGCGCGTGCGGGTGTTCCTGCCTCCACCATGATGTCAATGCCGTGGTTTTCAATCTGCACGGAAGGCACATCCGGATGCGGATAGCTGCCGAAATCGCTCACCTTAGCCCCTTTGGCGACTGGCCACGGCAGTCTTCCCTTATTGTTGATGAAGGAGGTGTTCAAGTTTTGCTCCTCTGGGGTCAGGGAAATGGTTGGGGAAGCCTTGGAGGAAGTACTTGGAGTGGTGGAACCGGAAGTTCCGGAGGACTTTCCCTTTGATGCCTTGGCTTTCTTTTCGCGCTCGGCATTGGCTCTGGCTATCTCCTCCTTGACTGCCCGTTGTATTGCGGCATCAATGTCTTTTCTCTGTTGCTGCTTCTTTTTGAGCTCATCATTCAACTTTTTCGACTCCTTTTTCAGCTGTTCGGCATTCTGCGTCTTTTTACGACGATCCACCTCCAGATTCTTGATTTCCTGCTCTTTTGACGAAAGCGTATTCAATTTGTCATTTCTCAAAACGACAAGTTCTTCGTTCTTTTTTGTCAATTCCTCTGTTGTTTTGAGAATTCTTTCGGATTGTTCGCGAACATTCCGAGAAAAAATAGTATAATAGCGCAACCGGCGAAACATCTGGGAGAAATCATCCGCCGCCAAGATGAATGTGACTTTGTCCATTAGTCGGCGGTTCCGGTATGCATTGTAAACCACCTGCGCATAATCCGCCTTCATATAAGACAATTTCTTTTCCAATTGGCTGATTTCCTGTTGGTTTTGTTCCTGTTCATCATCCATCTGAATGATTTGGGAATTGAGGTTGGTGATGACTTTTTCACGGTTTTGGATCTGCTGCCGCAACAACGCCGCCTGCTGCACGGCAGCCTTTTGGTTAGACTCCGTCTTCTTCAATAATTTCTGTGTATTGGCTATCTCATTTTCGATTTTCTGTTTGTCCTTTTTAAGCTGCGTGCTACTTTTCCCACTCTGCGCAAACCCTTGCACAGAAAAAAGCAACATGCCTAACAGACACAACAGGCAGACCGCCAACTGACCATATCCCGTTCGAAAATTCTTCATATAGAATAATATAACCTGCAAAAATAACAGATATTTACATTTTCTCCTTAAAATCCCAGCATTTTTATGAACACACTAACGTTAATCGCTTTCAATATATTTTCTATTTTTGCGCGTTTTTTCCAAACTGATTAAAAAATGTCATCAGAGCTTGTCATTGAGATAATAGGTGCCGTTATCGGACTGATATACCTCTTTTTGGAATACAAGGCCAATGTATGGCTTTGGCCGGTGGGTGTTGTGATGTCGATCTTTTACGTGGTCATTTTCTTCCATAGCAAGTTTTATGCCGACGCCGCGATATACCTTTATTATATTGGAGCGAACACATACGGGCTGCTCCTATGGACACGCTCGCGCAAAAAACCATTAGAAGGAAACGGGAAGACAACAGAATTGCCCATCACACACCTGCCCGCAAAGCGAATCCTGCCGTTAGGCATCGTCACATTCGCCTTGTGGATGCTTCTCTATTGGATTCTGAAAACCGTTACCGACAGTCCGATACCATTAGGCGATGCCTTCACCACATCGGTCAGCATCGTGGCCACATGGATGCTGGCTCAGAAATACCTGGAACAATGGTTGTTGTGGATAGTGGTCAACATCGTTTCCACTATCCTCTACTTCTGGAAAGGACTTTACCCTACCGGAGTGCTGTTTATCGTCTATGTTATCGTAGCCATTCTCGGTTACTTCCGTTGGAAAAAGGAGATGGTGCAAGTTGATAATATATGATAATGGTAGGGGCGAATAATTATTCGCCCCTACCACATTCGTCATTTTTCATTAATATTGACGATGTTTACATTACACCGCTTGCCAACCGATATCTTTGCGGTAGAACAAATCGGGGTGCGCCATCTTTTCAACCCCTTGATATGCATCTTGTTGCGCTTCCTTGAGCGTTTTTCCTCTGCCTACCACAAAAAGTACACGTCCACCATTGGAAAACAGTTGTCCGTTTTCCTCTTTCACGCCCATACAAAACACTTGCTGGGGAATCTCAGCCGGATTGTTCAACTGAATGTTTTTCGTATAACTACCCGGATAGCCCATGGCGGCTAACACCACACCCAAAAAGGCATCCTCGTAAAATTCTGGTTTAACTTCTTTATTATCAAGAATATCCAACATCATTTGGACAAGATCGCTCTTGAGTTTTGGCAATACCACTTCGGTTTCGGGATCGCCGAAGCGGGCATTGAACTCAATGACTTTTGGACCGTTTTTCGTCAACATCAAGCCACCATAGAGCACCCCACAAAACGGACAACCCTCTGCAATCAAAGCTTTTGCCGTCGGCTTCATGATATGTTCCACTGCCCAGGTGATTTGATCCTGCGGAATGACCGTCACAGGTGAATAGGCACCCATACCGCCTGTGTTTGGTCCCTTATCGCCATCGTAAGCACGCTTGTGATCCTGCGCGATGACAAGCGGCACCACCTGTTCCCCATTCACAAGCGTGAGCAACGAAAATTCAGGTCCTTGCAGGAATTCCTCCATCACCACCTTGCCTTTGCCGAAACGATTGTCCAACAGCATGTCCTTTAACGCCTGGTCAGCCTCTTCCAGGGTCATGGCGACCACCACCCCTTTGCCGGCGGCCAATCCGTCGTATTTGATGACAATGGGGGCACCCTTTTCGTCTAAATAGGCTTTCGCGTTCTCATATTGATCAAACGTGCAATAGGCAGCAGTGGGGATGTCGTATTTCTTCATCAAATCCTTGGCAAACTCCTTGCTACTCTCAATTTGCGCAGCAGCGGCGGTCGGCGCGAAAATGCGCAATCCGGCGGCGGCGAAAACGGAGGCTATGTCGTTGGCAAGCGCAGCCTCGGGCCCCACCACCGTCAGGTCAATACCGTTCTGCAAAGCAAAATCGCGCAATGCCTCCGTCGCATTCTCATCAATGTTGACCAACGTGACAGGAGCACCCGACTGTCGAGTGATATCCCTCATGCCCACATTCCCGGGGGCGATAAAAATTTCCGGCTTCAAAGCCGACTGAGCCATTTTCCAAGCGATGGCATGTTCACGACCACCGCGTCCGATTACCAATATTTTCATTCTTCTTTTGTTAATGCAAATCCATTATAGCGCGTCATCACCTCTTCCACATAGTTAACCGTATGTTTTCCAGGATAATAACCGCACTTCACCACAGGATCCCGATAATATTCCTTATGGGATTTCAAGATGAGATAATCTGAAACATCTACCCATTTGGTATGGTCCTTACCATACTTCTTACACAACTCCATCGCATCAAGAATATGTCCAGGACCTGAATTATAGGCACCCGCCACAAAGTAGTACAAATCGCCAGTGTCCACTTTCTCTCTGAAGATATTGCACAGGAAAGATATGTACTTGGCACCCGCCCAAATCTGATCCTCCACGGAAGAAGAATCGGTGATTCCGTAGCGTTCGCAGGTAACCGGCATCATCTGCATGATCCCATAGCTGCCGCCAAAACCAACGAGGTCTGGAATAAACCGTGATTCCTGATATATGATGGAGGATATCAGCCGCCAGTCAAATCCATGCTTTTCAGCTGCTTTTTTCAGTACGGCGTCATATTGAGAGGTGCTGTTGCGACTCTTGCCAAAAGAACGGGATATGACATACGAATGCGGGGAAAGGTACTTTTCGCACAACGACTGGTACTTATTTGTCTCCTTAAATTCCTCAAGCCACCTATTGATCGAATCATTCAGCAGTTTGTTGTGCGTGTTCAGAATCCATGTTCTCGGAAAATTTTCACCGACACGGGGCCCTATCGTCAATTGTTTGTAGAATGGCATTAGGGTGACCGCCTCGTTGTAGTTGCAGACCGCATAGTCAATCTGCCGATCTACCAGCATATCCATCAAATCTTCAATAGCCAAGTCAGGATTGTGTTTCACTTTCCATTCTCTATAATTCTCCAAAGAACTGAAATCCAGCTTATTCTGATACTTCGCAGCAGTATTGACAATATGTGGCAACGTATCATACGCACTGTCTTTCTTGCGCATAATCAGCACTGGATATGTGTAAGCCACTGGATTGGATATGGCGATATAATCCGGCAGATAATGGGTCTTGTCAAAGTCGAAACAGACGATGTCATACTGGTTGGACAAGGCTGTGACAAACATCTCATCGGGATCAGACTCAATGGAAATATTGACTGGATGATGCAAATCCTTCTCCATCTGTTTCAATATGTCATACTGAAAACCTATGACAGAACCTTGATACACAAAATAGTCGGCAGCATGATAAAACAGACACACCGACAATGTATCGCTATGTTCTATGTGCTGCTTTTTCTCCAGCTTAGGAATATGCAATTTAGGAATAAACCGTCCGTGCGAGAACACTCCGACGGCAAGTAACAAGGAAGCAACGACCAAAAACAGATAACTAAAATGTTTCTTTTTGCTCAAAACCAGATATTTAGTTTTGCATATCAAGCAGCTCTATCTTAACATCACTCGTCTCACCCTCTTTTAACATAACTTGGGTTGAGCGTGTGTATCTTTTATATACGATATTGCCTGTTTGATCATGGATAGTGTCAACTTTTGTGGCTTTGACAAGGAGCAACGCAGGATATGGAAGAATATAGGTGAACACTCCATTGGGGTTAGTGGTATGTTGATATGACTTTGATAACTCTTTAAACAAAACACTATCAGGTATATCATCCACATTTTTAATAGTACCATTTTCAAAAAAATTGACACTTAAGATGAGCGAATCAATTTTTTTAGGATGAGTAGTATCATACAGGTTGGTTTCAAAAGTAATGAACGCATTCTCTGCTGGTATTAATGTATTGTTTGGAGAATAATTGCAAGTGAGCCGCAAGGTGCAATCAGTGTCTTTCTTACATTGCGAGAAAAAAAACACACCTAACAGGATGATCATTATCGGCAGAAAAAATTTTTTCTTTTTCATACTACATTTCTTTAAAACGAAATGCAAAAATATAAAATATTTCGGAACACAGGAATTTTTCTGATATTTTTGTATTTTTGCCGACTTATAAATATTATTGTCTAACTTATTAAAAAAGTCAAATTGAAAAAGAAATATGCTTGGATTGCTGCAATTGTGGTGCTTTTGCTCATCATAATTGATCAAGTTATCAAATTCTGGGTAAAAACTCATTTGACTGTAGGGCAAACACTTCCCTTGATAGGACAGTGGTTTAACATTCACTTTGTCGAGAACGAAGGGATGGCTTTCGGTATCAGTTTCGGACAGCAAATCGGAAAACTGGTCCTTTCCATTGTCCGTATTCTCCTCGTTGGCGCACTTTGCTGGTATTTCGTTTACCGGTTGAAGCGCGACAAGATGGACGGAGTTGTACTGACCATCTTTTGTCTGGTGATTGCCGGTGCATTCGGTAACATTATCGACAGCATGTTTTACGGCCTCCTTTTCACCGAAAGCAACTATTTGGAGGTGGCGCAATGGTCGCCCGGGCACGGCTACGCGCCCTTCTTCTTCGGCAAGGTGGTCGATATGTTCTACCTCAAGCTCTTCCCCATCCCAGACAAATTCCCGCTTTGGGGCGGTTCCTACTTCTTCCCCGCCATCTTCAACTTCGCTGATTCCTGCATTACAATCGGCATTGTGTTGGCTATTATTTTTAACAAACGGATTTTCAATGATTTGGATGACAATTCCGAAAAGGATGTAGTAAAAGAGGAGGACGTGGCGTCTATAAGTAATAGTGAATTGTGATTTGTGAATTGTGAATTGAATCAAATCACTAATCACCAATCACTGATCACCAATCACAAAAAAACAAACAATTCTAACAAATAAATAAACAAACAATGAAAGTATTAACATTTTTGAAAAAGCAACTGCTGTTATTAGCAGTTTTGGCGATCACGGCTCCTGTTTTTGCCGTGAATCCGCCCGATGAAGGCATGTGGCTGCCGATGTTCATCAAGAACTACAACTATGCGACAATGCAGAAGATGGGCTTGAAACTGACGGCCGAGCAACTTTACAACATCAACAATTCGTCCCTGAAAGACGCCATCGTGCAACTCGGCGACGGTTTCTGCACTGGTGAGATGGTCTCCAAAGACGGTTTGATGTTCACCAACCACCACTGCGGCTACTCTTCCGTGGTGGAACTCTCCTCCGTGGAGCACGACTACCTCAACAACGGCTTCTTCGCCATGAGCAAAGAAGAGGAACTGCCCGTTGATTTCCACGTGCATTTCCTTGAAAGAATGGAAGATGTGACCAGCATCGTGCTCGCCAAGGTTGATGAAAAAACCTCCGAAAGCGACCGTGCAAAGTTTGTGGAAGAGGCCATCAAGAAACTGAAGAAGGAGAATTCTGCAGACGGACGCTACAAAGTCATCGTGAAACCTTTCTACGAAGGCAACGAGTACTACATGTTCGTCTATACCATGTATGAGGATGTGCGCCTCGTGGTGGCTCCCCCGAGTGCCATCGGCAAATTCGGCGGCGACACCGACAACTGGATGTGGCCCCGTCACACCGGCGACTTCACCGTGTTCCGCATCTACACCGCCCCCGACGGTTCCCCCGCCAAATACTCCAAGGACAATGTTCCGATGCATCCGAAGCATTATCTGCCCATCAGCTTAAAGGGTTATAAACCTGGTGATTATACCATGATTTGGGGTTATCCCGGCACTACCAACCGTTTCATGACTTCCTACGAGGTGCAAAATGAGATTGACATCAACGCCCCGGCTATCTATGAGCCGTTAGATGTCATCCTGCCCGTGATGCACGACGCCATGGAGGCTTCCAACAAGGTGAACCTCCAATATGCCGACAAACACGCCGGTCTGGCCAACTACTGGAAAAACCAGCACGGCGAAGTGGAGAGCCTGAAAGCCCTCAAAGTGGTGGAATCCAAAGCCAAGCAAGAGGCCGAGTTGACCAAATGGATCAACGCTGACAAAAAGCGCAAAGAGAAATATGGTAATTGTCTGGCCGAAATCGAGAAAATCTGCAAAGAGGTTGACGGCGCAAAGTACAAATCCGCATTGAACGGCAACCTGCAGTTCTCCGCCTCCCCCACCCTGCTCGCCACTCTGCGTCTGCAAGGACAGCTGAAGCTCAACAAAGGCGAGAAAAAATTCGATGACAGCAAAGTGGAGAAGCTTTTGAAAGCTTTTGACAAGTACAACAACGACACAGATCCCGCTACTGAAGCCAAGATCGTGGTGGCATGCCTCAAGACTTGGCAGAGCCATTCCGAAGCCAACCGTCCCGACCTCACCTTCTTCACCAAGAACTATAAAGGCAACTACGACGCTTTCGAGAAAGCCATGCTCAACTCCATCTTCATCAGCAAGGATAATTTCGAGAAATTTGTCAAAAAACCGTCCAACAAAGTGTTGGAGAACGACCCCGCTTATCAATATTATCAGGCACTGTTCCAATATATCGTGGCCGCTTCTTCGGCAATGGATGTGGATGAGAAGTTAGAGGTTCCGCGCCGCACCTACATCGCCGCATTGAAGGAGATGAACGCCAACACGCCGATGTATCCGGATGCCAACAGCACCATGCGTACCACTTTCGGCACCATCTGCGACTACTATCCCGCCGACGGTGTGCATTACAACTACTACACCACCACGAAAGGTATCTTGGAGAAAGAGGTTCCCGGTGATTTCGAGTTCGACGTGCCCGCCAAGCTGAAAGACCTCATCCTGAAGAAAGACTTCGGCCAATATTTGGACAAGGACGGCACCATGCATGTCTGCTTCCTCTCCAACAACGACATCACGGGCGGTAACTCCGGCAGCCCGATCATGAATGCCAACGGCGAGCTCATCGGCCTGGCTTTCGACGGCAACTGGGAGGCCTTGAGCAGCGACATCGTGTTCAACACCGAGCTGCAACGCTGCATCAACGTGGATGTGCGCTACGTCCTCTTCGTCATCGACAAGTTCGGCGGCGCCGGCTACCTGCTGAAAGAGATGGATGTGCGGAAATAGTACAATCTTGTGTTATAAGACAGAAAGAGACACCTTTTTCGGGTGTCTCTTTTTTTAGTGCGTGCGCCTCGGACAGTGAGCAGCGAGTATTTAACAGTGAGCAGTGAGTAGTGAGCAGTTGGCCGGGAACCGAGATCGCCAACCCCGGCAAGGGCAAAAGCCCAATAGGAAACGGCGGCGCGGGTTTCATGAATCCCCTTGGGTGGGACGCAGTGGATGGCACTGTTGAGTGTCTCCACGGATCGCACGGATCTGCACGGAGTATTCCTACGGGGTTCTGCAGAGGAGATGGGTTATATGTGAGGGTGGCGGGCATGAGATTTTTGACGGGGGTAAAAAATTATCAGCATAGAGTCTGATATAAGTGTGATATTTTACGCTATTGATAAATTTTGCATATTTGTGTAACTGGATTTGAACAATTAGGTGTAATAGAACAAGACACAACGATGTCAGATGCCTGTTCATGACCTTTTTCGGCTGCAACTAACAAATACTCTACAGCAATCTGGGCTGTTTTGGAATCTATATGACTTATATCGGGCAAATAAGGAATAGTTAAGCAATCAAAAATATCGAAATATGCTTGTGTATAGTCGTACTTATTAGCCATAATCATGGCATATGATAATAAATCTTCACTGCCATACACAAAATCCAAAAGTTGTATTTTTAAATCTTCATAGGCGCAACTATCGCCACATTCTATTACCTGTTGCTTAAGATCGGAAATCGGTTTGGTCACATAGTTCATCGAGAATGATTTTTCATGATGGTGTTGGCAACCAAACCCTATTATTGAACTTACAACAATGACAAAACGAAGTATTATTTTCATAGCAGTTTTTTAATAATTACAGTATCTAATAATTTCCAAGATGTCCGGTTTCTCTCTCGGATGCCAGTCCCCTTTGAATGAGTGTGTTTCTTTCCCTTTTTGGAAAACTCTCCAATTCCCCTTTATTGTTGATCTCTCTTTATTTTTAGGATTGCCATTTTCGTTGAGTTTATATTCATTGTTCTGGTCAACGTATTTAGCCTTGTAAGTCCCTATTTCACCATTATTGTCATAATAAACTCTCTGGTCTGGAGCGACAACGGTCACTCCAAGTTCACGTGACACTTTTTCTGCGAAGGAGTTGTCGCCCTCTCCGGTTCTGCAAGAATGCAAAACGATAACTGTTTCGACTTCCTTGTTTCTATTTTGCCAAATTTCGCTATATTGAGATAAAAGGTTGTCTAATTGTTTTGCGGTTCTCACTGTCTGATTTTCCCCATTAATGTTTACAGTTAAACCACGAGATGAACCATGAGCAAAAATGTGAATAGCACCGTCGTCTTGATATTTTTCGGCACCAGATGCAATAAATTTATTGTTCAATTTATTAATCCAAATGAGTTTTTCTTTTCCATCTGGATCAAAGAAAACAAGAGGATTGTCTCCACAGTAAACGTATGAACTTTCGTTTGGATATTTGTCACTCATCGGGTCCACGCTCAACCAGATGCTTAAATCACTACTGTAATACCGTGAGCCAAAGTAAGAAAGGCCGGTTTCGGAGTCCTTTTCTTTGGCAGAGAAGGTGTAACAATGCATAATGCATGATTCATAATTCATAATTGGTTGGGGGACAACGGGATGCGTGGCAGTGATTCGGGACGGCAGGCTATCCCCGTCAGGGGATGCCTCTCTGTAGCCGTAGGTGGTCCGATGCGTAGCCCGAATCCCCGTGAGGGGATTCATGGGGCTCCACGGATCTCGCGAATTGCACGAATTTCCGCGGAGAGGGTCTGCGGGAATCGGCGAAAGCGGCGGGGGATATTGTTGGGGGTGGTTCATTGGTGATGGGGTAATAAGTACATAAATAGCGACAATTAGTTTTTCTATTCGTAAAATCGAATGCCCTGAAGAGATTCTTTTCTGACAACTGTAGTATCATTATGAAAATGGTGGACAATAAACTGTTTACAATTCCCCATAGGAACAGAAAAGTTGAAATTACCAGGTGAGTAACTTCCAGAGATATCTATTGATTGATTTCGTAAAGGAATCGAGAATGAAATACTCTGGTTATTCAACAAATACATAACGGCACGTTTTTGAGAACACTGGTATATCACAAAATCATAATTATACGAAGCGTACCCATCTGTTGTATGGTCATCCAAGTATGTACATTCCGAAAAATTTGAGGGAGTGTATTTGTCGTACAACTGCACCCCATTTATTGTTATAGAAAACGTGTCGTTTTCGCATATATAAAAACGGAACAACATGATCTCACCATCCGCAAATTTGGGGTTATCCATCACTGCATAAAACGAATTAGGTAATGTGTTCTTATACGTGTTACAACCATATAAGAAACAAAAAGCGAAGAAAGCAATCATGGGTAAGACTATCCCTCTTTGTTTTAACATAAAATTCATGATTTATGGGGTGGTGTACCTAAAGAATTTCTGCGTCTCATTCGTTGTTGGTAATAAAAGAAACCATTCCCCTGATTCATTTTGTTGCTTCGAAAATTGCTCAAAGCAGTGTTGATTTGCCCAGTTGTAATTACGGTTCCTTCTGTTTTCTCATTCATCAAATTATTATCAACCTTATCATGAGCCAAATTCAAGAAATGCCCGAATTCGTGCGCCACTGTTCTTTCAAAAGTGTTGGACATATTTGAAACACGTTGGTCGTTAATGTTGTCGCACACTGCCAAACTTAGTTCCATATCTCGACCTCCTTCTTCCGCCATGCCTGCTTTAGTATAATCCGAGCAATGATCCTTTATGAAAATGTTGTGACGATCTGTCAAACAATAAGAAAGGTCATCTTTATCATATATTTGTAAATCAACAGAAACATTCACTGTTGTTCCATCGTCGTATGAACCACCGTAATGATTTTTCAAAGATGTTTCAATACTGGATTTATATATTCCATCTTTTCAGAAGAAATGAATCTGGAGGATTTATTAACCAACGCAGCCGTGAAATGAATATTAATCACCTTATTCCCATTGTTATCGGTCGTTTCCGTTATCACAATCTCCTCCCCATTCGGGTCCACCACCTTCACCGGGTTGTTCGCGCAATAACTGTACGGACTCAAAGACGGATATTTGTCACTCATCGGGTCCACGCTCAACCATACACTCAGGTAGCTACTGTAATACCTTGAGCCGAAGTAGGATAAGCCGGTTTCGGAGTCCTTTTCTTTGGCGGAGAACGTGTAAGACGAGTGAACAGTGAGCAGTGAACAGTGAACAGAGAGATGGGGAAGGTCGGAAGGGTTCCCCATGATTCCGAACAGCACTCCATCCCCGCGAGGGGATGAATATCTGTAGCCGAGGGCGTTACGGTGCGAGGCCATAATCCCCGCGAGGGGATTCATACGAAGGAGTTGTGGGTGGCGTTTGAGGTTCCGCCGCACCGTTGAGGTCTGCTGTAGCCACGGGCGATGGGGTGTGCGGCGGAATGGCGGTGGCACTGCCGGAATAGAGTATGTAAAACGCTGGTTCATACCCGATTGTTTGACGGTGCAAAGATACTTTTTTTCATCAAACACGAAAAATGCTGTTTTCGCGTCATTGGTGCCGCTTGTCTTATCCCTTTGTCTCACATGGTGGCGCGCACCATTCTGCCGCTCACTGCGTTCGCTGCGGAATCTCCGGCGGGTTGGATCGAATGTGGACCTAACGAAGAATCAAGTATGACAGTCTTACCCAAAACAGAAAACAAGAAAACATCAATTATCGTTCAATTGAGCTCTTTAATGGATCATACGACCAATTTGGTGGTCTATCGAAAACATCAATGGTTCTATTTGCATAATGTAATCCTATAACTTGTGACCATATTTCGGTTTCTGATAGAATCTCATTACTGTTACATATGAAATTCGACACCTTCGACACAACTTCATCCAACGGCTCTCTCATGTTGACGATAAGAAATCTACTTTCATCCACAATTAATAAATGTGCATAGTCATGTGGAATTAATGTGTAAAATGCGCATATTATAAAACCATGAGGTTGAATAAATAAGCTATCAATGTCCGAAAAGACAGTGTCGTTTATCAGATCCTTATAAAAGATGTCAAAATCAAAGTAACCATACTGTTCATATTGTTGTAAATTTTCATATTCACATAATTGTTTTTTTACCGTTTGACTTAACACTTGAGATTTAGAATTGTTGAAAAACAACAAGATTGTCGCAAGAAGCAATATCCTTTTATAAAAGGTAATGCCAAAAGCCCTAAATAAAACTGCAATATTATTCATAACACCTCCCACTAATTAGCCTTTTGATTTGACCGCCATAACTGGTACAAATAATTGGCTTTCTTTTGATTGGGAAGTTTTTCCACTTCCTCCGTTTTTGCTTTTCCATAATGCAACCTTAAATTGTCTGGCCGGACATGTTCTGCTTCATGGCAAGCTTCTGCTCCAATAAATTGATCTATCGTAGGATTCGCCTTACGAACCAACATTCCCATTGTCGTATTGTCACTGATCATATTATCAGTTTTTGTATTGTCATTATTAAGGTAATTAATTATGGATCCTTCATAAATCATAATTGTTGCACTCTTAAGGTCAATAGAACCATCTTTGTTTTTAGTTGCTTTTCCAGGTATCATTTCTCCCATGACATCTCCACGATTATCAGCGCTAATTTTCATTGTGATTTTTGTTTTCGTACCACTAATTAGAAAATCCAATTGTTCTTTCCCTGTCTCGGTTTGAAGCATCGCATTGCCGATTCGCTTGGTGTCGTCGGAGGCATTCGTACTCCATACCACATCACCTTTTTCATTGTAGCTGTATGTAACAGCTTTCCCATCCGTTCCAACTATCTCCTCCCCATCCGGATCCACCACCCTCACCGGGTTATTCGCACAGTAAACGTACGGCGAAAGCGAAGGATATTTGTCACTCATCGGGTCCACGCTCAACCAGATGCTCAAATCGCTGCTGTAATAGCGTGAGCCAAAGTAAGATAGGCCGGTTTCGGAGTCCTTTTCTTTGGCGGAGAACGTGTAAGACGGGGAGTTAGCAGTTAGCAGTGAGTAGTTAGCAGTTGGGGGTGGAGGTGTCTGTGCCCCGCAGACGGTATATCTCCGCGTATCACACGTATCTACACGTATAGAATCTGCGGGAGGCTGCGAGAGTAGCGGACGATATGGTTGATGGCGATTCATTGACTCTTTTAAGTGGCTAATATGTTTTATTCATTTTCAAACACAATATCAAACTATTCCTCTGAAATATTTTTCACAATAATAACCAACTTTTCTACTATCTCTTCCAATCAAAACGATATGCCATCTTGCTGTCAAATGAAAAAAGAAGTAATAACATTTCCCATTGAATGTGATCTCCACCTCGCACCATGCGTTTTTTGTTTTATTTCTTTCAAAATTGCAATATTCGGAACAATTCCTGCTATTATAGATGGTTTTTAGCTGGTTGTTTGAGTAATAGAGAAGGTAATAACACTCATCCATTGTCCCATTGATGTCGGCAATTCGTAAACTATCTTTGTTGTTGTAAACATGATTTTCCAACACTAACCTACCATTGATTTTAATAGAGAGGGTGTCATTTACTTTTAATCCCATAATTGTCAAAACTGCATGTTTTTTTTTGTAAGGTTTGGCAAAATCCCATATATCATCAACGGTTCGACATTTATTTTTAAATGTGTTTAATTTTGTTGGTTTTTGCCCCACCGTATTGGCCACAAAAAACAATAAGGGTAGCACGATTACAATACTTTTACGATGCAAACATTTCATAACATTCATTTTCGGCAATGATTGTGGACATCTCTTTCAAAATTGCGATACCAAATACCCTGATTGGTTTTGATAGTTTTATGGTTGCCCACAGCTTCATTAATTTGATCCAAAGTCACCGTTGTTCCAATACCACCTGATTGCATAAGATTTCCTTTTATATCCACATCAGGCAATCCCAACAAATGTCCAAACTCATGTGCGGCAGTTCTCTTAATATCATTGTCATTAGCTCCTTGTCCGATATCCCACTTAATATCCATTTTATTTCCAAAATCTTCTGCTTCTGCAACATGATTAGCGTTACTACATCTGTCAACGATATTAATAGAATGCCTGTTGGATTCTTTCATCACATCATTAGTCTTTTCATCAACATTACAAATGATATCCACATTCACAGTAACAGCTGCGTCCCCATATTGTCCCGAATAAATGTCTTTAATTCCAGAGGAAATGTTGTCTCTCAATCTTTTCATTTCTTTATCACTATAAGCATGAGAGGATTTGTTTATGATTTTTGCCGTAAAGTTTATGGTGATAGTCTTCTTTCCATTTGCGTCAGTTTCTGTAATTATTTCAATATCCTCCCCATTCGGATCCACCAACTTCACCGGGTTGTTCGCGCAATAACTGTACGGACTCAAAGACGGATATTTGTCACTCATCGGGTCCACGCTCAGCCAGATGCTCAAATCGCTGCTGTAATAGCGTGAGCCAAAGTAAGATAGGCCGGTTTCGGAGTCGCGTTCTTTGGCGGAGAAGGTGTAAGACCAATGCTGAATGCTGAGTGTTGAATGCTGAATGAGGGGCACTGGCGAGACGGGGGGTGCAATAGTCGAGTTAGCAGTTAGCAGTGAGTAGTTAGCAGTTGGTTGCGCAGCATCGGAATGGCGCCCCTCCATCCCGGACGGCAGCCCGTCCTCGACAGGAGCCAAAGCCCGATAGGAAACGGATGCGGTGCGGGTTTCCCAGAGCCCCTTCAGGGACGGGACGGGGTGTGGCTCCGCGTATCGCGCATATCTGCACGGAGTATCCAATTGTGTCCTCGCAATTGCAGGGGCGTGAGAGACGGGGCTATATGGGCGTTCGTAGTTCATCGGTGTTTTTTGACGAGGCGAAGATACGAAATTTTGGAATTGAATCCAAATAATCCCTGCCGGTGTTGTAGATGGTCACCCTGCGGGTGCTGGTCTTTGCCATAAACTTGTTGTTTGTGGCAAAAATGTTTCAAACATCCGTCACTGTATGGGACAAAAGTCACATCGCGATAATATATCTTGGGAATTAAGCGTATGGCATCACTCCATTTCTCTATAACCATATTCCCATCTGTCACTATCTGAATAAAATATCTTCGATTCATCAATTGTTATACTGAACGATAAAATATAGTTGCAGCATCCTATTTTTTGATAATAAAAAGGGAAAAAATCATCACAGTCATTGATTCCGACCTCCAACAAAGAATCTGGTGGGGTGCCATTTTGTTTTATATAACATTCTATTCTCCCTATTATTTCATTTCCCTCCACTTCCAATTTGTTTTCTCTATATGGTCTAATAATCATGTACCATATTAAAAACATAATAAGCAAGAAAGAAAGAGTAATTAGCAACACGTTTTGTTTTTTCATGATTATGGATTTTGTTCAGTGAAAACAGGGAAGGAAGAGCCATTTGTCCTACTAGGTGGATTTCTTGTATCTTCTATTGGTAAACTATCATAATTTGGTGCGTTTTGAGGTTCTGTTGCCTTAAGAACATCATTGAAATATTTCTCCAATTGTTCTCCAAAAGTTTGTTCGCTGTTGGGATCAAAATAGTTAGCTCCAAAATCAGCTCCATATTTATCGCTGGGTAGATCTTCATAACTAAATGCTGAATGTTTTGCAAAAGCCATATCCGATATTTCTTGAAATAACCCATCTTTAAGTGCTTTACCCATTGGATATTGTTCACCTTTTTGTTTATATTCGTATGCCCTTCCTGCATAAAACATGAAATGCGACATATCTATCCATCCGCCCTCTTCAGTATATATGTATTTATCACTACTGGTGTTGAATGGATTAGTTGTTGCAGGCATTGGACGCATAGAAGACCAATTCCAATCAGTTTTCCCAAGTCTTAACATTGCATTATGAGCAGCTTGCCCTTTAAGAGTTCCCATTTTGGTTCGGGTATTGTTAAAGAAAGAAACAAATCCTGATATAGTGCCAGCTTGTGGTTTAATAGGTTCCTCCCCATTCGGGTCCACCACCTTCACCGGGTTGTTCGCGCAATAACTGTACGGACTCAAAGACGGATATTTGTCACTCATCGGGTCCACGCTCAACCATACACTCAGGTCGCTACTGTAATACCTTGAGCCGAAGTAGGATAAGCCGGTTTCGGAGTCCTTTTCTTTGGCGGAGAAGGTGTAAGACGAGTGAACAGTGAGCAGTGAACAGTGAACAGTGGGTGGTTGGGCAAGGAAAATGCAGGCCGTAGGTCTGCAGGGCTCGGTAGCGAGGGGGCCGCACGGCAGGTGGCGCACGCCGTAGGTGTGCGGGCGGGGCCCCGCCACAGAGATTTGGTCCGCCGTGGTCGGAAACGACATGTGGGTCGGAGGAGGTTCCGACACACTGATGTGGCTTGCCGTGGCCAGAAACGACAGGGTGTGTGGCGGAATGGAGTATGTAAAACGCTGGTTCATACCCGGTTGTTTACAACGATACAAAAATACAATTTTTCGGGATAGCTGTTGGATGGTCACCCTGCGGGGGCTGTTCTTTGCCATAAACAGATGCTTAGAAATCATCAAAAATGGATGATTGTATAGAATCCTCTACATCGGCATAAGGTTGTAATTGATAAAGATGATTCCCATCCACCTTTTCAATGAGAGTTATCTTGAAAATAGAATCAGTCCACATCGTGTATTCTACATGGTTCTTTTTGAAATGATACTTTTGACCATGGAATAGGAATTCGATCTTTCTACAATAGAAACTGTTGTCGTAAACGACTTTGTGGTTTTTCAATAATATTAGTTTGTGTTCACTATCCTGGAGAAATGTTTTATGAGGATAGGGCATTCCCAAGACCATCTCTATTTCTTTGTCATTGGTGCACTCTGAAAAAAGGAATGCTGTGTCATAATCAACCTTTAGCGCTTTCTTCAAATCAACCAGTTCTATATTAGGATTATCACAATCAATGTAATAATAAAGTATTTTGTCTGTTTTTTTACAGGATGTAAAGATGATACAGCAACAAAAAAATATTTGTAAAGATCGACTAATCATGGAGCCCATTGTTGTTCATTTTATTTATATCATTAATCATTTTATTATATTCTGCCTTGGAGATTTTTGACTTATGAATGGAAAAAGTATTATCTGAGTTTTCGGACACTGTCCAAAACCCATTATTGTAGAACTCGTCTGCGACCTGTTTTGCCAATGTAACATTATCGGCTCCTTTATTACGTTCTCCTATTGATCGACCTATTTCATTGTTAAGTTGGTCAACAACCTTGTCTGCTTCTCCCATTGTCATAAAACTTCTTTGGGACAAATCAGCCTTTGGACCATTTTCATGTATATTACCAATTCTTTCAGCCTGTTTTGATCCAAATATATTGGTGAGCATTGCTTGCCATAAAACATGCCTAATAGCGTTTCGCTGGCTACCTTCACCTGCCGAACTCAAGTCTGCCGCTTTCGACATATTAATAGCAAAATTACTAGCAACAGATGAAATATTCTTACCACCATCTTTCGCTGTGCCAACTCGTATGGCATTTATAGGATGATTGAATGAATAAGCTACGGTTTTCACATCTGCATTTTTGGAGGTTGCTTCAACCACTCTTGCAATGCCTTTTAACAATATCCAAGGTGGATTTCTATATTCCTCCCCATTCGGATCCACCAACTTCACCGGGTTATCCGCACAATAAACATACGGCGAAAGCGACGGATATTTGTCACTCATCGGGTCCACGCTCAACCAGATGCTCAGGTCGGAGCTGTAATAGCGTGAGCCAAAGTAACTTAAGCCGGTTTCGGAGTCCTTTTCTTTGGCGGAGAAGGTGTAAATGTCCGCAAAGAAAGTGGGCAGGGGTGTTGTTGAATATGTAATATGCTGGTTCATACCCGATTGTTTGACGGTGCAAAGGTAACATTTTTTTCGTAATGCGTAAAAAGGTTATCTTTGCGCCATCGGGTTTTTCAACAATCGTTTGAAATATCTTTGATATTAAGACTTTCTGTTAATTGAACTGCGCCAGAAACGTGCCATGAACCATGAAATCACGACTTTTTCGGGAAATATAACACTAATTTTATATATACAATATTTTTAATTTCATTGTTAATTTGTTATGGCAACTCCATTCGTCGATTTCAGACCCGCACAAATCATGGGAGACAAGGAAGTCTATGTCTGTTACTACGTCCTTGACCCGACTAACGACAAACTCAAACGCATGCGCATACGCTGCAACCGTATCAAAAACCCTCGTGAGCGGACAAAATACGCTACACTGCTCTGTGGCGAAATCAACCGGAAACTCTACAATGGGTGGAACCCGCTGATGGGAGAGGATTCCATATCCAAGAAAAGAGTCTCTATTGTGGAAGCAGCCACTAACTATGTTCACAAGAAGGGAAAAGAACTTCGAAAGGATTCTGTTCGTAGTTATCGGTCAAAACTGTCGTTTTTCACCAGATGGTGCGAAAAGGCCGGCATATCGGACTGGCTCTGCGGACGATTCACCAGCAGCCACGCCGCGAATATTCTTGACGAATACGGAGGGGGAGGAAGGAGCACCTACGCATATAACAGCATGCTTCAATTCCTGAAAAGCCTGTTCAGATCGTTTGTCACCAACGGCCTCGCGGCACATAATCCGTTTGCTGCTTTCAAAGGGAAAAAGAGGGAAACCAAACGTCGAATCACCATTCCCAAGCAGGATCGCAAGAGAATTCTCAACTATTTCCACAAACGGGAAATGGGCGAATATGTAGCCATGATCCGCTTGTGTTTCAGATATTTGATTCGTCCAAAAGAGATGCTTATGCTTAGACTTCGAGACATAGACTTCGACACAGGCCTTCTTCGCATTCCGCCCGAGGTGTCGAAAAACCACACTGAACGTACCATAGCACTCGGCCATGATGTGTTGAAATACTTCCGCGAACTACAGAATCACGACTATTCTGCTGACAGCTATATTTTTTCCACGGATTTCAAACCCGGGGAACGGCTCTATACCACGAAAAACATGTTCTCCACTTGGAAAAGAATGAGGGAGCGGCTTTCAATGCCCGACACCTACCACTTTTATTCCCTCAAAGACACTGGCATTACCGAAATGCTGGAGTCGGGGATGCCGTCAAAGTATGTGAAAGACCTCGCAGGACACCACTCTCTGTCTATGACGGAGAGGTATCTACACATATCTGATGCCAAAAGAATCTTGAAAGCTAATACGATACGGTTCTGAATTTTTTTCAGAAAAAAAACAATAATATGAAAAAAAATGTATCTTTGCAGCAAAATATAACAAGACATTATGAAAAGCATAACATTCACAATCATTCTGGTTGTATATGCATTGATAAGCAATGCACAGGTATGCCGCCCCACCGTTTGGCTTCGTGCCGACAGTGCTACACTTGGGGCATCTTCTTGGAGCGATGTGGCCGGCAACGGATACAATGCCACACCCTCTTCGGGAACAATGCCCTCCGCGTTTTCCCGCATGAACTTCAACAAATGCTTTGAAGTTGGCGGGACAGAATCCTTTACGATGCCGTTAGACACTAACGATTCGAGGCAGTCGGACGTTATTGTGGTGTATGAAACCTATGACACTGCCAACGAAAATGCATTGTGGCAAGTGCAGCTTGACACCGCCAAGCGTATCGGGCAGACCACGCGGCGCATCCTCAACGACAACGGGCATATCACCTACGACACGGCCAACCGTCTGAAACCCGTCGTCAACTATCTCGCGCAGTCGTGGAGGGCACCCGAGTTGTGCGCCCCCACGCTCTCCCTCTGCACGGCAGATTCCTTGCCGCTATACGGACGTATCGCCGAGGCCATGTACTTCGACCACCGAATCAGCGACACCGCTGTCATCCAGTGGATCAGCTACTTGGCGGTGAAATATGGCGTGACCCTCGCGCAGACCGACTACCTTGACAGTCGCCGCAACGTGATATGGAATTACACCGATTATCCCGACTACAGCACCTCCATCGCTGGCCTTGGCAGGGACGACTCGGTGGGGTTGTACCAAAAACAGACATATTTCGCTGATAATCAAATGATTGTGGGAATTGCAGGGGCGAATGCGACGTGTGTAGAGGCGAATAATTATTCGCCCCTACAGACGGAAAACAACGAGGACAATCCCGCATTCATCGCTGACGGTGATTTCATCGTCTTCGGTATGGACGGTGTCCTGCCTGCCGTTTCCGAAATCTATACGCAGAGTGGCGAGACCTACGAAGTCATCGGACGTAGCATGGTGCAGGCGACAGGAAATGCCCATGCCTATGGTACATTCATCCTCTTGGACACTGCCGTGGCAGAGACACAAAATTTTGCGTCTCTACAATCAGCACCTGTCCTCTTGATTGATCGCAGCGGTACAGGCGAATTTCCGGCAGGAGAGGCTGAACAAGTTCCGTGCACAGGTATGGATACAGCAGGTCACTACATCTACAATAATGTGCACTGGGACACCGACCTCAACGGGCGCGATTTTTTCTGTTTCGTCGTAGGGATGCCGGACACCATGGGAACGCCGAAGACGTTGGCGATGGATGCAGATGATGAGAATGGTTCGACACAGGACAATGGGAATGCGACGGGTGTAGGGGCGAATAATGATTCGCCCCTACAGACCCCGAATAACGGAAAGGGTCCAAAAACCGCATCTTCCAAATCCCCACAATACCGCCTTCTCCCCAACCCCAACCACGGGCGTTTCGTGGTGGAGGCGGAATATCCCGAGGCGCAAGACGTGACAGTCTCCGTGTATGATGCTGACGGACGGTTGCTCACCACCATGTCGGGCAAAGGACAGCGCACCTACCATTTCGAAAACACGGTGCCTGCCGCTGGGCACTACCTTATTGATGTCATCTCGCCTTCTGAACACAAAACCCTCAAGATGGTTGTCAATTAAACCAAACATCTTCCTTAAGCAGCCTTGAAGAGGCAAGACGCGCGAAGCGCAACTAACCCCACACAAGCGAAGCGCAGTGTGGGGACTATAAAGAAAACACGAAGAGGCTTGACGCACAAAATGCAAGTAACCCCACACAAGTGGCAACGCAGTGTGAGAACATAAAAAAACATAATAAAACATAAAGAATATGAGACAACACCTTCTGGCCATAATCGCGGTATTGGCCGCCGCAATCCTCGCCCTGTTCTCCATTAATACGGAATATTCCGGTTCTCGATATGGATATGGGTACGGACAACGAAATGTTGCAGGGGCGCAATTCATCGCGTCCAACGGAACAGATACACCCGACACGGAGGAATTTGTGATTCCCGTTGTGGAGGCGAATAATCATTCGCCCCTACAGGAGAAGACCATTCCTATTGAACAAAACGAACACCCTTCACTAGCAGAGACGAAAATTTTTTCGCCCCTACACCACACCGCGATGACGGCATTGTCTCCCGCCGAGGTTCCGCCATTGGATGCGGGCATGGTGAATGTAACGGCCAATATGGAATCCAAAATGAAAAATGCAGAATTAGAAAATGGCGGTGAGACAGACAACAACGTGCGGGCGACAGGTTATCGTGTGCAATCGCCTGTCAACAATTCCGAATTTAGAATTGCCATCCCATATAATCCGGCACTGCTGCCGCAAGGCTTCACCGAGGACGACATACAGACCTACGTCTATGACCGGCAGTTTCACCGATGGATGGCCATTGAACGGGATTCCGTCAATGAGGTGGAATTGCTGGTGTATTCGCGATTTTCAAGGAATCCTTTGGTTAGGACGAATAACATGTATCCGTCTGATGTAGAGACATTTCATGAAACGTCTCTGCAAACTCCGACCATGAATATTGCCGATTTCATGCAACAGACGGGCGAGGGCGGCGGCGATTCCCCTCTTGATTTCATCAACGCGGTGCTGAAGACCCCGGAGATGCCGGAAACCTCGGCCTACACACCTACGAGCATCAAGGAGCTGAAGGCTGCCGACCCGTTAGAGGGTCTCACGCTGATGCAGCCTCCTACAGCCAACAACAGCGGTACAGCCAATTTGAGTTACCCGATAGAGATTCCTGCTGGACGGCAGGGTATGCAGCCCAACCTCGCGTTGACCTACAGCAGCAGCGGCGGCAACGGCTGGCTCGGCGTGGGCTGGGACATCTCCATCCCCTCCATCACCGTGGAGACGCGCTGGGGTGTGCCGAGATACGATTCTGATTATGAAAGCGAGGTCTATGTGTATGAGGGCGAGCAGTTAGTAACGTTCGACAGCGTGGAAAACAAATTCCGCGAGATGCCGCACCGCACCAAACACTGGACAAGCAGAAGCGTTCTCGACCTTGACAGTGTGGAGCAATTCTATCCCCGTAAGAACGAGGTTTTCGACAGTATAGTCCGCCACGGCAATGGCCCAAGCAGTTATTGGTGGACGGTAACGCACAAGAATGGTGTGACAGACTATTATGGGAAATATGCCTCCGATGGCGGCGTGAACAATAACTGCGTGTTGAGGAAAACGGATAACAACACTAATAGTACTGGCCCTATCGCGCACTGGGCGTTGGCGGAAAGTGTGGATCCCTATGGGAACAGCGTGCGGTATTACTATGATATTGTCTATAACAAGGGTGTCAGCAATGGAAACTGGGGCAAGCAGATTTACGTCGATAGTATCAGTTACACCTGTTTGAACTCCACAAATCCGACATTGGTAGAATCAGGCAAATACAGTTTGGTGTTTCAGAGAAAAGGGACAAATAGGACGGACATTATCACCTCTCTGAATCGTGGGATGAAAGAAGTTACCGCCGATGTGTTGTGCCATCTTGACGTGAAATACCGCGACACCCTGTTTCGTCAGTACTTTTTTGTAACAAAAAATGACAAGACCACAAAATACAAAACTATTATTACAGATATAGTCAGGATAGACTCCCCTGACGTTAAAATGAATTGTGACAATGTCTTGGAAGGGGATGAATTGATTTTGTTGGAAAACGAGAATAAATTATATTCTGCCCGCTACCACTTGGATTATTTCGAATACCCGAGTGCGGGGGATCTATATTCTTCACCAGATACGGTGAATAACCTACCAGATGATGACATCAGCCTGAAGGGGGTGAAAAATACGTTCCGTTCCACAGCATTAGGGGCAACAAAAACCAAAAGCTGGAACCTTGGAGGGACAGGAGCTGTGGGACTCGGTCCGGACATCTGCACTACAATAGCCACATTCGGAGCAAATGCGACCTATTCCAATTCAAAGAGCGAGGGCTTGATGACCTTGGTGGATCTAGATGGAGACGGACTTGCCGACAAGGTTTTCAAGAAGGACGGCAAGCTGTATTTTCGCAAACGCCTGTACTCTCCGGAAGTGCCATTTGCATTCGAGACCACCAAACACCAAATAACGGGCGGGGTTAGCGACTTTCTTAAAGAGAGCAGTAACGGCATTTCCCTGGGTCTGCAGGCATCCTGTGTGGTGGAAGTCAGCAACGGTCTTCCCGCAGGTTGGTCAACTACCACCAACTACATGGCGGACATCAATGGTGACGGACTCGTGGACATTGTCACGGACCAAGGAGCATACTTTGGGAAACATATTCAGGGACAAACACCATCATTTTCCTCTATTAATGCCATTCAGACCACTATCCTCGGATCTGGCGACACCAACTACAGCTATATACCATCCTCTTCGCTTGGAACAGGCGATTGCGGAGGCATTATTTTTGACGGGTCGATTGACACGAACATCGCCTGTGTTTTATCCAGTTGTGAGAAAACCATCCCCCGCAGCGACACCATCCCAGCCAATTTTCTGAGCGACGGTTGCATAACTCAGATTATCGGCTATAAAAATGACGAATATGTTGAGCCCTATATAGTGGACACAATCCACATCCAACCGAAAAAATCGGAAACTCACGTGTGGCCGCCAGCCGTTGATTCAATGATTATTCGGACAGTCTGTCCCCTCAAAAAGGACTGCGGGTCAATACAACACGCACCTGACTTTGATGCAGTAAGGGTTTGGGTTGCACCTTATAACGACACGATTAAAATAATCTCGTCCATCCGGCTGGTTCCTGATGACACGGCCCTTTTCCGTCAGAGTAGATATGCGGACGGCGTTGAATGCTCCATAGAGCACAATAAGGAATGCCACATCAGCGCAGACGGCAAAAAGTTGGTGTCCGATACATCACACCAATTGCTATCCCATGAAGTTGTCAGTCCTGAATCGAATTTTGTTGACTCTATCCATGACATTGTTGTCGGCAAGGATGACATTCTATTTTTCCGCCTTCAGTCCAAAGACAACAGGTCGTTCGACAAAGTTGACTGGAGAGTGCGAATTGAGGCTAAAAATCATACTGGCCATGATAGCGTATATGATCGGAACAAGGCTATCTTCAACTCGGACAGCGATTTTGTGCTGACAGGCAAGAATTTGTTTCAGACACCGCTAGATGGGCAAATATGGCTTTCCGGCAGATTGAAATATGAAGATGCCGGTGCCATTGGCAGAATTATGCTTATAACCCCCGACACATCGGTATGCTTATACACGTTGAATCCTGATACCATTATAAATACCCTGCTGAGTGTCGGACCAATACAAGTGGACACACCTAACACTATAACAGTTAGGATAGAACGATCTGGAAATGACAACCTCCAATGGCCGAATATACATTTCACTCCACTGCTGAAATTCTTCCCCTTCAATACTTCGATCATCAAGGACACAGTCTATTATTACCCTCAAATACAATTGGACATCAAGCATAATGATTCCGGTGATTCTTTCAAACAACTTTGCAGGAAGTATTTCGGGGAGCTATACAGGGGATGGGGTCAGTTCGCATATAAAAGGAAGAAAAGCGGTTCCACACTCATAGAGCTTTCCCGCCTTGAACTACCAACATGGTACACAGCAACATCTTTAACCCAGGAGGACAGCTCAGCACTTCAATTCGTGGTTGACACCAATGATTTAGACAATTCTCTGTCCGAGGCTGTGGAAAATGTACACAATCCGCTGGTTTCTGTTATCAATGATTCCGTCCCTGTGGTGAGCTGGATTGAAATGACAGCATACAACGATATGGGAATGTATCGAGGTACAGGACTGAACACTGCGGTTTCCGCCTTGTTTTTGGATAACACTGAGCCCGTGCTCAACATCCCAGTGGCAGACTCCGTTCCTGGCTCTCTGTCATACGGGGAATCAGATGTGGATTTGGAGATCATCCCCATATACGATCATCCAGTTCCAGTTAGTGTCTCAAGCGAACCCGTCCAAACCATCCGAAAACGCCACTGGAACATAGGGGGCGACAAGTCCATCGGGGTGACTGCGGTGCTTCTCTCTTTCGGGCGGTCCAGCTCCTCGGGAAGTGCCTACATACAGAGCGATTATATGGACATGAACGGCGACCGCTATCCTGACCCCGTTTCCACTGGTGGGGTTCAGTATTCGATGCCTTGGGGCGGCATTGGTGATTTGAAGACCATTGTGCTTCCCAAGAAAGACCATTTGAGTGCTTCCGAATCCTATTCACAAGGACAAACACACGGGAGATGCTATCCCGACCCCAGGAAACTTCCCTCCAACAATCCAAAATCAGGCAAGACTGCCCTTACAGGCAGCGGAACGCTGAGTGAAAGTGAGGTGATTAACGAGGACATCACCGACTATATGTTCATGGACGTGAACGGAGACGGTCTTCCCGACATAGTGAACACTTCCATCAAGGCGGTCAGATTGAACACGGGCTATGATTTTCTAAATGCTGAATCCTGGAATGTAGATTTCATCCGCGAAGGCGAAAGTCGCAACCAATCAACCAACATGGGGCTGTCTGGCGTTTGGGAGAACCAAAACCTCCAAAGTGTCCCCGCCAACTCATACAGTCTCTCTCAAGTCAGCATCAGTGGCGGTAGAGGGAAAGGCATTTCCTACAATGTCACTGCCAAGCAGATGATGGATGTCAATGGCGACGGTCTTCCCGACAAGGTGGAGGCCATATCCAACGATATCCGTGTCCGCTACAACCTCGGCAACGGACAGTGGTCGTCTGTGGACACCATCCATGGTGTAAACATCAGCGCGAGCAGATCCTCCAGCGAGGACGTGAATTTTGGTGTGACAGCAGGGTTCACCGTGTGTGCCATCGCCAAAGTCAATTTCGGCGTGCAGACGTCCCCGTACAACCGTTCCCTTGCCACGGATGTGGCCCAGCTTGTCGATATTGACGGCGACGGCTACCCCGACTACATCACATCGGGAAATGAAAGCTCCGTGACCATACGTTTCAATACGGCAGGCAAGACCAACCTGCTGCGAAAAGTCACGAACTTCACAGGCAGTACTATTGAGATGGACTACGAACTATCCATTCCTAGTTACGAGAAGCCCCAGCGCAGCTGGAACCTCTCCCGTGTGGAAACCCGAAACAACGTGGACACCTGTCCCGTGGGCGGCAACCGCACGCTCACCACTTTCGCGTATGAGTCTCCCAACTATAACCGCCATGAGCGGATGGACTACGGCTACCAGCGGGTGACAACCTACCAATATGACACGGAAGACAATGACACTCTCTATCGCTACACTGTGGAAGAGTTCAACAACCGCGACTTTACCAGACGCGGTCGCAAGACCCGCGACTGCGTGTATGACGCGGACAGTATGCCGTATGTGGAACATATTTACGGCGACACCCTCTACGACTATGCGGAAAGCATTGTGGCTGACGGCGGATGCGCCCGCACGGATGTGTATGTGAAGAAAGAGGTTGACATCACCAACTGGTACGAAGGGCAATCCTCCCCGCAAATCACCTCCATGACATATCGCGAATATGACCGCTACCGCAATGTGAAAGAATACATCCATTACGGTGACACTACCCGATATGACGAGTGGCTCAAAGCCGAAATTGATTATGCACAAGAAATGCCGCATAACCTTGTGTCACTGCCTGTACAGATAGTGGTGACGAACCACAGTGGAGACACTATGCAGAAACGCACCGCCTCATACGATTCCACAGGCAAGTTGTGTCAACTTGTGCGGTGCAACAGCGGCGGGAATGCACAGTATGACTTTACCTACGACATTTGCGGAAACTTGTCGTCTGTTTTGATGCCGCGCAACAAAACGGGGCAACGGTTACGTTTTTCCTATCAGTACGACAATGTAGTCCACACATACCCTGTCCGTGTGGACAATGATTCCTTGGGGTTCTTCTCCACTGCGGAATACAACCTCAGGTTCGGAAAGCCGACCAAAACCACCGACATCAACGGCAACGAGATGTGGTACGAGTACGACAACCTTGGAAGGACGGTCAAGATTACCGCACCCTACGAACAGGATGCCAACGCGCCATACACCATCAAAATGGAGTACCATCCGCACCACTACGGTGAAACCGAGGTCGGGAATAACAATTCCAACCCCTATTCCTACGCCTGCACTTACCACTATGACCCGCAGCACCCAACCGACCCGATAAGGATAACCTTGATCACCGACGGTCTTGGCAGGCTCTTGCAAACCAAGAAGGATGCGGAGATTGGTGGGCAAGAAGTCAGCATCGTGACAGGGCGCACCATCTATGACTGTTTCGGCAGGACATTGGCGCAGTACCAGCCGTTTACAGAGGACACTGCCCTCTACGCGGTCTATAACGACTCCTTGACTGCCGGAACGGCAACCCTGACCGCATATGACATGATGGACCGGCAGAAGCAGGTTACGCAACAGCCCTACGGGTATGTCACTCATCTGGACTATGGATTTGAAAACTGGAACGGCAGGACACTGTTCAGCACGGAGACCACGGATCCAAAGGGCAACACTTTCACCGTGCTGAAGGGCACTTTGGGGCAGCAGATGGCGCAGATTGATCCAGCCAACAAAGCTACGGTCTTTTATTATGATGCTTTGGGCCGGCTGACAGGGAGCGTGGATCCCGACACCATCTCCACCTATTACGAATACGACAAATTAGGGCGGATGGTTCACCGCACCCATCCTGACGCAGGGGATGACTGCTACCACTTTGACCCTGCGGGCAACATGGTTCACCACGTGAACGGCAACGGAGACACGGTGCGTTATGATTATTACTACAACCTGCTCACTAACATTTACTATCCGAACAATCCCGCCAACAATGTGCGCTATGTTTATGGTATGTCTGGCTCCCCCGCCAACACAACGGGGAAGATAGTGCTCCAGGAGGATGCCTCCGGCTGGCAGACATTTAAATATGGTAAATTAGGCGAGGTTACCGAAAATATTCGTACTTTTGCGCTGCCGAATGAATCCCGGCCTTATACGTTTAAAATGAAATTCCATTACGACAGCTGGAACCGCATTGACACCATGATTTACCCCGACGGGGAGGTGGTGAGCTATGACTATAACCTGGGCGGGATGCTCAAGGGCATAAAAGGGAACAAAAGCGGGAACCTGAGGACTTACGTGCGGGACATCCGCTACAACAAGTTCGAGCTAAAGGACTCCGTGGCTTACGGCAACGGCACGCGGGCTCGCTACGAATACGACTCCCTGCTGCGCCTGTCGCACCTTTACAGCTGGGACACGAGCGGACATGCCCTGCAGAGCATATCTTACACCTACGACTCCGTGGGCAACATCACCGACATTGTCAATTCAGCCATTACGCTACCCAACGGACTGGGTGGAAACTATCAAAGCCACTACACATTCGACCAGCGATACCGACTGACCGGTGCTACTGGAAACAGGAACAACAACCAGCTGTCGTACAACCTGTATATGCAGTATCGCGACAACGGGAGGATTTTGCGCAAGCAGCTGTATGTCGGGGATTTTGCTTCTATCGGAACCGCCATAACTAATTACAACAATGGCTATAGTTACCCGACAGGTTCTTCACAGCCGAACACCGTCACAAAGATATATGACCAAGCCAGCAATTCGAGGCAATGTTTCAGCTGGGATCGTGCGGGCAACATGGTCTATCACCTAGATGCCAACGGTTGCGATCGCAGGATGTGCTGGGACGAGGAGAACCGATTGATGTCCTTCAGCGGCTGCGACAACACGGGCTTCTACCAGTACGACGCGGGGGGCGAGCGCACCTACAAGCTCACCAGCCGGATGGTGATGCAGAATCTGCTCGGCCAATGGAACGCCTATCAGGCGCTGAACAACCCCACGCTCTATGCTTCGCCGTACTTGGTGGCCACGGAAAAGGGCTATACCAAGCATTACTATGCCGAGAGTGAACGCATCGCCAGCAGGATCGGCAACGGCATTGATTCTGTGGATTGTTTCATCTGCAATATAGAGGATTACCAAGGATCCCCGTTAACTATAAAAGCCCCTGTATGGGGTGGCGAATATCCCCGGGAACACTTTGGCGACAAGCAGGTCGGGAACAGGCGTCATCTCAACAAAGCACTTGTATGCGCGGGAGCCAATCCGTCTATAACCCAAGAGTGCTTGATTGTTCTGTACAAGTACGACATTGTTCCTCACCACGAGCTGGAGCCAGAGTGTTACTGGTACCATCCCGACCATCTGGGTTCTTCCTCTTGGGTAACGGATGTCAACGGCCACGCCGTGCAGCATTTGGAATATCTCCCCTGGGGCGAGGACTTCGTAGACCAGCGGGCTAACTCCTTCAACGGGGTGCGTTACACCTTCTCCGCCAAAGAAAAGGACTCGGAAACCGGCCTATCCTACTTCGGCTCAAGATATTACAGCTCTGACTTGAGTGTGTGGCTGAGCGTGGACCCGATGAGTGACAAATATCCATCGACTTCGCCATACGCTTATTGCAGGAATAACCCCATTAGGCTTATTGACCCCAACGGGATGTTTGATGATGAGGCAAAAGCCACAAGATTACGAAACAGAGCCGTTAAAAGGTATGGAGAGGACAGAGTGAGCGATGTGTTCAACAACACAATAAACGGAAGCAAGCCTGACTATGCATTCAGCATATATGGCAAAGGGAAGACTAAACGGTCTTATAGCGGGGGAACAAATGAAGACGGAGGGCCTGTCATTACTTGCAACAAACCGGACAAAGTGGTTTTCTCAAGAAAGGATTTCAAGTCTTATAACAGAAGCCAAGCTAATAGCTCCAAACAGAACACCATGTCCAATTCATTGAGTCAAGGTTTCTCAATAGACTTTACCGTTGCATTCGGACCTTTCGGCGGAAGTGCTGAATTAGGTATGATAAAGGACGGAAAAACAAATGAAAAATCCTTTTTTATATCAAAAGGCATCAATGTTGGGATAGAGACTTCTGTAAGTTTCAATTACATAATAGGTGATTTTGATAAGAATTCATTTACTGGAGAGTCGGTCAATTTTAATGTGAGCACCCCTCTACCTAATTTATCTGTTGGTGTGTCCGCAGACATTAACGATGGTTTACCTGGGGAAAATATAGGCAACAATTATTCTGCTGCTAAATTTAGCATGTCACTTGGCGTTGGTGCTTCCTTTTCGAGGACTAAAACATTCGTCAAATAAAAATCTGTGAGAATTTTGAAACTGTTGATTTTTTTCTTGATTGTATACACTGCCTGTCTTTTATGGACAGTGTATCTTAGGTTTAAGATGATTTTCATTTTGGAGGAAAATGGAATTACTATTTCTAAATTTGCGTCCTACATAACGGTAATTAACAAGTTTTCACTAAACAACAATCATCATAGGATCAAAAGACTGCAACCTAAAAGGATGAGATTGTTCATCACAGTAGCCTATATATCCTATTATTTGTCTGTTGCCATCACGTTGGCGATAATATTGTTTATGATATTTAATTTGTGAGTCCACTTGAAAAAGTGCCAACTGGCAAATTTTAGTACAATGGTCTCCAAATTTCAAACGCCAAACCAACCCGATTATTTTGTACCTTCGCCGCGTCAATAACCACCGATGAACCGCCTCCAACCATATCGCCCGCCTATCCCCGCAGACCCTCTTCGCGGAGATCCGTGCGATTCGCGCGATCCGTGGAGACCCATGAATCCCCTCGCGGGGATTTATCCCTCGCACCGTAACTACCCCGGCTACAGACATTCATCCCCTGACGGTGATAGCCTGCCGTTCCGAATCATTGCCACGCATCCCGTTGTCCCCCAGCCAATTATGAATCATGAATCATGCATTATGCATTGTTACACCTTCTCCGCCAAAGAACGCGACTCCGAAACCGGCCTATCTTACTTTGGCTCAAGATATTACTCCTCCGATTTGAGTGTGTGGCTGAGCGTGGACCCGATGGCTTCGAAATATCCGTCGCTTTCGCCTTACGTTTACTGCGCGAACAACCCGGTGAGGTGCGTGGATCCGGATGGGGAGGAAGTTAATCCCATCTATGATAGATTTGGTTATTTTCTTGGCACCGATGATTTAGGATTACAAGGTGATGCAATTATTATGGATAAAAAAGATTTCCGCCAAAATATGAGCCATACAGAAGCTATGTCGAAATCAACATGTTTTGATCCTTCTCAAAGTTTTGCTGCTGAGATTCGATACTGGGATCATTATAAATCACTAAAAGACAGACCTGATTATGATGGTTATATAACATTAGACGAAGCCAACGAGTGGTATAGAACTGGCGATGGGACGCCCTTGTTTGCAGATTTAACAAAAATCGACTTATCGGGTTTTAGATCACTGGGAGATTCAAAAGTAGGTAAAACATATCGATTCAATTTACTTCTATCAACAGGTCCCACAGATGATGGACTTGTCTATGGGAATGTTACTTTTATCAGGACTTCTAATAATGGTGTTCGTGCTTTTGCAGATAAATATGATTTTGATATGAAAAATTGGAGGAAACTGTCAAACTGGGGGAGAAACATAGAAACAATAATAGGACAACATGTTGCCGGAGAAGGCACTCCTTATACAATATATTTTTACGGAACAGCTCAACTTCGCTCGTCTATCTTTGCACACTGAATATCTGCTACTATGAAAAAATACAGGCTGTTTTATGTTTTATCAATGGGTGTTTCTGTGATTATCGTAGTTTTACTAATTTCTTTGACATATGATGCTGATAGTATCAAAATAACAAACGACATTTATTACAACACTCAAAGAAAAGATATATTGGACAAAAAAGGAAGATACGAAATTCCTCCAAATGTTTTGGATTATTATATTGAAAAACGGCATGTCCTGATAAAATGGTCTCCCTGTTATCCAATTCCTGAAATCTACAATAAATATAATTATGGTTATTCTGAAAGCAACGAAATCTTATTTTGGGTTATTGATATGAAAACTAATACTCAAATCGGGCCAATGCGTTATGCTGATTTTCTACACTATTGCGAAAAAGAAGCAATAGCTGCGAAATTTTGAATAAACACAATATATCTATTCTATACGAAGATAAAAAAACGAAATCTGGTTGTCTAAACTTCTACTGAACCGTAATCATCCCTTCCTGTGACGGACAGTTGAAGCATCTTTGCCAAAATATCAATTTATGGTAAATATCAGCACCCGCAGGGGAAACATATACATCAATGGCAAAGTGTATATTTGAATTCAATCCCAAAATTTTGTAATTTCGCCCCATAATAATAACCACCAATGGACCCGAGCCGAAGATATAGCCCATACCGCCTGCAGACCGTGCAGATTTCTGCATACATCATACGTGTAGATTCGCGCGATCCGCGGAGCCCCATGAATCCCCTCGCGGGGATTTATCCCTCGCACCGTAACTACCCCGGCTACAGGCATTCATCCCCTGACGGGGATAGTCCGCCGTTCCGAATCACTGCCACGCATCCCGTTGTTCCCCAACCAATTATGAATTATGAATCATGCATTATGAATTATAAGCCCTTCCTTATAAGTCTCCCCCGTGCAAACCACCAAATCCGCACGGGAGCATTTCTCCTCCTGCGACATCTGCCGAGACATACGCTGACGGATGTCCTCCTCGGTCAAATGAGGATTGCGCGCCAGAATGCGTTTGATACGCAACGCTTCAGGCGCATCCGCGACAATAATCTTGTCGAAATAGGAAACCAGATCATATTCGAACAAAATGGCAGATTCCATCATCACCGCAAGCGCATTCTGCTGAGCCGCCCATTGTTCAAAGTCGCGCATCACAAACGGATGCACGAAACGGCTGAGCCGCTGCAGGAAATCCTCATCCTGGAATGACTTTGCCAACTCGTTCATGTCGAGACTTCCATCGGGAAGCCAGAGCTGCGCATCTGGAAACGCCTCGCGCATCTCCGACAGAAATTCAGGCTGCCGATAAAGTTTCTTCGCCTCCTCGTCGGCATAATACACCGGAATACCCATATCGCGAAAATGGGCCGACAGGTAGGTCTTCCCCGTTCCTATCCCTCCGGTAAGCCCGATTTTAACCATTTTTAACGCAGATAGAAGGTGATGACCTCTGGCGATGACACAGCCACCAGCTCCGGACCGAAATTGTGGGTGGAGAGGAAATCGCACATTTCCTTATTCGTAAAAGTGTAAACACTCACCTTATGTTTCGGTTTGATCAAATCACTGACGGATATTGTCACCTCCTTGTCTTTCTTCGTGAACGGTTTTGAAAGATAACGCAACCCTTTCTGATTGAAAGTCAGCTCAATAACAGTATCCGACGCCGTCACGGACTTGCGGCCTTCTGGGAGATTGTCACAGACCAGCTTATACTCGTATGTCATTTTGTAATCTTTGGAGAAGGTGACAAGCACCCAGCACGATATGGAAATCAGCAGGCACACCATAAACGCCAACGACGGCAATTTGACAGGGATTCTATGTTGCTTATTGTCTTCTGCCATTGTTTACTCGTTTTCCTTCTTTTCCTCCGCCTTGTTGTCGCTCTTGGATTGGTTCAGCGTGGCTTCGTTGAAAGAAATGGCGGCCTTATCCACTTCGATGCGGACATCGTGAGCTATTTCAATGGTAAAGGTATTGTCCTTGATATCTGTGATTTTACCATGGATTCCACCGATAGTCACCACCTTGTCGCCTCTTTGAAGACTGTTGCGAGCCTCTTCAATTTTCTTTTGTTTCTTCTGCTGTGGGCGAATCATGAAGAAATAGAAAATGAGGATCATCAACAGAATGAAAATAAGCATGGAGGATCCGCCGCCCATGCCAGGAGCTGCTGCAGCTCCATCCAATAAAGGGAATAAAATGTTAAGCATACGTTCGTTGTTTGGATTAATTATTTATTTATTTGTTTATTTTGTGACTTGTGATTTGTGATTTGATATTCAAGACTGATCACTGTTCACTATTCACTTACTCGACGACACATTTGCGGTAATGGTGAGAATGGTTTCCACAGGATAGGTATTGGCTCCCACCAAAACATGTTTTTCCACCTTACCTTGCTGACCTTTGGAATCGAACGTCACCACGATTTCATCGCTCTCGCCAGGACGAATGGGTGCCTTGGGTGGCTGTGATGTAGTGCAGCCGCAGGTAGCCTCGGAGGAGTAAATGATCAGGTTCGACTTTCCCGTGTTCTTGAACTTGAAGGAATACGTCAGTCGTTCCCCTTCTATCACATCTCCGAAATCATACGTTTTGGTCTCAAATTCGATGACCGGCAATTTTTCCGCATCCTTGGCCGAAAGCCCTTCGGCGGTCTGAGGAATATGCACGTCTTTCACCGAAAAGTCTCCCTCCTTGGCTGGTTTCCGATGACACCCGCCAAACATCATCCCAATGGACAATAACAATGTAATTATTGTAATTCTATTCATCATTCTTAATTCTTAATCCTTAATTCTACATTCTTAATTCTGATACAGTCCTCTTCCCGTCTTCACAATGCGTTCGTTGTCACGCAAATCCACAATCAAACGGTCCAGAATACCATTTACAAACACTTTGCTCTTGTCTGAACTATACCACTTGGCCATTTCGATATACTCGTTCAACGTCACTTTGATGGGAATCAAGGGGAATTCCAGCAGTTCGCACAGAGCCATGCGCATCAGCAGCATGTCGAGGTTGATAACCCTTTCCAACTCCCAGTTTTGCAGCTTTTCCTCAATCATACGGGTGTATTCCTCCGCGTGTTCTATCGTCTTGCGGAACAGCTGTTTACAGAACTGTTCATCCTCATCGCTTTTGTACAAGGAGTCTATTTTACACGCATCGCCTTTGTTTTCCTTGAATTCCTTCACGTTCTGATATAGCATCATCATCGCCTCGTCATAATCGTCAATCCAATGCGTGTTCTTCTCACCTAAATACCAATGTAACAAATCGTTGACAGCAAAAACCTTCTCTATTATCGTCAGCACAATTTTTTTGTCTTCCTGATAATCGCTCTCTTTCTTTGCCATGTAAACCTCATATTCTGGCAATTGTTCGATTTCGCGAAACAATTTGGCAATCAAGTCGGTTTCATCTTCCCAAAGAATATGGTATTTCGGCCAAAGAACCTGAAGTTCTTTGTTGTTTTCAATCTGGCGAATCACGGCATTATTCACAAATTTGGTGTTCGGATTCAAATCTTCCGCTGTCGGATTGTACTTCTCCTTCAGACTGTCCAGCTTTTTGGTCCTGTAAAAGGCAATCTCCGGCAGCAGGGCGAAAAGCCACAGAAAAAGCGTATAACAGCCACGGACAGACTTCAGCAAATCCGCCTCCGATGCTGCTATATTTGCCTTAGGATTAGCATTATACGCATATAATGCCTGCATGGTCTTGATTCTCAAATAATGCCTGCTCACCATATTGTCCGATTGTTTTAATGTGTGAAAACCTTACCTTAAGGTGAAGTAACATTCACCCAGGAACTGGTCGTCGGTATATAATTGCACGCTGTATTGTCCTTTGATGGCCTTGTCGTCGGACATCAAATCCCAATTCAGGTCAACGTTTTGGGCCTTGTTGTTATAATTCACCACTGTTTTGCAGGAATATTGCAACCGCTGCCCGTTATGTACGAACGAGTAGGTGTCACCTGTGCCCATGGTCAGCACCTTGCCCGTTTCCGGAATAGCGATACGGCAGTAAATGTTCACGGGACCGGGTTCAATTAAGGAATTTTCACCCAACATCAAGGTGGTCTTGATACGTTTCACCTTGCTGGCCTTGTCGGTCTGTTCCTCCGTGCCCTTGTTGCGCACCAAATAACCTCCACTCTTGAGATTGTATGCCTTGAACGTGGCGGCGTTGCTGATTTTCTGGGACAAATCCTCATTGGATTTCTGGATGTTGCGAGTCACCTCTCGTTCCTGCTCCAAAGTGGCGCGAACCTGTTGGTTCTCCTCCTTCAAAGCTTGGTTCTCCTGATAGAGCTTATCCATCTCCTGCACATACTCTTGAGAGATATTTTGCAACCGCGCCAACTGTTTCTTAATCTTGTTGTAATCAGCTTGGGAGTTAATCAGCTTCTCAATTTCGGCGGCATTGGCCATAATCACGCTGTCCTTCTCGCTCAACTGCTCGGAAAGTTCACCGTACTGTTCCTTGATGCGGTTATGTTCTGCGATAAGAGCATCTAACTCATTCTGCAACTCCATGTTTTTCGTTTCCACCTGCGTATAGACCTTGTTCATGGTCGGTTTGGCAAAACGCGCAAAATAGATGGTGGTGCAAAGGAAAATTGCGGCCAAGGCACCCAAAATAATCACCCATTTCTTCAGAGGATTTTCCTGATTGGCACTCTGATTCTGTCCGTAATTCATTGAATTTGTCGTTTCCATTTTATGTGTTTACTAATTTGAACGTAGTTAACGTTTTTTTCTTAAAAAAATTTTATTTCAAACTCTACTTTAATTCAATATAATCCCTTAATTTTTTGGGCAAATAAAACGTATTGTTTTTGTCCATATAGACAATCACCGATTCTATATCAACTTTTTTGTTGTTGATGGTGAAGTAGTTTGCATAACTGTCTGCAGTTAATACATTCCGTTTGTTTTTGACTGTCAAGCGATAGTGATATTTGTCCAAACTGTCGATTTTCGTCTCATAGCCCTTGAAAACCTCACGATGGTTTGCGTAGATGTCTTCGGTCAGTTGTGCCATTTCACCATTCAAATCCAACTGACGGCAAAGATAATTGAACACATCAATATTCGTTGGAACTCCTTTAAGTATGTCATTTTGAGGATGATATACTGCCAAAAAGACATTCTCTATAGTGTGACCGAACGTGGTGAATCCGAAATAGGTACGGCCATAAATAATCTGACTGAGCATTTTGTACAAAGGGAGATTTGACTTGCGTTCCTCTTTGGGCAGCGGGGATTTGTCATAGTCTTTTGCGGTGGTCAAGTAGGAGATTTCGGCGGGTTGCAGAGAGAATCCAAAATACGTCTCCATCAGTTGCGACCATTCGGTGGTGTCCACTGCTTTCAACTTCTCGCCCATGGTCCAGTTGGAGAGTTGGTAGTTGTCGATAGTGCTCATAATAGTCTTGAGGGGCAGCTTGTCGTAGCCGTGGTTGGATTTGGTGTTGCCAACCGTGACTGCGCCGGTGCCATGGTCAGGCAGAATCACCACGACCGTTTCGCCGTTCTTTTTCGCGAAGTTGAGAGCCTCACCGCACGCCTTGTCAAATTCCAGGAACTCAATAAGGGCGTTTTTGGCGTCATTGGCATGGGCGGCCCAATCCACTTGGCTGCCCTCCACCATCAGGAAAAAACCTTCCTGGTTTTGGGAAAGCAAGGAGATTGCTTTGCGGGTCATCTCGGCCAACGAAGGCATCTTTTGCGGGTCAGCCTCCAACCAATAAGGCATGGATGTTTCTCCGAATAACGCCCAGACAGGAGCTTTCGAACAATTTCTAAACCCTTGAATATCATCTAGATAAATCTGATAACCTGCTGCCTTCAAGTCGTTTTGCAGATTCTCACTGAGGTATTTGACACCGCCGCCCATCACTACGTCCAAGTGATTGTGCGCCATTTGCGGGGCAATCATGCCATATTTGCCGCGACTGTAAGTGTGCGCGGAACAGTCGGCGGGGGTAGCATGCGGGAACTCACAGGTAAACACGAGACCTGTGGATTTGTGTTTCAGCATCTTGGCAGCCTCCAGCACAGTGGCCAACGGCTGGTAGGCGCGGGCAGCATCCACCGGCACCAAATCATGGTCAGTGGCCACAGGATAGGTGGAGACAAACGATGTTTGGGAAGGCTGTCCTGAAACATAGCAGGAGGTCGTCGGTGCGGAATCACCGATTGGCGCGTCGGACGAGTGCGTGCGAACGAGACCGCAAACGTAAGGGTCTATATTCAAAGTGGTTTGGGTGGAATCTAAATAGGTTTGATACCAGCGGGCTGCGGAGAGCAGACTAGTGGAGGTGCCATCCGGTATCATCAGAATCACGTTTTTGATGGGCTTGGGTTGTGCCATCGCACATAACAACGTGATACTCAATAAACTATAAAGAACGAAGCGTTTCATCTCGGTTTGATTTTGGAGTTGCAAAAATAAGATTTTTTTGCAAATGTTGAGTATCTTTTTACAGACAAAGTATTGGAATTTACCGCATTTCTGTCAATTGCGCGGCGGCGGCGTAAGGGGAAATCTGCTTCGACTGAATCTTCGGAATCAGCTCATCAATTTTGGATTGCGTGGCTTCATTGTTGTAGAAGCGATTATGCAAAGTATATTCAATCCAATGATAGAAAATATTGATTAGCTGTTTATTACGAGTTCTTTCAAAACTACCGTTTCCTTTGGTGAGCGTGACAAAATCCTGGATAATCTGCCACACTTTATCCAATGCGAAGCCTTCCCGCGCAGAGCAGATCTCCACAGGTACATCCCAACCGTTGTCGTTTTTGGGAAAAAGTTTCAGCGCAGCACGATATTGCGATGCTGCCCCTTTAGCCTTAGGCAAATTATCACCATCAGCTTTGTTAATCACCAACGCATCAGCCATTTCCATAATACCACGCTTGATGCCTTGCAATTCGTCACCGGCACCGGCCAACATCAGCAAGAGAAAGAAATCGACCATGGACTTCACCACGGTTTCGGACTGCCCCACCCCAACAGTTTCCACAATGATGATATCGAAGCCGGCGGCCTCACAGAGGATGATGGACTCGCGAGTCTTGCGGGCCACGCCACCCAACGCAGAACCGGAGGGCGAAGGACGGATGAACGCCTTCGGATCCACAGAAAGCGTCTCCATACGGGTTTTGTCGCCCAGAATACTGCCTTTCGTGCGCTCGCTGGACGGATCGATGGCCAACACCGCTAATTTATGCTCTTGCGCGGTCAGCATTCCGCCGAACGACTCAATAAACGTGCTCTTGCCCACCCCTGGAACACCGGTAATGCCGATGCGCAACGAGTTACCCGAATGGGGCAGACAACGCTCGATAATTGTCTGTGCTATCGCAATATGCGTAGGATTCTCACTCTCAATCATGGTGATGGCGCGGCTGAGAATCGTGCGGTCACCGTCCAAAATCCCTTTCACATAATCGTCCACGGACAACTCAGCCTTCTTGTGTCGTTTGAAGTGCGGATTCACCTGCATGGGTTGCTCCACGCCAGCGCGTTCTGTCAATGCCGATTCGTAATAGGGATTTGCCATGATTATTGCTGATCAAAGTTGAACCTTACCGCATCTTTCATCTCTTCGAAGTAATGGAAACGCATCCCTTCGATGAAATTCTCCTTGATGTCGTCTATATCTTTTTTATTTTCCTTGGACATCACAATGTCGAAAATGCCGCAGCGTTTGGCCGCGAGAATCTTCTCCTTGATGCCACCCACAGGGAGCAGCTTTCCGCGTAAAGTAATCTCTCCAGTCATCGCAACCTTCTCACGCACAGGTATTTTCGTGTAAGCAGAGACTAATGCAGTGAGAATGGTGATGCCCGCCGAAGGGCCGTCTTTCGGGGTCGCGCCTTCGGGCACATGAATATGTACTTTCTTCGTGTTGAAATTTTCGGAATCGATGCCGTAGTCCTGAGCATGAGCCTTCAGGTACTCGAATGCGATAGTTGCCGACTCTTTCATCACATCACCGAGGTTGCCGGTGAGGGTCATCTCGCCCTTTCCTGCGCTCGTAAGTGCCTCTACAAAAAGAATTTCCCCACCCACAGCCGTCCAAGCCAAACCGGTGGCAACGCCATAGACATCCTTGTCCAATGCTTTCTCCATCTGGAAGATTGGTGAACCCAAAATCTCTTTCAGATCAGCGGGTTTCACATCGGGTTGCATGGTGCCGTCCTGTACGAACTGCGCCGCGCGTTTGCGAATGATTTTCGCAAGGGTGCGTTCCAATCCGCGCACGCCCGACTCCCGTGTGTAATCGCTGATGACAGCCTTGACGGTATCTTCTGGAATAGCCAATTGTTCAGCAGTCAATCCATTGTCTTTCAATTGTTTCGGAATGAGATGCTTCATTGCAATGGCTAATTTCTCTTCTGCCAAATAACCTGGTATGTCAATGATTTCCATACGGTCCAAGAGTGCCGGATGGATGCTGTTGAGGTTGTTGGCGGTGGCGATGAAAAGCACTTTGGAGAGGTCAAACGGGGTTTCGAGATAGTTGTCATTGAAGGTGCTGTTCTGTTCGGGATCCATCACCTCAAGAAGAGCTGCTGACGGGTCGCCGTTAACACCCATACCAGACACTTTATCGATTTCGTCCAGCACAAAAACGGGGTTGGCGTAGCCCACCTTGCGCATATTCTGGATAATGCGGCCGGGCATGGCACCGATGTAGGTTTTTCGGTGGCCGCGAATCTCCGCCTCGTCGTGTACACCACCAAGGGAAATGCGCACATACTTGCGACCGATAGCTTCCGCGATAGAGCGTCCAAGGGAGGTCTTACCGACACCTGGAGGGCCTGCCAGACAGAGAATCGGGGACTTCATGTCGCCTTTCAGCTTCAAAACAGCTAAATATTCAAGGATGCGCTCCTTCACCTTTTCCAAGCCATAATGATCCTTGTCGAGCACTTCACGGGTCTTTTTCAGATCGAAATTGTCCTCGCTATATTCGTTCCACGGCAGATCCAACAGCAGTTCCAAATAGTTGAGTTGCACAGAGTAGTCCGGGGACATGTAATTGGTACGCTGCAGTTTCTTGAACTCTTTTTCGAAAAGGTCTGCGGTTTCCTGATTCCATTTTTTCTTGGCGGCACGCTCGCGCAGCTCGTCGAAATCCTTTTCCGTGGAAGGGCCGCCCAGTTCCTCCTGGATGGTCTTCATCTGCTGGTTCAGGATATACTCGCGCTGCTGCTTCTCCATCTCCTGATGGGATTTGGTATGAATCTGATGCTTGATTTCCACCACCTGTAACTCGTGCGACAAAAAAGAGAGCACCTTGTCGGCACGAAACATAATATTCTGCGTTTCCAGAACATCCTGTTTTTCCTCCACAGTAAGGGTGAGGTTGGATATGATGAAATTGAGCAGAAAAGTGTTGCTTTCGATATTGTTCACCGCAGCCATGGCGTCGCGAGGAGTCCCGGGAGTCAACTGCATGATATTGCTCATCGTTTCCCGAATCATCATCATCTTTGTCTTAAACTCCTCGTTTTCGGTCACTTTAGGATCAAGGTCGTTGGTTGGGAAGGGGTGTGTACAACATCTGTAGTAGGGACGCGAATGCACAACCCGGCCTACCTCGAAAACCTTGATGCCCTGGACGACCATCATCACATTACCGTCAGGAATGTTTAGTGTTTTGAGGATGCGGGCGATGGTGCCCACACGGTACATATCCTTGATGGTTGGATCCTCTATGCTGTTGTCGCGCTGGGCGACAACCCCGATGGGTTCATCGCTGTTGGCACAATCTTTTGCCAGTTTCAGCGATTTTTCCCGCCCCACGGTAATCGGAATGACCATACCCGGGAAGAGCACTGTATTCCGCAGAGGGAGAAGGGCTACCTCATCCGGCACGTATTCTTCGCTGAGTTTGATCTCATCTTCGACCGAAAGGATGGGGATGACATTCGACTCGCCATTCAGAAAACCGCCCGCAGCTAATATATCTTTCATCATTTCATTAGGTTACAATAAAAAAACTGACCTTTTTCGGGTTACAAAAAAGGTCAGCAAAAGTACAAAATATATGGATTATTTCGTCTTGCCAGCATCAAAATGGCGGGCATATTTGTTGCGGAATTTATCCACACGGCCAGCGGTGTCAACCAACTTCATCTTACCGGTGAAGAAGGGGTGTGAGGTGCTGGAAATCTCTAATTTCACGAGCGGATATTCATTTCCGTCTTCCCATACAATCGTATCTTTCGTGTTGACCGTTGACTTCGTCAAGAACGCATAATCGTTTGACATGTCCTTGAAAACCACGGTTCTGTACTCCTTAGGATGGATGTCTTTTTTCATATTTTTTGATATTTTTTTATTCGTTAAAATTGGACGGCAAAAATACACTTTTTTTAATATCAAACGTGCGGTGTTGATTTTTTTTACCAAAGTAATGCAATCGATTATCCATCAACAACTTGCAATAAATTGATAATTGATAATGGATAATTGATAATGGATAATTGATAATTGTTGGGATAGTAGTTACCTCTCCCTCATTCTACATTCTACATTCTACATTCTACATTCTACATTCTACATTCTTCATTCTGCATTCTGCATTCTTCATTCTGCATTCTTCATTCTTCATTCAGCATTCATCATTCATCATTCAGCATTCATCATTCATCATTCATCATTCTACATTCTACATTCAAAACAGCTCTCCCTGCCCCGACACATACCTCGACTTCCCCAAGTGCGTGAATGCCAAGTCGGTGGCTTCGCGGCCGCGAGGGGTGCGCATCAGGTAGCCCTCCTGAATCAAGAACGGCTCATAGACCTCCTCGATGGTGCCGGGGTCTTCGCCCACCGCCGTGGCGATAGTGCTCAAGCCCACCGGACCGCCTTTGAACTTGTCGATGATAGTACTCAAGATACGGTTGTCCATCTCGTCCAAACCATGTTTATCGACATTCAACGCCGTCAAGGCAACCTGTGTGATGGGCAGCGTGATGGTGCCGTCACCTTTGATTTGGGCGAAGTCGCGCACACGACGCAGCAAGAGGTTGGCGATACGCGGCGTGCCACGGCTGCGGGAAGCGATTTCGTAGGCGGCATCCTCGTCGATGGGGATATCCAAAATGGAAGCCGACCGTTTGATGATATTGCCAAGCGTCTGAGCATCATAATATTGCAGACGAAGATTGATGCCGAAACGCGACCTCAACGGAGCTGTCAGTAAGCCCGACCGCGTGGTGGCGCCCACCAGCGTGAACGGGTTGATGGAAATCTGCACGCTACGCGCACTCGGCCCGCTGTCAATCATGATGTCGATTTTATAATCCTCCATCGCAGAGTAGAGATACTCCTCCACCACCGGCGACAAACGGTGGATTTCGTCGATGAACAAAACATCGTGCGGTTCCAGGTTGGTGAGCAGTCCAGCCAGATCGCCAGGCTTGTCAATCACGGGGCCGGAGGTGACGCGCACGTTCACGCCCATCTCATTGCCAATGATGTGCGACAAGGTGGTCTTGCCCAAGCCCGGAGGCCCATGCAGCAAAACGTGGTCCAATGCCTCGCCGCGACCTTTGGCCGCATGCACAAAGACCATCAGATTCTCCAACACTTGTTTTTGCCCTTGAAAATCAGTGAACTGTGCAGGGCGTATGGCGCGTTCAAACTCCTTGTCCGAGGCGGAAAGATGTTGTTGGGTAGGATCTAAATTCTCGTTCATACGCGTCTAATGTTGCAGTTTGTCCAAACGGTTAAGTCCCTTGATGGCCGGCTCGAAGTTAGTGGAGAGCTTCAGCGTTTCTTCATAATCCTTGCGGGCGGCTACATAATTGCCAAGATACTCATACGCAACCCCTCGGTTACAGATGGCATACACGAACTGCGGGTTGATTTGCAGCACTTGCGTGAAAAGCTTTACCGCTTCGTCGTATTTTTTGATATTGTCATCCAAGTATAAATAACCCAGATTGTTAAGTGATGGAATATGCGTAGAATCAATGGCAATGGCCGTCTTGTATTCCTGCTCCGCCTCCTCATACTTGTCCATGTCCTGGAACATCTTGCCCAAATTGTAATGCAACTCAACATTGTTGGGATCAGCCTTCAAACCGTTTTGATAATAGGAAATCGCTATCGGGTCGTTTTTCTGCTGGTAGAAGTAGCCGAGCTCAAGGAACGCCTTGGTCTCACGTGGATCCTGGTCAATAACAAGCTGTAACATACGCAAATAGCCGACTGTATCCTGCATGTCTTTCAGCATGAAGGCCTTGATGAGGTACGCTTTGGGGTTGTGCGGCTGACGTTGAACAGCCTCGTCTATAGTTTTACCGCAATCCTCATACTGACGTGTATAAAATTGTAACTCAGCCAGTTTTAAGCGGGCTTCATTGTTGTTCTCGTCCTTGGAAATGGCTTTCAACAGCATTTCCTCAGTCAAGTCGGTCTCGTGCTGCGCGAAATAGAGATCGGAGAGCATCACATAATATTTGCTGCTGTCAGGTTGTAGCTTGATGGCCGTCTGCATGTCGGCGATACCCTTGTCAATACTTTCGTGCAAGTAATAATATTGTGCTCGTTTGTAATAGTTCTCAGACTTTTTAGGGTGTTTATCGATGCTCAGGCACAATTCAGCTAACTCAGGCGGCAGGTCGGCGTACTTGTTCTTGTTGTGGCAACCGTAACCGAAGAACAACAACAAGGCCAGTAAACAGGGAATAATTTTTTTCATTCTGTCTTTTATTTGCTATTGGCTATTACTTCATCCCTTCTTTAATGGCTTCGCGGATCTTTGCCTCAATTTCATCAGAGAGTTCGGGATTGTCGTTGAGGAGCTGTTTCACGCTGTCGCGACCCTGGGCAAGCTTGGAGTCGCCGTAGGAGAACCAAGAGCCAGCCTTCTTAATAATATTGTATTCGACACCGAGATCGACAATTTCGCCCGACTTGGAAATACCTTCACCGAACATGATGTCAAACTCAGCCGTGCGGAATGGAGGCGCGACTTTGTTCTTCACTACCTTGACTTTCACGTGGTTACCGATGGCTGTATCACCGTCTTTAATTTGGGTCTGGCGGCGGATGTCGAGACGTACGGAAGCATAGAACTTCAGTGCGTTACCGCCCGTGGTGGTCTCCGGGTTACCGAACATGATGCCGATTTTCTCACGCAATTGGTTGATGAAGATGCAGCAACAACCTGTCTTGTTGATGGTTGCCGTCAGTTTACGCAGGGCCTGTGACATCAGGCGCGCCTGAAGACCGACTTTGGAGTCGCCCATGTCGCCTTCGATTTCGCTTTTCGGGGTGAGGGCGGCCACGGAGTCAATGACGATGATGTCGATGGCGCCGGAGCGGATGAGGTTGTCGGCGATTTCGAGCGCCTGCTCACCGTTGTCGGGTTGGGAAATCAGCAGTTCAGCGGTATTCACGCCTAATTTTTCGGCATAGAAGCGGTCGAAGGCGTGTTCTGCATCGATGAAAGCGGCGATACCGCCCTGTTTTTGCGCCTCCGCGATGGCGTGGATGGCCAATGTGGTCTTACCGGAGGATTCGGGGCCATAGATTTCAACAATACGGCCTTTCGGGAATCCGCCGACACCGAGTGCCGCGTCCAGGCCAATAGAACCGGTAGATATGACGTCCATCTCTTCAATATGGGTCTCGCCCATACGCATAATAGAGCCTTTTCCGAAGGTTTTTTCGAGTTTTTCGAGCGTGGAGTTGAGCACTTTCAGTTTCTCAGCATTCACATTGTTTTTAATTTCTTCTTTTTCCATTCTTGATAGGTTTAATGATTTCAGGGGGCAAAGGTACGCTTTTTTTCAATCGTTCAAAGCCCGAAATCACAAAAATATTTCATTGGAAACTAATTGTTTACGATTATTTTCACTATTGATAGTAAAGGTTAAATCACCAATTTCGCAAGATTCAAGGGCTGAATCCCAAAACTTCGATGTAATGTTATTTTGTTTACTTTTGCGCTTTCAATTTAAATAATGATATTTATGTCTTTCAGAAAAAACAACCTCCTCCGTTTTTTATTATTGACATTCGCAGTAATTTCATTTTCAACATCTTACGCACAAGACGAGCAAAAATTTGAAACCGACCCTGTCATCCTGAACCGCATCGACCAGTGGCAGGACTTGAAGTTCGGTCTGATGATGCACTGGGGTATTTACGCGCAATGGGGCGTGGTGGAGTCGTGGTCCATCTGCAACGAGCCGTGGATCAGCCGCGACGGCGTTCCATATACAGAATATAAGGCCAACTACCAGGCACTTAACAAAACCTTCAATCCGACAAAATTCGACCCGGAATCTTGGGCGAAGCTGGCCAAAGATTGCGGCATGAAGTACTTCGTGTTCACCACCAAGCATCACGACGGCTTCTGCATGTATGACACTAAAGAGACCGACTACTCCGTCACGGGAAAAGATTGCCCGTTCTCCCAAAACCCTAACGCCGATGTGACCGGCGCCTTGGTGAAAGCTTTCCGGAGTCAAGGTCTTTGGACAGGACTTTATTTCTCGAAACCCGACTGGCACTGTCCCGACTACTGGGCGCCGGAATGGGCCACCCCCGACCGCAACGTGAACTACGACCCCGAGAAACATCCCGAACGGTGGGCGAAATACTGCGACTTCACCCGCAAACAGCTACACGAAATAGCCAACAACTACGGCGACATTGACATCCTGTGGCTTGACGGTGGCTGGGTGCGCCCCGCATGGAGCGTTGACGAGGAGGTCCGCGACTGGCTTGGCTGCCAGGGCTGGATCCAGGACATCGACATGCCGCGGGTGGCAAAAGATGTGCGCGCCAACAACCCCGACCTCATTATCGTGGATCGCAGCGTGCACGGCAAATACGAGAACTACCGCACCCCCGAACAGGAGGTTCCCGACACATTGCTCCCCTACCCCTGGGAAACTTGCATGTCAATGGGCGATTCCTGGTCGTACGTGGCCACCGACCACTACAAGTCCACCAACCGGCTCATCCACCTGCTGATCGACATCGTGGCCAAAGGCGGCAATTTCCTGCTGAATGTGGGACCATCCCCTGAGGGCACCCTCCCGCAAACCGCTGTGGAACGCTTGCAAGACATGGGCAAATGGCTGAGCGTCAACGGAAAGGCAATTTACAGCACCCGTCCTTGCCTTCCCTATTGTTACGGACAAGTTCGTTTCACGCAAGGCAAAGACGGACAACGCTACGCTTTACTGCTATTCCCTGAAAACGAACTCGCCCCCGCCACCTATACTTTCAAAAACCTTGAGAAACCTGTGAAAACGGGTAAAGCCACCATTTTGGGTTCCTCCGAGAAGGCCTCCATCTCCAAAAAAGGTGACGAATACACTATCACGCTGCCAAAAGGTGTGCGCCAGAAAGCAAAAGATGCGGTGGTAGTGGTGCTGCCGTAGTGGCATTCAAGTAACGAAAAGTGGACTGTTTATTGGCTTTTAGCCAACACCTTACAGACAAAAAATAAACTTTTCGCCTGTAATGGTTCGTATGCCAAAAAAGTGTATTTTTGCCGCCGAATTTTTTAACCCTTAAAAATTAACGTATTATGGCAACAAGAATCAGATTACAAAGACGCGGTAAGAAGAACCAACCTTTTTACCACCTTGTAATTGCGGATGGTCGAGCACCACGTGACGGACGATTCATCGAGGACCTGGGTACCTACAACCCGCTGACCAATCCTGCAACTCTCAACATCAATTTCGACAGAGCTTTGTATTGGTTGGAAGTGGGCGCCACTCCTTCTGATACCGCCCGTGCGATTCTCAAACGTGAAGGTGTTTACATGATGAAACACCTCAAAGGCGGTGTGGCCAAGGGCGCTTTCAGTGAGACCGAGGCTCAACGCAGATTCGACGCTTGGAAACAGGAGAAAAACTCCAAACTGAAAGACGTTGAAAATGCCGAGAGAGAAGCCAAGCGCAAAGTCGTGAAAGAGCGTCTCGCTGCTGAAACGAAAGTGAAAGAAGCCATCTCCGCAAAAGTGGCCGCAAAGGCTGCTGAAATCGCCGCTGCTCAGGCAAAGGCTGCTCAAGAAGCCGCTGAAGCCGCTGCCGCCGAGGCTGCTGCTGAAGAAGCTCCCGCCGCCGAAGCCGAACAACCGGCTGCAGAATAGTTTTTTCCGCCTTGTCATGGCAGACAAAAACTTCTACTATTTAGGCACACTAACAAAACCTTTCGGACTGAAAGGCGAGTTGTGTGCCTTTTTTGATGTGGATGATTGCGAACGTTATCTCGACCTCGATGCCGTCTTCATTGAAACCGACGGCGAAATGCTCCCCTTTATGGTCGAGAAACTGCAATATCGCGGCAACAATCAGTTCGTCGTCAAATTGCAGGATGTGGACATAAACAACGTGCGCGATTTTGTGCAGACAGAACTCTACCTGCCCCTCGACCGCCTGCCGAAGCTTTCCGGCAACCGCTTCTATTTTCACGAAGTGATTGGTTTCAAGGTCATTGATAACCGCCTAGGAGAAATTGGCACCTGCAAGGATTTCATGGAACTGGCCAACAACCCGCTGATGCAGGTTGACCACGACGGTGCCGAAATCCTCATCCCTGCCTCACAACAGTTCGTCACAACAGTTGACCGGGAAAACAAAGTCCTCTACGTGGACACACCTGACGGTTTGGTGGATTTGTATCTCAATCGCTGACAAACCGCTTTCCGAAAAAAATCGTATCTTTGCCCCGTTTTTCAAAAAACGCGAATATGAAAATGGACATTCTGCTCGGCCTGCAATGGGGCGATGAGGGTAAAGGTAAAATTGTGGACGTACTTACGCCCAAATATGATGTGATTGCCCGTTTCCAGGGTGGTCCGAATGCTGGACATTCCCTGGAATTCAACGGTATCCGTCACGTGTTGCACATCATCCCGTCAGGCATCTTCCACAAGGAGAAAACCAACATTATCGGCAATGGTGTGGTCATCGACCCGATTATCTTCGAAGAAGAAATCAATGCGCTGATACAAATGGGACTGACACCTACCGACAACCTTTTCATCTCCCGTAAGGCGCACCTTATCCTGCCCACACACAAACTGCTCGATGCCGCACAGGAAGCCCACAAAGGCAATATGAAGATCGGCTCCACACTGAAAGGCATCGGACCAACCTATACGGACAAGACCGCCCGCACGGGGCTGCGCGTTTGCGACCTCGAATCCCCTGATTTTGAGGCCAAATACCGCAAAAACATCGAGGAACATATCGAAATACTGCAAAACTATCATTTCGACTATGCCGCGAAACTTACCGAGTTGGACACCCAATGGCGCAAATCGTTGGACACGATTCGGAAATTCAAATTCATTGATAGCGAATACGTTGTTCACCAATATCTTACCGAAGAAAAAACAGTTCTGGCGGAAGGTGCGCAAGGCACGCTGCTGGATCTCGAATTCGGCGCTTATCCGTTCGTGACCTCTTCCAACACCATCGCCGCAGGCGCATTCACCGGACTCGGACTTGCACCGCATTACGCCGGTCGGGTTTTCGGTATCGTGAAAGCCTACTGCACCCGCGTGGGCAGCGGCCCTTTCCCGACAGAACTCTTCGACGAAACCGGCGAATTTCTCCGCAAGGAAGGCAACGAATATGGTGCAACTACCGGAAGACCAAGACGTTGCGGATGGCTTGATTTGGTAGCGCTCCAATATGCGCTGATGATTAACGGCGTGACGGACATCGCCCTCACCAAAGCCGATGTGCTTTCCAAACTGGACGAAATCAAGGTCTGCACCGCCTACCGCGTGAACGGCGAACTCACCGACCGCATGCCCTCCGCCACCGATGTAGAGATTGAACCTGTTTATTCCTCTCTCCCTGGCTGGAAAGAAGACATTTCAGAATGCAAAACTTACGAATCACTGCCGCAAACCTTCAAGGATTACATCCAATTCATTGAGGACAAGACGAATACGAAGGTCAGTATTGTTTCGGTCAGCCCCGATCGGGAAGGAACGATCTTTAGGTAAAGTTTCAGGTTTTAGGTCCTAAGCCCAAGTCTCAAGTCCCAAGTCCTAAGTCCCATGTCCTCCTATCCAAAAGTTTGGCTAATACGGCTTCTGTGCTGCGCACTGCTTTTGGCGGGCGGTATGTCGGTTTTTGCCCAAAACACGCCTGAAGAAGATAATTTTCTACAACTATTGCGACAAGAATTGCAATTGCAATACGACTCTTTAAGACAAACGAATTGTCCACCATATTCCCTGACTTACCGCGTTAAAGAGACTACGGAACACCATCTTTCGGCTAATTTTGGTAATATTTACGATAATTCCACGACAAAAACGGCCATTTTGACGATTGAAATACGTGTAGGAACTCCTGAAAGCGACAACTACCACTATCTTTCGTACAAAACTCCTTATATCAAACAGATACCGCTACCCTTGGATGAAAACGCATCGCTGGTAAGGAAAATATTGCGGAACGAAACAAGAAAAGCACACCAAGAAGCTTTGATTCAAAGAATTGAAAATAAAATTGACGAGACCTTGTTTGATGCTGAAGACGAACAAGAGAATTTTCTCTATATGCGCAACAACAAGGACGCCTACTATGAACCGCCTATTCTAGAAACTCATTGGAACAATGACCTATTAAAGCAGAACCTGCGTCATTGCACCCTTCCACAACAGCTTCATTTGACTGAGAAATCTGCTGATCTTTTACATCAAACGATACGTAGATATCTGGTTGACAGTGAGAACAATTACTTTGTAGAAAACAACTCCTCCACAATGTTGACCTTGCGTGTGGGTGATCTGACCATAGACAATGTCCCAGAATCTATTGAACGACAATATTTTGCATATTATCCCCATCAACTTCCTGATGCAAATGTCTTGGGATTGGAAATGTCCGAAATGGAAACTTTGCTTTCGAATGTTCTCGATGCCGAAAAATGTGACTTCCTCCATTGTCCAGTTTTACTGTCTGCAAAAGCTTCTTCGGTATTGATCCACAATTTGTTAGGACATGATTTGGAAAATTCGACCAACAGCTGGTTGCATTACAGAATCGACCAACAGATTATGCCAGAATCGTTCACGTTATATAGTGACCCATCTGCTGTTGGTTCCAAAAACCATTTTTTTGGAGGGTCCTATGTTTTTGATGATGAAGGAACTATCAATCAACATGTCATACATATCGCCCACGGCGAAGTACAACGACAACTGCTCACCACACGCACTCAACAGCCCAATGCCTTCTCCTCCAATGGTCATGCCCGTGGAAACCGTAACTTACCGACTGCCCGACAATCCAATCTCTTTTTAATATCCAATAAAACACTAACACAAGACCAGTTATTAAATCTATTAAGAGAAGAAACCCAACGACAAAAGCAAGCATTCGCCTTATACGTGGAAGATATAGAAGTGCGTTGCGACACGCAAAACATCATAAACATTTATCCAACAGTATGTTATAAAATTTATTCAAATTCTCATAATCCTGACGAGATGGTCCGTGATGTGCTGTTGACCGGAGATAAGCAGCAATGGCTCAGCAATTTGATGGCAGCAGGGGAAGATGTGGGTAGTGTAGCCATTATGTGTCACAGTCAGCAGGATGATCTACTGACCAATGGTTCTGCTCCTGCGTTACTTTTCCGCAGTGCAGAAGTACAACCCTTGTTGAAAACACCTCAGCCACGAGTCAAAAGGTTACTTATGGACAAGAGTATAAACTCTTCTATGACGACAGCGGAAATATTCCAACGTTCTGCCCAACAAGAATGGAAAACAGATGTGGAGCTGTTGAAAATCGGTGAGGAGACTGCACCTTATTACGAAGAATTTTTGATGACTGAAGCAAGATTCTACACGGTGGAGGCTTCAGAAGGTGGTTTATTATTTTCTAACGAAAAGCCTGTCAGACAATTTGTTCCGCGATTATTGTTGGGAAGCAACCTTTACAACAATGAAAATATGGCTGAAACGGAGACACCGCCTACGAGTTATCCTTTGCCTCTCGAAAACCGTTCCTTGTTTGCGGATGATTTTCGCAAAGCTGCGGATGCAGAATACATCAAAGTGCTTAAACAATGGAATCTCAAACAGATTCTGTTTCCGACTATAAACCGCTCCTGTCCTGAACGTTCCTATGCACACGCAACACAAACGTATGACGAATGCACATTCGATTTTCCGTTGTTGAGCCATCTGGAGATTCTCGCCCAAGAGACCTCTGCCACCCTCGCCAAACACGATTTCTTGATTCGCTCTGGCGTTAACATCTACGTAATGATGGGCAACACCTACTTCTGGAGCAGCGAAAAAACGACTTACAGCCGTCCAATTTCGATCATCGGCGTGCAGATTTTCGGTGCTGTGGATCGAAATGGCAATGAATATTTGGACACCAAGACCTTTTTCTTGCCCTGTACAGATTCTCTATTTTCTTCACCAGTAATTCAGAACGAACTCGATAAATTGATTCTGCATTTGCGGAAGGTACAACAATTTGGCGAAAAGCAGAATGAATATTATACAGGACCAGTATTGTTGGAAGGGGAGGCCGTAGGGCAAATATTGGTTTCGTCATTGATGGAATCTAACCCTAACTTATTGGTTCATAGAGAACTTCTTCTGGCACACCCGTCCCATAAGCTGTCTTTTGAAGGTCAATTGGACAAGATTATCTCCTCGAAAAAAATCACCGTTACGGCAAACAAAACAGGTGATGAATTCGACAAATCTACCTTCATCCGTCACGAAAAAACGGATGCCGAAGGGGTGGAGACGATGGAAACCGAGATTATACGCGATGGCGAGCTGATTTCATTGATGGGCAATCGAAACGTCACAAAATCAACGCCTTACAGCAATGGTTTCCAACAATTAGCTATCTGCAACGAGGGTTGTTTTGCCACGAAAGGGGCTTCGCGACTTGACTTTGAGCATAAAACCTCCGTATCTCACAAAAAGCTCAAACAGATGCTCATCAAAGAGGCAAAAAAACAGGGTTGCCAATACGCATACATCATTCGCCAGTTTTACGATGCTGGTATGCAAAACATTATGGACAAAAAATCTTCCGATCACGTCCAATTGCTGCAATGTTATCGCGTGGATGTGCGCACAGGCAAAGAATTCCCGATAACCGATGCCAAGATGCCGAACCCTAATTTCTATCTGTTGGAAAACATCTTGTATGTATCTGATAAACAAGCTGCTTTTCCCGTCATGATGCAGGTTCCGGGCGCATCGGGTACTCGCGATTTCCCCTTCGCCGGTGTGCCCACATGCATTGTCGCGCCTGATGGGTTGTTGTTGAAATCAGCGTTTTTGCATCCGTAGCGATGCTATGCATAGCGTCTCCACTCACGTTTCTTCGTTCATTTTGATCGGGATAATTCTGTCAACAATCATATCCTACTCCTCATTCTGCATTCTACATTCTACATTCAAAAAAATCGTACCTTTGCGCCCTAATTTTTGAATATGCTTAAGATTGAAGATTTACACGTGTCCATCAAGGACAGAGAGATATTGAAAGGCGTGAATTTGGAGGTAAACGCGGGGGAAGTGCACGCCATTATGGGCCCGAACGGCACCGGAAAAAGCACATTGGCATCCGCCATTGCCGGCAAGAGCGGCTATGAAGTGACGCAGGGAAATGTCTGGTTCAAAGGCAAAAACCTGCTGGATTTGTCGATTGAGGACCGCGCCCGCGAAGGCGTCTTCATCGGTTTCCAATATCCGGTGGAGATCCCCGGCGTGAGCATCGCCAACTTCATGCGCACCGCCCTCAACGAGGTTCGCAAATACCGCGGCCTCGACCCGCTCAACGGCGCCCAGTTCCTCAAACTGATGGCCGAGAAACAGAAAGTGGTGGAGCTGACCGACAAGCTCAGCAACCGCTCCGTGAACGAAGGCTTCTCCGGCGGCGAGAAAAAGCGCAACGAAATCTTCCAGATGGCGCTCCTCGACCCCTACCTTGCCATCCTCGACGAGACCGACTCCGGCCTCGACATCGACGCACTTCGCGTGGTCGCCAACGGCATTAACCACCTGCGCGGCGCAGACAAAGCCATCATCGTCATCACCCACTACCAGAGACTGTTGGACTACATCGTCCCCGATGTGGTGCATGTGCTTTTCGATGGCAAAATCGTGAAATCGGGCCCGAAAGAGCTGGCTCTCGAACTGGAAGAGCGCGGTTATGACTGGATTAAGGAAGAATACGAACAGGGCAAATTATGAGAGCGTTCACACAATTCATCCAGGGACTTTTCAACGAAAATCAGGCGCAATATCCTGACGGTGGGCAGGCGGCCATCCGCGACCTCCGTCGGAAAGCGATGGATCTTTTCTTGCAGAAAGAGCTGCCCGACAAGAATTTGCAGGGCTGGCAACAGTCGGTGCTGAACAAGAAGGTGAAAACCGACTACATCCAAAAGCTGCAACCTGATCCGTACCGTCCGTTGGCGGAGTATTTCCAGTGTCGCGTGCAGGATCTGCATCCCACGGTACTGCCCATCAGCAACGGCTGGTATATTTCTGAGAAGCAGGAAGTTACTGTTGACGAGCAGGGAGTGATCACGGGCAGTCTATTCGCGGCCATCCGTCAATATCCCGACTTGGTGCTGCCGCTGTTAGCGCACGCCAATTTGGAGAAAGAGAACGGCTTGGTAGCCCTCAACGAAGCCCTCTTCAACGACGGCGCATTCATCTATATTCCTGACAATGTGAAGGTTGAGAAACCGATGCAGATTGTCTCGCTGATGAACACCACTGATCCGTTGTTAGTCAACAACCGTCACCTCATCGTGATGGGAAAAAACACCGAACTCTCTGTCATCCAATGCGATGACTCCATCCAAAAGGAATCCTCCTTCTCGAATATCGTTTCGGAGATTTACCTGGGCGAGAACGCGCATCTGCATTACTACAAAACCGAGAACAAGGATGCCGCTTCCATGCTGCTGAACCACGTGTTCGTACATCAGCAGAGCTATTCAACCTTCACCTCCACGGCCATCACGTTCAATGCGGGCTACATCTGCAACACCTTCCACGTCAACCTCAATGAGCCGATGGCGGAAGCCAAGTTGTATGGTCTGTATCTCGTTGACAAAGAGCAGGTTTGCGACAACCACATCTTCATCAACCATGCCGCGCCCGACTGCAAGAGCTACCAGCTCTACAAGGGCATCATGGACGATGAGGCTTCCGCGAACTTCCACGGACACATCCTCGTGGCGCAAGATTCGCAGCGCACGGCGGCCTTCCAGACCAACAAGAACCTGCTGCTGACCGACAAGGCACACGTTACCACCAAGCCGTTCTTGGAGATCTACGCCGACGACGTGCAGTGCAGTCACGGCGCCACGGTGGGACAGTTGGACGAAGAGGCGTTGTACTATCTGCGCACTCGCGGCATCGGCGAAGCGGCGGCCAACCGTCTGCTCATGTTCGCCTTCGCCAACGAGATTGTGCAAAACGTGACCATCGAAGCCCTCCGCGACCGTCTCAGCAACATGGTGCAGCACCGTCTGCACGGCGAACTGAATGTCTGCGCACAATGTATGCTGAACAACAACATTGTGTTCCCGATAACGATGGAAGAGTAGAAACTTCGTGTTGATGAGCCTTCGGCTGTTGATGAGCTTCGCTGTTAGTTAGCCTTCGGCTGTTGGTTAGCTTCGCTGTTGATGAGCCTGCGGCTGTTAGTGAGCCTACGGCTGTTAACATTTACTCACTAACACGAAGTCAACAACACGAAGTCAACAACACGAAGTCAACAACACGAAGTCAACAACACGAAGTCATCAACACGAAGTCATCAACACGAAGTCATCAACACGAAGTCATCAACACGAAGTCATCAACACGAAGTCACCAACACGAAGTATGAAAGTGAAACTGATATGGATCGGCAAACCTGACGGCGACATCTTCGATGAGGCCATCAAGTATTATGCGGGCAGGATTTCCGCCTATTTCCCATACGAGATGGTGGCGATTCCGTATTTGAAGAACGCCAAGTCCATGCCGGTGGAGGAGCAGAAGAAACGCGAAGGGGAGCTGATTCTCAAGAAGATAGAGTCGGACGAATACGTGGTGCTGTGGGACGAGCGCGGCAAGGAGAAGACCTCCGTGCAATTCGCGGAGTTCATCCAGCAGCGGGCCAACTCGGGGTTGAAGACGCTCACTTTCGTCATTGGTGGCGCGTACGGTTTCTCCGACGCCGTCTATGCCCGCCAGAACGCCCAGTTAGCTCTTTCGAAGCTCACCTTCCCGCACATCATGGTGCGCCTGATCTTTGCCGAGCAACTCTACAGGGCGTGTACGATCCTGAAGGGGGAACCGTACCATCATTAATGGTTATAGGTTATTGGTTATTAGTTATTGAAGCTGGAGTGGCCAAAACCTTGCCAGCAACCATTTTGAAAAGTCCGCAGACCGTGGGAAAACCGTTTTGAGGAGCGAATCAGTGACTGGTGGCTGATCAAGCGTAATCCAATAATATTTTTCGCTATATAAGAAAATAGTCGTATCTTTGCAGTCGAAAAACAGGAGCATCTTTGTTCCGTCTTTTTCGACAATAATCTATAAAAAATAGTAATTATGCTTAACAAAAAAGTAGCCGATCTGCTTAACGATCAAATCAACAAGGAGCTTTACAGCGCCTATCTCTATCTTGATATGTCCAACTATTTCGAGCGCCGCGGTCTGAACGGCTTCGCCAACTGGTATATGATCCAGGCCCAGGAGGAGCGCGACCACGCTATGCTGTTCTACCGCTATATGCAGAACAACGACTGCCCCGTGACGCTGGGTGCCATCGCCAAGCCCGACAAGGTGTTCAAGAAAGATATGGACGTGCTAAAGGCCGGTCTGGAGCACGAGGAGTATGTGACCGCCTCGATCCACACTATCTATGACGCCGCCAACAAGGTCAAGGATTTCCGCACTATGCAGTTCCTCGACTGGTTCGTCAAAGAGCAAGGCGAAGAGGAGACCAACGCCCGCGATATGATCTCGAAGATGGAACTCTTCGGCAGCGACGCCCGCAGCCTCTATATGCTCAACCAGGAGCTCGCCGCCCGTGCCTACAGCGCCCCCAGCCTGGTGCTCGACTAAGACATTGAAAAGCAATGAAAAAACCGGGGTGCGTGACGATGTCACGCACCCCGGTTTTTTACACTAATTCATGGAAAACACCGTGTGCAACGAACACCTTGAAATCAAGCCTGAACAGTTAAATTTGTTTTTCAACTTATTGATTGTCAGAAGTGAAAAAAAATTTCTCTGCGAGTGTTACCTTTTACTATTTTTGCGTCATCATCATGAACAAGGAAAAAATGGAGAACGCGGCATTTTGGGAAAGGATGTATGCGGCCAACATCGGTAGGATGATCGGCGCTTGTCACCGCTATGTCAATGACTTGGCGTTGGCGGAGGATCTGGCGCACGAGGCGTTCCTCAAAGCGATGGAGCGTGCAGACACCTACCGCGCCACCGGCAATTTCGAGGCATGGCTGATGCGCATCACCGTGAACCACGCCATCCAGCATCTGCGTCAAAGCATGAACACGGTGCCGTTTGTGGAGGAGGAGATACCGGATGTCGCCACGGAGGAGACATCCATTTGGGAGATGAACTTCACACAGGAGGAACTGCTCGAAGCGGTGCAACAGCTGCCGGTTCCGCAGCGTACCGTCTTCAACCTCTATACCATTGACAACCAGTCACATGCCTACATTGCCGACCTGCTGAACATCTCCATCGCCAGCTCCAAGGAGACGCTCTACCGCGCCCGCAAGCGGCTGCGGCAGCTGCTCACCCAAATGGCCCAAGAGAAAGAAAAACGCAAAAAGGGAGTTTTTGTCATGATACTACTATTCTTATTACAGCATTCCGAGGCCGCCCGCACCGACCGGATGTTCCGGAACAAACTCGCCTCGCTGACCTACGCGCCTTCGAAGCCACTCACTACCACACAGATACGGCAGGCAGCGGCGGAGGCACCGTCCAGTCCGGGTGTCTTTGTGGCGGCGCACCGTGCGGCCTTGACTACCGCCGCCATTGCGGGGATTGTCGGCGGAGTTTGCGCGTGGCAGATTGCTCGTACTTCACTGGATAACAGCCCGTTGCAAGAGCCGATCGTACCCACTGAATCGCCAGTATGCCTTCCAGCCGACACTATTTCCAAGAACGGTTTGCAAGCAGAGCCCGGCTTAACAACCAAACCTTCTGAAGCGATTGCGCCAGTGAAACATCATGAGTCGGAAACCAAACCCCAAATCATCGTCGTCACCAAAGAGATTGTGGTGAACGACACGGTGGTGGTCCGTGACACCGCAATAGTGAAAGACAC
>JAEEGJ010002642.1_pt1 | contig 85129 bp, 74 predicted proteins | sample 8958761 | NCBI WGS metagenome assembly JAEEGJ01 (sample SAMN16246546, study PRJNA631951) | gut metagenome | biome: gut microbiome; feature: rumen; material: RS-attached | host: Bos | place: Iran: Karaj | collected 2018-10
ACTTATGCTCGTAGTCCTTGTATTTTGCAAATCCTGCTTTGAGCTCATCTGGCATGAAGTAGCTATCTTTAGTAACTCGAATATTCTTCTTATGAAGATACATCGTGAGGTCAGAATCAGTCATGAGTTCGTTGGAATCCTCACATACAAGAGATATCTTCTCGCAATTAAGTGCACCATCGGGATACTCAGCAAGAAAATTCTTAATCTCATCACCATACTCACCATTGCGTCCTTTTTCTATACACTCTTGATATTCCATTGGGAACAAATAACCAATTCCATTCATCTCTGTGAATTCGTATCCACATTTTTTACAATTATAGATTTTACCTGCACCCATATCATTTTCCTCCATTACCTCTATGTTTTTTATCCCACCTGTCAAAGTCCTCATCCATCATCTGGCCTATTCCTTCTGCAGTGCCTTGAACAAATGCCTTTATTATTCCAAATATAAGCGATATCCCTACTGGAATAGCGAATGCGATTATTACACATAAGAAACATTCCATATGATTACCTCTCTACGCATTGAAGATATGTCCGCAATGTCTGCACCTATATCTCGTAAATTCATATTCATTGCCGCCTGAGATTGTTGTAATATCCTCTGCGAATGGTTTGAATGGATTCAATGGGTGAATCTTTGTTTTTGTCCTTACTCTGACAGGGGTCACAACTCTTTCTGTATGATACATGGTATAAGGGCTTTTACACTTAGGGCAATAGATATCCTTTTTGCCGTATCTTGTGTCTTTAACAAGTCCGGGATGATCGAGGCGATGTCTGGGCATAATCATATCATTGTAATCCTTGTATTTAGCATAGATTACAACCGGCAATATGATAAAAACAATCAATAGAATTACTATAATACAACAGAAATCGCTATCCATACGGTACTCCTTTCCGTTAATCACCTGTCAACTGATACCGGATATCTTTGTATCCAATACACATTCTTCATAGTATTCGCATCTTCCGCAAAAATGCTTGCAGCGTACCTTTTTCCTGTGAAAGCATTTCCAGATCCAGAACTTAATCTTTTTCATCTATATTCCCCTATTTTCTGTATTTTCTAAGATTGAATCCTTCTCTTTTTGCCATCTTGATGAGTTCCTGTTCACTTGCTCTGGATACATCAAGCATCTGGCAGAATCCGAAGCCTCCTGAGAATGTAGCACTCTGTATTGCGTACTCATTCTCGAGGTCTTTTCGTAGTCTCCTATAATCATATTCAACATTTGAATCATCTTCGAAAAACCAACACATATCTGCTACCTCCTTTTATCCTTTGTTGAACTAATCTTATCATTTATCAAGATGGGGTGTTGTCCCATAGATGGTACTTGAAATCTTATGCATTAAAAAAGCCCAGTTCATATTGAACTGAGCCTGTATTTATACCGGTTCGTAAAAGAATGCGGCTATTTTAGGATGCTTGTCCACATATCCTTTTAGAAACTTATTGAATATCTTAGTAGATACTATGAATTTTCTAAAGTGTCTTGAAGCTCCTGCCAAGAACATGAAGCTTAACACAAAAAACGGGACTTGCGGAATAATCGGGAGTATCAATCCAACAACCGCCAGCCTGAAGAATACCCAAAACAGGTATAAAAACAGCAGTTTCTTCAATATATTCAAAATCTTTTTAAATACTTCTTCCGCAGTCATCTTTCGTCCTTATTATCGTGTTTCTTGCCAAAGCTGTCTTTTAGGAATATTGCGAGTATCAGCATGTAGCAGACTGTCTTGGGAAGCATCAGCATGCCAAGCATGGGTACGAGTGATACTATTGTTGCAACAGGTATGTAGAAAATAAATGATAATGTTACGTAGAGCCATAGTCTTTTGAAGTTTTTATTATCATTACGGTTTCTAAAGTATATAAGTACTATTAGGAATCCTATTCCAACAAATGGAATATTTCTCATTACTCCCCAGAATACGCTTGAACCACCTGTTAGCCAGGCGTTGCCCGGTAGGCAGCATATTCCGATACGTGTACTGGTCGCTATTATGAGGCCAGCCAATACTGTCTTCTTTTCATGTTCATCTTCCCACTTATATAGTTTGGTATGTAGGAAATACAAAAGCAGGTAGAAGACTGTCATGGTTATTGATGTAACTAACTTTCCGAATCCAAGAGCGGCAGTATAGTCCTTATCGGAAAAGTAGTTAAGGACTCTTGGCACGAGATGAAATGCATCGCCGCCTCCTAGAACCAAGGCTGCAATACCCATGTATCTGCCGATTGCGTCTTTTCTTTTTATGAGGATTATGATACCTGTAGTGATGGCAAATATCAAATACAGGATGTCAAATGTAGATTCGCCGTATTTCACGCTATCCTCCGTATATTTTAGTTAACGTGTCATGTGTGTTTTATCTTTTATATTATACTACATGACCTGTATAATGTGCATTCTAGATGATAATTGTTACAAATATGTTAAAGCCCCGGGACTTAATCCCAGGGCTTAATACTTAATTACTTACAATTCTTCTTAATAGCGTCTCTGACAAATACCGCTGTGCCTTCTCCGCCTGCCTTGTCGATGTTGTCGGTAAACTCATTACCGCTTGCATACATCTCGCCAAGGCCTAAGAGAATCTCATCCGTGCACTTGTAAAAATGAGTTGTGATGTACTCCTTAAGTGCAAGGACAAGTCTTTTACTCTCTTTATCCTGTGCTTTTTTATCGGATATCTTTCTACACTCGCCAAATTCAACGAAGATGTTCATGAAGTCTGCCATGATCTTTTTCTCATCTTCTTTGGAGCGCTTGGCTGACTTTTTTTCATATTCCTTATATTCAGTCGTGTCGCCCCACTGCTCTTTGGCTTTCTTGGTATACTCGTCAATCTTGCTATTATCAAATGCTGAAAAATCCATCTTCTTTGCTCCTTTCTTTTTCAGTTCACGGGCAAAAGATATTAGGTTTTCCAGATGTTCTTTCTTTAATGTCAACAGCTCTATCTGTTGATCAAGCGCTTTCTTTTTATCGAAGTCCGACCTGTTGATGATATCCTTAATATCCTTTAAGGGGAATTCCAGCTCACGAAACAGCAATATCTGTTGCAGTCGCTCCAGATCCGTATCGTCATACAGTCTGTAGCCTGACTCCGTATACTCTGCCGGCTTGAGGAGTCCTATCTTGTCATAATATTGCAGGGTTCGTATACTAACGCCTGCGAGTTTGCTAACTTCATTGACTGTCATCATGTCTTTTCCCTCCGTGATAAGTATACCATAAAGTATTACGTAACGTCAGGGTCAAGAACTTTTTTAAAATTTTTTTGATGAGAATAAAACACCCGTGTGCTGGCGCACCCGGGTGTTAGTCTCATCAGTACATTTATTCTTCTAATTGAACTATATGTCCGTGTTTTAGTTCGTTTTCAAGCAGATCATATACGTAATAAGGACTTTCTCTATACAACCCTGTCTCAATATCTACAATCTTGTCATATACCTCAGAACTGTATAGTATCTTCATAGCCTCGTCATATTCTATTTTCTTCGATTCAGTAATAAGCTTGACCATATCCTGAATCATATACTCTACCATCTGCTGTTGCATAGACATATGTTATCTCTCAACCTTTCTCAACAGAGCAATTGCTCTCTGTGTGTGAAATGAGTACTGATTAGTAGTTTCTTTGTAGATTAATCCATTCAATAGAGTCTGAAACGATATAGCCCCCATCTCATGCTGTCTGAATAAAAGAGCCATGGCATCATCAGCTATAGGACCTATTACAATATCATACTTGTTATCTAGGTTACATTCCGGGTCAGAATAATCACTAAATTGCTTATTTCGATTATTCTTAACAAATCTGGCCCATTCTTCTGAAGTTTCTTTGCCGAAATCTTTTACGGATAAATCATTGTTTTTTAGCTGAGCCTCATCTAATTCGAATATATTAACTATAGGAGAACCTCCATATATATTTACTACCCTCTTAGCCATTTTCTCAGCTTGTTCTTCTATAACTGTTAGATAGAAGCCTTGTCCAAAATCCTTGTATGGACGACATTTTGTTAAATCAATCTCTTTAATGTCAATGTTGCTACCATGATATAATTGAATCAATACTTACCTCCGTTCTTTCTGCATATCAAGGTAAGATCATCAAGCGCATCGTCAATACTTAGAGTATGTTCTATATCATAATGTTCTTTTATAAATTCTATTCCTTTAAAATCATAGAGATAAAAAAAGGCTTCCTTTTCAGCCATGTGAAATCTGTTAGCGAATTCATTTACGCAAACAACAGTATAATCTATTTTATTGTCTAGCTCGCTCATAGTATTACTCCTTAATATGCTGAATACATAATTACAGCAAGCACGTTCCCCTAATTGTGTTAGCCAATACATTTTTTTCATTATAGCATACTAAGATATATCGAGTATATTTTTTTATAATTCAAAAAAGACTGACTAACGTCAGTCCTTTAATTATTTATATAGATCAAATCCGTATAAAGCATCTATATTATAATTAAACATGTTTGGTTTGATATTCGGAATGTGTTTTCCATCCCAAAATTTCCCCATCAATTTATAAGAGTTCTTCACTTTTAGTCCTCCTACAATTCAATTGCTATTCCTGTATGATTGGAAATTGCCTTAATACAGTATTCCCTTAATACTCGTATTAATTCAGAGTATTCCTCTGGTACAAAGTTTTCCGGAAGTTCTTCTAACACTTCAAGCAATTGATTACATTTTTGAACATCAAAAAAGTCATAATCGCCATCATCAAGAAGAGAATCACATCTAGCATTAATAGTATCAACCAAATTATTAAGAAGCCATTCGTTTTCTTCCTCGCCGAAATTATATTCTTCCACTTTTTCAGGCTGACCGCCTAAATCAGGAATAGGGCCATACATTCTTATATTCTCTAATGATTTTGCCAAATATAAAGTCATCTTTCCAATATATTACCCCTTATTATATGAATTAGTTTTACAAAAATGCGTCATAGTATTTTCTGAGCATCTCATCTGTAGTATTGTACTTATTATCTCCGAAAAAACGATCATCAAGTTCGTCTATACAATTTGAAAACTCTAATACTCTATGAGTGTTTTTCGGATCTTCTATCGATAATTGAAGTAATTGCTTGGCATAATTGCAAAAATGTCTTGAGCGTTCAATATTTCCTTTGTTTTCCCAATTAATCGCACGATTAACCTCACTACCTATGTTGGATATTTGGTCCTCAACGCTCATTCTAAACCATTTATCGCGTAATTTTTCATCATCTAACAAGGTAGTACCCATTTATCATAAGCTCCATATTGTTTCCAACAATAATGCCGATATTTTTATATGCTTATTTTATGATTTTTACGACATCCCCAGTGTATTCACTCTCCGAGAACAATACTATCAAACTCGTAATTATGGGGATGAACAATGCTGCGATACAGAATCCCTGTTTTCTTCCGAATGCCTTGCAGATTGCATATGTGCCATAGCGGTATACAAGCGAATATATCATTTTTACCAAAAATACCACCATTGAGAGTACTACTGTTGCCGTTCCAATTGCGGTATTGAAAAAATCAGCGTTGCTCGATCCGTTTAGTATGCCGGGGCCATATGCCAAGATAGAAACTATAAAGTAAAGCATGCCATACAATGCAGTTATAACCATATCAACGATGAATACAAGAAGCGCCGTGCTACTATTAAATCCTATGTGATATCTAACCCATCTGTTATAAAAAGGGATGAGTCCCTTCCACCAAGCCTCTCCTGCTTTATAAATAAGAACGCAATTGATAGGTACTTTTATCACACGTATAATAACCGAGGACATACATAATAGAACGCACAATATTAATAATACAATTGTGCCTCCTAGGATACCAAAAATATATATAAACATCTCCATGATTTTTTCTCCCTTCGAGTATTTACACACTATTCACATATATAGTTTATTTTTTGTTGATATAAAAATCAATACCCGAGTACTTTCACACTCGGGTATCCTGTATCTTAGTAGTTTTTCAACGCATCCTTAATGCTCTGCTTGTATTCCTTGACGACTTCTGCGGGGCCTGTGATTTTAACTTCAGGGCCGAGTGCAAATGTCCAACCGAAGAACTGCTTACTTACAGCAACTTCGACATATGTCTTATAATATCCTGCAGTCTTGGACTTATTGATGAGGATATCCTTACCGAACCTGTCGATAAAAATTCCTACCATGCTCTCAGGAAACTCCAATTCAACTCTCTTGGTATCTCCTGCGAACATACCAAAGCTCTTCTTGGCATAGCGACCGGGATCAAAGTCTCTAAACTCTGCTCTACCTTCTCGCTTCTCACCCTTAATGCTAATCTTATCCATCTTATCGACTCTATAATGTTTGATCTTTTGATCCTGATGGTCGAATGCGATTAGATAATAATTCTCATCATCCCAAGTAAGTGCCCAAGGGCTAACTTCATATATTTTTATATTATTTCCGTCTTCGTCTTTTTTAGCTGTTAACTTCTTATCAACACCCCATTGCATGTATCTGAAGTTAATCCTGGAGTTTTGATTAATCGCTTCATGTATCTCATCGACATTGTAATAGATACTCTCGTTCATGGTCTTGATTCTGCCCTGAACATGTACCTGTCTCTTTAACTCTTCTGCTTCGTATACACTTGCAAAATCAGTTATCTTCTTGATAAGCTCTGAAGACTTTTTCTCTGTGATGAATTTCGATGATTGTACTGCATCTACAAGGAGCTTAAGCTCTGCGATTTCAAACTGCTTCTGCCCAACATGGTAGCAATAATTCGGTCCTTCCTGACCGCCTATTATCTCTATGCCCATCACATCGGTGAATACCTTGAAGTCTCTGTAGATACTCTTTCTCTCCGAAGATATTCCTCTTTCCTCGAGTTCTGAGAGAATCTCCTGCATGGTTATGCCATGATTTTCATCAGTCTTCTCGAGCATTATTTTATATAGATAATATAGTTTTAATTTCTGATTCTCATTCTTGGGCATATATATTTACCTCCGTAAATACACACTCTGACAGGTACTTTTTTCTGATATACATTTATAACAAATCATCAAGTTTATCGTCTAACTTATCAATTACCTTATTTTTGAAATTGAGTTCCTCGATGAGTTTCGTCTTAACCTGCAACTCTCTATTGAGGTTCTGATTATACCTCTCAATTCCTTCGAGATGCTGCTGGTGTGCTGTATCATCCGCTATCTCGAGTAAGTATCCACGCTTCCTCTTACCGTCGTACAGATACGATACTTTTATCGCATAGATGAACTCGCCTCTTCGATAGTTATGAGTCTTACTAACCTTATCTACCTCGAATTCGTCTATCCATGCATCAAAGAGTGCTCTTATCTTTTCATCCTCGATCTGCTTATCTGCGAGGTTTTTAGACATCTCAGGGAAGTACTTCTTGGCTATATCCGTAGCGGATAAGTATCTCTTTTTAAAATCAAGTGATATGTATCCCGTATGGCCTTCATTAAGTATGGATGTCGATACGAGGTCATCAACCTTATATAGACTGATACGATCCATGATGATTAAGAATCCTATCTCATCGACTAAGTCTGCAAGTGCCATCCACTCAATCTCTGTTGTGATTGAACGACCGATAAAATAAGCAAATATCGAGAATACCTGCATGAATCCACCGATTGCAAGATTGATTCTTGATACATTGGGATTTTTAAACCAGCCGTATATTAGCGCTGCAAAAGTCATCACCAGGAATATAGCAACCTCTGCCAAAAAGAGATTATGAAGCGGGCCGTATTCTTTTACCATAACGGCTACTCCGTTTTCTATCCTGATGTCAAAGCTTTTATAGAATAGATCTGAATAACCGGTTGTGAGTACGCACGCATACACGAATGATGCGAACAAAAACAGTAAGAATTTTAACCACTTGGGAATCTTAATCTTGCAGACGCTGAATATAAGAAACAATCCTATAAGTATGAGATAGCATCCGCCGATATAGAGGATCTTGTTGGCGACGAGCGCTTCTCTTGCGTTACGTGAGAGCGCAATGATGATGTAGCTTCCCTGCGACATAATCGCGAGGATAAATATAAGCGTATAGTTAACCGAATAATAATCACGTTTCTTGATATAGTAGAACACGCAACATATGAGTGAAAGTATGAATATTATGACGTAATACGCCATTACCATTAAGCGTTCACCACCTTCAGATAATCAGCAAATACCTGCTTTTGCACAGGCTTGGAGAAATAGAATCCCTGGAAATAATCGCAACCCATTCTCTCAAGAAGCATCTTTTGCTCGAGTGTCTCGACACCCTCAACAAGTACGTAGTAGTTCATGTTTTTAAGCATTCTGATGGTATTCTCAAGATATATGATAGCGCCATCGAGGCCTTCGCCGTTTTCCGGTTGCATTGCTTTCCAGAGGATACTTTTATCTATCTTAATGATGGAAAAAGGCATCTCGTACATATACGCTATGTTCGAATAACCTGTTCCATAATCGTCAAGCGAGAATGAGAAGCCTGACTCAGAGAGCTTACCGATTGTATCGATTAAAACCTTGTGATTGTCTGCTGTTGCGGACTCTGTAATCTCAAGGTTAATGCAATTTGAGTCGAGGTTATATTTTTTAAGTATCTCATCAAATGATTCCTTGATATTACGACTTACACACTGAACCACTGACAGGTTAACCTCGATATAGTTGATACCAAGGTCTTGGAGTCTGCCTTCCTTGTAGAATCTGCAGACTTCTTCGAATACGAATCTTCCTATCTCGAGTACGGTACCGTTTTGCTCTGCGATGGGGATGAATTCATCGGGTGCTATGAAGCCGAATTCATCATCGATGAGTCTGCAAAGCGCCTCAGCAGAACGAACCTTACCTGTATGATAATCCCATATGGGCTGATAATATACCTGAAAACTCTTATTCTTAAGGGCCTTGTCGATAAGTCTCTCAACAAGTACTCTTCTTTCGTACTCTGCGATAATCTGCGGTACATCCATAACTGATGATCTCTTCTCATCGAATGATGCATCGATAATCATCTGGAGGTTTTCCATTGTTTTTACATCTTCAGGAAGTTGGATTGCACCAAACTGCACAGGGAACGCAAGCGTGATCTTTCCCTTGCCCCAGCTTTCTTCGAAGCGATCGAAGATCTTTTTCTTAATCTCTTCTATCTTCGCATCATCAATTCTGTCCCCTATCATCGCAAAGTGACCTCTGTTACAGTCATAGCACATGAAGTCCGAAAACTCGGTCTCAAGGAACATAGAGATCTTACTAAGAATGCCGTTCATGTTTTCGAATCCGATCATCTTATTGTAGTAGTTAAGATTAGGGATTTTTACCATGAGAAGTGTCTTGTCGTTACTTGCCATCGCATCATTAAGTGCATCCTCGAGCGCGAATCTGTTGTATATACCTGTTACAGGATTGATGACATCATCTTTATTTTCTATCGTAAATAGAATACCCATCATACCGAGGGATTCGAAGAACAGAGTTACCAAGTACTCGGGGATAAACATCTGTACCACTAATGGGATAAACGATATGAGTATGAAAAAGAGAAGCGCTGCCGATCTGCCCTTGGTTAAGACTCTGTTGTGTCTAATCGCAAGGTATAATGCAAATACCATGTATGAGATTGATACGATGTAAAGCACTATAAAGAGCGGGCCGTGTGTGTATCTGTCAAGCTCATCATAGTAAAATACCAACTCATGGAATGGATTGGTGAGCAGCACGATAATATCGAATGTGATTGGAAGAGCTAAGAAGTATAACGAAATAGTCTTCGACTTTTGATAGCCCAAGAGATAGAACACATATACATCAAGCAAAAATGCCATGACATTATGAGTGCATAAATACACATAATTCCAAAAGTCCATAAAGGACCTGGTAAATTCATCGGGATAATTGTTGCAAAGAGAACTGAATATGTCAGAGAATTCTGATATTACGCCCAAAAGAAGCATTACCAGAAAGACACGGTTGGCATGTCGTCTGAGGCCTTTTTTGTATACAACATAATAGACGATAAACAGCGTTACGAATACCGCTGCTATATCAAACTCAATATGGTAAAACATCTATACACTCTCCCCCAGATCGCGAAGTCCTTCCCCTAACACAATATTATAACAAATTTCTTGAGAATTACAATAATAGAGCGCCTTTCGGCGCTCTATTACAGATAGAAATTTTAAGTTTATTTTTGAGTATTATTTACTATTTCTTCCTATTTTTCAATTCCTTGGTCAGGAGTGCTGTCTTTTACGGCGTTGAAGTCTGATAATACCCAACCGTACTCGCCGCTCTTAACGATGCTTCCGCAGAAAGGACATTCGCCAAAGTGCATTCTATCCATTACACCGCCACAGTTGGGACAGTTGAATGCCTTCTTAGCTGCGCCTGCCTCAGGAGTCTTGACGTTAAGCGATCTCATGAATGTCATCAAGTAATGCATCTCCCAACGAGTTGTCTTATCACCGAAGAGGATCTCTCCTGTAACTTCATTGGTCTGATAATCAATCATCGAAGATGAGAGATATACTGTAGCATACTCGAACTGTGAGTCTTTTCTGTAGAATGTCATGTATGCTTCATTAACTGTGATTCTATCAAGATGAGGCTGTACCTTATCTGCAATCTTCTTTTCAAGCTGCTTCTGTGTTCTGTCATATAGATTAGAATGAAGCACTGCCTGTACATCTGTTAAGTCTCTCTTGCACCATGCATCCTGAATATCCATATACACATCTTTTGCATATGTGATGAAGTCAGGCTCTGTGAAGAGAGGGTCATGAGCTTCAATGATACTAGCTATCTCGTTACTTCTGTTAGGCATTGACTTAGCCACTTTTGCCTGTCTCCTCTGAGGTTGATTGTTATTAGGAATCTCTCTATAGTTGTTAGCATTGTTCTGAGGGATGTTTCCGCCGCCCTTAGGACCATTCTTCTTATTAATTGCTTTGACTATCACGAATATGATAATTCCGATTATTGCTAAGATAGTACAACAGCAAGGATGCTTGAAGAAGAGATCTACCAATATACCGAATAAGATTCCACTTCCCGAACCGCCGCTGCTTGAATAATCCGAATCGCCCCAATCTGATGAGCTGCCCCAGTCTGATGAACCGCCCCAATCGGATGATGAACCGTAATCATAATCGTTGTAATCACCGAATGCCTTGGCACGTGTCATCAATGCGCCTGTGAAGCACGCTAAGACGAACACCGTCAATAACATTAACACTAATGTTTTTAAATTTTTCTTCATTTGAGTATCCTTTCCTGTTTACTCGTTTCTCCGTTTTACTCTATATCTTAACTAAATACAGTTAAGTATTCGGTTGGCTTTTTCCAACCCGTAAACATAGTAATAATAACATATTGTGAAGGTAATTTATATGAGAAAAACTCAATTATTTTCTATCCTTCTCATTTATATACAATATATTATCTCAATTGTTTTTTGAGAGTTATATAGGGGTATATATTTTACTATTTATTTTTACTATTTAATTTTACTATTTAATTTTTCTATTTCTCATCTACTACCTGGAAGATTATGAATTTGAGGTAGTATGACTCGTCTGCCGACCAGAGGATTGGATGATCAGGCGCTTGAGTTCTAAATTCAACTTGTTTAAGTCTCTTATGTACTGACTTTGCAGCCTGTAAGATAGTCTGTTTGAAGAGTTCCTCTGTCATGAAGTGAGAGCAGGAGCAAGTTGCGAGGAATCCACCATCACGAACAAGCTTCATCCCCTTCATATTAATCTCTCTATAACCTCTGATGGCATTCTTGGTCGCTTCTTTCGACTTAGTAAATGCAGGAGGATCGAGAATTACTATGTCATACTGCTCGCCCGCCGTATAGAGTCTGGGCAATTCATCTAATACATCCTCACATCTAAACTTAGCCCTATTATCAAGGCCATTATTCTTGGCATTCTCAGTAGCCTGTGACACAGCAAATTCGGATATATCAAGGCCTGTTACATCAGTAGCACCTGCATACGCACAGTTGAGTGCGAATGTACCCATATGTGTGAAACAATCCAGAACCTTAAGTGTATTAGCACCTCCTAAGTTGGAACTAAGCGGTAATACTCCTTTTACAAGACGCTGCATGGCAAGACGATTGTGCTTTTGATCAAGGAAAAAGCCTGTCTTTTGGCCGTTTACTACATCTACTGTATACTTGATACCATTCTCAGATATGGGAACATTGGTATCGAATTCATCTCCGATGAAGCCCTTATGAAGATACAATCCCTCTTTCTTACGAACCGGTGCATCGGATCTCTCGTATACGCCACGAATATTGTATCCATCATCTTTTAATACGGCTTTTAATTCATCGATGATTGTCTCTTTTAACTTATCTATACCAAGTGCTAATGACTGAACTACAAGTACGTCATTATACTTATCTATAACTATTCCGGGCAAGAAATCTGCTTCGCCGAAGATTACTCTGCAAGAATTAAGCCCGTCCTCACTCTGTGACATAGAAGCTTTTCTAAGTTCCCATGCGTTACGTACTCTCATCGCAAGAAACTCGCGATTAATCTCAGTGTCAGCATCTCTTGTAAGTAGTCTGATTCTTATCTTCGAGTTAGAGTTAATGAAGCCCTTTCCAAGTGCTACGCCATTATTATCCCTAACGAGTACGATATCGCCATCAACACATTCACCTGTAATCGACTCAATCTCGTTATCATATATCCACGCCCCGCCTGCCTTGGCGTTACGTCCTTCATTCTGTTTTAGTACAACTATTGCGCTCATATTTATTCCTTCCAAACATACAATAAGAGTTTATCACACAGCCACCTCAAGTACCATAGAGAAAACAAAGTCATTAGAGCAAATCTCAGAAAAAGATATTTTTTTACCGAGGTTTACTTGACAAACCCATGCCATATATATAAAATTTGTGTAAAGATAGGTAAAATTTATAAAATTTCCGAGGTTTACAAAAATGTTATTCACATATAATGAGGCAATTGAAAAATGCGGAAGCGCATACAAGATGTCACAAGATATCAATAATAAAAAGATCTTTAAACTTGAAGAAGGTATATATTCCACTGAAGAAAATGTTCCTGAGATAGGGATAATTATGAAGAAATATCCTAAAGCAGTACTTACGGGAGAATATGCTTTTTACATACACGGAATGACTAATCTCATTCCTGATTTATACGACCTGGCTACTCCTTCCAAGGCCGCAAAACTCAAGGATAATCGTATCCGCCAGATTTATGTTCGAGATGATATCTTCCCATTAGGCATCGAAGAAAAAGAGGTTAATGGAATAACTGTCAGAATATATGACAAAGAACGAATGCTTATTGAACTCTTACGCAATAAAAATAGTATGCCTTATGACCTATATAAAGAAATACTAGTTAATTATCGAGAGGAATTAAATCGTCTGCAAATATGGCGCATACAAGAATATGCTATTCGCTTCCCTAAAAGTAAGATGATATCCAAAGCCCTTGATGTGGAGGTAATGTAATTGAATCTATCTGAAATGACAAATATATATGTTTCATCCGGATTATCCACAGAACTGGCCAATTCAAGAGTGTGCCAAGATATTGTTCTTAAGGCTATCGCTGATGGTCCACTAAATCGGAATGTAACCATAAAAGGTGGTGTTGTGATGAGAAGTCTCACACACAATGACCGTCGTTCCACAAGCGATATTGATCTTGATTTTATACATTATTCGTTAAACGAAGTTTCAATTCGTGAGTTTGTGAATAAGCTAAATTGCTTGGATGGAATCCATATTTCGATGGAAAACGAGATTAAAGAATTAAAGCATCAAGATTATCATGGAAAAAGTATTGTAATTATCATAAAAGATGAATATAACAATACGATCAAAAGCAAGATTGACATAGGTGTTCACAATCATCTGGAAATCGATCAAGAAGAATACTGTTTTGATGTATGTATGGATGATGAAGGAGCAACTTTACTTAAAAACACAGTTGAGCAATCATTTGTAGAAAAACTAAGATCTTTACTTAAGTTTGGTGTCAATAGCAGAAGATATAAAGATATCTACGATATATATTATCTAAAAACCGTTGTATCTGACGATAAAATGAAAACTATGCTCAAGCTGCTCGTTTTTGACGATGAGGGTATGTTTGAGAACTCCATGAATGACATTATTAGGAGAATTGAAATAACTTTTAGTAATGAGAAATATCTAAATAATGTATCCGAATCCAGACAAAGATGGTTGGATGACGATATTCATATAATTACTAACGGAATAATAGATTATCTTGTATCGATAAAGTAATAAAGGGCGCCAATGGCGCCCTATTTATATTGTCATTTCGTGTAATTCTATGTGTGCAGGTTTGTTGGGTTCAAGTTCGAGGATGGCATAGGTTGGGTTGCCGGAAGCCTGGCGAGGAAGTGAGATACTGCCGGGATTCATGATCTGAAGCTCGCCGTCAGTGCTGTAGGTAGGTCTGTGTGTATGCCCAAAGAGCGCCACATCGCAGCCTCTATCCTTGGCTTCATCTATGATGCGCCATAATCCGCTTGATACATTGTACATATGACCATGTGTTACGAATATCTTATGTCCTTCGAATTCGAGCACTCGCTCCCTCGGTAAGAATGAGCAAAAGTCATTGTTGCCGGCCACAGCTACGAAGGGCACTTCGCATACGGACTCTATCTCGTCCTCGCAGCCCTCTACATCTCCACAATGTATAACATAGTCTATATCATCAAGTTCCTCAAAGAGTTCATAGAGGTTTCCCTGATACCTATGTGTGTCACTTACTACCAAAATCTTCATATAATACCTAAATTCAAATATCTTTTATTAAATCTTAACCAAATCTATTCTAAATTAGTTAAATAAAACATATAACTATATAAAACTATTTAAAACTATTTAAAACTATTTAAAACTCTAATTAATTATTCTAATTAGTTAAAACATAAATTAAATTGTATATAGTTTTTCTAATTCTCATTATCACAAAGAATGGATAACATCTTTCTTATCGCTTTGCCTCTGTGAGAAATCTTGTTTTTCTCTTCCATGGGGATTTCTGAGGATGTACAACCGTACTCAGGCAACATGAATATCGGATCATATCCGAACCCATTCTCTCCTGCCTCTTTGTATCCTATATATCCTTCCATGGTCTCTCTGACCACGATTTCATTGCCATCCATATCAATACTTGAGAGTGCACAGACGAATCTTGCGGTTCTGTCCTTATCTTCCACTCCCTCAAGCCTGTCAATAATCGCCTGGTTCTTAATATGATATGAAGTATCCTCTCCCATGTATCTCGCTGAGAGCACACCCGGTTCCTTGTTAAGAGCATCGACTTCGAGACCTGAGTCGTCAGCAAAGACATAAACCTTGTCGTAGTTTACATAATCTGACGGTTTTTTCTTCAGATATTCTTCTCTGACACGTCTCGCCTTGATGAGTGAATTCTCCTCGAAGGTTTGTCCATCTTCGATGATCTCCGGAGCCAAATTTTCCTCTTTCATGGTCACAATTTGCCAGTTTGAAAAATTAAATATAGATTTAATTTCTCTAATTTTGCCACTATTTCCAGTGGCTACAATTACTTTTGTCATTCCCATAGCTAATCTCTCTTCTCGTCGTTCTTCTTGGGCGGCTTGGGCCCCATAAACTGATAAAGGTATGTCTTAAGCATACCATTATAGATCTTTCTGTTCTTATCCGCCTTCTTGCCAATGGCAGTTTCGGCGTCAGGATACGATGTAATCATGTACATAGACCATGAATCCAGGTTTTTATACCTCTCTCCGAGGGTCTTATATATATCAGCAACACTATCGTTATCCATTAGTCTCTCACCATACGGAGGATTGGTCATAATGAAGCCATATTTCTTAGGATGACTTAATTGGTCAACTCCTCTTGTTTGGAAATGTATGTACTTATCGACCCCTGCTTTACGAGCATTTTCTCTCGCAATCTCTATCATCTGAGGATCTATATCATACCCCTGAATGTCCGATTTTACGGGCACTTCGACTCTTTCCTTGGCATCTTCGATACAGTCCTTCCAGACTCTTGACTCAATCAGATGATGCCAATTTTGAGCAGAGAATTTTCTATTCATTCCGGGCGCCATATTGCATCCGATTAGAGCTGCTTCGATAGGAAAAGTTCCTGATCCGCAGAACGGATCCACCAAAATTCTGTCAGATTTCCAAGGTGATAAAAGTATGATTGCGGCTGCCAAATTTTCAGCAATCGGTGCCTTGGCCGTGAGCAATCTGTAGCCTCTTTTATGTAAACCAACTCCTGTCGTATCGAGTCCAACTGAGACGATATCCTTGTTAATCATAACCCTGATTGCGAACTCCGTTCCGGACTCTTCAAAATGGCTAATGCCATATATGCCGCTTAAACGGTCCACCATGGCCTTTTTCATGATTTTCTGAATATCTGTCGGCGAGAAGAGCTTACTCTTCACTGAGGCGGCTTTAACGACGTTGAATTTCGAATCCTGCTCGATAAATCTCTCCCATTCGATGGCTTTTGTGCCTTGAAAGAGGTCTTCGAAGGTCTCAGCCTTGAATTCGCCCATGTTAATCATGACTCTGTCCGCTGTACGAAGGAATACGTTGGCGTAAGCTATAGCCTCCGTATCGCCCTCGAAGTAGACTCTACCGTCCTGAACCTTGGTTACCTCGTATCCGAGGTCATATATTTCTTTTTTTAAAACAGCTTCCATGCCAAAATGGCAAGGAGCTATGAATTCATATATTTCAGACATTTTTATATCCTTTCCCTAAAGAATATTACCATAATCCCTCATTAAACTCAATTTTATATGTGTATACATTACCTTTATTATCTGTGTTTTATTCTAATGTTTTTATTCTCATGTTTTTATTCTCATGTTTTTATTCTTATGTTTTTATTCTTATCTTTATTTCATTGTGATATTATAATTGTGTAATTAATTATTACTATTTTATCCTTTATATTTCTAAACCACCGGGTAAGGTAAAGAGTAAAGAGGAAATAATAAATAACTGATTATTTTTTTTGATAATTATATGAATTCTTGGAGTTTAACATGGAAATAGAGAGAAAGTTCAAGATTAAGTCCCTTCCGGACTTGGATAAGTACGAATATAGAGTTATAGAGCAAGGGTATCTCTGCACCGACCCTGTAATGCGAGTCCGTAAAGAAGATGATAAATACTATATGACTTACAAGGGCAGAGGATTCTTGGAAAGAGAAGAATATAATCTCCCTCTTAATAAAGAGTCATATGAACACCTTGTAAAGAAAGCCGACGGTGTTATAATCACCAAGAACAGATACTTAATCCCTTATGGCGAGCATACAATTGAGCTTGATGTATTCAAGGGTGCTCACGAGGGACTAATCATAGCAGAAGTAGAATTCGAGACCAAGGAGAAGGCTCTTGCATTCCAGGCACCTGATTGGTTTGCAGAAGATGTAACTGAAGACCCAAGTTATACAAATTCCAATCTATCTCGTAAACCACTACAATAAAAAAATGGCGCCAACGGCGCCATTTTTAAACTCGCATCTCTACGACAGGTCCACCCTTACCTTCAATATAATCCCCTGTAATCGTTACAGTTCCTATATTGTCGTCCTTGGGTATCTCGTACATGATATCAAGCATGAACTCTTCTATGATGGCCCTGAGTGCTCTCGCACCGGTGTCTTTTTCTTTTGCCTTCTTAGCGATGGCTCTAAGTGCAGAATCATCAAAGATTAACTTAACTTCATCAAGTTCAAGTAACTTCTGATACTGCTTAAGGATTGCATTCTTGGGCTCCTTAAGGATTGCAACGAGTGCATCCTCATCAAGTGAATCAAGAGGACATATGATAGGAAGACGACCTACGAACTCAGGTATCATACCGTACTTCTTGATATCCTCGGTAGTAACCTTATGAAGAAGTGTCTTATCCTTATCGAATTTATCCTTAAGATCCGAATTGAATCCTATTCCAGCCTGCTTAGAAAGACGGGACTTAATAATCTCTTCAAGATCAGGGAACGCACCGCCGCAGATAAACAAGATATTTCTTGTATTAACTGTGGTCATGGGAACCATGGCATTCTTGCTTGTAGCACCTACTGGTACTTCTATCTCAGCGCCTTCAAGGAGTTTAAGCATACCCTGCTGTACTGACTCACCTGATACGTCTCTATGATTGCTGTTAGGCTTCTTAGCAAGCTTATCAATCTCATCTACGAAGATAATACCGCACTCTGCTCTATCAACGTCATTGTCAGCTGCTGCAAGGAGCTTGCTGACTACGGACTCAATATCATCACCGATATATCCTGCCTCTGTAAGTGCTGTAGCATCAGCGATAGCAAGAGGTACATCGAGTAACTTGGCAAGTGTCTTAACGATATATGTCTTACCGCAACCTGTGGGACCAAGCATAAGGATATTGGACTTTTCTATCTCAATCTCATCCATTGTATCCGTTGCTACTCTCTTGTAGTGATTATATACAGCTACTGAGAGTATCTTTTTAGCCTCTTCCTGACCTATAACATATTCATCAAGTTTAGCCTTAAGTTTATGCGGTGCAGGGATATCTTTTAACTTAATAATGGGCTCTTTTTTCTCGTCAGGATTTCTTTTCTTAATCTTGGTACGAGGGTTAAGATTGGAACCCATTAAATCATTAAGGTTTAAGAAGAATGTTCCTCTGGGAGGTACATTGCCGCCCTGAGTCTTTTTATCTTCCTTATTGTCCTGCTTAGTATCTTCTTTACCGTCAGCGCTAACACTGCCGTCCTTATTGTCTGTTGCTTCGATGCTTGCATTCTCTGCATTGGGAATAGTATCAGCTGGATTCATGTTAGGCATTCCCATGCCAAACATGTTAGCCATCTGACTCGGATCCATTCCAAGCATCTCTTTATATGGCGATTCATTGAGCATATCGGTGCTTTTTTGTAAGCAATCCATGCATAGGCACATGGTGTCGCTCATCTTAAGCATCTTGCCTGCCACACTCTCTGTTCTATGGCATATCGCGCATACGTCTTCGTAATCTGTACTCATTGTAATTAATTATCTCCGTCTGGCAATTACTCGTCCTTACCCTTGAGTGTTACCTCAACAGTGAATTCCTCGTATGTACTGCCGTTATATCTCTCGTATGTAATCTTAACCTTGCTGCCCTTAGCATATGCTGCAAGATATTTCTTGAATTCTGCCATGGTAACGATTGAGTCACCTTCGAATTCTGTGATGATATCACCACGCTGTAAGCCTGCTGCATCAGCTGTACCACCGGGCATTACGTCTGAGATGTAGATTCCCTTAGGAATAACTGCACCTTCGGGTGTGTACTTGGTTGTGTTAATCTCTACAGCTGAGATACCAAAATATGACTGCTGGTCCTCAGGAAGTTCAGAGAGCTGCTTCTTGTTCATAAGGTCTCTGATGATGGGGTCTGCAGCGTTGATGGGGATTGCATAACCCATACCTTCTACTGCATTACCTGCAAGCTTATCTGAGTTGATACCGATAAGTTCACCTCTAAGGTTAATAAGTGCACCACCTGAGTTACCGGGGTTGATAGCAGCATCTGTCTGGATGAATGCATTGCTCTCGCCATCCTGTGTAGTGATTGTTCTGTCAAGCGCTGATACAACACCGAATGTAACTGACTGGCCGTAACCAAGTGCGTTACCGATTGCAACTACGCCTTCACCAACCTTAAGGTCATCTGAGTTACCGATTGTTGCTACCTGAATTGAATTAAGTGTGCTATTGGAAAGATCCATTAAGTTAACTGCTACAACCGCAAGGTCCATGTTAACCTTTTTACCCTTAACTTCAGCTTCAGCTTCTGTACCGTCGCAGAACTGAATTGTAGTCTTCTTGGTACCGTCTACTACGTGGTAGTTGGTTGCAATAAGTAATTCCTTATCTGACTTACCAACGATGATACCTGAACCTGCACCATCAACTTCTGTAGTATATCCATTGTAGTTATAATCAACTTTTACTTTGATGATTACGATGGAAGGCATACACATCTCAGCAACTTCTGCTACTGTGTAATCTTCCTGTTCCATGACGATGTCTTCTACTTCTTCAATCTTCTTTTCTTCCTCTGTAAGCTGAGTATTGATTAACTCTGCATTACCACCGGGGTTATTGAGTTCTTCTTCAGGCTCTTCACCGGGATTAGCCTGTGCGAAGATGGGAAGGTGATTCTTTAAGAAAGGATTGATAATTCCCTCTCCAACAAGTGCTACTGATGAAAAAGCAATACCTGATGTAACACCAAAGATAATACCGAATAAAAGCATAAGAAGAATTCTTACGAATACATTCGGTCCCTTCTTAGGTTTAACGGGGTTATTCTCATTACTCATTATTTACTGCCTCCTTAACTTCAACCTTGTTTTCGGTTGTCTTACCTTCGGATGTCTTTTTATCCTCAGTTATATTAGATACGTTTTTGTCGTCTGATTTTTCTGTATCTTTTTTAATTTCAGCATCTTTTTTTATACTTATATCCTTATTCTCTTCGGATACAGTCTTGTTTACGACATTCTTTTTCTCGTCGGTTAACTGCCTAAAAGCTTTTAACTCCTTAGGAGTTGCAGTTGAACGTCTGTACTCGTCATTAACGTCGTTATTCTTCCAAGCAACTTCCTTGTTGGTACCGATTGCGTGGCTTCGGTCAATCATCTTATCCTTGGGACGAACCTTAATCTCATCCTTAAGTGTCGACTTATATCCGTCGCCTCTATAGGTATCATCCATCTGAGAAGCCTTGTGGATACGTCTGCCATCTACTCTCTCTGTAGCGTTGATGCCGTATCCTTCATGGTAATTAATCTTCCTGTTATTCTCGTATACATCTCGGCCTACCCAATATTCAGGCATTGATGAACACTTTTTAACAAACCACTTGGGAAGATATTCATACATGACACCGAGTCTGTAGCCTAAGTACTTAAATGTCGAATTAAATACGAGCTTCGGAACAAGATATGCTTTCTTTCTCTTTTTAAGATGGTCTATCGTCTGAAGAACCAGTTTCTTTCCCTCCGATGTGGAAGATATTCTTTTGAATATCTCAGGATGCTCTGCTTGGGAAACACCCATATCGAAGTTACGTTTGAAAAGTTGTATCGCATTGTAATCATGCGAATGTATAACTTCAGCTGATGCTGTATAAGCTATCTTATATCCTGCCTTGACTGCCTTGGCTGCATATACCATGTCTTCGTTAAAGATGGCATATTCTTCGAATCCGCCAAGTCTGTCATAAACTTCTCTGTTGTATGCAGCACACACATTGGAGCAAAAGTATGTCTTAATGCCAAGCTGTTCCATATCTGCTGCACCCTTTAAGCGGGACTTTCTTGGATAGTTAAAGTTACGCGTGAACTTTTCTATCTCGTCTGATTCTTTTTTAGCTATCTGTCTTGCATACGATACGCATGCTTTATTACTAAGTAACGGAGAGATGAGATTCTCTATCAAAAACTCATCCTTGGGAACTGCGTCATCGGTCATACATACGAAGATATCCGCATCCGATCTCTCAACACCGTCCCTGCGCGTTCTCGCATGGTTAAACTCTCTTTTTGAGATATGCGATACGTGGATATTGTCAAAAGTCTTATCAAGAACCTGTCCGTACATAAGTTCCGTATAATACTTCTCTTCTGTATTGATGACTATTATTTTATTGACGGGATATGTCTGATTTTCCAGCATCTCTATAAGCTTGATATAACTCTCCTTGGGCTTATATGCCGGAATGATGACATCGACTTTCGCGTTCTGCCTCATATTCCAATTAGTGTCTTAATACTTATTCATTCTCTATTATTTCAAAAAGGTCTCCATACTTCTATGGAGACCTGTAAGTTTACTTAGTTGCCAAGATATCTGGCTGCTTCAGCCTTGATGGTAGAACTTATTGTCTTGACATTCTCCGAAGGGGTATAAGCAATACCCGGATAGAGGAACTCGTGAAGATCCTGAACATTAGCTTCAAGATCTACAGGGATTACACAGTCACCCTTGGCACCAAGAAGTCCTGTTGTGATCTTGTCATCAAAAGGAAATCCGCTTGATGCAACGATTGAGTACTTGCTTGCCTGACTTGCCATCGGGATGATGTCATCGTTAAGATCCATGTTGGTAGCGATGTAAGGGAATACGTCGTTACAGATTCTTGTGATCTTAGCGGGATCCATCTGCTTAGCCTTGTATACGATCTGAGATACTACGTCTCTCTGTCTCTCAGTTCTCTTAAAGTCGCTACCTGCTGTATATCTGATACGGCAGTATGCTAATGCCTGATATCCTGAGAGTGTCTGCATACCTACTTCTGTAACAGGTACGTAGTTATCTGTAATTACTGTATTGGTCTCAGTTGAATACATGGATGCCTGGTAGTCATTTAAGAACTTAATCTCGTTTTGCTGGATGTCGATATCAACACCGCCGAGTGCATCTACTGTATTCATTACACCATCGAATCCGACTGTTACGAACTGTGTGATGTAAAGGTCCAAGTTCTGGTTGAGCATCGCAATTGCCTTTTCAGGTCCGCCGTATGCGTATGCTGCGTTACACTTGGTATATGAAGGGTTATCCATTGTACCGATGTTTAAAAGTGTATCTCTGTAGACTGAGCAAAGTCTTGTCTCACCGGTCTCATTGTTGATTGAACAAAGGATAATAGTATCTGTTCTTGTACCCTTGTTAAGAGTGCCGTTACGTGCATCTACACCGAAGAATGCGAGTGTGGTGTACTGATCACGAATTTCCTTAACCGTCGGGTCATTTACAATCTCTTCGTTAACACCTAACTCTTCGGGGTCAGATCCTAAGTTATACTTAGTAGCACCTGTACCTTCCTGATCTGTTGCTCTCCATACGAAGATAAGTATTACTACTACTGCAATAAGTACTACAGCCTCAACACCGATAATCACATTTCTGACTACCTTGTTTCCGCCCTTCTTTTTACGTTTCTGAGCCATGTCAAATCCCTGTCCTACGACAGCCTCCTAGTAATTTTTTAATATTTTAATATGCATTTTTATTAATAAATCCCTTCAGGAATGTAAGTATGATTATCTGTACATCAAGCCATATCGTCCAGTTCTCGATGTAGTAGATGTCGTACTCAACTCTCTTCCTGATGGAAGTATCACCTCTGTAACCGTTAACCTGTGCCCAGCCTGTTAAGCCCGGACGAACCTGATGCTTAATCATGTAACGAGGAATCTCTTCCTTGAACTTCTCAACAAACTGAGGTCTCTCAGGTCTCGGTCCTATGAGCGACATATCGCCCTTAAGGATGTTAAAAAACTGAGGTACTTCGTCAAGACTGGTCTTACGCAGGAACTTACCGAATCCCGTGACTCTTGCGTCATTCTTCGTGGTCCATTCCTTTTCCTCTTCTTCAGGCTTTTGTTCGACCATGGTCCTGAACTTATACATCTTAAATATCTTATTGTGAAGTCCCACTCTCTCCTGTACGAAGATTACGGGGCCGTCTCCCTGGCACTTGATCACTATCGCCGAGATAATCATAATCGGTAAGAAAATGATGATTGCCACTAAGGATCCGAATATATCTACGAGTCTCTTAAGATACCAGTTAAAAGTACCAGTAAGAGGCACATGTCTTATATTAATTACAGGCAGTCCTGACAAGTCCTCTGTGTAGGGCTTGGACGGGATGACTGAATTGTAGTCGGGAATGAACTTGGTATGCACTCCTGACTTCTCGCACATTCTTACTATCTCTTCAAGTCTCTTATAGTTTTTAAGAGGAAGTGCGATTGCAATCTCATCGAGCTTATTCTGCGGTAAGACTACTTCGAGGTTATCGATTCGACCAAGTACCTGAATACCTTTGTAATAAGTACCTGCAGGAACTTCATCATCGAGGATTCCTCTAATCGTGTAACCCCACTGAGGGTTAACGAGGATTCTGTCTATATACTGCTCACTGGCTCTTGAATAACCAACTATTACGACCTGCTTGGTATTGAATCCCTTCTCTCTGATATAAGAAAGTATGAGTCTTATTATCAGACGGTAAACGAGCATCAAGAATGTATTCAAGATGGCGAAGAAGATAACCAACCATCTCGAGAAGTTAGGCTCGTTCTTTAAGTAGAGTACTACCAAAAACATGCCGGCCCCGACAACATTGGCTTTAAGTACATCGGATACTTCCTTAAAGAATGATGACTGTCTCTTGGGCTTATATAATTTTAAAGTACCGTATAATGCAAGGTATCCGGGAATAATAAAATAAAGTGCAAAAAAGTAAGTTCTCATCGGCAGTACGCCTTGACCTACCGGTTTGAAAATTACCATTCTGCAATACCATGCACATACATATGCCAACGCCGTAACCAGGCAATCAAGTACAACGTGTAATCTGTTAAAAAATCTCTGATTGTCCTTAATCATATGTATCTATCCGTCTGATTTCAGACGTCCTCAACTTATAATGATACAATACGGCACTGATTTTTTCAAGCCTTTAGTAGATTATGTTCTTGATGAGTTCGAGCTCTGTTTTCAGTGCTTTTCGCCTCATTTTATTGTCAAATTTAAGCTTTGAATTTCTGACCTTTTCATCCTTCTTTAAAGCGCAGCCTTCTTTTAGTCCTGCTCTATAAGCACTTCCCAGATGCTTGGTTGAAAAGTAGATTAGCTTAACGAGGATCCCGATCTGAGTACAAGGGAAGTTGACGATTTTTTGTAGAACCGTCTGGTTTTTATATCTGACAAGAATGGAATTCCTTGCTGATATTTTAACCTTGAACTCATTATGTCTTGATCCGCTTGTTGCGCTCCCTTCATGGTATACACGAGCGAGCGGTTCATATTTATTGATGTATCCGTAGATTCTTGCTCGATACCCTAAATCCACGTCTTCAAGATAAGCAAAATGCGTCTCATCAAAAAGACCTATCCTCTCAAGAATCTCTCTCTTATATACGGCTGCACCCGCACAGGCTGAAAAGATCTCGCCAGGCTTGTTGTAAGCCTCAATCTTTTTATCCTTGCCCCTGCTTCTTGCATATCCGAATATATTAAAGAAGTCTCCTGCCGAATCGATTAATTCACGATTCTTGGCAGATATCATCATGCACTGAATTGAGAATACATCATCTGATGATTCCTTGAGTGCTTTTAGAAGATTTTCTATGCAATCACTCTCAGGATAAGCATCGTTATTAAGTAAGAATACGTAATCGCTTTTTGATGCCTTGATACCATCATTGACGCTTGCCGCAAAGCCCTTGTTTTCATCATGCTTGATAAGAGTTATATTCTCGTATCCCTTGATGATGTCTTCGATATTTTTTTCTGTGGATGCATCATCCACTATGATGATATCGAAGTCTTTTACACTCTGATTAGCTAGAGCTTCCAAGCACTTTTTTAAGTATTCCAATCCGTTGTAATTGGGTATTACTACACTTATCATATATTCACCCTTTTATTCGGGCTTATGATCGGGATCGTATAAAATCTTGTATCCCATCTCTCTTAACTTCTTACAAAACTCGAGGCTTATCTCCACATAATTAGGAGTGCTGTTCGCACGCTTCGACTCTACCATCTCATCATAGACTTGTTGAACTGCAGGATTGATTCTCATGTTTCTTACGTCTCCTGCTTCAACCTGCTGAACAAGTGAGCCTCTATGCATATATCCGCCCATGCCTCTTGCAAGGCCTCTGTATACAACACTTCCGTCCTCTCTCATAGCACCGCCTGATATCTTACCAAGCTTGAAGATAGGACCGCATACCGCACCAAGTTCAGGTCTTGTCATAAAGAGGTTGTTTCTGTATTCAAGATGATAAAAACCAAGGTGCGCTGTATGGCTGACTGTTATAGCCCAACCACGTTCTCTGCAGTAATCATCTACTGCTCTTCTACCTGCTTCGTATGCGTATTCTTTTGAATCCGTATTACCTGCAGTTGACTGAGCATGTGCTCTCCAGTGATATAAGATCTTAGGCACATGAAGTGTCATCTCATAAGGATCTTCGAATGAAGCAAGCGCGCGAAGGAAGATGTCGTAATCCTGTGCTCCGTCGTAATCACTTCTAAACTTAAGCTCCTGTATGAGCTTTCTTTCCATCAAAGTAAAATGGCAGATATAATTGTTGGTTAATATCATATCCATGTTAAGGTCGGGCTTCCTATTAGGTTCAAAGAAGTCCTTGCCCTTAGCATCTGTTTTGTCTTCGTCTGAGTATATAAGTTTGGCCTTGTATGCATTGGTTACAAGTGCTTTGGACATGTAGTAGAGTGCATCGGGTGTGAGTAAGTCGTCGTGATCAAGAAGTCCTACATAATCACCTGTTGCCTGTGCGATACCGATGTTAGAGTTTTCTGATATGCCATAGTTTTTGCAGAGGTGAATATACTTAATCATGCATCCGTAGTAGTCAAAGGTTACTTCCTTGTCTACTTCAAAGCTGTAGATGCTTCTGATTTCTTCAAGGCTTAATTCTTTTCCGGGCTGAATCTTTTGATCGATGACACCTGTAATAACTTCCATCTCATCAAAGAGTCTGGTGTTTCTTGAACCGTCAACGATGATTAATTCCCAGTTGCCATATGTCTGACCGAGTACACTTGATAACATCTCATCAAAATATACTGCGTCTGTCTCATATGCGGGTACTACGAGTGAGAACTTAAGGCTTGATGAGAAGCGGTCGCTCCACGCTCTCTGTGCTCTTAATTCTTCTGCAGTTGCAAGTTGGTACTTAAAATTCTTGGGTGTCTTGCTAAGCGCTGTATCGGCTACAGCGATAGCGGTCTTTCCCATGCCGTTTCTTTTAAGATACCTGTTCGCCTTGTTGTATAATTCCCCTACTTTGGCCATGACTGCCTCCACTTGTAGTGACGTTAATTAGCATGGTCACTACTATTATATACTCCTGTAACTTTAATACTTAATTCTTAAATAAAACTTAAAGATTATTTTTTTATATCTTAATTAATAAACCTAAGTTTTATCTTTTTTATATCTCTCTGAGTTTAAGTTTTTTATTTAAAATTTTTTTAGTCTAATTTAGCCTTGAGTGCGTCTGTAAGTTCTGCAACTTTGTTCTTAGCATCATCAAGACTATTGCCCTTAACACCCATGTAGAACTTAATCTTGGGTTCTGTACCTGAAGGTCTGGCGCAGCACCATGCATCGTCTGAAAGTTCGAAGTAAAGAACATTGGAATAAGGAAGTCCTGTCTTACTCTTTTCTCCTGTTACAATGTCGATACGCTCGTCTGTGGTGTAGTCTCTCATAGCGAGAACTTTCCATGCACCGAACTCCTTGGGAGGATTAGCACGAAGCTTCTCCATGATGGCTGCTATCTGCTCTGAACCTTCCTTACCCTTCATAGTGATGGTGTAGAGGTCTTCTTTGTAGTAGCCGTACTTCTCGTACATATCAAGCATCATATCCCATACTGTGATACCCTGCTTCTTGCAATATGCTGCAACTTCGCAAAGACACATAACTGCAACGATTGCATCCTTGTCTCTTGCATGTGTTCCTGCCAAGCATCCGTAGCTCTCTTCAAGACCGAATACGTAATTATATGTACCCTTCTCAAGGAACCATTTAATCTGCTCTCCGATGTACTTAAATCCTGTAAGGACTTCAATCTCTGTTACGTTGTAAGACTTGGTGATAACGTCTGCCATGTTGGTAGTAACGATTGTCTTAACAAGTGCGGGATTCTCAGGCATAAGTCCAAGCTTCGTACGCTCTCTTAAGATGTACTCTGCGATAAGCATACCTGACATGTTACCTGTGAAAGGAATGTATTCCTTGCTCTTGGTATCGTATGCGTAGATACCAAGTCTGTCTGCATCAGGGTCAGTCGCAAGTACGATATCTGCGCCAACTTCTTTTGCAAGTTTAAGTGCAAGTGTGAATGCCTTGGGATCCTCGGGATTAGGATATGCAAGTGTTGTGAAGTTAGGATCAGGCATCTCCTGCTCGGGAACAACGATTACGTTCTCGAAGCCAACTTCTTTTAAGATACGTCTTGCAGGCACATTACCTGTTCCGTTAAAAGGTGTGTAGACAATCTTTAATTCCTTGCCCATCTCCTTGATAACGTCAGGATGAATAATCTGCTTCTTAAGCTCTGCCATGAAAGCGTCGTCGATTTCTTTTCCTGTCTGAATGTAAAGACCCTTGGCAATAGCTTCTGCCTTGTCCATGGTCTTAACTGTATGATAATCAGTTACGTTCTTAACGTAAGAAATAATTTCCTTGTCTCTGGGGCTTGTTACCTGTGCGCCGTCTTCCCAGTATACTTTGTAACCGTTATACTCAGGAGGATTGTGGCTCGCTGTAATAACGATACCTGCTGTACATCCTAAGTATCTTACTGAGAATGAAAGTTCAGGAGTGGGACGAAGTGCATCAAATACATATGCCTTGATTCCGTTAGCTGCCATGCAAAGCGCTGCTTCATCTGCGAACTCGGGAGACATACGTCTTGAGTCGTATGCTATGGATATTCCCTTAGCCTGTGTGCCCTGAGCTAAGATGTAATTGGCAAGACCCTGTGTAGCCTTTCTGACTGTGTAAAGATTCATTCTGTTGGTACCTGCACCGATAACACCACGAAGTCCGCCTGTACCGAACTCAAGATCTCTATAGAATCTATCCTCTACTTCCTTCTCATCATTTCTGATGGCAAGTAATTCTTTTTTTGTATCTTCATCGAAGTAATCATCTTCTAACCAAAAGTTGTACTGATCTTTGTAATCCATAGTATTTTGCTCCTTTTCATATAAGGTTATGTGCATATACGCACACACTGTTAATTGTACCCTAAATTACTAATAAATACAATGAATTCGCAGTCTAAAAAAAATAAAAGCAAGAAAAAAACAGCCCGAAAGCTGTCTTTTTCCGTAGTATTAATGTATTTAAGAAACAAATCTTAAAGGCATGTGATGTGGAATCCCAAAAACAATATGTTTCTGACAATCCATTGACCGAATAGGATAATGATTCCCGCGTATATGGTACCTGTGACCGGAAAGCCTGCAAAGCCAAGCTTTTTAGTGGTCTTAACCAGGATTGTGTTAATCATGAATATGATGTAATCCACTATTGTGTATATAACAAAGGGATTCATTATGAAGCTGGTAAATATATGTCCGTGCATCAAATGATAGAATGCTCTCGTACCGCCACAACCGGGACAGTAACAATGTATAAATTTATAAAATCCGCATTCTATGCCGCCGTATGCAATCTTTTCACCCCAGAAGATGAATAATACAACGGCTAAAATTAATAACGCACCAAATACTATGCCAATCTTAAACCATATATTCGTCAGGTCATCATCAAATTCGCGTTTGGCCATGGAATTAAAGAATAATCATTGCATTGCCAAGATAGCTGATAATAGCAAGGCCATATATTGAAAAGACTACTATTGTAGCAATTAATCCAAGTACAAGACCTATGATGCTTAAGATCAAACCAACTGTATGAGGGCCAGCCTGACCTTTCTTCTTAGCTACGATAGCAAGAATAAGACCTACGATACCGAAAATACCGCCACCGCAAAGAATTGATACGATACCAAGGATTAATGATGCGATTGCTAATCCCTTGCTTTCTTCTACTGCACCATCAGTATAAACGGGTGTTTCATTTAAATTGTTGTTATCCATTTTTAAATTCCTCCTAATAACTAGATAAAAAATTTATTTATGATAGCTTACGCTTAATCATCAGTAATTATACTTTGTCTTCAGTCAATCGTCTAATGTTTTTTGAAAAATTTTTAACAATTTCCTTTTTTCAAAATATTTTACACGTGACGAATGTCTGTGTACATAGCAAGATCGGTATCGATAGTGCAGATATCATCGAGGCTTAAGTCATGTACATTGCTGTGACCTGTGCTTCTGCAGATTTCCTTGAGGGCTTCTGTCATCTTGTTAGCCATATCAAGGTCGAATCCTCTCTCTACGAGTACGAAGTTAGCACCGAGTGCAAGGATCTTAGCAAGTTCCTGTGCATCCTTGAGTGCTTCTACGCATACGAGAATCTCAAGTTTAGAATTAACTCTATTAAGATAGTTTCTTGCTCTTCTAAGTGCGTAAGGAAGTATTCTTGAAGATACATCGTTAAGTATTACGAAGTCGAGCTTAGCATATACGCATGCTTCAAGGTCTGCTTCGATTCTGCCTGCAACGAGGTCGATACCAACAGGTGTATGGTTGAATCTTTCTTTTGCTATAGCAACTTCTTCTCTTAACTCTTCCTTGCTTGAAAGGTTAGGAATATGTCCGTCCTCACCCTTAACAAGTACAAGTGCCTGGTTAGCATATGTCTCAGGTCTGGGGTTGTTAGGTATATGCTCGCCCCAAAGGAATAACTTGGAGAAGCAGAAAGGCTGAAGCACTTCTACAGGACAATCCGTAAGTGCACCAATCATTGTCTTGGTCTCTACAGTTGCACTTCTCTTAAGAGGAAGAGGATTGCACTGTGCGGGAAGAAGGATGATGTTCTCAAGTCCGTTAGATACGTTAGTATCTCTAAGAGGATAATCATCAAAGATCTTCTTAGCAGCGAGATCATAAAGTACTGTGTACTTCATATCAGCCTTAAGCATTGAGTAAGCAACGGGCTTGCCGTCAACTACGTCTGCATCTTCATCAAGGCAGATATAATCTCTCTCATCTATTGCTTCTGCTGCCTCAACAGTTTCTTCTGTTGCAGCTTCTGTTGTTTCTTCTTCTGTAGCTTCTGCAGCTTCCTCTGTTGTTTCGGTTGTTTCTGTTGTTTCTTCAACTGCCTCTTCAACAGGAGTTTCTGCTTTCTCTTCTACTACAGGCTCTTCAGGCTTAATGTCGTTTTCTTCTTCTACGAAGTAAGATACTGAATTCTCATCCTGAACATCTTCTTCTGAGATGAAGAAGTCTTCTTCTGTGGATGCATCTTCGTTAACTGCATCTTCAACAACCTTGGTTGTATCTTCAGCTTCTTCTTTTTCTTCGTTACCAAAGTTAAGATATACAACACCATCTTCATCGGGTGCACTCTCTGTAACTTCGGGCTCTGTCTTAGCTTCATCAGCCTTAACATCTATGTTCTCTTCTTCGAAGATTAATTCTTCTGAATCATCAGGATTCTCTTCTTTCTTGGGCTCACCAACAACCTTCTGTACTGTGCCCATTCCGTTGCCGCTCCAAAGAGGAACGAAATCCTGATTCTCTTTATTCTTGGCTTCTTCTTCAGCCTTGATCTGCTCTTCTGACTTAACGGGAGCGCCTGTGTAGAAGGTCTGAATCATATCGTTGCCTTCTTCATCTCTTCTGTACTCGCTCTCACGAGAAGCTTCTGTATCATCAGCACCTTCGCCGATAACCTTTTCTACGCTACCCATTCTGTTAAGGATAACAGGTGACTTTTCTTCTTCTGTCTCTTCTTCTTTTGCAGTGTCGTCTTCTTTCTTCCAGAATTCCTGGCGCTTCTCAATGACGAATTCGGTGGGAGCTTCTTCTTTTGCTTCCTCAGCAGCTTCTTCTTTAACTTCTTCAGTAGTCTCAGTAACTTCTTCTTTAACTTCTTCTACTGCCTCTTCAACTTTTTCTTCAACAGTCTCTTCTGCTTTTTCTTCAACTGCTTCCTCGAATGAAAACTCTGTAGTTTCTTCAACCTTATCCTCTTCTTTTACAGGATCCATCTTGGTGAAGATATTATCGAACTCGATGATGGGAGTTTCTTCTTTCTTCTCCTCAACAGGTTCTTCTTTTTCTTCTACAGTTTCTTCAACCTTTTCTTCAGCAACTTCCTGGGCTGCGGGCTCAGTTGTTTCCTCAACTGTTTCCTCAGCCTTCTCCTCAGTTGCTTCTTCGGTCTTTTCTTCTGTCTCTTCAAATACATTTTCTTCGATTGCTTCTTCAGCCTTCTCTTCTTCTTTTTCTTCTGTCATAAGGCTGTCAGAACTCTCAAGAACTTCATCTATAAAATCCTTAGTCTCAGAAGGCTTGTACTCATCCTTGTTCTCTTCTTTTGACTTAAGGAAATCTGCAAATGAATTGAATGCGCTTGTAGACTCGGGGATCTCTTCTTTTTCTGCATCAGCATTGGAAGCGTCGTCTGTTGACTCGCTCTTTTCCACTGCGTTATCTGTTGATGCTTCGCTCTCTGCAACTACATCGCCGGACTTTTCAATAGTGCCGTCTGCTTCCTCGAAGAAGAAATCATCATCGTCTTCTGATGTGCTGTCGTCAATCTTGCTGTCAGTATCAGCTTCTTCCCCATCTATAAGCTTAAATCCTTCTTTATCGGCATCGCAGATAGGACAACTGTACACATTGTCAAATGATTCTCCTGCCTGCTGCTCGTCAAAAACATATCCACATATTCTGCATTCATATTTAGCCATTAATAATGTCCTCCCCAAATGTATATAAACATACAAGATAATCATACTTTTTTAGGCCTTCAATGTCAAGAAAAAAGACCTTCTTGGGACGGGTCAAAGTACGTTTTTTGTCCCTATAAAATTCACTTTAACTTGTATTATCAGTCAAAAACAAAGTATACTCTTGTATGTGGGTATTCTTGAGTAGGTTTCCTCATTACTCACGTATATGTAGACCTTTTTTATGGAATATATTTAATTTATATAGTTTTTTTAATAATAAATTACACTTTTAACTCCTTTTCGAGACACTAATTAGGTTAAAACTATTGTTTTTAGAGTCTTGTGTATAAGTAAGGGAATAAAGGCAGGAGAGGTTTGAAATGAAGAAGAATTATAAATTCATACTGACATATGACGGCACAAAATACTACGGTTGGGAGCATCAGCCCAAGATTGATGAGACTATACAGGGCAAGATAGAGAATGTACTCTCCAAGATGAGTGAGGAAGATATCGAGGTTATCGGATGCGGCCGTACGGATGCGGGCGTTAGCGCCAGAGGATATGTGTGCAACGCGAGACTTGATGAGTCTTTTGATCCTAACTACGTAAGGGATTATCTTAACAGGTACTTACCTGACAATATCTGTGTTGACTCATGCATCATCGCATCGGACAGATTCCACTCAAGATACAATGCGGTAGGTAAGACTTATAGATACACTTGCTACATTGGCGATACCAAGCCTGTATTTGACAGAAAGTATGTGTATGCGCTTGAATTTAAGCCCGATATCGAGGCCATGAAGGCAGCTGCAGCCATCCTTATTGGTGAGCATGATTTTGCATCCTTTTGTTCTAATCCAAAAATGAAAAAATCCACAGTAAGACGTGTGGATTCAATAGATATCAAGGTGGATGGGGATTATCTCACATTCACATATCACGGTTCAGGCTTTTTACAACATATGGTACGTATCATGACCGGTACTCTACTCGAAGTTGGTGAGGGTAAGCGTGATGCATCATCAATGCGTGAACTCATAGAGGCTAAAGAACGTGCAAAAGCCGGAGCTTGCGCCCCGGCTCACGGACTATGCCTTATAAAAGTTGATTATTGATTGACAATACTGTTGGAACGTATATAATTAGGTTAAAGATGGTGCTACCGATAGACGGTTGCCCGGTTTGTTATATTATTTCAATAACCGCCGTGCGAGGGCGGTTATTTTTATGTCTAAGAAAATCTTGTAAACAAGACTTACCATCATATTGATTGTTAACAACATCTGATATATATCTTCTGTAGTAACGAACATACGATCCACCCCCTTTCATAAGAATGAGGATGGGCATAAAGCCCCACGTTTTGTGGGCAACCGCCTACCGTTATTGGTAGCACGTATCTAAAATATCATAATATAATCCATTTGTAAATATTTCACAATAAATTTTCAAAAAACATGTAAAATTGCACAATAACAAGTGTCTATTGAGAACTAAGCATTTTGAATAATTCTTCGGTTGCAAGCCTTGCCTTGGCAACGATTGCTTTCTCCTGATCTTTGGGGAAGCAATAATATTGCGCCTGTGTATTTCCGATGCAAATCATGTCTCCGATTTCATACCAGAAGTAATCAGCATACAAACTGTATGATGCTTTTGGAGACTGCTTATAGTTAAGCTTTCCGTCGCAACCTGTCAGAACGAATCCATCTTTGTCGTGTCTTAATCTTCCCTCTCCAACACTGTATATGCTTTTTAGATTAACAAGCATCTTAATATCCACATCGGTATCAAGAAGATATGTGCCTTCTTCGAGTTCTTTTCTAACTTCTTCTCTCTCCCATGCATACCAGTCTGTAACAAATTTGAATTCACTCTCTCCATTGGTACAAGAGAGTGTTCCGTTTTCTTCGAGCGTATATTCTCTGCCACATTCCTTGCAATTAATATGTATTCCCTTACCAAGCATGCTGCCTTCTTTTTTACATGAAGGACATTTGTATAATACTCTATGAAGTCCGTCCGCTCTGAAAGGCTCATCAATGATTACACCCTTCTCATACTGTGTCTTGAAATGATCATACTCAAATTCTTTGCTAAGTATTTCATAGAGTTCTGTGTTGGATTTTTTCTGTATATCATCAGATGATAAAACATATTTTACATATGCTTTTACATCCGTTTCTCTTTTTTGAAGATTGTTATATAGAGGGTCTCTTAAAAACGCACCTTCGGTTTTTACCATAATCACAGGAACATCCAAAATCTTGAGCAATTTACCGATGCCTTTTTGAAGTGGTGTCTCTGTACCATCAAAACTGTAGCTTGCTTCGGGATACATAACGATTGAACTGTGAAGATTCTCTATCGCATATTTCATGTCCCTAACCAGACCAAGATCTGTAATAAATTTATACGCAGGGATACAGGCTACTTTTCGCATCAAGCCTTCTTTCCCTACGAAGCCATCATTCGTACATACGATGTGATAGGATCTGTTGGCAAATAATGTGCCGATTATCTGAAGATCTGTAAAGCTTGAATGATTCATCAGAATTAAACAAGGCTCATCTTTCCCAAGCTTATCCATACCGATGTACTCTACGGAAAAATGAGTCGCTTTTAATTCTCCCTTGGACAGTATTTTTATAAGCCTTCTTAAAAAGACTGACTGTTTCTTGGGATTAATATGAGGTTCGTGCTTAATAGCGCAAACCTCATCATAACTTTTTTTAGTGTCTTTGATCTTCATCCTGTGATGATTATACCTTTATACCTTTATATCTTTACAACTTAGTAACTATATAACTATATAACTTTATAGCTGACGGTTTCTTTCAACGCACGCTTCAACAGCATCCATAACAAGACCTCTGAAGCCGCCTTCTTCGAGAGTCTGTACTGCAGCGATTGTTGTTCCTGCAGGTGAACATACCATATCCTTTAATTCGCCGGGATGCTTTCCTGTCTCAAGCATAAGCGCTGCGCTTCCCTTAACTGCACTTGCTGCGAATTCATATGCCTTATCTCTTGTAAGTCCTGCTGCCACACCTGCATCAGCCATTGCTTCGATGAACATGAATACATATGCGGGTGAACTGCCACTGATACCTACTACAGCATCCATCTGAGCTTCTGTAACTTCGATAGCCTTACCGCAAGCTGTGAGAATCTTAAGAGCTGTTTCCTTGTCTGCATCTTTTACATTCTTGTTAAAGCATACACCTGTGCATCCTTCTCCAACGAGTGCGGGTGTGTTGGGCATGCATCTAACTATCTTCATATCTGAACCGATATTACTCTCAAGCCAATCGATTGTCTTACCTGCAGCGATTGAGATAATAAGAGTTTCTTTTTTCCACTTATTCTTAATTGATGCAAGCATATCTCCCATGTGCTGGGGCTTAACTGCGAGAATAACAACATCTGCTTCACTAACCAACTCTTCGTTGGATGCTGCAATCTTGATACCCTGATTGGTCTTTGCTCTGTCTCTAAAAGATTCGCTCACATCGAATCCAAGGATATTGTCCTTTTGCTCTATTCCCTTAGCTACAACTCCACCAAGAATTGCGCTACCCATGTTTCCTAATCCAATAATGCCGATTTTCATTTTGTTTTGAATTCTCCTTATGCCTTTATATATTTCTAATCCTTTAAAAATTGTAAAAAACTTTCAAAGTCTTTTTTATTTTTTCCAAATCACAAATCAATATTTGGATTGATTTGATTTTATCATGAATTCCTATTAATTCAACATTAACTATAGCCACTTTTTCTTTTTGAAGAATAATAAGCTAAGTCCAACTATAGCTACACATACTGCGATTACTACAGGATAGCCCCACTTCCATTCAAGTTCGGGCATATATCTAAAGTTCATACCATACCAACCTGCGATAAGCGTTAATGGTAAGAAGATTGTTGTTACGACAGTAAGCACTGTCATGATACGGTTTTGCTTGATATCAAGATGTGCCTTGTAGAGATCTCGAAGCTGCATCGTGTAATCTCTAAGAGATGTTGATGTGTCATGAAGTCTTGCCATCCTGTCAAGGAACAATCTATAGTATCTTAAGTTCTCCTGCTTAAAGAAATTGTTCTCGTTTTCTTCGAGTTCCTGCCCGAGATCCATAAGCTGTTCATAATGGATTCTTAAATATCTGATATCGCTTCGTATATCGTTAACTCGACCTAATGATACGCCATCTTCTTCATTGAGAATCTTGGTTTCTATATCATCAAGTTCGCACTCATATTTTTCCATGATTCTAAGATCGTCTTTTGTAATCTGATCAAGGAAATCATAGATGAATCTCTCGAGGCTTGGAAGATTCCACTTCTTGGTCTTGATGATGGCATTAAGCATCTCGACAACTCTTCCTGTATCATCGATAAAAACTATTCCTTTTTCATCGAGAGCAAATGCAAACTTGCAGTCATCATTGTTAAAATCAGTTCTGTCAGGTATGGAGAAAGAACCTGTTAATGAGTCGTAGTTAACCTCTGCCTTGGTGGTGAAAATCTCCGCAGTGCCGGGATCAAAATCGATACCCATTTCAAAACTGTCTTTGTGTTCCATCCACTCTTCGGTCGATAACACTACTACGTACTGCTTGTCAGTATTTTTTAATTCTTTACGGGATACTTCTTTAAGAGTCTCTTCGATTAAATATATCATTTCATTCCCCTCCGATTAGAATCACAAATATATTTTATAGTACTTAACATATTTCAACAACCAAAAATATAAGATAAGTATCCTAAATAATTATAAAACTAAAGGAATAAAAATATTAAACCCGAGTTTAAAAAATACAAAAAATAAAAATCAAAAATACAAAAATATAATAAATAAAAACCAAAAATCAAAAATACAAAAATATAATAAATAAAAAAGACACTTTCTAATAAAAAGTGTCTAATTATCATATTGTTATTTCTTAGCACTAATCTTTCGTTGACGAAGTGCCTCATACATCATGATGCCTGCTGCCATCGATGCGTTAAGGCTCTCTACCTCTCCGCACATCGGTATAAAGCATGTATCATCGCAAGCTTTTATCGTCTCATCCTTAAGGCCATTGCCTTCATTACCGATAACGATTGCGCTCTTTTTAATAAAGTCAAATTCTGTGTATTCTTTTGCCTTCTTATCAAGTGCGCATGCATACGAATGAATATCTTTTTTCTTGCACTCTGCGAGTGCTTCTTTTACATCACTTACAAAGCATATCTTTTGTCTAAAGATACTGCCCATGGTGGAACGAATAACCTTGGGATTATATAGATCCACGCAGTCTTCACTCATTATGATACCTGTTACTCCTGCACCCTCGCTTGTTCTAACAATGGTGCCAAGATTTCCGGGATCCTGAATATTTTCAAGGATTATTACGAGTGCTTTATCATCTTTTATAAGATTACTTATATCAGATGAGTTAATCTTCATTACACATAGGATTCCCTGAGGTGTAACTGTATCTGATATCTTTTTAAATACTGATTCCGTAACGAGTTCGTAGCGAACTTTTTTAAGCTTGTCTTTTACCTCTTTGGAAAACGAATCGAATGATGCTTCGTTAACATAGACTTCTTCGATGTCTGCAATAGGCGCTTCTTCGAATATTCTTGTACCCTCAATTATGAAACGTCCTTCTTTCTTACGAAACTTGGACTTTTGCATGAGAGTCATTATGTATTTAATTCTTCCGTTACTCGAAGAAGTAATCAATTCATTCTCCTTGAATCATATATTGTCAAATCAATAATATATAATCTCTATTCAGGTATTAATAACACTTATATCAAATAAAATATATTCTCTCGTTACATGGAAAGTATCTTGCTTACCTGATACTCGTACTCTGAGATGTCTTTTTGCATAGCAAGTGCTTCATCGATATCAAAGTCAACTACCTTGCCACCCTTATATGCAACCACTCTGTTGGTTCCTCCGTTGCAAAGGATATCCGCTGCGTATGAACCCATGATGGATGCATAGAATCTGTCCTTACATGTGGGTGAACCGCCACGCTGCATGTAACCTAAGATTGTAGCTCTGGTCTCAATACCTGTAGCAGCTTCGATACGTCTTGCCATACTGGTTGAGTGACCGATACCTTCTGCATTGATAATGATATGATGCTTCTTACCTTTTTTTCTATTCTGGATAATGTTATTGATTATTGTCTGCTCGTTATAATCATATTTTTCAGGAAGTAAGATGTCTTCTGCGCCGTTAGCGATACCACACCAAAGTGCGATGTAACCGGCGTTTCTACCCATAACCTCAATGATACTGCATCTCTCATGTGATGAGGATGTATCTCTTACCTTATCGATAGCTTCCATGGCTGTATTGATAGCTGTATCGAATCCGATAGTATAATCTGTACATGCGATATCAAGGTCGATGGTTCCGGGAATACCGATTGTATTGATGCCGTGCTTGGAAAGAGCAAGTGCACCTCTATAAGATCCGTCACCGCCGATAACAACGATGCCGTCAATTCCGAACTTCTTACATACTTCAGCGCCCTTAGTCTGGCCTTCTTCGGTAGTGAATTCTGAGCATCTTGCAGTACCAAGGATTGTACCACCCTTGTCGATAATCTCGGATACTGAGTTACGATTCATATCGATAATCTCTTCCGCAAGTAATCCTGCGTATCCTCTCTTGATACCCTTAACTGCTACACCCCTAGCTAAAGCTGTTCTTACAACGCCTCTAATTGCAGCATTCATTCCGGGTGCATCGCCACCACTTGTCAATACTCCGATTGTTTTAATACTCTCAGCCATCTTACAATTCTCCTTTTATCTGATAACAGCCGCGCCCGCTCCGAGGATAGCTTCTATAGCCTTAACAGTATCCTCGTTGGCGCTTACTCTGATACTTTTAACTTCTTTCATTTTATCTTCTTTTATAACACGAATGATTACTGTGTCAATACCTTTTCTCGAAGATAGTACTGCGTGTACATCATCCCACTTAGTCGAGTATGAATCCATGTCTTCGAATTTAAGCCAGAGTGTCTTTGGAATCTCGTCGAATCCTCGTACATCCTCAACTATAAGCTTCGAATCATTTTCATCCTCTGTGGATGCTCGTCCTGAAATAAGTACAAGTCTGTCTTCGTAGATACTGTCACGTAGTCTGTCGTATGCCTTGGGGAATACCATGCATTCGATGGTTCCCATTAAGTCTTCAAGTGTAATTACGGCCATCGTCTCTTTTTTACGTGTGAGTCTCACATTAACGGATGTGATGATTCCTCCCACTTTGACGCTTTGCTTATCTTCGAGTTGGCTCTTTTCAAGTTCAGGATCGTATACAAAATCAGATGTGTATGCAGTGACATTCTTTTTCCATACGTCCTTAACATCATCAAGAGGATGACCTGAGATGTAGATACCAAGCACTTCTTTTTCCATCTGAAGAACTACGTCTTTGGGGAATTCATCAAGGTCAGGAAGCTTAATCTCCATGGACTTTCTTTCTTCCGTACCCATCATGTCAAAGATGGTTACCTGGTTGGCAGCAAGATTCTTATTCTGTGCGGATTCATCATCCATGATTCTCTCGTAAACTGCAAGGTACTGTCTTCTGTTACCGCCAAAGCTGTCAAATGCTCCTGCTTTTATGAGGTTTTCAACGACACGCTTATTAATATCCTTACCCATTCTTCTGATGAAATCAGGTAAACTCTCGAAGCGACCGTTTCTCTCTCTTTCTTCGTCTATCTTGTCTATTACCGATTCGCCGACATTTTTAATAGCTGCAAGCGAATATATAAGTTTTCCGTCCTTAACTGAGAAGTAAGTCTTACCTTCGTTAATATCGGGAGGACATACTTCAATACCCATGGTTCTCGCAACGCTTATATACTCTGCTGCCTTTTCGGGATTATCAAGGAAGCAAGTAATTAACGCTGCCATGTATTCAACGGGATAGTAATACTTCATATATGCTGTCTGATAGGATACTACAGCATATACCGCAGAGTGTGACTTGTTAAAAGCATATGCGGCGAAGGTTTTCATCTCGGAGTAGATGCGCTTCGCAACTTCTTCCTTGATGCCTCTTTTTATACATCCTTCGATGCCCTTATGCTCATCACCGTAGATAAACATACGGCCCTGTTCTTCCATCTCTTCGGCTTTTTTCTTGGACATGATTTTTCTAACCTTGTCCGAGCCACCCATGGAGAAACCACCCAAGTCTCTAACTATCTGCATAACCTGTTCCTGATATACAATACATCCGTATGTAGTCTCAAGAATGGGCTTTAATTCTTCGCAAGCATATACTACCGATTCAGGATTTTCCTTGCATCTGATATAGTTATCAATAAACTGCATGGGACCGGGTCTGTAAAGTGCGATACCCGCCATTACGTTTTCAAGGTTTTCCGGCTTAAGCTTTTTCATGAAGCCTCGCATACCGCCGGATTCCAACTGGAACACGCCTTCGGTATTACCCGTGCCGATGTATTGATATACTTTTTTATCATCCATATCAATCTCTTCGAGATTGACTGTTATTCCTCTTGAATCTCTTACATTAAGACAGGCTTTTTCAAGTACCGTAAGTGTACGAAGCGATAAGAAGTCCATCTTTAAAAGGCCCTGCGCTTCAAGGGTTGGCGCATCGTACTGCGTAACGAGTATATCGTCAGCGCCCTTTGATAAAGGAACGAACGCTTCTACTTCTCTAGGTGCAATAAGTACGCCCGCAGGATGAACCGATGAGTGTCTTGGTAAGTATTCAAGTTTAAGAGACATATCGATAATCTTTTTTACATTCTCATCAGTCTCGTACATAAGCTTAAGATCGGGACTAACTCGAAGTGCATTAGTAAGATTAACTTCTTCATCATTGATTCTTGCAGGTACGGCCTTGGAAATTCTGTCTCCTACTTCGTAAGGAAGACCTAAAACTCTTGCAACATCTCTAACAACACCCTTAGCCTTGAGGGTACCGAATGTAATGATACGTGATACCTTTTCTTCGCCGTATTTATCTATAACGTAATCGATAACTTCCTGTCTTCTCTCATCACCAAAATCGATATCAATATCGGGCATGGTTACACGCTCGGGATTAAGGAATCGCTCGAAGATAAGGTTATATTTTATGGGATCAATATTTGTAATTCTAAGACAATATGCAACGATACTTCCTGCTGCAGATCCACGTCCCGGGCCAACTGCAATGCCTCTATCCTTGGCATATGCGATAAAGTCCATAACGATTAAAAAGTAATCGACGAATCCCATCTTGGTGATGACGCTTAACTCATAATCCAGTCTTTCTTTTGCAATGGGATTGTTGTCAGGATATCTCTTTTTTAATCCTTCTTCACATAGGTATCTTAGATACGTCTCTGATGTAAAATTCTCAGGCACTTCAAAATGAGGGAGCTTCGGCTCCTTACCGCCTAAATCAACATTACATCTCTCTGCCACAAGCATCGTATTATCAATGGCTTCCTGTGCGTAAGGGAAGAGAGCTCTCATTTCCTCTTCGCTCTTAACATAGTACTGACCTCCATCGTAACGCATACGATCCTTATCTGTAACGGTCTTTCCTGTCTGAAGACAAAGTAATAAGTCATGTGCTTCAGCATCATCAGCGTATGTGTAATGTACGTCGTTTGTCGCAACTACCGGTACATCCAATTCTTTTGATAGTCTAATTATGTCGGGATTAATTCTTTTTTGATCATCAATACCATGATCTTGAATCTCTAAAAAGTAATTACCCTTACCGAATATATCCAGATACTCACTCGCTGCCTTTTTAGCCTCTTCGTAAAGACCTGCTCTAAGATTAAGTGCAACTTCACCCTGAAGGCACGCAGAGAGGCATATAAGGCCATCGTGATACTTTCTAAGTATTTCTTTATCAACTCTTGGCTTATAGTAATATCCGTCCTTAAAACCTAATGAAACAAGTCTCATTAAGTTATGATATCCTTCGTTGTTCTCGGACAGCAAAACAAGATGATAATACTTATTATCACCTGCTTCTTTTTTGAATCTCGAATCGGGTGCCACATATACTTCGCAACCGATAATCGGAGTGATGCCTGCCTTCTTAGCTTCTTCGTAAAAAGCAACGCATCCGTACATCGTACCGTGGTCTGTAATGGCAGCATGTGTCATGCCGAGTTCTTTGACTCTTTTTACGTATTCTTTTATTTTATTGGAACCGTCCAAAAGGCTGTATTCCGTATGGACGTGAAGATGTGTAAATGCCATATCCAACTCCAAAAAATTAATGCCAATACATAGAAAATTATACCACGGATGAGGTCTATAAAAAAGAAAAAAATCCCAAAGCGATAATCCTCGCCTTGGGATAAAATTGTTACTTATACTTCAAGTTTTTCTATATGCGCACCAAGTGCTCTAAGCTTGGTATCAAAGTTCTCGTAACCTCTCTCGATGTACTCGATTCCATCGATATCGGACTGCCCCTTTGCAGCAAGTGCTGCGAGAACCAATGCAGCTCCGGCTCTTAAATCCGGTGATGTCATATTGGCGCCCTGATAATAATCAACGCCCTCTATGTAAGCGGTTGTACACTCATCAACCACGATGTTACAGCCCATCTTTTTAAGCTCGTTAACATACATGAATCTGTTATCAAAGATTGACTCAACTACTGTGGAACAACCATCAGCAAGTCCTAATGCTACGGATATCTGAGGTTGCATGTCTGTAGGAAATCCGGGGTAAGGAAGTGTCTTAACCTGAGTACGTCTAAGCTGTCCCTGAGGGCCTATAACTCTAACTGACTCATCGGATTCTTCTATCCTACATCCCATTTCTTTAAGCTTAGAAGAGATACTGTCAAGGTGAGTAGGGATTACGTTATCTACCACTACATCTCCATGTGTGATGGCTGCTGCCATCATGAATGTACCTGCTTCTATCTGATCGGGTATTACTGCGTATGTACCACCCTTAAGAGCGGGTACACCGTTAATTCTAATCTTATCAGTACCTGCACCGGTTATATGTCCGCCGATACCGTTGATGAAGTTTGCTACGTCAACGACATGGGGTTCCTTGGCTGCACCTTCGATGATGGTCTTACCGGGTGTTAAAACTGCAGCAAGCATGATATTAATCGTAGCACCTACGGATACCTTATCCATGTAGATTCTGGCACCGCTTAAGGGCCATGATTCGCCGTCCACGATAATCTCTGATTCAGTGATCTTGACATCTGCACCGAGGGATTCGAATCCTTTTTCATGCATATCAAGGCCACGGCCTCCGATGTTGCAACCACCGGGAAGAGGAACTCTGGCTTGATGGTATCTACCAAGGAGTGCTCCCGCAAAATAATACGAAGCTCTGATCTTTTTAATGCTTGGATTCTCGACTGCGTACTTGTTGATGGTTGAAGTATTAATCTTTAATGTGTTGTCATCAAGATATTCAACCTGCGCACCGAGTTTCTCAAGTGTCTCGACCATGATTATCGTATCGTTGACCTTGGGTACGTTCTCTAATGTAATTGTCTCATCGGTAAGTATGGTCGCTGCAAGGATTGGCAGAGCGGCATTTTTCGCGCCGCTTATGTACACATGTCCTTTTAACGACTCTCCACCGTTAATTCTGTATATCTTCATTTTTACCCTTTGCCCCTTTAGTGGGGTTAATTGGAATAATTAATTGCTTAATCTAATTGTAATACGTACTTTTACCTGTTTTTTAGTTAAGGTAATTAAGCGGGTTAACAGGTGTACCGTTAAGAATAATCTCAAAGTGTAAGTGAGGACCCGTACTTCGTCCTGTATTACCTGACTTACCGATAAGATCGCCCTGAGATACCGTCTGACCTACAGATACCAAACACTTATTAAGGTGAGCATATCTTGTCTTGGATCCGTCCGGATGTGTAATAAGAATCATATTACCGTATCCGCCGGACCATCCCGCTGCAGATACCGTACCGCCAGAAGCAGCGTATACGCTTGAGTTAAGAGGTATAGCCCAGTCAACACCCTGATGGTTGGTAGAACCGATTCCTCCGGGTGATTTTCTTCCGCCGAATCCGCTCGATAATCTGCCGCCCGAGATAGGCTTAATATATGTGGGCGGTACTTTTGTACCTCTCTCTACTACCTTAGCAACAGCTTCGACAAGAATCTCTTCCTTGACGATGTTTCTGTCTATTGCATTCTCATTCTTATATGTTACATCACTTACTACTTTTCTAAAACCTGCTGAAGGCTCAGTAAGTGTAACCTGCTTGGTTGTATACCAATCATCATTATCTACATAGATAATATCTGCTTCGTAGCTTTCTTCTACAATCTCACGTCTTGTCCAAAGAACCGATAATTCAGGTTCAGGAACCGTGATGATAAGTGACTGTCCTGCTCTGATTGTAGAGTTAACATCCTTTAAGTAGTCACTATTAAGACGAACGAGTTCTTCCATGGAGATGCCAACCTTATGAGAGATGGCTGATAATGTATCTCCCGGCTGCACATCGTAGATCTGCTGAACTTCCTGTTCTTCTGTGAAAAGAGAAAGCGCTGTATCAACATCCACGATTTCACTCTTGGGAATATATGTCTCTGATACTTCTACTTCTTCTGCAAAGCTAATATTGATGATACCCTGAGTAATCTCATCAAAATCCATATATTCGATTAGTTCGCTCTCAGCGATATCATTTTCTGTATTTGCAGCCGCACCTGCTTCAAGACTCATGGCATCATATTCCACGTCTTTTCGTGACAGTCTCGCTGTCAGCGTGGACATGATTCGATCCTGATTCTTTTCCGTCTTAAGCTCGTATTCGTCGTTTTCGTCGTACTTATCTATCGCTCTGGTCAAAAGCTCGTCAACTTCTTTTGCCGTGGCAAGATTGACCGTAGTGTTATTGACCTTAACCATGTATGCTCTTGTCATCGTCTTTTTCTGATGATTTTCAAAAGCTGTCTTAATCTTTTTATATACTTCGTCTTCGTCATCTACATTTTTGTAGATGGTCTCTTCACCGATTATTTCCTTGTGAACATCTTCTATCATGTAGAGGTCTTTACTGCCTTCAGCGAGTTCTTTTCTCGCCTTAACGATAAGTTCCTCTGCCTTTTCTTCACTTTCAACACATCCCATTTCTTCGCCAAAAAGCCAGATGGTAAAGAGGTTTTCACCCTCGGACTTAAAAGAAGTAAAATTAGGTAACAAAAACAAGCCTAAAGCGAAAACCGATAGGCTTGTAATAATAAATGTTGCTCTAATACGTTTATAATGACGTGTTACTTTTTTCATGATAAAACTAAGTTTTGAGCTAGAATACACCCAAAGCTACAAGCAATGTGAGAATAAGATTAGCTGCGCCCAAAACTATCGCAATAGTAACCGCAACCTTAGTTGACTTAAGCTTGGCATACAGTTCCCTGTTATGCTTGGTGAGGCCTTCGGTCTGACTCTTGAACTCGTCGACAACGACTGCCTGAACGTTACGGTATACTTTTACATTCTCCTTATGTACAAAGTCGTCAGACTGTCTGAACATCTCGGCTAACTGTCTCTTGTCTTCTTCAGCCTGAATCTGACGCGCTTCTTCTTTCTGCTGTTCTTCGAGGAGTTTTCTCTCTTCCTCTTCTCTCTTAAGCATCTCATCTTCTTCGCTCGGTCTGTTGATTGTCTCAATACCTGAACGGATATACTCAAGATGGTCTGCTATCTCTCTATTTTCACGACGAATTGCTAAAAGTGCATTATCTACACTTGTCTTAACGCTTGTCTTAAGATCATCGTTACTTGTCTTAAGTTCATTGGTAGTAGCCTTAATCTCTTCACTTGAAGTCATGATGCCTTCGAGTGACTGATTCATTGTATCAGCTGAAGTCTTAACCTGCTCAGCTGAGAGACGAAGATCGTCTGCTGAACTTCTAACTAAATCAGATGCATATCTAATATCATCTGCAGATCCCTTGAAATCTTCTGCAATCTGTCTAACAGCTGCAACGGAACCTGAAACTTCCATTGAAGACTGCTTCATCTCATCTACGGGAACCATGAGTGTGTTGTTAACTGACTCGTTAAGTGCAGTTCCAACTGTAGAATCGAGGTTCTGCAATGCTTCATCTATGGCAGTGATGATTTCCTGAGAGAGCTGCTTGGATACTTCCTGGTTCTCGCCTTCTTCTCCCTCTACATGGCTGCCCTGAACCTTGGTGATGGACTCATCTACCAAAGCATTAATCTTATCTGTAAGTTCGGAGTTCTTATAATTGAGCTTACGCATGTCCTGAAGAATGGCTTCATACTGCGCTACCTGCTCCTGAAGTCGTCTCATCTCATTAGCTTCTGCCTGTGCATTAGCCTTAATCATATCCTGAGCGCTTATTCTTTGTGCAAGTCTGTCTGTAAAATTATCCATTGAATAACTCCTTCGCTTTCATTTGGTCAAACCAAACCCGTTTTCGCACCGTTTCTATTCTACCATTTTTGCTGCAAATTTACAATAAATTTTAAAGTGGACAAAAATATGACGATTTTTCACATTTTGGACACAATTTCTTCACAATTAGTCGGTAAAATACAGATAAATCATTTTATTCATAGTATGATGATTTAATCATCATACGCTCCTCATTTTTAGTATTTTTAATACTTTTATTCATTTTCTCCTAAAGAAAGAGCCTTTCCCCGGCTCTTTCTTTATTTTTGTTTATTAAGTTTCTTGGTTGATTGTCCATTTTCCCGATTGGGAACGATAATTTTGACTATTTTCCGCGCTCTGCTTTCATGAGGCGCTTGTTCTCGTACATTCTCTCATCAGCAAGTCTGAATACTGAATCGACATCTTCCTCGACTATCTCCTCAATATCAGCCATACCTGATGCTACGGATACTCTGTCCATAATAGGAATGTCTTCGCTGCTTCTATTTTCAACTTCTTTTCTGAAGGTATATAAAAGTTCTTCTTTTATCTGGTAATCAGAGTTCTTAACTATGGCTACGAACTCATCACCACCGACTCTATAAACCGGTGAATGCTTGAATGTATGACAGATAAGTTCACTGGAATTCTTGATATATACATCTCCGGCGCCGTGTCCGAGCTCATCATTAATCTTTTTAAGATTATTAAGGTCAAACATAACGATGGCAAACTTGGTTCCATCACCTGATAAGTAATGATTTTTAAGCATCGTCTTGGCATTCTCGTATGCAGTTCTGTTCTTTAAGGATGTAAGAGCATCTGTCTGCATGAGTTCTGAGAGCTTGTCATTAAGTGCCGCAAGCTGAATTGTAGTCTTAAACTCTGCTATTGAACGGTTAAGGTTAGCCTCATAATCGAAGAATAGCCATGATCTTAATGTCATGTCGATGCCTCTCATAACCATGTATCCGCAGACATATGATTCAAGATGAAGCGGCATGAGAACGTAGATATTATTCTCGCCCTCTCCTGTGTATCCGGGAATAAGGTCAGGTCTTTTAATCTTACGAACATTGGTCTGCTCGCCCTTTTCCTTGGATACAAGTACCTGGAAGTTATCAGCGAATGTGAATTCTTCATTATCAGGTGTCTCTTTTAAGATGATATTCTCAAAGAGAGGGTCAATCATTATATGAATGGTATCAAGATTCTCATCCTGTACCGAATAGAATACTGACTGTAACTTAGCAGGAACCATTGAGAAACGGCTTGACTCAGCGAATGCATTACGAATAACCTGAAGCATACCTGCTCTCGCATTGTCTTCCATGTTTCTTGAAATAAGTTCATGGCAGAAGCCTCTTCTAATGTCGTCCTCATTTCTGGGGCTTACACATCCGCAGCTCTCACCGGGTAAGAACTTACTCTCTACATATGTCTCTCTGGGTGCTTCTTCTCCATCAAAAACCTTGAGAAGGACTTCTATGCACTTTTCACCCTGAATATCGAATCTTTGCTCAACCGTTGATATAGAAGGATAGAATGTACGACCGCTTCGTACATTGTCGAATCCTGTAACTGCTATATCATTGGGAACTTTGAAGCCGTTCTTTTCAATACCAAGACAAGATGCTACTGCAAGGAAGTCATTGGCAAGAACGAACGCATCGGGAAGGGATTCTTTTTTATTATATAATCCCGTGATGTAATTCATCGTACTTCTGATTTCCCAGTTGGTATATAAAACATCCGCATCGGAGAAAGGAATCTTCTTCTTTTCTGCGAATTCTCTTAAGCATTCAAGTCGTGAATTGGAGTCGTCGTTTTCCTTGGCACCTGCAAAGAACTTAACTGTCCTCATATGATGAACGTCATATAAGTGATTGCATAGCTCCATCATACCGGTCTTATTATCGACCAATACTCCGTAAAAGTCAGGATCCTTGTCACCTATACATACTGTGGGAATATTGGCTTCTCTACATCTGTCGTATATCTTGTCTCTGACCTCGTTGGAATTAAGTCCCTGCGAGAATATGATAGCAGCATCAAATGACTTAAGGTCCGGAAGGAAGTGAATCGCACTCTCACTCTTATTGTATACTTCGCTTCTTCCGTAAGTATTGGATGCTAAGAACATAAAAATGTCAGCATAGTTTTTTGGAAGAGTCTTTCTGGCTCCATCCAAAAATGTCATTAAGTTATCTGAATTCCAGTTGTTAGCAAATAAAGCAATTTTTTTCTTCATAATGAAAAGCCTCTCGGATCACTATAAATCATAATTACGTTTATGGTCACTAATTCTCTAGATGTTCTCTGGCCACTGCAAGCATTAATTTAATTCTGTTTTCCTGGTTAACCTTGGTTGCACCGGGATCATATTCAATATCAACCGAATTAATCTTGGGGTTGATTCTTCTAACCTTGTTAAGCATACCCTTAACAGCTACATGGCAAGGAAGACAACCGAAGGGCTGTACGCATATGATGTTTTCATATCCGTGCTCTGCAAGCTCTAACATCTCTGCTGCAAGATACCATCCTTCACCCATACTGTTGGTAGTATCGATGATTCCTTTTGCTCTCTTTTTAAGGTCGTTAACTCTCTCTGGAGCAGTAAACTGAGGCCACTTTTCGATACCACTGATAAGTAAGTCCTCGATAAAGAAATAATACTTCATAACTGCTTCCATGACAATCCTCTTTATAGGAGAACCGCCATATGTTCTAAGATCCTCTAGCGCACCATTAGTCTTATATGCACCGAATCCTAAAACAGTGGGAATAAAGTATTCGCAATCCTGTTCTGTAAGGAACTCTTCGAGGTGGTTGTTACCGGGTACTGAGTACTTTAAGTATAACTCACCAATGATTGCGACTTTAACCTTGTTAACCTTTTTAATCTCTATCTCTGAGAATGTCTTACATATCTCATCGACAGTTTTTTTCATGGCTCTGACTGAAAAGTTCTTTCCCTTGGAAAAGCTTTTACCAAGTTTTTCTATCCATTCATCAAGAAGCTTATCTGTATCACCTGCATTAACTTCGTAAGGTCTAACCTGATTGGAAACAAGTGTTAATGCATCGCCGTATACGAGTGCAGCTGCCGCTGATAAAAGTGTAAGCGGTGATAAAAAGATACCGGGTGCATATTCCATATTCCAGGTGTTGGCTGATATGAAAGGCACATTAGGGTAACCTGCTCTTTCGAATGCTTTTCTCATTAAGTTGATATAGTTTGAATCCCTGCATCCCCCGCCTGATTGAGTGATAATCATTGCGACTTTGTTGGGATCGTACTTACCTGACTCCATAGTTGCAAGCATCTGACCTGTGATTAGTGAGCAAGGATAACAGATATCGTTATGTACATACTTAAGACCTTTTTGGATAACATCAAGTCCTTCGTTTTCCATGATATCTACCTTGTATCCGACTCTTTGGAATACAGGGCGAAGGAGTCTGAAATGAATGGGACACATCATCGGTGAAAGGATGGTGTAATCCTTCTTCATCTTTTTTGTAAACATGAGTTTTTCTACGAAATGGGGACTCTGATTATTCTTACTCATTGCCATCCCCCTTTCCGGATTCTATAGCTGCCATTAAGGAACGAAGTCTAATCTTAACGGCACCAAGGTTGGTAACCTCGTCTATCTTAATCTGAGTATAAAGCTTACCTCTACACTCAAGAATCTCTCTTACTTCATCAGTGGTTAATGCATCAAGACCGCAACCGAATGATACAAGATGAACCATGAAAATATCTGATGAGTCAGCAACATATTTTGCAGCTGAGAAAAGTCTTTGATGGAATGTCCACTGTGCAATGATATTGGTTTTAAACTTGGGCATTAAATGTGCTATCGAGTCCTCTGAGATAACAGCGAATCCAAGTCCTGCTATAAGCTTATGAATACCATGGTTAACTTCGGGATCAGCGTGATAAGGTCTGCCTGCAAGAAGGATAATCTTCTTACCCTCTGCTCTTGCTTTTTCCATAATGGTCTGACCCATGCTTCTAACTTTAGAAACATATGAATTATATTCAGCATATGCTGCATTGCATGCTTTTTTAATATCTGACATTGAATATGTGGTAGATAATCTCTCCTCCAAAATGGCTTTGATCTTGGAAGGGAATTTACTTTTTACATGAGGTCCCACATAATCGCATATATATGTGATATCGCCAAAGTTAACGGTATTGGCACCGATTACTTCAGGGTATCCTGAGATAACTGCGCAGTTATAATTTTTTCTACCCTTCTTCTCATCAAAATGATAAGTCATACCGGGATAGAAAATAACATCGACATTCTTTTCAATAAGAGTCTGAATATGACCATGCATCATCTTGGCAGGGAAACATACCGTATCAGAAGGGATTGTACCCTGACCTTTTATATACATAGCTCTATTGGAAAAGCCTGATGTAACTACCGTGTAACCAAGTTCTTTGAAGAATGCATACCAGAAAGGAAGCATCTCGTACATATTCATTGCAAGAGGGATGCCGATTACTTTTTTGCCTTCTTCTTTTGATTTTGTAATTACATTTTCAGTATCCTTGTTTTCTGTATTTTTATCGTCGCTATATTCTTTTAAGAGTGAAAGCTTATACTCATAGAGGTTAAGTGAATCATCCTGCGCTTTCTTGGTAACGGGCTTTTCGCATCTGTTACCACCGATGAATTTTCTACCACCCGAGAATGAGTTAACTGTTAACTGGCAGTGGTTATTACATCCGTTACAAGTGATACTCTTAACATCATATGTGAATGCATCGAGTTCTTCTTTTGTAATAAGTCCTTCGTATCCTTCTCTACTCTTTTTACCGTTTTTAATATACAGTTCTTTTGAATAAAGTGCTGCACCGTAAGCACCCATCATACCTGCGATATCAGGTCTTATAACATTAACACCGAGTTCTTTTTCGAATGCACGAAGCACTGCGTTATTAAGGAATGTACCGCCCTGAACTACTATTTTTTTACCAAGTTCATCTGCGGAGTGAACTCTGATAACTTTATAAAGAGCATTCTTTATAACACTCATTGAAAGGCCGGCTGAAATGTTCTCAACACTTACTCCTTCTTTTTGAGCCTGCTTAACTGATGAGTTCATGAATACCGTACATCTTGAACCAAGGTCCACAGGGTTATCTCCGAAAAGACCTAAGTTAGCAAACTCCGCGATAGGATATCCCATGGAGCTTGCGAATGTCTGAAGGAATGAACCGCATCCTGAAGAACATGCTTCGTTTAAGAAGATATTGTCGATTGCACCGTTACGAATCTTGAAGCACTTCATATCCTGTCCGCCGATATCGATAATGAATTCAACATCGGGTAAGAAGAACTTAGCAGCTGTAAAGTGTGCAACTGTCTCTACAACACCGTACTCGATATTGAGTGCGGCCTTAATCATATCTTCGCCATATCCTGTAACAGCACCGGATACGATATGTGCATCGGGATACTGCTTATACATCTCTTTTAATGATTCCACAACTACGTCGATAGGCTTACCCTGGTTGGATTCATATCTTGAATAAAGTATGCCTCCTTCTTCATCGGTAAGAATAACTTTTAACGTGGTAGAACCTGAGTCAATACCAAGGAATGCATCGCCTGTATAAGGTGTGCCTTCTTTTCTCTCGACTTTATCTTTATTATGTCTTTCCATGAATTCATCGTACTCTGCCTGATCCTTAAAGAGAGGTTCAAGTGATGAAATCTTAATGGAATCTTTTGCCTTATCAATAACGTCTAATGCATTGTTTAAATCAACTGCTTCGTTAGCATAAAAAGCTGCACCCATGGCAACAAAAAGAAGGGAATCTTCAGGACAGATTCCTTCACACTTAAGCGCCTTGTCGAATGCTTTTCTAAGCTCTGACATGAATGTCAAAGGGCCGCCAAGATATACGATTTTTCCTTCAATGGGATGACCCTGCGCAAGACCTGTGATAGTCTGATTGACTATGGCTGTAAAGATACTTGCAGATATATCTTCTTTTCTTGCACCCTGATTTAAAAGGGGCTGAATATCAGTCTTAGCAAATACACCACAACGTGATGCAATAGGATATATCTTCTCTGCTTTCTTAGCGAGTTCGTTCATATCATCTGCGGATACCTGCATTAAAGATGCCATCTGATCAGCAAAAGCACCTGTACCGCCAGCGCATGTACCGTTCATACGAACTTCAAGATTGCCCTGTAAAAAGAGAATCTTGGCATCCTCGCCACCAAGCTCGATAACTACATCTGTGTCGGGAAGTTTTTTAGTAATTGCAACCTTGGTAGCATATACTTCCTGTACAAAAGGAATACCTGCTTTTTCTGCTAGGCCCATGCCTGCAGAGCCTGATATTGCGCATACTACGGGCTCATGAATATCGAACTTGTCGATAAGGCCCTTTATTACTTCTTTTGTTTTTTCACTGATGAGCGTAAAGTGACGCTCATAGCTTTTGTGTATTAAGTTTCCTTCGTCATCGAACACAACTGACTTAATCGTTGTGGAACCGATGTCTATACCTATCTTCATTACTAAAAACTCATCCTGTTACATAAATCTTTTTAGATATCTTAGATATCTTAGTCCAATCTTGGACCATGAGAAGCCAAGCGATGACAATACACCACATGTAAAGTCGTTGCTCATAGGGATGTTTCTTGAATTGGATGCAATCGATGAATAGAACGAAAGCACTGCAACATCCTTATCTGTAATCTTTTCTTTTAAGAGCTTATCAAAGATTTCTCTGGGTACTCTCTTACAACTGAAAAGAAGCTTATCCGCAAGTTTTTCGATAGTGAATAAATGCGGGTTATATAAATGATAAATATTGTTAATCCTGTTATGAAGTACGAGATTAACGTAAGCTGTTGCACACTCATCTACAGCAGTAAAGTCCATGGGGAATTCTGCTATCTCAGGACTATATAGTTTAGCCTTAAAGAGGCCTCTTGCTCTTCCGATGAATCCATTGTCCTCAGCGTTCTTTTGGAACATACCGTCGGACATTCTCCAAGTCAAGTTACCGATTCTATAGATGTTGGCTCTGAGTCCTTCTTTTCTTGCAAGAAGTACTTCTTCCTCAGCCTTATACTTGGAATGGATGTATACGTTTTGTACGTAGTTCTGACCAATGTCTAAAACGAACTCGTCGAATACTCTGTCAGTCTTGGGAATTGATACTGTACCTACACCACTTACTGAAGCAGTGGATGTATAGTGAAGTACTGCATGTGCATCCTTACAGAAATTGATGACATTCTTGGTACCGATTACATTGGTTCTCTCGAAGTCTTCGTAGTGACCTGCGTGATGAACATTAGCTGCAGTATGAATAACTGTATCAACCTTTCTTACAAGGATTGAATATTCCACATCGTTAAGTCCAAAATGCTCTGTTTCGATATCGCCCTTAACGACCTTATAGTTAAAGTACTGATACTCCTTGGGGAAGTATCTTCTTAAAGTTGAACGGAGTCTATCTTCATTACGAACAAGACAAACTACCTTAACCTTACTCTTAAGTAACTCTCTTAAAATATGAGCACCCAAGAATCCTGTGGCACCTGTTAAGAATACACACTTGTGAGGATTCTTATATAACATGTTGGACTCTTTTAAGATAATCGAGTTAACGTCAGTTCTATTCTCCTCTGCTTCGAATTCATTGCTTCCAGCCATGAATTTTGCAAGAGTTTCTGCTGTAGGATTCTCATATAAATCCTGTGCATTAATACCAAGTATTCCTGCTAATTCGAGTGCACCGAGTGAATCGCCGCCAAGTTCGAAAAAGTCATCAAGTACGCCGACTCTTTTTGCCAAGATCTGTTCAAATGCATTGACAATCTTTTCTTCAAGAGGAGTCGAAGGAGCCTGGTATTTTACTTCATTCTTAACAAGCTGATTCTTAATTCTTTCCATCAATTCATGACGCTTAATCTTAAGTGTCGTGGTCTTGGGAAAGTCCTTACTTGTAAAGCTGATGAATGTAATCTTTTTATATGGAGGCAGGGTTTCGTTAAGCTTTTTAATGCTGCCCTCTATTGCTTTTTTCTTATCCTTGTCTCCGGGATTAAGAGGAAGAATCAGAGTGCAGAGTCTTCCCTTATCAGCATATACGAATACATCTTTAACGCCTTCGATAGCTGCAATCTTTTCCTCAAGTTCCTCGGGATATATATTTTTACCATTATCAAGAATAATGATGTTTTTGCATCTGCCTGTAAGGAAGAGATATCCTTCGTCATCAAGGTATCCAAGGTCTCCTGTATGGAACCATCCGTCCTCGATAGCTTCCTTGGTTGCTTCTTCATCCTTGTAGTATCCAAGCATTACTGCAGGACCCTTAACAAGGACTTCACCGTTAACTGTTTTAACGTCCATGTAGTAAGGCTTACCAACTGAACCTACTTTATTGTTGATGGGGTTATTAGCACAAACGAGCGGAGCACATTCTGTTAAGCCGTAACCCTGGAAGAGATTAACTCCAAACTCTGCGAAGCAATCACATATCTCAGGTCTAAGTGCTGCACCACCAACTACTACATTAACAAGTCTTCCGCCGAATTTATCAAGTATCTGCTTATATACTTTTCTTCTGACATCCATTCCGACAATGCCTGCAGCCTTGATAAGTTTCTTGCCGGCGTTAATCTTTTTGGCTGTCTTGGGATCACTTGTTGCGTCCTTAACTTTTTTGTAAAGTGCTTCTGCAATCGCAGGAACGATTAATAATACAGAAGGTTTGAATATATTGATATTGGCTGCGATATTCTCGAGCTTGTCATTGATGCAGATTGTTGCACCGTAGCAGAGAATACCGAGGTTATCTACAGTTAATTCGAATGTATGATGAATGGGTAATACACTAAGTACAATCTTGGGTCCGGGGAAATTGGATGCATAGTCAAGTCTATGAATCTCATAAAGGTTACTTACGATATTGGTCTGACTAAGCATTACACCCTTGCTGACACCTGTAGTACCTGATGTAAAAAGAATCTCTGCAAGAGAATTAGGATCTGTCTCAGGCATGGGCTGTTCTTTTGTCTTTAAGAAGCCTGCGAATTTTTCGCCCATTAAAGCATAGATATCTTTTACACCTTCTATCTTTTTCTTAGCCTGCTTTGCAATGTATTCGAATTCGTCATCGTAAAGAATCGCGTCGATATCTCCTTTTTCAAGAAGGAACATCATCTCTTTTTCAAGAAGCATCTTATCAATGGGAACTGCAACATTGGAGCTTATTATAATCGCCAAGAAAGATACAACCCATTCATAACTGGTTGAACCGATAATAGCTATATGTTTTCCTGTACAGCCATTTTTGACAAAATAAGAAGCAAGGCCATATACGTCATTTCTTAAATCCGTATATGTCCTGTCTTCTATAACTTCATCTCTGAAAAAACGGTATGCGATATTCTGAGGATATTTTTCGAATATGCTATCAACAAATTCTTTTAATGTTGTGAAATTATCTTCCATTATCCGTACCAATTAAATATATTTTCCAAACCAATTAATAGCCGTTAACTAGTCTTTAATATCAAATACTTTTGCAAAATTATCGTAGAGAATCTTTTGTCTTACTTCATCTGAAAGATTAAGCTTCATGAATCTCTCGTATTCCTTCTTGGGATTCCACATGGGGAAGTCACTTCCAAAGAAGAATCTGTCTTCGCCAAAGTGATCGATGAATCTCTCTGCTGTGTCATTGTCTATCATAAATAGCGAACTTGATGTGTCATAGTACACGTTATCAAGTATCGGGTTATGAATGGAATCCTGCCATCTTCTGTATCCACCAAAATGAGCGCCGATTATCTTCATCTTGGGGAAATCCTTAGCCACTTTTACCATTCTGGCAGGTGATGTGTAATCATACCTGTCATCACCCATGTGTAGTAAGAGTGCAAGTCCCTGATTTTGCATCTCTTCGTATATGGGATACTGCTTGGGATCGTCTATATTAATAGCCTGCATATCATGATGGAATTTAATACCCTTAAATCCCATATCTTTGATACGCTTAATCTCTTCTTTATATCCTTCCATGTCACGGTGCATTGCAGCAAATCCGATAAGGTTCGGATGCTTTTCAAGTTCTCCGTGAAGGAAGTTATTGATACTCTCTACCTGAGCCGGTGAGAGTGCTGAAGAACATACAAGTGCGTGTGATGCTCCGAGTTCTTCTTCTAACTTTAACAAGCTGTCAACTGATGCATCCGAGTTCATGGGAATACCATAGAATTCACCAATGGATGCAGACGCTTTTACAGCAATCTTAGTCGGAAATATATGGGTGTGAGCGTCAATTATCTTCATTTTTTTAATCTACTCTTCGTCTTTCTTTTCTTCTACAGTTTCTTCCTGAGTCTCTTCTTTCTCATCAGAATCTTCTGTCTTGTCTTCTATATTCTCTTCCTTTTCCTCAACAGTTTTTTCTTCTGTGTTGGATACTTCCTCTGTAGTGTCAGCTTTTTTACCGAAGATGAATTCAAAATCTTTCTCCTTGTAGATAAAGATAATTGAAATCATAAGGAGTGCAAATCCAACTGTAATGAAACTGTCTGCGATATTGAATACAGGGAAGTTTATTATCTCTGCGTAGATCATATCTACAACATAGCCGTGGAAGAGATTACCTGTAGTAAATACTCCGTTAAGAAGTTCCACTCTGTCTACTGCATCAACTCTATCAATGAGATTACCGATTGCGCCACCTGTTAAGAAGATGAGGCATATTCTCATGATGATGTACTTTTTCTCAAAAGGCATCTTATAGAATACGTAGATAAGTGCAGCAATTACTATAGGTGTGATAATGATGAATATTATCTGCTTGTTTTGAAGCATTCCCCACGCCATACCTTCGTTTCTAACGAAGAAGATGCGTAGAACTTTATTGATTATATAAAAACCCTGTGTATCTTTAACGTACTTAAGTGTGAGTAACTTCGTCCACTGATCGATAACGATAATCGCGATTACCGAGAGTATCGGAAGTACATATTTCTTGAGTGCTTTATCCATTAAAACTTAAATTCCTTTATAAAATGTTAATTCCGTTCTCTTCAGCAACCTTGTATACTTCTTCAGGCCAGATTGATGACTGTACTTCACCGATGTGAGCACGCTGTAAGAAGAACATGCAGATTCTGGACTGTCCGATACCGCCACCGATTGTGTAAGGAAGCTTCTTCTCAAAGATTGCCTTCTGGAAAGGAAGCTCTCTTCTATCGTCACAGCCAGCCTTTTTAAGCTGATAATCAAGTGCGTCTTCATCAACTCTGATACCCATTGATGAAAGCTCAAGTGACATGCCAAGAATAGGATAATATACCAAGATATCTCCGTTTAATTTCCAATCATCATAGTCGGGTGCTCTGCCATCGTGAGGCTCGCCATTAGCAAGATCGTCACCAATCTGCATAAGGAATACAGCACCTTTTTCCTTAGTAATAAGATTCTCTCTTTCCTTGGGAGTCTTGTCGGGATACATCTCTTCAAGTTCCTTGGTTGTAATGAATGAAATCTCATTGGGAAGGAAGGGATCCATGAAATGATACTTACCGCACATATAGTACTCTGTCTGCTTAATAGCCATGTAGATTCTAAATACGGTCTCTTTTAATGTATCAATATTTCTCTCTTCTTTTAAGATAATCTTTTCCCAGTCCCACTGGTCTACATAGATTGAATGAAGGTTATCTGTATCTTCATCTCTTCTGATGGCTGTCATATCTGTGTATAAGCCTTCGCCGGGCTTGAAGCCATACTTTTGAAGAGCCATTCTTTTCCACTTAGCAAGTGAGTGAACAACTTCTACTTCAGCGTCACCCTGTTCCTTGATACCGAATTTTACAGGACGCTCAACGCCGTTTAAGTTATCGTTAAGTCCGCTTTTGGGCCATACGAAAAGAGGTGCTGATACACGAGTTAATCCAAGTGCATCTGAGAGCGCTCTCTCGAAATAGTCCTTAACTTCCTTAATAGCTTTCTCTGTTTCTTTTATACTCTGAGGAGATTTATATCCCTTAGGTACGATAATCTGTGCCATTTTTATGCCTCCATATATAACGCATTATGGTGCCGTACTTTTTTTAAAGCCGGCACCTATGTATTTCTTTTCTATAAAAAATTACAGGTCGCAGTTATTAACTGTTCTGGGGAAAGGAATGACGTCACGGATGTTGCCCATGCCTGTTAAGTACATAATCATTCTCTCAAAGCCAAGACCGAATCCTGCATGACGTGATGAACCGTACTTTCTAAGGTCGAGATAGAAGTCATAATCTTCTTTCTTAAGTCCGAGTTCGTTCATTCTCTGAAGAAGAAGGTCGTAGTTATCCTCTCTCTGTGAACCACCAATGATTTCACCGATTCCGGGAACGAGGCAGTCCATAGCGGCTACTGTCTTGCCGTCTTCGTTAAGCTTCATATAGAAAGCCTTAATCTCCTTGGGATAATCTGTAACGAATACGGGTCTCTTGTATACTTCTTCAGTAAGGTATCTCTCGTGCTCTGTCTGAAGATCACAACCCCAGAATACCTTGTATTCAAACTTGTCGTTATTCTTTTCAAGAATCTTGATTGCTTCTGTATATGTAACTCTACCGAAGTCTGAATTAACTACATGCTCAAGTCTCTCAACTAGTCCCTTATCAACGAAGCTATTAAAGAAGTTCATCTCTTCGGGAGCATTCTCCATAACGTATCTGATAATGTACTTAATCATGCTCTCAGCTAAAAGCATGTCATCCTCAAGATCTGCGAATGAAATCTCGGGCTCAATCATCCAGAACTCTGCAGCATGACGTGTTGTGTTGGAGTTCTCTGCTCTGAATGTAGGTCCGAATGTGTATATATTCTTGAATGCCTGAGCATATGTCTCGCCGTTTAACTGACCTGATACTGTAAGGTTGGTGTTCTTACCGAAGAAATCCTGTGTGAAATCTACCTTACCATCATCTGTAAGAGGGATATTTTTCATATCAAGAGTTGTTACCGTGAACATCTCGCCTGCACCCTCACAGTCAGAACCTGTGATAAGAGGTGTGTGTACATATACGAAATCTCTCTCCTGGAAGAACTTGTGAATTGCGTATGCACATAAGGAACGTACTCTGAATACTGCCTGGAATGTATTGGTTCTCGCACGAAGATGTGTGATTGTTCTTAAGTACTCAAGAGTATGTCTCTTTTTCTGAAGAGGATAATCAGGTGTTGATTCACCTTCTACCTCTACGCTCTTTGCCTGTATCTCGAAGGGCTGCTTTGCATCGGGTGTAGCAACAAGTGTACCTGTGATAATAAGTGCTGCACCGATATTGATCTTGCAGATATCATCGAAATTATTCAGATTATCGGAATATACAACCTGGATGGGTTCAAAAAATGTACCGTCATTAATAACAAGGAAACCAAAATTCTTGGAGTCACGATTGCTTCTTACCCAACCGCCGATTGTTATTTCTTTGTCAAAGTACTGTTCACGATTTCTGAAAATCTCTCTGATTTCTACCGTTTTCATAGTTAGCTCCTTTATGTCTGATTTAAACTTAATCAATATATTATAACTCAACGCTCATCTTTTTTTCAACTATAACTCGCATGTCTCTGACAAACCTTTCGGCCTGTTCGAGAAGTTTTTCCTCGTTGATTTCTTTTAGCTTGCTCTCCTCACACTCAAGTTCGAAGGCAGGATTAACTCCGTTGATGAATCTGATTCTGCCCGAATAGTTGTTGATGAACTCAATTAGCTTGTCAGGATTGATGTTTGCCTTGGGGTAAATCTCGAATCTTAAGATATTATCCCTATTCCTAATCGCCGTGATGTATTCCTCTCTCGCATAGTACTTAAGAAGCGCCATTCTTAAGAGAAAATCGGCTTCTTTGGGAATTTGACCGAATCGGTCATTTAGTTCTTCTCGCATCTCATCGTAGTCTGTTTTGCCACATATCGATGCAATTCTTCTATACATCAAAAGCTTTTCATTTTCATTGATAATATATTCAGGCGGCATGAACGCATCGATGTTAAGATCGACTCTTGTGTTGAATTCTTCTTTTTCTTCCTCACCCTTGGCTGTGGCTACTGCTTCATTAAGCATCTTACAATATAGCTCGTATCCAACCGCTTCCATATGACCTGACTGCTTAAAGCCAAGTAAGTTACCCGCACCTCTAATCTCAAGGTCTCTCATACTGATCTTAAAACCTGAGCCAAGCTGGGTGAACTCTCTTATGGCCTCAAGTCTCTTGGTTGCAATCTCGCTTATTATCTTGCCCGGCTGATACATAAGGAACGCATATGCGCCTCTCTTACTTCTTCCGACTCTTCCTCGAAGCTGGTAAAGCTGTGCAAGGCCGAACTTATCCGCATTATCGATAATGATTGTGTTAACGTTTGGAATATCAAGTCCAGTCTCAATGATGGTCGTTGATATAAGTACATCTATTTCCTTATTAATGAACTCGTACATGATGTCTTCGAGTTCTCTCTCATTCATCTGACCATGTGCATACTTAATACGTGCATTGGGTAATATCTCTTGAAGCGCTGCTGCCTCTAAATGAATATCTCTAACTACGTTATGAACATAGTATACCTGTCCGCCACGGGATAATTCTCTGTTAACCGCTTCTCTTATAAGCTCTTCATTATATTCCATGATGAAGGTCTGAATAGGAAGTCTGTCAACCGGCGCTTCTTCAAGAAGCGACATATCTCTGATGCCGGTTAAACTCATATGAAGAGTTCTTGGAATAGGTGTTGCAGAAAGAGTGATTACATCTACATCATTCTTAAGCTTTTTAATCTTTTCCTTATGACCTACGCCAAAACGCTGCTCTTCATCTATGATAAGAAGTCCGAGGTTATTAATCTCTACATCTTTTGATAGGAGTCTGTGCGTACCGATAACAATATCGACCTGGCCTTCCTTGAGTCTTTTAACAGTTGCTCTCTGATCAGATGCACTTCTAAATCTGCAAAGAAGTTCTATCGAGATGGGATAGTCCTTCATTCGCTCCTTGAATGTATTAAAATGCTGCATCGCAAGGATGGTTGTGGGAACAAGGTATACTACCTGTTTACCGCCCATTACCGCCTTGAATGCTGCACGAATTGCTACCTCTGTCTTACCGAATCCTACATCGCCACAGATAAGTCTATCCATGACTTTACCTGCTTCCATGTCAGCCTTAACCGAAGCAATGGCATTAAGCTGATCCTCGGTCTCCTCATAAGGAAACATCTCTTCGAATTCTTTTTGCCATACAGTGTCTTTTTCGTATACATGACCTGTAAGGCTCTGTCTTTTTGAATAAAGTTCGACGAGTTCTTTTGCAACTATCTCGACGTTTTCTTTTACCTTTTCCTTGGTCGCTACCCATTCCTTACCGCTAAGGCGGTTAATCTTGGGCTTAGCGCCATCACTTGACGAGTACTTGCCAATTACATCAAAAGAAGTGGCGGGAACATAGAGGTTCTCACCCTTAGCGTACTCAATCTTCATATAATCCTTGGTAATCTTGTCCTGGGAGATCTTTTCGATACCCTGATATACGCCGATACCATATTCTTCGTGAACTACGTAGTCACCGACATTTAATTCGTTATAATCAAGTATCTTGGTACCTGAATATTTCTTGCCTCTTTTTCTCTTTTTATCAGATCCGAAAATGTCGGATTCGGAAAGAATGGCAAACTTAAGATCATGATATACAAAGCCCTTTTTAAGGGTGCCCATGTAAGTCATTATCTCTCCGCTTTTTATCTCTCTGTCGGGATTATCGGAGTAAAATGCAGGGATACCTTCTCTTGTAATATCATCAGCGATTCTTCTCGCTCTCGTTCTTGATGCTGAAACAAGTAAAACTCTATAGCCGTCTCTTCTATATCTTCCAAGGTCGCCAATAAGTTGCGATACAGCACCGTTGTAGCTTGCTACCAATGAAGAATTAAACTTAACTTCTTTTATATCCTTATAATCTTCTTCACATCTGTCATCAAAATCAGTTGTTAAAAGAAGCGGGAATTCAGATATATGCTTCTTAACATCGCTATATGATTCAAGTAAATCAAGTTGTGAAGGAAGTGCATAGCCCATCTGAATTCTATGGGAAAAACTATCCTTAAACTCGGTCTCGGTATTGTTTCCTGCAAGATTAACTTTTCTTGGTTCATCTATTGTGATAAGAACTTCGCGACCTCTTAAGAGATTAAGAAAGCCCTCTGATGAGGGATAAAAATACTTAATGTATCCTTCAAGGTTGGCTCTTGATGAGTATGCCTGAATCTTAAGTTCAAGTGATTCCCAGTCTTTTTTGATACGTGCAGCTTCTTCAGTCTTGAACTCTTTTCTTAATTTTTCTTCCCAGTCTTTTGATTCTTTTTCTATTGCTTTTAATCCCTTTTTAAGTAAATCCTTAGGGATGATTGTCTCGCTTGCGGGATAAAGAGTGATGCTTTTTACCTTCTCAATGGAACGCTGACTCTGCACATCAAAGTATCTGATGGAGTCGACTTCATCGCCCCAAAATTCGATTCTTACAGGGTTATCCATCGTAAGATCGAAGATATCCACGATACCGCCTCTTACTGCGTATTGTCCGGGCGCATCAACTATATCAACTCTCTCATAACCCATGTTTGTAAGTTTGATTGAGAGTGCTTCTGTCTCGCAGACGGAATGAACCTTGAGCGTCATGATGTTATCGTTTAAGACATCAAGTGAGATGACGGGAGTCATGAGCGCATCAATGGTTGTAACCACTGTTAAGTTCTCTGATTCTCTGAGCGCTCTGAATGTCTTAAGACGCTCCATCGCTATCTGGTTACCACAGATATCCGCCTGAAAAAAACATACATCCTTGCCCTTGAAGTACACTGAATTCTTATTGTAAGTCGTGCACTCTTCAAGAATCTGGGATGCATGAATATCATCATAGGTAACAATCAAACGAACATCAAAAGATTCACCCAACGCATGCGTCAGGTGAATTTTCTGTGAGTCTGTTACGTTATTAATATATATTTTTTTACCACCTTTTATATGAGTCGAAGCTTCATTAAAAGCCTTGCTCTCTTTAAGTGGCGAAAAGAAATTATTCATCGCTTTCTACGCTCTTTTTAGGCACTTTCTTGTTATATATATTCATCGCCTTTTCAAGATTATCGTTAAGAATAAGCGTGGCCGCATCCACTGCTTTTTCATAGGATTCTTTTATAGTAGTCTCATCATCACCCTTAAATGTACCAAGTACGTGCTTAACGAGATCTCCGTTTTCACCCTTATCTCCAACACCCACTCTTATACGAAGGAATGCTTCGCTTCCAAGGTGTGCGATAATACTTTTTATACCGTTATGACCACCTGCGGAGCCCTTGTCTCTGACTCTGATCATACCTACATCAAGTGATATGTCATCGTAGATAATCATGATTTCACTCGTTGAATCAAGCTTATAAAAATCAACGACTTCTCTAACTGCTTCACCAGAGTTATTCATGTAAGTCTGAGGCTTAACGAGGATTACTTTTTGACCGTCTATAAAGCCCTGGCCCACCTTACTTTTGAACTCATTTTTAGAGATGTCGATTCCGTATTTTTTTGCAATGGCATCCACAGAATTAAAGCCTGCGTTATGCCTCGTATTTTCATATTCTTTACCCGGATTACCGAGTCCGATTATTGCGAACATTTCAAATCCTTCTATAATGATTCTTTTCGTTTTAATGATATTCTTTTCACAATCATCAACCATTATAAATAGAAATTCCTCAAGAATCAACAAAGCACACAGTCTTTTTACAAATCGTATATTTCGTACATAAAAAGAATAAGGAGAGGATTGCTCCTCTCCTTATGTGTATCTTAATCCCCTTTTTACTATTCTTCAGGCATACTTTCGTATGCTTTCAAAACCTCTGTCTGAATATAGGTTCTAGTCTCAGTCTTAATAGGATGAGCTATATCTCTATATCCTTCATCGCCGGCCTTTCTTGAAGGCATTGCAGCAAACAAACCTTTTTCCCCTTCGATGATTTTGATGTCATGAACAACAAACTCATCATCAAATGTAATGCTTGCTACTCCCTTAAGCTTACCGCCGTCTGTCATTTTACGTACTCTAACATCTGTAATCTTCATTTTATCCACCTCCGAATTATGCTTTATATCGAATATCTGTCATTTTGCTCTATAAGTATCTTAACTTCTCCGTCTCCTACATAATTGGAGTTAGCCCTTATAGTATCCCTACTCTCAACGATGCAATTCTCAAGATAAGTATTATCTCCGATGTATACATCATTAAGAATGATGGAATTCTTAACTACACAATTGTTTCCGACAAACACATTCTTGAAAATAACCGAATTCTCAACCGTTCCGTTAATGATACTTCCGCTTGATACGAGGCTGTTCTTAACACAGGAACCTACATTGTATTTTGCAGGAGGTAAATCATCAACCTTGGAATATACATCCGGATATTCTCTGAAGAAGTAATTTCTTACATCCTTCTTTAAGAAGTCCATGTTGGTCTCATAGTAATCTTCGACGCTTGCGATGTTTCTCCAGTAGCTGTCTAGCATATATGCATATATTCTCTTCATACTCTTATATCTGATAAGAATGTCAGCTACTAAGTCGTATCTTCCTTCTTCATTGGACTTTTCGATAAGTTCAATAAGAAGACGTCTTCTTACAACATATATACCGCAGGATATTACGTTGCTCTTCGCTTCAATAGGCTTCTCCTCAAATTCCTCGATGCGAAGATCTTCGTTCATCTTGACGATACCGTATCTCTCCACGTTCTCACTCTCGGGCATCTCCTTGCACACAACAGTGATATCGGACTTCTTGTCGATATGGTACTCAAGAAGTTTGTTGTAATCCATCTTGTATACGCAATCACCGGATGCAATAACTACATACGGTTCATGACTCATTTTTAAGAACTCAAGGTTCTGATAGATGGCATCTGCGGTACCTCTGTACCAGTTGCTGTTTTCGGATGTTTCAACAGGAGTGAATACATATAAGCCACCCTGCTTTCTACCGAAATCCCACCATTTTGATGAGCTAAGATGTTCATTCAGACTTCTTGCATTGTACTGTGTAAGTACTGCAACTTTCTGAATGTGTGAATTGGACATGTTACTTAGCGCAAAGTCGATACTTCTGTAACTGCCGGCAATCGGCATAGCTGATATGGCACGCTTCTGCGCAAGTTCTCTCATGCGGTTTGAATGTCCGCCCGCTAAAATGATTCCTATCGCTCTCATCAATCATCACCTGCCTTAATCAAAGTCTTGCCTGAACCTAAACACATGTTATCAAGATCTTCTGCCTTAATATCCCCCGCGATGACAGAATTCTTGCCGACTGTTATTCCGTCAGGAAGAACAGACTTTTCTCCGACGGTAACCAGGCCGTGATTGTAAATATGAGGATCGGTCTCATTTTCAACTTCATCACCGATACCAAGCTTGATATCGTTGCCGATTGTTACATTCTCAGCAACGATGGCTTTATTGATCTCACAGTTTTTGCCAATGTAGGTGTCATTCATAATGATTGAATCACGAATGACTGTTCCTTCCTCGATTGTAACCCCACAACCGATTATAGAGTTGTATACTTCCCCGCAAACTACCGTTCCTTCTCCAATAAGGCACTTCTCAACGACACTCTTCTCGCACAAATACTGAGGCGGAAGTGTATCTGACTTGGTATATATCTTCCAGTATTCTTCGTAGAGATTGAATACCGGTACTATATCGATAAGCTCCATATTAGCTTCCCAATACGAATGGAGTGTTCCGACATCTTTCCAATAACCGTTGTACTCGTATGCATACATTGGTGATCCTTTTTCATGACAATAAGGAATGATATGCTTACCAAAGTCAAGATTAGGCTGGTCAGACTTAGCAAGGAGTGCTTCCTTAAGAGTCTTCCAGTTAAAGATATATATACCCATGGAAGCGAGATTGCTTCTGGGATTCTCGGGCTTTTCTTCAAAGTCCGTAATCTTTCTGTTTTCATCTGTAATGACTATACCGAATCTTTTAGCTTCTTCCAAAGGAACGGGCATTGCAGCGATTGTAACCTCTGAGCCGCTCTTTTTATGGAAATCAAGCATTACCTCGTAATCCATCTTATATATATGATCGCCTGATAAAATCAATACATAATCGGGATTATAGCTTTCCATATAATCAATGTTCTGATATATCGCGTTGGCTGTTCCGGTATACCATTCTGTATCCGTACTCTTCTCGTAAGGTGGAAGGACCGTAACGCCACCGATATTTCTGTCCAAATCCCAAGGAATACCGATTCCGATATGGGTATTAAGACGTAATGGTTGGTACTGGGTCAATACACCGACTGTATCGACACCGGAGTTAATACAGTTACTAAGAGGAAAATCGATAATCCTGTATTTTCCGCCGAAAGCAACTGCAGGTTTTGCTACCTTTGCGGTCAAAACGCCAAGTCGACTTCCCTGCCCGCCCGCTAGTAGCATTGCAATCATCTCTTTCTTAATCATATGATCACCTCTCAAGCATCTATTGATTGTCCCCCAACAATACAATAGTTATTATACCATCAGAATTGTATGAATTATACTAACTAAACGCCTCTTTTTAACCCGCAAGCATAAGAATTTTTAGTTATTTATAATATTTTAGCCATATTTCACACCTATCTTTTGTATAAATCGCCGAATGGCAAATTTTTAACGAATTTAAAAATTTTTGCAATTTTCACAAAAGGTATAAATTTGCTTTTATTTTAACACTTACGAACTTATAATCATTATGTATTAATAAAGAAAGAAAAATCTCACTAAGGAGACCTTATGCAAATCGATTTTAATAAAAAAGGACATGTATATTTCATGGGAATAGGCGGAATCAGTATGAGCGGCTTAGCCCAGATACTCCTTTCAAAAGGATTCACGGTCTCCGGTTCAGACAGAGCACCTTCAGAGCTTACAGATCAGCTTGAAAAAGAAGGCGCTACCATATATATAGGGCAAAGAAGCGGTAATATATCAAAGGATTACGATCTCTGTGTATATACCGCAGCAATACATCCTGACAATCCCGAATACATCCGATGTCAGGAGCTCGGTATACCGATGGTAACAAGAGCTGAGTTTTTAGGACAGTTAATGCTTAACTTCAAAAACGCAGTAGCAATATCCGGAACACATGGTAAGACAACAACTTCTTCCATGGCCGGCGAGATGTTTTTGGATGCAGCTTTAGATCCTACTTTATCAATCGGCGGTATTTTACCCAGTATCAATGGAAACATCAGAATCGGTTCATCCGATTATTTCCTTACAGAAGCATGCGAATACACTAACAGCTTCTTATCACTTTTTCCCAAGTATGCTTTAATCTTAAATATAGAAGAAGACCATCTCGACTTTTTCAAAGATCTTAACGAGATTAGAAATTCTTTCCATAATTTTGCATCCCTCGTTCCTGAGGACGGCGTTCTTATTATAAGTGCCGACATTAAGGATGTTGATGAGATTACCAAGGATCTTAAGTGTAAGGTCGTAACCTTCGGTAAAGACGACAAGGCAGATTACTATCCTCTCTATATACATACAACAGAAGAAGGATACTCAGTATTTCGTCTTTCTTCTCCTTCAGGCACTACAGAGGAAATTACTCTTAGAGTTCCGGGCGAACACAATGTACTCAATGCAGTTGCTGCATTGGCACTCGCCGATACATTGAAGCTTGACCTTAACACATGTGCTAAGACACTTTATAAGTTCGAGGGTGCTAAGAGAAGATTCGAGTACAAGGGTTGCTTGATGGGAGTTGATGTATACGACGATTACGCTCATCATCCCACAGAGATTCGTGCAACACTTAACGCTGCTAAGAACTACCCTCACAACAAGCTCTGGGTAGTATTCCAGCCTCATACATATTCAAGAACCAAAGCTTTTATGGATGATTTTGCCAAGGCTTTGGCTATAAGTGACAACATAGTATTAACAGATATCTATGCTGCAAGAGAAAATGACAATCTTGGAATATCATCCGAAGATTTGGTAGAAAAAATAGAAGAACTCGGGAAAAAATGCTGGCATTTCAGTTCATTTTCCGACATTGAAAATTTTTTATTACAAAAATGTATCCCCGGCGATATGTTGATAACCATGGGTGCCGGAGATGTACAAAAAATCGGAGAAAACCTGCTTGGCAGTTAATTATCAACATTATCCACATTTTTTTGGAGATTTTTAATCAACAGAAGATGTGGATAATTTTTATTTACATAATAAATTCTGACATCCCTTGTTTATCAATCATAAGAGAATTTTTAACTATTTATGTTAACTCTTTTGTCAGAGTTTTCCACATTGTCAACGAAGCCGCAAACCCTTGCAAATACAGCGATTGACACATATTTAACGCTTTACTTTTAATTGGATTCATCATATAATTACCCTTGCTAAAAACAAGCTTACCGGCTTAGGGGGAATTAAATAATGAGTATCATAAAGTTATACACGGAGGACGCTGATCCGGGTGTTACTTTGATATCCAATGTATTTATCGATTATTTTCTGAAAGATGCCAATGACGCGCAATTAAAAGTTTATCTGTATCTTGTTCGACATATAAGTAATCATAAACCATTTGACATATCAAATATCGCAGACGAATTCAATCATACGGAGTCTGATGTAATTCGCTCTCTTAAATATTGGGAGCAGAAGCAGGTTCTCTCTCTTGAGTATGATGGCAATTCAATATGCGGAATAGAGTTCCATAAACTCGACGAATCAATGTTTGTTCAAAAAGGCGCACTTCATATGTTTCCTGTACCTGCTAAAGAGAGCGATAAGGCTGCTCCCGCAGAGAAAGAAAAACAATACAGTGCATCAGAACTTGCAGAGATGGCTAAAGATGATCCCGAATGGGCATCAGTTAAGGCAGTCGTTGAGAGCTACCTTAATAAGCCTCTTACAATTAAGGACTTACAGGTTATCGCTCATATATATAAGGATCTCGCATTCTCTGTTACAGACATCGACGCACTTATGGATAAGTGCTTATCGGACGGCGTGACAACAATGCGCGGTATCAAGAAGGTTGCTGAGAAAGAATACATCTCAGAGAAAGTAACTCCTTCGATATCTGCAGTAATGGGCGCCCTTGGTAACGACTCCACTCCCACTCAGGATGAATTAACATTCATCAATAAGTGGCTCTCAGATATGAGTCTTGAACTCGTATTGGAGGGATGCAGAAAGGCTTCTTTGTCAACCAATTCCAATCGTATACAGTATGCAAACGGTATCTTTAAAAACTGGAAAGCACGCGGTATCAAGACCATAGAAGATATGGCTAAGGAAGAGGAAGCATTCAGACTTAATAAAGAAGCAATTAAAAAGCAATCCCAGTCTGCCAAAACTACTTCCAATAAGTTTAAGCAGTTCACACAAAGTAACTACGACTTTGATGAGATTAACAGAGAGCTTGGAATCAAGTAAAGGAATCCGACCTTGAATAACACTCAATATGAAAAGATAATGCGTCGCTATGACGAGAGACAGATTCGTCGCAATCGCCTCATAGAAGAACGCAAAAAAGAAATATACGAAAAAGTACCCGAATATCGAGAGATTGATAACCAAATAGCCTCGATGAGTATAAAGGCAGGCCTTGAGTCATTAAGCTCCAACTCATCTTCTTCCAATCTATCTGAAGAGATTGAGAATTTACGAGTTAAAAAAGGCCTTCTTTTAACCCAAGCAGGTTTCTCTATCAATTATCTCGATCCGCCATATGTGTGTGACATGTGCAAGGATACGGGGTTTGTTGGAACTAACAAGTGTTCCTGTCTTAAGCAGGCAATACTTGATCTTTCTTATGAACAAAGCAATATTAAGAACATGCTTCTTGAAGAAAACTTCGACACACTCTCCCACGATTATCACACAGGAGAAGATCTCGAAAGATTCAAGCAGGCCGAACTTGCAGCAAGAAATCTCTGTGAGAACTTTGAAAAAGAGCATGGCAATCTTTTGCTTTTAGGTTCTGTAGGAACCGGCAAATCATTTTTATCCAATTGCATTGCAAATGAGATAATAAAAAGAGGTCATTCAGTAATATACTTTTCTGCAATATCTCTTTTTGAACATATATCTTCATATAAATTTAGCAAAGATAAGTATTCGATGGATAATCCGTTAAACGATATATATTCGTGCGATCTTCTTGTAATCGATGATCTTGGTACGGAAATAACTAACGGTTTCGTCTGCTCAGAACTTTTCAATATAATTAATGAGAGACATCTTCGCAATAAGTCCACCGTAATATCAACTAATCTTTTACCGAAGGAAATCGACGAAAGATATTCATCCAGAATTTTTTCTCGAATCCATCAGTATTATGAAATGAAATCATTAAGCGGAGAAGATATCCGCAAGTATATAAAAAGAATCGAAAGAAGAAAGTGAGGATATGGCAATGCCTGAGAAACGTGACGAGATTCGCGACCTTAATTCAATTCCGGTAGGATCACTTGGTCTTATTCCCTTGGAGAGCTGCAGGGAGTTGGGAAACAAAGTTAATGATTACCTTGTTAAATGGAGACAGGAACGTGAGAATCAGCACAAAGATACTCTTCATTTTGACGGATATGAAAGAGACTCTTACATATTAAAATCCAAAACACCTCGTTTTGGTACAGGAGAAGCAAAGGGCGTAATCGATGAATCAATCAGAGGTTATGACTTATATTTCCTTGTAGATGTATGTAACTATAGCCTTACTTATAAATTATGCGGACAGATTAACCATATGTCTCCCGATGATCATTATCAGGATCTTAAGAGACTTATTGCAGCTGTCGGTGGTAAAGCAAGAAGAATCACAGTTATCATGCCTTTCTTATATGAAAGCAGACAGCATAAGCGTACAGCAAGAGAATCACTTGACTGCGCACTCGCTCTTCATGAGCTTACAGCAATGGGCGTTGATAACATCATCACATTCGATGCGCACGATCCCAGAGTACAGAACTCTATTCCTCTTAACGGATTTGAAACTGTACAGCCCGTATACCAGTTCATCAAAGGTCTCGTAAAGAACATTCCTGACATTAAGTTCTCTGCAGACTCAATGATGTGCGTCAGCCCTGATGAAGGTGCTATGTCCAGAGCAATCTACATGGCTAACATGCTTGGTCTTGATATGGGTACTTTCTATAAGAGAAGAGATTACACAAGAATCGTTGACGGAAGAAACCCCATCGTTGCTCATGAGTTCTTAGGAACAAGTGTTGAAGGAAAAGATATCCTCGTACTCGATGATATGATCTCATCAGGCGAGTCGGTTCTTGAAGTTGCTACAGCATTGAAGGAAAGAAAAGCTAACAGAATCTTCATCCTTACAACATTCGGATTATTCACTAACGGCCTTGATAAATTTGATAAAGCATACGAAGACGGCACTATCTACCGTGTACTTACAACTAACCTCGTATACCAGACTCCTGAGCTCTTAAAGAGAGAATGGTACATCAACTGTGACATGAGTAAGTACATCGCATATATCATTGATACACTTAACCACGATGCATCAATCAGCGATCTTCTTAATCCTACTGACAGAATTCAGCGACTTTTGGCTTCAAGATCTTAATTCATAACATTTTGTTCTTACTTTAAATAAGGCAATATTTAACTCATATCATTTCAATACTTTTTCATGGTTTTGTGTTTGACTTTGTCATACATTAGTGCTAATTTTATTCTTGTAAGGGAGTTACAGATTTGAAAAAGTGAGGACATACAGTATGAAAAGTAATAAAGGTTTTTCGCTCGTTGAATTAATTATCGTAATCGCAATTATGTCAATTCTTGTTGGATTTATGGTTCCACTTTTAATTGTGTATGTTGAGAAATCTAACGTTTCCAGTGATATCCAACTTGCAGATACAGTTCGAAGTGCAATGCTATGTGCCGCTACCGATGCCAAGGTTGTTGAAGATCCTGCAAGTCAGCCTTACCTTGATGACATGGAAAGCGATTTCTACGATGTTACATCCATTGGTGACAGTGTATTAAAAGATAGTTTTGAGGAAATAATCGGAACATCTGCTTCCAACATTCCTTCACAAATAAAATCCGCTCACGGAAGTGGCAGCCAATGCTTGGTAAAGATTGAAAATGGTGGTGTTATTGTAAAACTTACCGAAACCGATTCTACTGGAAAAAAGAATTACACAGTTGCTGATAATTATATCGTTGTTAAATAAGACATTTTCTAGATAACAAAAAGCTTCATCAAACGATGAAGCTTTTTTATTGTCCTAAATGTCAAAATAGTAATTGTTGTATCCGTTAGTTTTTTATTTGTTAGTTGTTGTTTACGTTAGTTATCATATCCGTTAGGATTGTTCTTCTGCCAATTCCATGAGTCCCTACACATATCTTCAAGACCTCTTGTAGCAACCCATCCAAGGACTTCCTTAGCTTTATCTGCTGATGCATAGCATGTTGCTATATCTCCTGCTCTACGAGGCTTGATGGAGTAAGGAATTGTAAGATTATTAACCTTCTCGAAAGTCTTAACTACATCAAGAACGCTGTAGCCATTTCCAGTGCCAAGATTCAATATTTCAACACCATCGAAAGAGTTAATCTTTTCAATAGCCTTAACATGTCCTATTGCAAGATCAACTACATGGATATAATCTCTCACGCCTGTTCCGTCAGGTGTGGGATAATCATCGCCAAATACTCCAAGTTCTGCTCTCTTGCCGACTGCTACCTGTGTGATATACGGCATGAGGTTGTTGGGAATTCCGTTGGGATTCTCACCTATCTTACCTGACTCATGTGCGCCGATAGGATTAAAGTATCTAAGAAGTACTACTTTCCATTCCTTATCAGCCTTAGCCATATCAGAAAGAATTACTTCAAGCATTCTCTTGGTCATACCATACGGATTGGTAATCTCTCCGATGGGACATTCCTCTGTAATGGGAACGAATGCGGGTGCGCCGTATACAGTGGCGGATGATGAGAATACTATCTTCTTAACTTTAAACTCATTCATAACTTTAAGAAGTGTAAGTGTACCATGGATATTATTATCATAATATAACCAAGGTTTTTCCACACTCTCGCCTACAGCCTTGAGTCCTGCAAAGTGAATGCAGGAATCTATCTTTTCGTTAGTGAATATTTTTCTTAATGCTTCTTCATCTCTTATATCTGCCTCATAAAAGCTTACTGTTTTTCCTGTAATCTCTTTTACTCTGTCGAGACATTTCTTACTTGAGTTGCAAAGATTATCTACAACTACTATCTCGTATCCGGCATTAAGAAGTTCCACTACTGTGTGGCTTCCTATATATCCTGTTCCGCCTGTTACCAAAATTGACATATTTTTTCCTCTTTATTATTTCCCATAGTTTAAGATGCGGATGTACAAGTTCCTTCTGCGGCACGTTCTCACTCGTTGGCTCAAGTAGCGGATCACTAACCTCGAAGCACGTTATCACGTACTTCTCGCTAAGTGCCGACTTTCGCCAAAGGCCGCTTCAGGAACAGTACAACCGCATCTTTGGATACTTTAAAACTTACTGTTAAAGTATTTATTTATTATCTTACTCCCACAATTTGGCAGGATATACACCCTTGTCCTTGAGCGCCTTGATGGATGCAGTTACGAAGGGCTTATCTTCCTTGTAAGTAACTCCAAACCACTTATCCTTGGATGACAATACTGTAACTGTAGCCTTGTCAGCCTTGAGAAGATTATCTACCTCGATAGGGATGAAGCACTCAGACTTAAGCGGATTGTCAGCCACTTTATTCTTGAAGAAATCATCTAAAGCTAAACCAAGTTCCTTGATAATGCTGGGATAGAATCCCCACATATTCATAGATACAGGAGTATCAGGTGAAATATCTGTATAAGTATTTCCTCCATCTTCTGAATACGCAGCACCTGTTTCTGTCTTGATGATGTTAGTCTTCTCTGCGATGGTAACGAGATGTCCGTCATCGCTTGTTACGCATACACCTCTTGCAACACTTCCGTTTTCTGTAAGTGTATTGCCAAGTCTGTAGCCAACCATGCAGTATCTGTACTTGTCATCATCGCTGTGGCTAACAAGATAATCATAGAGAACCTTGAAAGCTTCTACGCCATAATAATCATCCGCATTGATAACACCAAAAGGAGCATCGATAATATCACGGCATGCATAGATTGCATGTGCTGTACCCCAAGGTTTCTGTCTGCCTTCAGGGATTACGAACCCATCAGGAACATCGTTTAAATCCTGGAATACGTAGTTTACTTCCATGTATTTTGATACTTCATCACCGATGACTTCTCTGAACGCCTGCTCATTTTCTTTTTTGATGATGAAGATAGCACGCTCGAAGCCGGCACGCTTAGCATCATATAATGAAAAATCAATAATGATATGGCCTTCTTCATCTACAGGATCAATCTGCTTAAGTCCGCCGTATCTTGATCCCATACCTGCTGCCATAATTACTAAAATCGGTTTACTCATTCTCATTCCTCCACATTTTCTTTTACTGAATACCCAAAAACCGTACCCAATATATACATTGAAAAATACTCAATATATACTATGAAAATACAACTATTTTTTAAACTTCAAAAAGCATATCCGAGTATGAAGGTATAGGCCAGAAGTCCTTGTCTGTAATCTTTTCAAGTTCGTCCGAGTATACTCTGACTTCTTCCATGCATACCTTAACTTTATCTCTGAATGCAAAAGCTTTTTCCTTGTTATCCTTTATTGCTCTGGCTTCCTTTAAGATAACTTCAAGTTTGTCTACAGACTCTGCTAACTTGGTGGAATATCCGTTAACCTTTTCCAAGAGATTGATTGCACTGGAGATCTTAACTCCAGCCTTCTCACCCTTGTTAACTGTATCAGCAAGTTCATTCATATAGCTAATCTCTGAAGGAAGGATCTGTCTCTTAATCATCTCTCTTAAGCAGTTTGCTTCAATGTTAAGAGTCTTGGAATATGTCTCAAATAAAATCTCTTTTCTTGATTCAAGCTCAGCCTTGGTGAAGATGTTGAACTTCTCGAAAAGCTTGATACTCTTTTCTGTTGTAAGAGTCTCAACTGCATCAAGCATGGTAGGAAGATTGGGAAGACCACGTCTTGCAGCTTCTTCCACCCATTCAGGTGCATAGTTATTACCATTGAATACGATTCTCTGATGAGCTGTAACATACTCTTTGATAATGTTGTGTACTTCCTCATCGAAGTTTTTAGCTGCTTCGAGTCTGTCTGCAGCTTCGCAAAAACTCTCTGCAACAATTGTATTAAGTATTACGTTAGGATCACTGATTGAATCAGAGCTTCCTACCATACGGAATTCAAACTTATTACCTGTAAAAGCAAAAGGTGAAGTACGGTTTCTATCCGTAGGATCAATCAAAAGATCTGGAAGCACGGATACACCTGTCTCAAGGTGATTATTTGCTAAGCAGTGTGTTGCTTCACCTGTCTCGATAAGCTGTTTGATAACATCATCAAGCTGTTCACCAAGGAACATGGAGATAATTGCGGGCGGTGCCTCATCAGCTCCAAGTCTGTGATCGTTACCTACGTTGGATGCGGACTGTCTTAACAAATCTGCATGTGTATCAACTGCCTTCATGATACAAGCGAGCACCAATAAGAACTGAATATTATCATTGGGTGTATCGCCGGGATCAAGGAGGTTGCATCCATTATCAGTATTAAGTGACCAGTTGTTATGCTTACCGGAACCATTGATTCCCTTGAAAGGCTTTTCATGTAAAAGACATGTAAGGTTATGTCTTTCAGCAACTTTTTTCATTGTCTCCATAACAATCTGGTTATGGTCTGTTGCTACATTGGCTGTCTCGTAGATGGGTGCCAACTCATGCTGTGCAGGTGCAACTTCGTTATGCTGTGTCTTAGCTGTAACACCTACTTTCCAAAGTTCAAGATTAACATCTTTCATGAATGCACCGATACGCTCTCTGATGCATCCGTAGTAGTGATCATCCATCTCCTGACCTTTAGCAGCAGGTGAACCGATAAGAGTTCTTCCTGTGTGAATAAGGTCGGTTCTTCTAAGATACATATCTCTGTCGATTAAGAAATATTCCTGCTCGGCACCTACAGATGCTGTAACCTTCTTAGCCTCTGTATTACCAAAAAGTTTTACAATTCTTAATCCCTGTTCGCTTATAGCCTGCATGGAACGAAGAAGCGGAGTCTTTTTATCAAGTGCTTCTCCCTTGTATGAGCAAAACGCTGTAGGGATGCAAAGGATTGTTCCTATTGCGTCTTCTCTTAAGAATGCAGGTGAAGTAATATCCCACGCTGTATATCCTCTTGCTTCAAATGTTGCTCGAAGTCCGCCTGAAGGGAAACTTGATGCATCCGATTCGCCTTTGATAAGTTCCTTTCCTGAAAACTCCATTATCATCTTTCCATCTTTGTCAGGATGTGTGATAAAGGAATCATGCTTTTCTGCTGTAGTACCTGTAAGAGGCTGGAACCAATGTGTATAATGAGTTGCACCATTTTCAATGGCCCATTCCTTCATAGCATTGGCAACTATATTAGCTGTCTTCTTGCTGAGTTCGCCGCCAAAATCTGCGACACTTATAACCTCTTCATATGCCTCCTTGGGAAGCATCTCTTTCATCTTGCCGAATGTGAATACATTCTCTGCAAAAATCTCTTCTACATTGATGATGTCTTTCATACTGTCTCCGTATCGTTTAATATTCTTAATATATCTCCATTATCCGGTAAAACGGATAAGAATACTCTTATTCTTTGCTTTGCATGAGGGCAGGACTCCATCTCGTTGCCCTCTTCATCCTCGATTCTAAGTACCTTGGTTTTTTCGTTTCTGCCGTCTTTTTTCATAATCTCGATTTCATCGCCGGTAGAGAACTTGTTCTTTTGCTCAAGGAAAATCGACTTGTCATCAAATGACTCTGTCATGCCAAGATATACATATTCATTGACATATGTATTCGAATCATATATCTGAGTTTCTTCCGAAGGCTTATGGAAATAAAAGCCTGTCGTAAAGTGTCTGTAAGTACACTTTTGAATCTCTGATAAATACCAGGGAATCTTTTCCTGATATTTTTCTTTGCTCTCAAGATAATCATCTATCGCAATTCTGTATGTACGTGCAACACACGCAACATACAGTGCTGTTTTCATTCTGCCTTCAATCTTGAACGAATCGATACCTGCCTCTATCATCTCAGGTATATGTTCAATCATGCATAAATCTTTTGAGTTAAAAATATATGTGCCGCGATCATTCTCATATACAGGAAGATACTCGCCCGGTCTTTTTTCTTCCATGACCGTGTACTTCCATCTGCAAGGATGAGTGCATGCGCCCTGATTGGCATCACGTCCCGTAAAGTAATTGGAAAGTAAACATCTGCCGGAGTAAGAGATACACATAGCACCGTGAATAAAACTCTCTATCTCCATATCTTCAGGAATCGCATCCCTTATTTCTCTAATCTCTTTTAAAGATAATTCTCTGGCTGTTACTACTCTTTTTGCACCAAGGTCATACCAGAACTTGAATGTCTCGTAATTGGTATTATTAGCCTGAGTGGAAATATGTCTCTCAACTTCGGGACAATACTTCTTGGCCATCATATACATACCGGGATCGGAAATGATAAGACCATCAGGCTTAATCGTAGCCATCTCTTTAAAATACTCTGCTGCCTCCGTAAGGTCCTCATTATGAGCTAAAATATTGGCTGTAACATATACCTTAACATTATGAGCGTGAGCATATTCAATGCCCTCTATCATCTCTTCTTTTGAAAAGTTCTTAGCCTTGGCTCTAAGAGAAAAAACATCTCCGCCAATATATACCGCATCAGCTCCGTAGTTGACTGCAGTTTTTAAAACTTCTATGCTCCCTGCGGGAACAAGTAATTCAGGTTTCTTCATAATAACTTACCTTTTAACCGACAGCGTCATGCCGTCTCCACTTGAAATTATTACATTTTCAAGCGACTCTTCATCTCTTAATCTTAAGAGAAATTCTCTCATTCTCGAATGAATGGTCCTGTCTCTCCTGTTAAGAGAAAAACGTGATTCAAGTATATCGCCTTCTTTGAAAATATTGTCTGTAACAAGTAAACCGCCTGAAGGCATGAGTCTTAATATATCATCAAGATACGATTCATACTGACCTTTGGGGCCATCAAGAAATATGAAATCATACTTTCCATCAAGGCTCTTTAAAACTTCTGCAGCATCACCTTCTAAAAGAGTAATCTTTTTGTCGGTGTCATATTTTTTGAAGTTTTCTTTTGCCTCTTTTATTCTCTTGTCGTAATTTTCTATCGTTGTAATCTTGGTATCTTTATCTGTGTAATGAGCCATTAAAAGTGAAGAAAAACCAACGGCTGTACCAATCTCCAAAATCGAGGTTGGCTTTTTCTCTGCCAAAAGAAATCTAATCATCTGTTGAGATCCCTTTCGAATGATGGGCACATCTTCGCTTAGGGCAATCTTTTCAAGTTCGATTAAGTACTCAGGGAAATCTTTTGAATATGCATTTATGAATACATCCTGTCTTTCTTCAAGTTCCACGATTATTCTCCGCCCTCGGAATCAGAGCCCTCTTCCTTAACCTCGTCGTCAGCTTCATCCCAGAGGTTAGCTTCGTTCTTGGTAGGTACATAATCTTCGCTCTCTGTATCAACCTCTTCTTCATCTTTTGCAGCCATTACAGCCATCATCTCATAAGGTGTCATAGCTGTTGAGAGGTCGTATACACCGGGCTTTAACATATCGTTATAATCAGAGAATTTTACCTGAAGCGAGAAAAGAAAACTGTCATCGATAAGACCTTTTTCCTTTAAGATATCTCCGATTTCCTTATTTGTTTTTCCATCAACAATAGCAACTGTTTTTGTGATTCCGGGAGCCGGATCTTTTGCTTCGTCAGCGAAAATCTTGTATCCGAAATCGTAGCACTTGGATATCATGCTGTATCCAATGAATATAAGAGCCGCAATGAATGCAACTCTTAAAACTATAAATATTATTTCCTGAATAATCTTTCTGGTCATTACTAACTCCAAATAATTTATTAACTAAAAGAGATCAAAATCAATCGACTGTGCAATCTTAAAGCATATATCCTGTATCATTCTGCATAGCGCAACTTCTGATTCAAGGAATCTTGCCGAAAGCTGATTGTCATAAAGAAATGCATATTCTCTTTCAAGATAATCTGCTTTGTCATAAAGTTCATGCGCAGGAGTATTCTTTTGCATCTCATATCTTTTGGTACGATACTCTTCAACTTTCTTGTAGAGTTCTTCGTCCTTTTTTAATGCATTAAGACGCTCTTTATACTTTTGATAAGTCTTACTCTTTCTGACTTCTTTGACGTAAGCTTCCGTTATCCTGTTAAGCTCGCTCATAGTTTTATACCTCTGTGATGATAGGTAAAATCATCGGTTTACGCTTGGTATTTTTCCAGAAATAATCACTGAGAAAATCTCTGATGATATTCTTGCATCTATGGATATCCGTTATATCCTTGGAATTCTTTTCTTCAAGATAATCTCTAAGTTGTGCCTGTGCATTGCCTAAAAGTTCCTCGGATTCTTTTTCGTATACGAATCCTCTGGTTACTATCTCGGGTCCTGCATATAATTCACCCGAATATGAATCGAGTGCAATAACTACAACAACTATTCCGTCTTCAGCAAGTTTCTGACGGTCTCTAAGTACGATGTTTCCCACATCACCAACACCGAGTCCGTCGACAAATACACTGCCTGCCTCAACATTGCCGATAATCTCTGCTTTTTCTTTGTTAAGCTGCAAAACATTACCGGATGAGAGGATGAATATATTCTCCTTGTCCATTCCAAGTTCGGTAGCAAGTTTTGCATGCGCCTTAAGATGCTTATACTCACCGTGAACGGGTATAGCATACTGGGGCTTGGTAAGTGAATATATAAGTTTAATCTCTTCTCTGCATGCGTGTCCTGATACATGTGTATCTTCAAAGATTACATCCGCACCAAGTCTTAAGAGATCATTAATAACCTTGGTAACTGCCTTTTCATTACCGGGTATGGGATGGGATGAAAAGATAACAACATCATTGGGTGATATCTTAACTTTTCTATGAGTACCCATTGCCATACGCGAAAGCGCAGCCATACTCTCACCCTGAGAACCTGTGGTAATAAGCACTGTCTGGTTGTCAGGATAATCCTTGATATTCTCTATGTCGATTAATGTATTTTCAGGAATCGTTATACGCTCAAGCTTCTTGGCAACATCGATGATGTTGACCATACTTCTTCCCTCGACTACAACCTTGCGGTTATATCTTTTTGCCGAGTTAAGAATCTGCTGAACTCTGTCTACGTTGGAAGCAAATGTAGCAACGATGATTCTCGAATCCTGATGATCATTAAAGATATTGTCAAAAGTATGTCCGACAGTTTTTTCGGAAGGAGTGAATCCCTCTCTCTCGGCATTGGTTGAATCGCACATAAGTGCAAGTACGCCATGATTTCCAAGCTCTGCGAATCTGACAAGGTCGATACTGTCTCCGTATACAGGAGTGTAATCCACCTTAAAATCGCCTGTGTGGATGATAACTCCGGCAGGCGTGTGAATTGCAAGCGCAGCAGCATCAACAATACTATGATTGGTCTTGATAAATTCCACACCAAAAGAGCCGATTCTGACGGTATCTCCGAAATGAACCGTGTATCTTTTTACCACATCATTAAGTTTATGCTCTATGAGCTTGTTCTCTATAAGACCCTGTGTAAGCGTAGTTGCAAACACGGGAACATTGATCTTTTTAAGGATGTAAGGTAAAGCGCCTATATGATCTTCGTGTCCGTGAGTAATCACGAATCCGAGAACATTTTCCTTATGCTCCTCAAGGTAAGTAACATCGGGGATTACAAGATCGATACCAAACATATCGTCCTCAGGAAATCCCAATCCACAATCAACCACGATGATCTGATCGTTGTATTCGATCGCGGTAATGTTAACTCCTATTCGCTCAAGTCCGCCAAGCGGAATGATACGAACACTGTCATTATTCTTTTTCAAAATATATTCCTCACAGTAAAAATCTTTATTCGAAAGCTATGCCTTCAACAAGGCTCTCAAAAATATCAGCAAGTGCATTAAGTTCTGTATCATCGGATACAATCTCATACACTGCCTGCTCGTCTTCGTTCTTGGAGACATCTTTAAGTATCAAAGCTTCACTGTCTCCCTCTTCTTTGTCTGTTACCAAAATATAATTAACTCCGGATACTGTTGTCTGCTCAAGTATAAAAAACTCCACCGGATTATCATTGTCAGGGCTAAAAAGTATTTTTTCCATATCTCTCTCCCGAATACATTGGATTATTGTTCTTCGCTATCCATGTAGCCTTGCAGTATAAGTGCAGCAGCTATCTTATCGACATATTTCTTTCTGTCGATTCCTTTGACATTGGCGTCACTCATAATCTCGTGAGCTTCCACTGTCGTGAGTCTCTCATCAAAAAAGATAACATCAAGTCCCGTTCTTCTGATGAGCATATCTCTAAACTCCTCGGTCTTTCTGACTCTCTCACCTTCGCTTCCGTCCATGTTAACGGGATATCCAAGGATAATCTTTTTCACATTGTACTCAGCTATTATCTCTTCAATACGCGCTAACGTACGTCTTAACTTGTCTTCCTTTTCTCTCGTAACAATCTCAAAAGGAGACGCGATAAGTCCCGTGGGATCGCTAAGTGCTACACCAACGGTCTTAGACCCAAAGTCCAAGCCCATAAGGCGCGATATCTCTTTATTCTCCATCCGCTTCTACATCCCATGCATTGGAGAAGATATACTCAAGAAGCATTTCTTCTACAAGTTCGTCTCTCTCAACCTTCATGATGAGGCTTCTTGCACCCTTGTAACTGGTTATATATGTGGGATCACCGGACATAATGTATCCGACAATCTGGTTAACGGGATTGTAGCCTTTTTCTTTGAGAGCCATATACACTTCTTTGATTACGTTGTTAACAGCTCCTCTTTCATCCCAGCCAACGTTAAAATATTGAGTCTCTGTAGATACTGCCATACGCTTTCCTCCAAAACACTTTTACAAGTATTATTAACACAATTTATTACTGATTTTCCAAGGATTAATTCACCTCAGAAAATATCTCATATTTAACGACTAATTATATCATAAAAATAAAGAAAAATGAAGTATTATACTATATTCTCGGGACCGAAACTCTTGGGTAAAAGTTCTTCGAGTGTATATTCCTCATAATCGTCTTCACTTTTAACTACAAATACCTTGAATTTCTTGGTATTGCAGAACTCTCTCATAACCTGTCTACAAATACCGCAAGGATATGCATACTCTGCCGGATCTTCCCCATGCATGCCACCTGCTATGGCTATTGCCTCGAACTCTCTCTCGCCTTCGGATACTGCCTTAAAAAAAGCTGTTCGCTCGGCGCATACTGTAGCACCATAGGAAGCATTCTCAATATTGGCTCCTATTGCGATACGTCCACTCTTACATAAAAGAGCTGCTCCGACAGAATATTCTGAATAAGGACTGTAGGAATAATTCCTTGCTTCAAGTGATGCGATAATCAGTTTTTTAACATCTTTTTTGTTCATAATAATCCCCCTCATCTATGCATAGTTATAAGATTTTTGCCAATGCCGTTTTATCATCAAGCATTTTTTCAATCACAACATCTATATATTGACCAATTAGGTCAATACCATCATTTGTATACTCGATTGCACACATAACATACTCGGCCGTGTGACCGACCAAATATTCTCTGCCTTCAATTACCTTGACTTCTTCAACAATGATTCGATCATTTTTCCCTATCTTACTCTTCCTGTATTCGAGTGATAATTCATCGTCAAGCTTAACGAGCTTTTCAACTCGCTCTTTCTTTTCCTTCATTGTAAGCTGGCCCGGAAGTCTATCCGCAACTGTTCCCTTTCTTCTCGAATAAGGGAAGATATGAGTCTCAAAGAATCTAATCTTTTTAAGGTATTCGTATGTTTCGTTAAACTCTTCTTGTGTCTCTCCCGGAAAACCGACTATTACGTCTGTAGTTAATGCAGGATCATCAAAATACTGCCTTAAAAGCACTGTCTTTTCATAGAAACGCTCAGCATTATAGTGTCTATTCATTCGCTTTAATACAGTGTCACAGCCAGACTGAAGAGATATGTGAAAATGCGGGCATAACTTTTTAATCGATGCTAATTCTTTTACGAATTCTTCACTTAAAATCATCGGTTCAAATGAACCAATACGAATTCTTTCTATGCCGTCTATATCATTGATTCTCTTAAGTAACGTGCTCAGGTGATATGCACTGTCTTTGCCATCTTCCCAGTCTTTTCCGTATGACGAAAGATGAATACCTGTTACAACTACTTCCTTGTAACCATTAGCTGCTATAGCCTCTATCTCTCTTATTACATCATCACTTTTTCTTGAACGAATATTTCCTCTGACATAAGGGATAATGCAGTAAGAACAGTATCTGTCACAGCCATCTTGAATCTTAACAAATACACGACATCTCTCAGCGCTCTTTTCAACATTCATGTTTTCGAATTCGCAGTGATTAATATCCGTTAAGGTTCTGCCATCCAAATCTTTGTCAGATAAATAATTCTTTTTATTTTCTTTTTCTTTGTTTTTATTTTCTAAATATTCGTTAAGGATTTCGAACAGTTCACTCTTTTTATTGTTGCCAACTATGATGTCTATACACTCATCTTTTGCTGCTTCTTCAGGGTTAGCCTGTACGTAACAACCCATTGCAACAACGATTGCATCAGGGTTCATCTTCTTGGCTTTATGGAGCATCTGGCGACTTTTTCTATCTGCAATATTAGTTACGGAACAAGTATTAACCACGTATACGTCTGCTTTTTGTTCAAACTTTACAATTTCGTATCCGTTTTCGATACTTTTTTGTTCCATATAATCCGTTTCGT